>Ga0247819_10000874_pt1 | contig 16846 bp, 11 predicted proteins | sample 13C_Xylose_Day6_FD_193428 | JGI IMG/M metagenome (GOLD analysis project Ga0247819, IMG submission 193428) | Soil microbial communities from agricultural site in Penn Yan, New York, United States - 13C_Xylose_Day6 | ecosystem: Environmental > Terrestrial > Soil > Agricultural land | place: USA...
GGCGGGGCAGTGTTCACGTGTGCCTCACAGCGCGGTCAGGTGGGGGAAGGGCTCGCGGCACGCGGTGCACCACAGCACGGACTGACAGCGGGCCGGGCCGAAGGCGCTGTGCGGCCGGGTGGCCCTCGAGCCGCAGTGCGGGCAGGGCACGGCGCCCAGCGCGACGGGGACCGGACTGTCGGGTGCCGGGGTCACGGGTGGCGCGATGCCGTGCGCGGCGAGGGCGCGCCGCCCTTCGGGGGTGATGCGGTCCGTCGTCCAGGGGGGCGTCAGGACGTGCCGGACGCGGCCGTCCGGGTGGCCGCAGGAGGTCAGGATCTCCCGCACGGCGGCGGTGATCTCGGGCAGCGCGGGGCAGCCGAGGTAGGTGGGCGTGATCTCCACCTCCAGCACGCCGTCGGCGCCGGGGGCGACACGGCCCACCACGCCGAGGTCGCCGAGGCCGATCACCGGCAGTTCCGGGTCCGGGAGAGCGGCCACCCGCTCGCGCACCTCCTGGGCGGAGCGGCGGGCTGCGACCGGTGCGGGCGTGGATGCGTTCACCAGGTACCTCCGGGGAACTGCCGCCGCACGGACTGCAGTTCCGCGATCAGTGGCCCGAACTCCTCGGTGTGCAGGCCCGCGCGGCCGCCGGTGGCCGACCAGGTGGGAGCGGGCACGGCGAGGCCCGCCTCGGTGACGACGCCAGTGACCCGCCCGAGCCACGTGTCGCGCAGGGGTGCCGGGGAGGGCACGGTGCCGGAAGCGGCCAGGCGGCGCAGGAGGTCGTCCTCCTCGAAAAGTTCGCCGGCGTAGGGCCACACCCGCTCCAGGGCGTGTCGCATGCGGCGCGCGCTCTCGGCGGTGCCGCGTCCCAGCGTCACCGTCCAGCGATCGGCGTGCAGCCGGTGGAAGGCGACCTCCTTGGCGGCCCGGGCCCCGAACGCGGCGAGCTCGGGGTCGGCGCAGTGCGCGAGGCTCTCGTAGTGGAGGACGGCGAAGTGGGTGTAGGCGAGTTGCCGGGCCACGGTCACGGCGAAGTCGCCGTTGGGCAGCTCGGTCAGCAGGGCGTTGGTGAACTCGCGTTCCGAGCGGGTGTAGGCGAAGTCGTCCTCGGTGCGGCCGGTTCCGTCGAGGCGGCCGGCGCGGGCGAGCAGCGCGCGGGCGTGGCCGATCAGGTCGAGGGCGATGTTGGACAGGGCCAGGTCCTCGTCGATGGTCGGCGCACGGGTGATCCACTGGCACAACCGCTGCCCGAGGACGAGCGCGTCGTCGCCGAGGCGCGTCACGTACCGGGCCAGATCGGGGTGGGCGGCGGACGGCGGCACGTCCGGCAGGGTGCCGGGGCGCACTGGCACAGCGTCACTCGTCGTGCTCACCTTCGGGGCCTTTCTCGGTCAGCGGCGCGTAGTGCTCGGGGTAGCGGTACGGCTTGTGGCGGGCGCCCGCGAAGTACGGGTCGCGTTCGTCCGGGGAGGCCGTGTGGACGGCGTCGGAGCGGACCACCCACAGCGACAGGGGCTCGCCCCGGCGCGTGTACAGGTCGCGGGCGGCGGCCAGTGCCGCGTCCGGGCCGGCGGCACGCACCGACCCCACGTGCTGGTGCGCCAGGCCCCTGCGGGCGCGCAGGAACACCTCCCAGGACGACGGCGCGCCCTGTCGTGCCGCGCTCATGTGGCCGCTCCCCGCGGTTCGTCCGTCCTCGCGGCGTACGCGACGGCGGCCTCCCTGACCCAGGCGCCGTCCTCGTGCGCGGCCAGGCGGCTCGCGATGCGCTGCCGCGCCCAGTGGGTGTCGTCGCCCAGGGCCGTGCGGTAGGTGTCCCAGTCGACGGGCGTGAAGTCGTAGTGCCCGCGCTCCTCGTTCCAGCGGATCGCCGGGTCGGGCAGCGTCAGGCCGAGGCGCTCGGCCTGCGGGACGCAGGTGTCGACGAAACGCTGGCGCAGCTCGTCGTTGGTGTGGCGCTTGATGCCCCAGGCCATCGCGCGGCGGGAGACCGCGGCCCCCAGCGCAGCGGTCCGCGCGTCGGCGCCGCCCGCCTCCGTGTCGGGCGGTCCGAACATCAGCGCCACCGCCGGCAGCCACCAGCGGTTCACCGCGTCCTGCGCCATCTCCTTCTGCTCCGGGGTCCCCTCGCACAGGGTGCGCATCAGGTCGTAGCCCTGACGCACGTGGAAGGCCTCCTCCTGGCAGACGCGGCGCATCGCCCGGGCATAGGGCCCGTAGGACGTACGGCACAGGGGTGCCTGGTTGATGACGGCGGCGCCGTCCGTCAGCCAGGCGATGGCGCCGGTGTCCGCCCAGGTCAGCGCGGGATGGTTGAAGGTGGCCGAGGCGCGCTGCCGGCCGTGGTGCAGGGCGTCCAGCAGGTCGGCGCGGTCCACGCCGAGTGTCTCGGCCGCGGAGTACAGGTACAGGCCGTGGCCCGCCTCGTCCTGCACCTTGGCGAGCAGGACCGACTTGCGATGCAGGGACGGGGCCCGGGTGAGCCAGGCGCCTTCGGGCTGCATGCCGATGATCTCGGAGTGCGCGTGCTGGGCGATTTGACGGACCAGCATGCGGCGGTAGCCGTCGGGCATCCAGTCGCGCGGTTCGATCGTCTCGCCGTCGGCGATGAGCGCGTCGAAGTGGGCGAGCAGGTCGTCCTCGTCCGCGGTGGCGGAGGCCGTGGTGGTGGCGGTGGTCGACGCGGTCACCGGACACCGCCCGGGCGTGAGGTGACCGTCGCGGCGGTGTCGTGCTGCGGGCACCGTCGCGGGGACCGGACCCGTACCGGCTGCCTGGGCACGCAGATCACTCCTTCGGTTCGACGACCGCCCGCGCGGGGTGCCGGGCGGAGCGGGTTGCTTCGTTGCGGTAAGAGGCCGGGCGTGCGGCCCGGCTATCCCCGGCCCGCGAGGTTCGGGTGCGTGACAAAGCTCACGGGGCGGTCCGGGGAGTGCGGCCGGACGCGGCGGCCTCTTGAGGAGGTGACAGTCGTAGACCGCGGCGGCCGGCACGCCGAGGCGAAAGGGGAAACCGTGAGCACCATCAGGGAGTTGCTGGTCGAACTCACCGGCACCGTCGAATACGCCGACCGGATCGGCGATGACGCCGACCTGGCCGCCAGCGGCATCGACTCCGGGGACCTGGTGCGCCTGGTCCTGCTGGTCGAGCAGCGGCTCGGGGTCGAGATCACCGCCGAGGACATGGAGGAGCTGCGCACGATCGGTGACTACGAGCGTTTCGTGGCCGAGCGCGCGGGCGCCGGCGCGAGCGGCGGTGCGTGATGTGGCTGACGCAGCTGCTGGAGCGCAACCGTCAGTGCCGGCCCGGCCGGATCGCGCTGGTGGACGACGAACGCAGCGTCACCTGGGCCGAGCTGCACGACCGTACGCGGCAACTTGCCTATGGCCTGGCGGAGTCGGGCATTGGGCGGGGTGACCGGGTGGCCGTGCTCTCCAAGGACCGGATCGAGGTCCTGGAGAGCTACTTCGCGCTGGCCCGCCTCGGCGCGCTGTTCGTGCCGCTCAATCACAGCCTGGCCGAGCCCGAGGTCGCCGGGATCGTCGAGCGGGTCGGCGCGGTGGCCGTCCTCGGCGAGTCCGAACTGCTCGACCGCCACGCCGAACTGCCGAAGTCGGTGCGTCTCCGGGTCGCCTTCGACAAGCCCGCCTTCGCACGGCTGGGCACCCTGGCCGAAGAGCGGGAGCTGCCGGACGTCGCCGACACCGACCCCATCGCCGTACTGCACACCTCGGCGACCACCGGGCAGGCCAAGGGGGTGACGGTCGACAGCGCGTCCTTCCGCGCGATCGCCCTCGGCTGGCTGGTGTCGGCCCGCCCTACCGACGACATCGTCATGGTCAACTGCTGCCCGCTCTACCACGGCAGCATGGTCGTGTCCCTCACCTACCTGGCGGCCGGAGCGACGATCGTGCTGATGCCCGGATTCACTCCGCAGCGGGCGCTGTCGGCGGTGGAGCGGCACCGCGCCACGCACATGTGGCTGGTGCCTCAGATGCTGCGCTTCATGCTCCAGGCGAAGGCGTCCGGGCGCACCGACCTGTCCTCCCTGCGGGAGGTGCTGTACGGGGCCGCCCCCATGCCGCTCGACGTCTACGCCGAGGCGGTCGAACGGCTCGGGTGCGGCTTCCGGCAGGTGTACGGCATGACCGAGGTGGGGGGCCCGTTCGTCACGCTCGGTCCCGACGAGCACCCCGCGCCCGGGGACGTGACCGCCCGCATCCCGTGCGGACGGGTCGTGCCGGGCATGTCCGCCCGCGCTGTCGACGAGGCGGGCCGGGAACTGCCGCCCGGCGAAATCGGCGAGATCGTGGTGCGCGGGCCGGGCGTCATGCGGGGCTACTGGAACGACCCGGAGGCCACCCGCCAGATCACCCGCGACGGCTGGATCAGGACAGGTGACCTCGGCTTCATGGACGACGAGGGCCGCATCAGCCTGGTGGACCGCACCAAGGATGTGATCATCCGCGCGGGGCAGAACGTCTACCCCTCCGAGATCGAGCGCGCCCTGATGACCCACCCGGCGGTCCGGGACGCGGCGGTCGTCGGCATGCCCGACGAGGACTACGGCGAGGTGCCGCTGGCCTACGTGACCCTGAAGACGGGCGCGGAGCCGAGCACCGCGGAGTTGCTCGCACACGTGACGGGGCTGCTCGCACCGTACAAGCGGCCGCGACGGGTGCAGTTCATCGAACAGGTGCCGCGCAATCCCGCCGGCAAGATCATCAAGAAGCTGCTGCGGGTATGAGGGCGCGCGAGGGCGGACGGCGATGAGTGAACGCCCGACGCGCCCCGGGCCGGCCACGACGCGGACGCCGTGGCCGGCCCGAGCTGGTGCGGAGCTCGTGCCGGCGGTTGAGAGCCGCGGGAGACCCCTGTGGTCGGGCCGGGCTGAAGAGGGGCCGCACCGTGGCAAGCCGTCGCCGTGGGTGCGCGACGACCTGGCCGCGCTGCGTCCGCTCCTTCTCGCCTCCGGGCTCGGGCTCGGTGTCGCGGCCGCATCCGAACCGGGCGCGGAACCGGCCGGGCCCGCCGAGGCGGCTGCCGCGGCCTCGATGCCGGAGCAGCGGCGGCGGGAGTTCCTGGCCGGCCGGAGGGCCGCCCGCCGGGCCCTGTGGGCGGTGGGGCTGGACTGCGGTGAGATCCCCCGGTCGGGGCGCCTGCCGGTGTTCGCGCCGGGCCGGGCCGCGTCGATCTCGCACAGTGCGGGGATCGCCGTCGCCGTGGCGCGCGGCGCCGACGGGGAATTGCCTCTCGGCTGTGACCTGGAGCTGCGGCCCCTCCCCCGCGCAGCGGCCCGTCTGCTGCTGCGTGCGGACGAGGAGCCGCTGCTCGCGGTCTGGTCGGTGACCGCATTGTTCTCCGCCAAGGAATCCGCCTGGAAGGCCCTCGCCGTGACGGACGGGGGCCTGCGGGACTTGCGGGCCTCGTCCTGCGGGGACGAACTGCGTGTCCGCCTTCGCGTGGATCCCGCGCGCGCCGTGCGGGTGCGGGTCGTGCACGTCGGGGCGGCGGGCGTCTTCAGCTACGTGACCGGCCGGGATACCGTCCCCGGCTGACAGAAGCCGCCCGTCCCCGGGTGCGCCGGGAGACGGGCGGGGCGACGGGTCAGCGCTCCGGCGTCGTGCCGCCGTCCCGGTAGGAACGCCGCACCGAGTCGGCCGCCTTGTCCGTCCGGGCGTCGTACTTGTTGCCCGTCCGCTCGTCGACCATGCGCTCGGCGCCCGAGACGCCCTTGTCCGCCTGGTCGGGGTGGCCCTTGGCCATCTCCTTGGCCTTGTTCATCATGTCGCCCAGCTTGCCCATGGGGGTACCTCCAAGAGGTGCGCGTGCGTCGTACCCCGCCGCAGGTACCCCTCAGGCCGCGGGCGAATCACCCCAGGTCGCCCACCCGGGCCGCCATGTTGCCCGCCGGGTGCCGGTTGTCGTGGATGAGCTGGTGGGCGAGGCCGATCTCGTCGAAGTCGAAGGTCCGGGACAGGCACGGATCGATGATCCCCTGGTCGATCAGCCGGGTGACCTCACGTGCTTCCCGTGCCGTGGCGACGTGCGAGCCCTGCAGCCGCTTCTGGCGCATCCACAGGAACCGCAGATCGACGTCGCCGTTGTAGCCGGTGGTGCCGCCGCACAGCACGACCATGCCGCCGTTGTCGCACAGATACAGCGAGGTGGGGATGGTGTCGGCGCCGGAGTGTTCCAGCACGATGCGCGGGCTGCGGCGCTCGCCCAGCACCTCCCAGAAGGCCCGTCCGAAGGCCCTGGCTCCCGACAGCCAGCGTGCCGTCGCCGCTTCGTCGGAGGTGTCCGGCAGCCTCCCCCAGTGGTCGAACCTCCGCCGGTCGATGAAGCCCTCGGCGCCCAGCTTGAGGCAGAAATCGCCCCGTTCCTCGCTGGAGACGACCGCGACGGGGATGCCGCCGACGTGCCGGACGAGTTGGATGGCGATGCAGCCCAGTCCGCCCGCGCCACCCCAGATCAGTACCGGGTCGCCGGGGCGGACCGTGTGCGGCGGCCAGCCGAAGAGCTGGCGGTAGGCGGTGGCGGCGGTAGCCATGTAGCAGGCGGCCTCCGCCCAGGGCAGCCGTGCGGGCTTGGGGTGGCACATGTAGTCGTCGACGACGGCGAACTGGGCGAACGAGCCGTAGTTCTCCTCGTAGCCCCACACCCGCTGGGTGGCGGACCACGTGGGGTCGCCGCCGAGACGGATGTCCTCGGCCTTCTCGTCCCAGCGGTTGGCGAGGACGACGACCTCGTCGCCGAGCTCCACCCCGCGTACGTCCTCGCCGACCGCCCACACGATCCCGGACAGGTCGGAGCCGCCGATGTGGAAGTCCTCGGTGGCGCCCGCCTTCTGCCGTGCGGCGATCACGTCGAGCGGCGAACCGAGCGCCGCCCAGACGTTGTTGTAGTTGATGCCGGCCGCCATCACCTTCACCAGGACCTGGCCGCGCCCCACGGGCGGCACGTCGACCACCTCGGTACGGAAGGCGTCGACGGGCTGTCCGTAGCGCTCACGGCGGATGAGCGAGGCGTACATCTTCTTCGGGGCGGTGCCGAGCTCGGGGGCGTCACCGAGTTCGTAGAGGTCCTGGGTCGCTTGCACGCTGGTTCTCCTCGTCGCGGGTTTCACGGTGAAGGGGGTGCGCAGGCGCGGTCGCCGAGGGCACGCAGTGCCTTCGTGACCGCTTCGCCGATGCGGGCGATGGGTTCGGGTTCGGTCATCTCGTAGTGGCCGCAGGGCACGCGGTGGTCGTGGAGGGTTCCGTCGACGTGCGGCCGCCAGCTGTCGGCCTTGCCGGGCAGCACCGCCAGATCCGCCGGGTGTTCGGTGTGCTGCTCCTCGGCGGCGCTGAAGAACAGCACGTCACCGCGGTAGGTGCCAGGGGTGAATTGGGGCGCGATGCGCAGGTTGTTGCGCATGACGGCGGCGATGGCGGCGGCCTCGGCGCCGGTGACGGGGACGCTCGCCGGGTCGGCCGCGACGCGGGCGTCGATCTGGTCCAGGACCGCCTCCACGGGGGCCTGTGCGTCGACGGGGAGGCCGGCCACCCTGGACAGCAGGGCGGCGACCTGACGTGCTGTGGCGTCGTCGTCGTGTGCCGTGCCGTGCGGCTGGGGCGCGTCGAGCATGGCGAGGAGTTCGACCTGCTCGCCGTCGCGTTGCAGGGCGCAGGCCATTGCGTGGGCGACGAATCCACCGTAGGACCAGCCCAGCAGCCGGTAGGGGCCGCGGGGTTGCACCTGCCGTACCAGGTCGAGGTAGTGGGCGACCATGGCGGCGGCGTCCGGGGCGGGCGGCCGGGTGCCGTCGAGGCCGGCGGCCTGGATGCCGTAGACGGGCTGATCGCCGCCGAGGTGGGGCAGCAGGCCCGTGTAGCGCCAGGCGACGCCCGCGCCGGGGTGGACGCAGAACAGCGGGGCGGCGCTGCCCTCGGCACGCAGCGGCAGCAGCGGGCCGAGCGCGGAAGAGGTGGCCCCCGGGGTCTGCCCGGCCGGCCCGCCGGCCGCGGCGAGGACTCCGGCCACGGTGGGTGAGGCCAGCAGGGTCGCCGCCGGGACGTCGAGGACGCCGGTCTGGCGCAGCCGTCCCGCCAGCAGCACGGCGCGCATCGAGTCGCCACCGAGGTCGAAGAAGTTGTCGTGCACCCCGATGCCGCCGATGCCGAGGGTCTCCTCCCAGAGCCGGGTGACCTCCCGTTCGCGGTCGTCGCGCGGCGGTACGTTTTCGGTCGCCAGCCGGGGCCGGGGGGCGAGGCCGGGGTCTGCCGCTGTCGTGCTGTCGTCGGAGGGGGCGGGCTCCGTCCGGGCGCCGGGCGCGTCGATCCAGTGACGGTGGCGTTCGAAGGCGTACGGGGGCAGCGGCACCCGCCGGGGCGCGCCCGGCACCGGGGGCAGCGCGCGGTCCACGCCCGCGCTCCACAGCCGTCCCAGTGCCTCGGCGAGGACGAACCCGTCGGACGCCTCGGCCTTGGCGTGGCGCATGGTGGTCACCGTGACCGGTGCCTCGTCGGTGAGCCTGCCGGTGGCGAGCTTGGTCAGGGTGTCGCCGGGCCCGATCTCCACGAGGACGGGGCGCAGCCGGTCCCACAGGGCGGTGATGCCGTCGGCGAACCGGACGGTGTCGCGGGTGTGGTCGATCCAGTGCCGTACGGAGGTGGCCTGGGCGTCGGTGATCCAGGTGCCGGTGACGTTGGTGACGTACGGGATGCGCGGCGGGCGCAGGGTGACCTGGCTCAGGTGGGTCTCGTAGGCCGGCAGGACGGGGTCCAGGACGTGGGAGTGGGCCGCGACGGGGATGCGCAGGCGGCGGAACGGGACGCCTCGACGGGTGAGTTCGGCCTCGAAGCGGGCGACGGCGTCGAGGTGCCCGGCGACGGTGCAGGCGCCGGGGCCGTTGACGGCGGCCAGGGACAGGTCGGCGTCGAGCAGGGGCCGGATCTCCTCCGCCGGGGCGGCGACGCCGACCGTGGCCCCGCCGGCGGAGCTGATGAGCCGGATGCGTTCGGTGACCAGGGGCAGCATGTCCGCCAGGTCGATGACGCCGGCCAGGCAGGCGGCCGTGTACTCGCCGAGCGAGTGGCCGATCAGCGCGTCGGGGCGCACGCCCGACTCCATGAGGGTGCGGGCCAGGGCGTACTCGGTGACGACGAGCCCGAGGAACGCGCGGAGGTCGTCGGGCCGTCGCTCCTCGTAGAGGGCGGTGCGCAGGTCGGTGCCGAGGACCGGCCGCAGGATGCGGGCGCACTCGTCGACGGTGTCGCGGTAGACGGCGTGGTCGCGGTACAGCTCCTCGCCCATGCCGGGGTACTGAGTGCCGCCGCCGGGCAGCAGGAACGCCACCCGGACCGGGTCGCCGGACAGCGGCGGGGTGGCCGAGGCGGCGGAGCGCAGCGCGTCGAGGCCCTCGGCGCGGGAGGCGGCCGAGACGGTGAGCCGGTGGCGCAGCGCGGGCCGGTCGGTACGCAGGGAGTGGGCCACGTCGTCCAAACGCAGGTCCGGGCGGCGCTCCAGATGCCGGGCGAGTGCCTCGGCCTGGCCGCGCAGGGCACCGGCGGTGCGCGCCGACAGCGGCAGCACCACGCGGCGCTCCTCCTCGGGCGGGCGCGGTGCGTCGGGTGCGACGCGGGGTGCCTCCTCCAGGACGACGTGTGCGTTGGTGCCGCCGATGCCGAAGGCACTGACGGCGGCCCGGCGGGGGTGCTCACCCTCGGGCCAGTCCTCCAGTGCGGTGGGCACGCGGAAGGGGCTCGCGTCGAAGTCGATGAGCGGGTTGGGCCGGTCGAAGTGCAGGCTCGGCGGGATCTGCCGGTGTTCCAGGGCCAGGACGGCCTTGATGAGTCCGGCGATTCCGGCGGCGGCTCCGAGGTGGCCGATGTTGGTCTTGACCGAGCCGAGCGCGCAGAAGCCGGTCCTGTCCGTGCTGTGCCGGAAGGCTTCCGTCAGGGCGGACACCTCGATCGGGTCGCCGAGTTTGGTGGCGGTGCCGTGGGCCTCGATCAGGCCGATGGTGCCGGCGTCGACCTCGGCCTGGGCCTGTGCGGCGAGGACGACCTCGGTCTGTCCTGCGGCGCTGGGGGCGCTGAAGCCGACCTTGCGGCGGCCGTCGTTGTTGACGGCGCTGCCGCGGATGACGGCGCGGACGCGGTCGCCGTCGGCGAGGGCGTCCTCCAGCCGCTTGAGGACGACGGCTCCCACTCCGTCGCCGGAGGAGGTGCCGGCGGCGTCCGCGGCGAAGGCCCGGCAGTGCCCGTCGGGCGAGAAGGGTCCGTCGGGTACGTGGCGGTAGCCCAGGACGGCGGAGGGGTTGAGGGAGACGGCGGCGGCGAGCGCGGTGTCGCAGCGGTGGTCGAGCAGGTCCTGGCAGGCGGTGTGCACGGCGACCAGCGCGGTGGAGCAGGCCGTCTGCAGGGACACGCTGGGCCCGGTGAGGCCGAGTTCGTAGGAGACGCGGGTGGCGAGGGTGCCGAGGGAGTTGGCCGTCGCCGCGTGGACGAGGGCCACCGAGCCGGGCTGCCCGGCGAAGCGGGGGTGGACGTGGGCCGGGTAGTAGCGGCTGTCGCCCGCCCCGGCGTACACGCCGAACGTCTCTCCGGCCCGGTCGGTGCCGAGGCAGCCGGCGTCCTCCAGGGCGTGGTAGGCCGTCTCCAGCAGCAGTCGCTGCTGCGGGTCGACGACGGCGGCTTCGGCGGGGCTGTAGCCGAAGAAGCCGGAGTCGAAGCGGTCGATGCCCTCGACGACGGACGCCTTGCGGATCAGTGACGGGTCGTCGAGGTCGCGCGGGTCGCCGCCCGCGGCGAGGAACTCCTCGTCGGTGACGGACCGTACGGACTCCCGGCCGGCCGCGAGGTTGTCCCAGAAGGCGTCGAGGTCGTCGGCGCCGGGGAATCGGCCCGCCATGCCGATGACGGCTACGGCGGGGAAGTCCTCGTCGTGGGGTGCGGTGGTGTCGTGCACGGCCTGTGCCTCGTCCTCTCCCGGTTCGTGGGTGTGCGGTGTGCCGTCGGCCCGGTCACGCATGGCCGCGGTCCTTGCCCTGACGGGCGGTGCGGCGGGCGCGGGCGGCGCGTTGCCGGCGTGCTTGTTCCCGGGCGCGGTCGAGGCCGTCGCCGGTCTCCGGCCGGGAGGGCGCCTCGGCGTCCGGCACCGGGCCCGCGCCGGTGGCCGACAGGTGGCGGGCCAGGTCCCGGACGGTGGGGTGCGCGAACAGGTCGACCACCGACAGCTCGCTGTCGAAGGCGCGGTTCACGGCGGTCTGGGCGGTGACCAGGAGCAGGGAGTTGCCGCCCAGGTCGAAGAAGTTGTCGTCCAGGCCCACCCGGTCGCGGCCCAGAACATCGCACCACACCTCGGCGAGCCGGCTCTCCAGCCGCCGCAGGCCGTCTTCCGTCTCCGTCTCGTCGGGGCGAGCGCTCGTGCCCGCCGAGCGCAGCGTCCACCCGTCGTCGGACAGGCCGGCCGCGCGGACGCTGCCGGTGACGGCGTGGTACAGGGCGCCGAGGTCGGCGCCGTCCCGCAGGCCGACGCGCGCGGCCAGGCGGCGGGTCTGGCGCACGGGTGCCACGACGTGGCTGCGCACCCAGGGGGCGGTGCGGTCGGCGCCGATCAGCAGGTGCGGCTCGTCCAGGGTGCGGGCGAGGTCGAAGGAGCGCAGCGCGGCGGGAACGTCGAGCGGCCGGTATCCCCGGGCCTCGGAGAGCGCGGTGAGACCGTAGCCGCGGCTCATGCCCCGTTCGCGCCACATGCTCCAGGCGAGCGACTGCGCGGGCAGGCCGAGGCCGCGGCGGTACCCGGCGAGGGCGTCCAGGTAGGCGTTGGCGGCGGCGTAGGCGGCGTTCATGGCGCCGCCGAAGAAGCCGTTGACCGAGGAGAAGGTGACGAAGGAGGTGACCGGGTGGTCGGCGGTGAGCCGGTGCAGGATCCACGCGCCGCGCACCTTCGCCTCCAGCGCCCGGCGCCAGGTGGGGGTGTCCAGTTCCCCGACGGGGCGCTCCACGAGCGTCCCGGCCAGGTGCAGTACCGACGTCAGGGGCACGCCCCACGCCTCGGTGGCGGCCTCGACCGCGGCGCGGACCCGGGTTTCGTCGGTGACGTCGGCGCGGGCGTAGCGGACCTCTCCGCGTTCACGCAGCCGCGGCAGGGCGTGGGCCTCGTCCTCCGGGGAGCGCCCGACGACGAGCAGCCGGGTGCCAGGGGTGCGCAGCAGGTGGGCGGCGATCTCGGTGCCGACGCCGCCGAGGCCTCCGGTGAGCAGGGTGAAGCCCTCGTGCACGGGCGGCTCGGTACGGGGCGTGCTGTCGGGCAGGGGGGCGAGGCGGCGTTCGTAGCGCAGCCCGTCGCGGTACGCCACGTCCGCGCCGTCCGCGCCGGCGGCCGCCTCCGCCGTCAGGAGGGTCAGCGGGTCGGTGCCGTCGCCCGGTGGCAGGTCGAGGTGCCGGGTCCGCAGCCAGCCGCACTCCTCGGCCAGCGACTTGAGCAGCGCTCCGGCCAGGGCGTGGGCCGGGGAGGGGTGGTCGCCGGGGCGGACGGTGTGGGCGCCCGCGGACACGTGGACCAGGTCCATGGGGCGCTGCAGGCCGGGCCGGGCGATGAGGGCCCGGGTGAAGGCGAGCAGCCGCTCCGCACCCGTCGTGTCGTCGGGCGCCGCCGGGGGGCCTGCCCGGAACCCGTCGAGGTGGAGGACGGCGTCGACGGGCCGATGGTCCTGCTCCAGCCGGCCAAGGAGCGCGGCGTAGTCGGACTCCTCGGCGGGCCGGACGCGGTAGTGCGCGGCGTCGGTCCGGGTGTACGACGGCCCTTCGCCGACCACCGTGCACAGGCCCCCGGCGGTGCGCAGCGCGTCGGCGAGCCGCTGCGCGAGTGCGCCGGCTCGCGGGTCGCCGCCCGCGAGGACGAGGGTGTGCCGGCCGGACGCCGTGGGACGGGTACCGGCGCGTTCCGCGCGCTGCCACACCGGGCGCAGGAACCAGTCGGGGACGGTGGCCGCGGTGCCCAGCAGCAGCTGGGTCCGGCGCACCTCGTCGTCGAAGTCGCCCGCTTCGAAGCCCTTGCGGAGCCTGGTGCGCTGGATCTTGCCGATCTCCGTCTTGGGGACGGCGTCCCGCGCCACGGGGATGAGAAAGGACGGGCTGACGCCGATCTCCCGGGTGACCTTGCCGGCGATCTCGCGCAGGGCGCGGGCCTCGTCGGCGGTGGCCTCCGGGGTGAGGTGCAGGAACAGGGCGAGTTCGTCGGTGGGTGAGGAGGGGTCGGTGCGCACCGCGACCGCGGCGGTGAAGCTCCGCTCCGCGTAGGGAAGTTCCTCGACGCACGCCTCGATCTCGTGGCTGTAGTGGTTGACGCCGTTGACGATGATGACGTCCTTGGCGCGGCCGGTGATGTAGAGCTCGCCGTCACGCAGGAACGCCAGGTCGCCGGTGTCGAACCAGCCGTCGTCGGTGAACGCCTCGGCGTTGGCCGCCGGGTTGTCGTGGTAGCCGCCGGTCACCGAGGTGCCGCGGACCTGGAAGCGGCCCGCCTCGCCCTCGATGAGGACCGTGCCCTGTTCGTCGACGATCCGCATGGCGAACCCGGGGTAGGGCCGGCCGCAGCTGACGAACATCCCTTCGCCCGGGACGGGTTCGGCGGGCAGGACGGCATCGGTGACCACGGAGCAGGTCTCGGACATGCCCCAGCCGGGGTGCATCACGTCCTGCGGCAGGCCGAAGGGCTCGAGCGTGTGCAGGAACGCGCGGGCGGCGGAGGCGACGACGACCTCACCGGCGTTCATGACCAGCCGCATCGGCGACAGGTCCCAGGCGCGGCCGGTGAAGCGGTGAGCCTGTTCGGCGAGGAGCCCGAAGGCGAAGTTGGGCGCCCAGGTGACGGTGACCCGGTGCCGGTCGGCGAGGTCCATCCAGCGCAGGGGGTCCTGCAGGATCCAGGAGGTGGGGGCGTGGACCTGGCGGCAGCCCAGGTACACGTCGCGCAGGTGGAACATCACCACGCCGGTGACGTGGTCGAGCGGTATCCAGTTCAGGGAGACGTCGTCGGCGCCGAGGCCGTTCATCTGCTCGGTGGCGGCCGAGCGGGTCAGCACGTTGCGGTGGGTGAGCCGCACCGCCTTGGGCAGGCCGGTGCTGCCGGACGTCATGAGCATCAGCAGGAGGTCGTCCGGTGCGGCGGGGTGCCAGTCGTGGTCCTCGGGCGCATCGCGCAGGGCGTCGGCGGTGGTGATGCGCGGCCCGGGCCAGTCCTGCCGCGCGGCGACCGCGCGCAGACCGGCCTCGCGGCCGGCGGAGCACACGATCCAGGGCCGGCCGAGCATCCGCCAGATGCCCTCCAGCTTGGTCAACGCCGCGGAGGGGGTGTCGTAGGAGGCGGGGACGGTCAGCGGGACGGCGACGAAACCGCCGAGGACGCAGCCCCACAGCACGGCGAGGAAGTCCTCGGTGACGTCGCACTGGAGGATGACCTGGTCGCCCGGGCGCAGTCCGGCCCGGCGCAGTCCGGCCAGGACGCGGGAGGCCTCGGGGACGAGGGACGCGTAGGTCCGCCGGTGCTCGCTGCCGTCGGCGTGGACGTGGACGATGTCGCCCCGGTCCCGTGCGGCGGCGCGGCGCAGTGCCTCGGCCCAGCTGGGCACGGACGGCTCGGCGAGGGCGGGGCCCTCGCTGACGGCCGGGACGCCGGAGGTTTCCGCGGTGCGGGCGGTGGGGGCGGCTTCGGCGGAGCGGTCGGGCAGTCCGGTGTGGCGGCGGTCCAGTTCCTCGGGGGCGTTCTCCACCGACACGTCGACCGTGGTGACGTCGGCCAGCTGGGCGAGCCGCTCCCGCCAGGTCCGGGCCGCGGTCGCGTCGACGGCGGGCAGGGCACGCAGTGCCGCGCCGTCCACGGTGCCGTCCTCGGCCCGGGGCAGGGCGTTGACCACCGTGACGCGGACGGAGCCGTGCCCCGCGCGGTCCAGGAGCTCCTCGACACGTTCGGCGGCGTCGGACCGCCCGGGCACCACGTACAGGCGCGACGGGGCGTCGCCGCCTCCGGACAGGGCGTGGGCGTCGCGGATGCCGGGCACGGACAGGGCCGCGTCCTCCAGGACGGAGGGATCGGCCACGGCCGGGGCGGGGGTGCGCTCGGGGAGCGCGGGCAGGCCCCCGAGGCGGGTCGCGGGGTCCGCGCTCACCGTGCTCAGGACGTCGTGCAGCGCGCGGGCGAACGCCTCGGCGGTGCCGGCGTCGTAGAGGTCGGTGGCGTACTCGACGTGCAGCGTCAGGCCGTCGGGGGTGCCCTCCGGGCCGTGGTGCTCCAGGACGTCCACAAAGAGGTCGAACTTGGCGGTGCCGGTCGCGGTGGGCCGCAACTCGGTTCGGTTGCAGTCGAGTTCGAGGACGGCAGGCTTGTTGTTCTGCAGGGCGAGCATCACCTGGAACAGGGGGTGACGGCCAGGTGTGCGGGGCGGGTTGAGGTCCTCCACCAGCCGGTCGAAGGGCAGGTCCTGGTGGTCCAGGGCGGCCAGGTCGACGGTGCGCAGCCGGGCGAGGAGGTCCCGGAAGGCGGGGTCGCCGGAGGTGTCGGCGCGCAGCACGAGGGTGTTGGTGATCAGGCCGATCAGGGGGTCGAGGCCGGGTTCGGTGCGACCGGCGACGGGGGTGCCGAGGACGATGTCCTCGCCGGCCCCGCAGCGGGTGAGCAGGGCGCTGACGGCGGCGTGCAGCACCATGAACAGGCTGGCGCCCTCGCGGTCGGCGAGGCGCAGCAGGGCACGGTGCAGGGCGGGGTCGACGGCGAGTTCGACGTGCGCGCCGCCGCCGCGCGGTGCCGGGGGCCGTGGCCGGTCGCCGGGCAGGGTGCACTCCTCGGGCAGGCCGTCCAGCGCGGTGCGCCAGTGGGCGGTGAGCCGTTCGATACGGCCGGGGCCGTCGGGTCCGGGGGCCAGCAGGGCGCGCTGCCACAGCGCGTAGTCGGCGTACTGCGCCGCCGGCGGGGTCCACTCGGGTGCCCTCCCCCGGCGGCGGGACGCGTAGGCGGCGGACAGGTCGGCGGCGAAGGGGCCGAGCGACCAGCCGTCGGCGGCGCCGTGGTGCAGGACCAACAGCAGGACCCGCTCGGTCCCGGTGCCCAGCAACCAGGCCGCGAGAGGGCTTTCGGCGGTCAGGTCGAACCGGCGCCGCAGCGCGGCGGTCACATGGGCGGCGGTCTCGGCGGCGGGGCAGTCGATCCGCCGCAGCACCGGGCGCAGCTCTGCCGTCTCCAGGACGCGCTGGTAGGCCACTCCGTCGTGCTCGGCGATCACCGTGCGCAGGCTCTCGTGCCGGTCGGCCAGGTCGCAGAGGGCCGCGTCGAGCGCCTCTGCGTCGAGGTCGGGCCCGACGGGGACGAGGAGCGGGATGTTGTAGGTGGCCGCGCCCTCGTCGAGCCGGTGCAGGAACCACATGCGTTCCTGGGCGAAGGACAGCGGCACCCGCTGGGGGCGCGCGATGTCGCCGAGGACCGGCCGGGGCGGGGCGTCGTGCCCCCCTACGGCGACCCGTCGCGCGAGCGCCCCCGGGGTCGGCGTCTCGAACAGGGCGGTGATGGGGATCTCCGCGCCGGTCTCGTGCCGCAGACGGGCCAGCAGTCTGGTGGCGAGCAGGGAGTCGCCGCCCAGGTCGAAGAAGCCGGCGTCCACCCCGACGGACTCCCGCGGCAGCTGCAGTACGTCCTCGAACAGGGCGCACACCAGGGCCTGTTCGGGTGTGGTGGGGCGGGTGCCGGACGCGGCGGTGGTGAAGTCGGGGTCGGGCAGCGCCTGGACGTCGAGCTTGCCGTTCGCGGTCAGCGGCAGTGCGTCCACCGGGACGCAGACGGCGGGGACCATGTGGTCGGGCAGTGGGGCGTTGCGCTATGT
>Ga0247819_10000875_pt1 | contig 16828 bp, 9 predicted proteins | sample 13C_Xylose_Day6_FD_193428 | JGI IMG/M metagenome (GOLD analysis project Ga0247819, IMG submission 193428) | Soil microbial communities from agricultural site in Penn Yan, New York, United States - 13C_Xylose_Day6 | ecosystem: Environmental > Terrestrial > Soil > Agricultural land | place: USA...
GGGTTCAAATCCCCCCGGCTCCACCACTTCAACATCTAAAGACGTCCACGGACGTCTTTTTTTGTGCCTGGAATCCCGTGAAATCAAGGGTTTGCATCGCTTTTGAGTACCACAACGGTTTTTTGAGTTCCTGCCGCCCCGGTATTCCCAGTGGTATTCCCGGCCACCTGGGACTAATCTTGGGAATACCAAAAGGTGTTCTGGAGCTCATCCCATGTGCGCTCAAACTGCCCGCCTCTCGGACCGTCAGCTCAAGGCGGTCAAACCCAAAGACAAGGACTACGTCCTCACCGATGGCGACGGCCTCCAGCTTCGAGTCCGGGTCAATCGCTCGATGCAGTGGAATTTCAACTACAGGCATCCGGTTACCAAGAATCGAATCAACATGGCGCTCGGCTCTTATCCAGAGGTTTCACTGGCACAAGCTCGCAGAAAAGCGGTTGAAGCCAGAGAAATACTCGCGCAGGGCATCGACCCCAAAGCTCAGCGCAACGAGCTTGCGCAGGCCAAGCGGGTCGAGACGGAACATACGTTTGAGAAAGTGGCTACCGCCTGGTTCGAGCTGAAGAAGGATTCGGTCACGCCAGCCTACGCCGAGGACATCTGGCGATCACTCACGCTACACGTATTTCCGAACATGAAATCGATACCAATCTCTGAAGTCAGCGCACCGATGGTGATCAAACTCCTTCGCCCTATTGAAGCGAAAGGTAGCCTGGAAACCGTGAAACGACTTAGCCAGCGGCTCAACGAGATCATGACCTATGGAGTCAATTCGGGAATGATTTTCGCGAACCCCCTCAGCGGAATTCGGGCTGTATTCAAGAAACCGAAGAAAGAGAACATGGCCGCGCTACCACCAGAGGAACTTCCTGAGCTCATGCTGGAAATCGCGAACGCTAGCATCAAGCGCACAACCCGCTGCCTGATCGAATGGCAGTTGCACACCATGACTCGCCCTGCCGAGGCGGCAACCACTCGGTGGGCAGATATCGACTTCGAAAGGCGTGTCTGGACTATCCCACCAGAGCGGATGAAGAAGCGCCGCCCACACAGCATCCCTTTGAGCAATCAAACAATGGCATTGCTCGAGGTTCTCAGGTCCCATAGTGGTCATCGGGAATATGTTTTTCCGGCAGACCGAAACCCACGTACTCACGCCAATAGCCAGACCGCAAACATGGCATTGAAACGCATGGGCTTCCAGGACCGCTTGGTCAGCCACGGTATGCGCTCGATGGCCAGTACCATCTTAAATGAACACGGGTGGGACCCAGAACTCATTGAGGTCGCGCTGGCGCACGTCGACAAGGATGAGGTGCGGAGCGCCTACAACCGAGCCGACTACATCGAGCGCCGACGGCCGATGATGGCTTGGTGGAGCGAATACATTCAAAGGGCGTCGGCGGGTAATCTCTCGGCCAGCGCGATCAATGTGATCAGGGACCGGAACGTAGTATCGATCCGTTAGGGCAGCGACACCGGCGATATCCCCCCGACCAGCAAAGCCCTGAAGCCCGAGCAGGAAACAACCCAGGAACTGGAAGCCCGGATCAATCGGCTGGAGCGGGAAAAATCGGCCATATAAAAGGCTACCGCGCTCTTGATGACCGCGGAACATGAGTGACACGCTCCATAGATTCCAATCCACGGGGCACCGCTGTGATACTTGGGAGCAACAACATGACTCATTCAGATCTCATGCTCTGGGGCTTCTTTTGGAAATGATCGACAACACGCCACTTGCAAGTAAGCCAGCCCAAAGGACACGTAAGGTTAGAACACGATGAATGACTTCCAAAAAGAATACGCCCTGTGGGATGACTTCCTGTCTGTGTGGCCGGCCTCCCGACTGACCAGCATGACTCTGGACGAATACAGCCAGGCGGGCTCAAAGGACAGCTTCACCTACTGGATTGAATCGCGGCTCGATGAGCTTGGCAGCATTTGGGGCGGCTCGGCGTTCAAGTTCGGCGTGTTCTCGCGCAAAGATACTGAAGGCAAGAACTCGGACGCCAAGCTTTCCTATTCCGAATCGCACGGGTGGTACTCATCGCTAGGCACATCGGCAGAGGCTGCCTTCGAGAAAATCCGCAGCTACGTGGCACAGGTAGCCGGCTGGGCCGCCAAGGGGGATCTAGGGGCTATTGAGTCCTTCGGGCTGCTGGGCGAGGCCTTCAAGTGGAAAATCGCTTTTCAATACCAGAACCGTCAGGCCCCCGTGATCGTGGACATTTTCAAGCGGGCACCACTGGCGGTATTCGTCGGCAGCAATGTAAGCCAGGGCATGGGCATGTTGCAGACAGCAACGCTCGGCAAACGCCCCGAAGGTCTGGGCATTCTGGAGTTCGGGCGACAGATATGGGAGGCATGGAGCCAGAAAAACCTGGCGATCTGGAAGCTATCGCACGGGTTAGACGATTTCCCCTCAGAGGAGCGCAAGCAATACCTGCAGAGCGAATTGGGGGTGATGCACAGTGATACCGCCAAGGGGCAGGGCGAAAGCTTCCAGGAGGCTCCTGTCGGTAGCTTGTTCTACTTGTGCCACGGCAATGAGCAGCTTCACCTGGTCGGACAGTTCATCTCTGCCCCGGCACCGAGCTTGAAAGGGGATGGTTGGCTACAGCGCCGCTACAGGGTGTTGAAGCAGGGCATCAAATCTGGTGGTTACCAAGGAGGCCAGAAAGGCTGGACACCAAACTATCGCTCAACCTTCAAGCGAGTGCCTGCTCACGACCTACCTGAGTTCGAAAGCGCTTTGCTCAAGCCCTTCTTTGGCACAGATTTGGCCGAACTGGCGGCATTGGCTGGCGAGCCCATCGAAGATGTCAGCCGCCCCATCACAATGGCATTGCCCCCTACCCCTCAGGTACAACATGTGGCCAATAAACCCGTCGCGGCCTGTTCCAACCGTCTCTACTACGGGCCACCTGGTACAGGAAAAACCTACACGCTGATGAATTTGCTAAAGCGCGACTATCAAGAGCAGGTAACCTCAATTAGCACAGAGGAATGGCGCAGCCAAATTATTGCTGAAAAGATTGCTGCGCTGACTTGGTGGGAAGGCGCAGCCGCTGCACTGTATGACTTGGGCGGCAAAGCCAAAGTACCTGAGTTGGCCGAGCATCCGTTTATCCAAGCCATTGCAGATGCTAAAGGGCGCAGCAGCGGCATTAAGCAAACGCTCTGGGGAACTCTTCAACACCACACAATTCTTGAGTCGACAACGGTCAACACGAAGCTCCGCCTTGGATCAGCCGTTTTTGAAAAGTCGGCAAACTCGGTTTGGCAGTTTGCGGGGGATTGGCAGGAAGCATGTTCGGATCTCTTTGCACTTGTCGACAAGATCAAGCAAGGTCCAGAAGCTAACGATTCCGTTCAGCGCTACAGCTTCGTTACCTTCCACCAATCCTACGGTTACGAAGAATTTGTTGAGGGGTTGCGGCCAGTCTTGGCCGACGAAGCCAAAGAGGACGATGCCGAAGCAAGCCAGGTGGCATACAGGATCAAGGACGGGGCTTTCAAAGAGCTCTGCCGTCGCGCACGCAACACTCCGGACAAGCGCTTCGCGATGGTCATTGATGAGATCAACCGAGGCAATATCAGCAAGATATTCGGTGAGCTGATCACGCTGATTGAAGCGGATAAACGCGACCAGCTTGACGGCACCCCACCTCCGACCGAAGTAGTCCTTGCATACTCCGGAAAGCCATTTTCCGTACCTGCAAACGTTGACATCATTGGTACAATGAACACGGCTGATCGCTCGCTGGCCTTGCTAGATACTGCCCTGCGGCGCCGCTTCGATTTCGTGCCGTTACTGCCTGACACTCGGGCCGAAAAAGATCCCAGCGATCCACACAGCGCCCCCTTGGCTGGACTACTGGTCACCACAGGCACCACCACCATCGATGTGCGCTTGATGCTGGAGCGCATCAATGAACGCATTGAGGCGCTTTACGACCGCGACCACTGTATTGGTCATGCGTATTTCACCTCACTGACCAATGTGGCTGATGGGGCGGCCCGCTTCGCCAAGTTGGCTGAGATTTTTCAGAGGCGTATCGTCCCCTTGCTGGAGGAATACTTCTTTGAAGACTGGCGCAAGATTCGGCTAGTGCTCGGTGACAACCAGAAACCTGATACGGCGCAGTTCATTACAGAAAGCGATTCGCACGAGCAGGATCTGAGCACCCTATTCGGCAACGATCATGGCCTTGATAGCTACGCCACTAAACGTCGTTACCAAGCACAGGACGCGGCATTTACCGAGCCTGCCGCTTATTTCGGCATTTACCAAGCCTCGACTTAATTAACTGGTACGGAAATGGCGGGCATATCGATCTTCGAGTTTGACACTCTGACGGCGTCATCACCCAGCTCAACCAATATGGTCGGGCAGCGCAAGGTTTCTGCCGAAGTATTTGCCTGGCTGGAGACACAGGCATTACGCAGCACCGAAGCAGGTGAAGGGACCTGGCTGCGCCTTACCCATCGGCACGGCCGCAAGGCCATTCAGGTGAACAGCTTTGTTGGGGTGATTCGCTGCCCTAATGGTTTCCAGATTGAAGTGCTGCCCAAGCTAGGCAAGACAAATGGCGAAGAAGAGGCACGGCACCTACTAATCGAGATGCTGCGTTGCCTTGGCTGTTTCCGCCACATACAAACTAGCAGCGCCCAATTGCTCGCCCGCCGCATGCCTCTACTGGAAGTGTTCATTGGTGAATTTTTGCGAGCGGTGGATCACACCATCAAGCGAGGCCTGCGCAGCGATTACCTTGCAGAGCAGGGCAACCTGTTTGCCCTGCGTGGCAAGCTACACATGGCACAGCACCTGCGCCTCAATCTATGCCGTCGCGACCGTTTTTATACTGAATACGATGAGTATTCCCTCAACCGACCGGAAAATCGCCTACTACACGCCGCACTCAGGCGTGCATTGTCGTGGACTGCCTCACAGGCAAACCAGCAACTGGCACGGGAATTATGCTTCGTGTTCACCGGCATTCCTGCATCTGACCAGATCAACGCGGATTTTGCGCAGGCACGACCAGATCGCGGCATGGCACATTACGATGCGGCATTGACCTGGGCGCGCCTGATTCTTCAGGACGAGTCACCACTCACCGGTACGGGTCCGCACCAGGCGCCATCTTTGCTCTTCCCAATGGAAGCAGTTTTTGAAGCTTTTGTAGCTAAGCACCTTGCCCGACAACTTTGCTCAGACTTCAGCCTGCGCCTACAGACTCGCAGCCTCAGACTCGTCCGGCATAAGGAGCAGGACTGGTTTCAGCTCAAGCCTGATCTGCTGGTACAGTCGTTCAAGACCAACCGCTTGGTACTCGACACCAAGTGGAAGTTGGTTGATGCCAAGAAAGCCAACAGCAAGGAAAAGTACGGGCTAGATCAAAGCGACTTCTACCAGCTGCAAGCTTACGGCCAGAGCTATCTCGAAGGAGACGGCGACGTTGTACTGATCTACCCCAAGACAGAAATTTTCAGTCAGCCCCTAGCAGTATTTGATTTTCCAAAGTCACCTGGTCTCCGCTTGTGGGTACTGCCTTTTTGCCTACATACCAAACAGATGCTCTTGCCGACTTGCGGTAGCCTCACCCCTTTTTTCTCACCAAACACTTGAGCAGTCAAAGCTCAAACCACGGGAAGCAGAGTCAAAGCCCCATGGATTGAATCATCTCACTCTCGCTAACCGCTTCAGGCGTCACAACGGCATCCTTGAGCATCAGTTTGCCTCGAAGCAGGCGATCCAAATGAACATCGAACGAATCAAACTGCGGGTGTAATACAGCAGGAAGATGAATGTGCACGTCTTTCTTCTGACCAATTCGATAGACGCGATCTGATGCCTGCGCTTCCTTTGCAGGGTTCCAGTGGCGCTCCAAGTGCACAACGTGGTTGGCACCAACCACTGTCAATCCAACCCCTGCAGCTACTGGTGACATGATCATCACGTTGAAACCAGGCTTCGATTCGAAAACAGTGATCAGTTTCTTGCGAGTCAACTCGTCAGATTTCTTTGCAACTGCCGCCGTGTCACCATTGATAACTGCCACATCCAGTCCATAGATCTGGTCCAACCAAAGCTTCAGGATTCTCTGAAGCCGCTTGGTGACCATGAACAAAATGACCTTCTCTTCGTTCTGCCGGATACGATCAAGTAACTCCAGCAGCACTGCCAACTTCCCCGACTGCGCCATGTTTGCGCGCGCCTCGCTGGCATTGCTGGCCATCAGTTTTGTTTCTTCGCGAAGACGCGGATGGAGCGAGATCTCACGCAACTGGGCCAATGCCGCCAGTGCAGTACCTCGCATGTCCTCGGTCGCACGTCGAGCACGAAAATCATTTAGTACTGCATCGTACGCCTGTAGCTGGGCACCCTTCATACAAACGGAAAGATGTGCCGCATGTAGCTGCTGGCCGCCCTTCGGCTGCTCCACACCGCTATGGATGGTCTTGCTGGGAAGCCCCTTCAGCTGGTCTTCCTTGATGCGACGGAGCATAAACCTGCCGACGGCCTCGCGTAGCCCCGCGCCAAACTTCCGCCTTATCTCATCCTTTTCATCCTCTGCTGCCGACAGGATTGGTTTGATCCAGCTATCGCGGAACTGGCCCCATCCTCCGAGAATGCCTGGCTGCGCGGTGTCCATCAGGCACCAGAAATCCCCCAGGCTGTTCTCGACCGGTGTGCCAGTTGCCAGCAGCTTGAAATCCGCCTTCAGTCCTTTTGCCGCTCGCGTCTGCGCTGCATTGGGATTCTTGATGTTCTGCGCTTCGTCGAAGATCACCAAGCCCCAGTCAATCCTGCACAGTGAAAACTGGTAATCCCTGAGTGTCTGATAAGTGGTCAGTACAAGGCGGCGATCCATGTCCAGGCGATGGACCCCAGCCTCCGGGCCGATGGAAAGAGCGTAACGAATGGCATCGTCAGCCATCACTCCATCCTCATCAATCAGAGAAGCCAGCTGTGCCGATTCCCGCTCAGCCCCCTTGACCTTGAAGCGACTCAGATCCCTTCCCGACTGTAGTACCACGATGTCCCGGAAAGGGATGCCCTTGAAAGTTTGATTGACCTCATCCTCCCAATTCTCCAGGAGGCTTAAGGGAGCCACGACCAGAACTGGCTTCTGCGCACGTTCCGCAACTTTCTGACGGGCAAGGTATTCACCCACCGTCACCAATGACATGTAAGTTTTGCCAAGGCCCATGTCGTCGGCCAGCAGTCCACCCTGAAGCCGGTATAGATCACCATGATCATCCTGAACTGCCGACTCCAGCAGCCCCAGCATCCATTCGACACCCTCACGCTGGTGCGGGAACGGCTGGCGAGCATAGGCTCCCCAATTAGGCTCATGCGCTGGTTTGGCCTCACTTGCCTTACGCAGCAAAGCACTGTTGATCTCGTCGGCATCGTGCAGCAGTACGCTGACTCGCTCCTTCGGACCCACCGATGGCTCCTCATCAGAAGACAAGTCGGTTTCCGGGTCTACCAGGGACCTCTCGACTTTCTTCAGCTGCTCATCGATTCGAACATGGTCGGAGATATCAATGACTTCTCCGGCGAAAATCATGCTGTCTGCGCCCTGCTCCTTGGCAGCCTTGTAGACTTCGTTGAAGCGCACCAAGTCCTCTTCGGATTGCACCAGCGTCGGAATGATCTCTGCGGGCGCCGGCCGTGAGTCAAGCGCGAACCAGTCATTCTTCCGATTGTCCAGGTCACCAAACTCCATGTGCTGGAGCTTGCCGATTCCGGTGACACGAATTGAGAAACCAAGATCGAGATTGACCAGGGCCGCATCCAGGAAAGCACTGGGAGTAGCGATGAACTCGGCCACTTTGTCAGCAGGAATACGCTTGTTACTCAGCACCTCCTTGATCGCCGCCATTTTCTGCGGCTCGAGAAGCACCACGCGATTGTCGATTCGCAAAACGCCGCCATCGGCCCCTATATCCAATTGCGACCAGCGCTTCTCTAATTGGTCCGGCGTAGAGCCATCTCCCAAGCTGGGGCTGAGCATTAGGCTGCCATCGGGCAATCGAGTTGCAATGACACCGATATTTTCAGGCACCACCACATCCAGTCTGTCGAAATGGCTGAGGTCGATACGCATACCACTACGAGCCGCAGTCTGCAGCTCGGCCATCATACGCAGGTTGGCTGCCTCCCCTCGTTGCTCGGGAAGCAAATTCTGGTGGCGTTCCCAAGCCATCAAACCCATCAACTCGGCCGGGGTCAGTCGATAGGACTCTGTTGAAGTGAGAAAAAGCAGTGGCCCCTTGCGAGTGAAAGGTACTTCAACGGACTCGGATAGAACCGCCAGATCAATGCGGAAACCGCTATTCCCCGTTCTACCACCGATCTTACTGGCGAAGGTCATGTTGAAGCGTCGCGGCAACCGAAGAATTTCCGCCTGCTCTTCATCCGTGCCTGCAACGTCCTCGGCAGCAACATGGAATCCATTGGCCAGGGGCTCAGCTATGCCCTGCTCCTGCATCATGCGCAGAACGACCATCTGGACCTTCTGCAAGGAATTACCCTTTCCCTCCAACAACGCTGTATACGCTGTCTTGTCCAGATAGAAATTCACACCATCCGAGTCCGCCGCGTGGGAGAAGCCCTGCTGGTTACTTAGCGTTACCCCCCCTTCCCCCAGCAAGCTTTTGAAGATGTCAGCTAGTCCCATGATCATCTCACCTCCCCGCCGGCTGGCGATCCAATGCCAAAGAAACTTCTTTTTTTACCGACCAGCAGAAGCCGCTGCCTTGCTCGCACGCACTCTTTAAGGGCCCATTGAGCACCCGATTAATTTCACGTGCATCGACCCCCAGCACATTTGCCGCGTGTCGAACCTTGTCCCCCGGGTTCTCTTTGAAATACCAGAGCACCTGTAACTCAAATACTCCAAGTCGCCCTAAGTCAATGGCTACAGGTGACCGATCTACTTTCGCCGCTACCGATGCTAAAGCGCTTTTACGCAGCAATGCATTGCCCTTGTCGGACAATGACCATTGGAAGGCACCATTTTGCTGTACGTACGTTGAAAGGCTTCCGCGGAGGCTGTCCTGAATCTCATAAAAGAGCGCCTCATCTCCCTTTAAAGCCCGGCGGATATCTCCCATCAAACTTCCTGGATGATCGGCCAGATAAGTCAAAATGGACAACTGATTATCGGTCAGCTCCTTGTCGACAGTACCAGGCACCCCCGAAGCGTGAGCGTCTTCCGTCATTACACGTGACATAACCACACGCTGCTCCACCACAGACGCAATCGTTGATGGCTTGGTGGCTTGGGCTAAATCAGGCGTTGTGCCTTGTTGCGCCAGGGGCTCAACTCGCGCTTTCTTCCAACCCACAACCGGCATGCCGTACTTGCTCAGATATGCCTTGTACTCAGATCGGCTCAGCAGTTTCTCGATATCCACTGAAATACCGTTCTCCGCCAGGAAGTCGAATACCTTGCGTTGCCAGGAGCCATTGTGGGTTACCGCCTCGTAGGGAAGAGTCGGGTAGGCAGCCTTGTACTGCCCCGGCAACGACGTGGTCAAATCGTAATGCGAAAACTGATTGCGTTCGTAAGACTTGATCCAGTGCCCAGGCTGGCCGAGATACACCCAGATCTTGAAGCTGTGTGACCCCTCGACGAGATGGAAATCGCCGCAGTCCAGATAGATCACAGCCTTGTCGTTCATGATTGAGTCCATGCTCGCGAAGCTGGTTTTTACCTCGCCCCCGAGAATACGCTTTACGGAATGCTTGGCGCTGCGACCGAGCATCAGTCTCGTGTGCCGGATCAATCCGAGCCTGAACAGACCCTCCAAAAACAATTTGCGCGCCGGGAACATTCGCTTGAGATCTTCCTTTCCCGATTCCAAGCCATACTGTTCGACTGCCTGCAGGAACAACCGCAAGTCCTCTTTGGACAGCCAGCCACAGACCTTGGCAATGCGCTCCTCGCCTAATGGCTTCCACCATTCACGGAAGTTCTGCGCTGAACTGGCAATTCGCGGGTCGCCGGCCAGAGTGAGGAAGAAGTTCTGCCAAGCGTCACCGGGATCGTCCCCCGCTCGGTCGATCATTATCTCCAGGGCGGCATGACCTATTCGCTTGTCGCCCTCATAAGGAGCCTTGCTCACCGAAGGTTTGAGCAACTCATCAAGCACGTCATCCCATTCTCCAGGGTGCAGCTGGCGCAGTACTTCGAGATAGTAGTGCGCGCGACAAATATCGCCATAACGCCCTACATCGAAGCCACTTAGACCAAGGGTTTCAAAGGTCTGGCCCAGCTCCTCCCCCTTACTGCGGACTGACTTCACCAAAATCAGTGGGCCGTCAAGCGTCAGTAGCCACTCACCTTCCCGTCTAAGAGTTACGAGTGAATCACTACCGAATGCCTGGCGTGGCGCAGGCATACGCTTTAGCTGGTCCAACAAATGAAGTTCCAATCGGCCACGTAAGCTGCTTTCTGCCTGTTTTTCGCGCTCGTCCAAATGATCGAAATGGCGGAAGTACAGCTGGATCAGCTGGATTAACGTCAGTCGGCTAAGTCGAGGCTTCTGGTGCTCAATCAGCACATCGAGCATTCGCGCATTGAACAGTCGGAAACCTACAACTTCGTCATGCAACCAGAGCCAAGTCAGCGCCCTCGCGCCAAGTCGACGCGTCAGCAACTCTTTAAGTCCGTCGAAACGCCCGCTGCCAGCCATGTCGCGAAATCGAGCGAGCATTCGTTCGAACGCACTACTCCCCCCCACCTTGGCCTTCATCCGATTGGCCTTTTCCACTAGCCGTACCCAACCCTCAATGACTGTAGGCGGCCATTCACCGGGACGGTTGTCGATCGGCGGCAGCTTCACTGGCCAGAATTCCCAAGCAAGGTCTTGACCGCCTCATAATCAGCACTCTGCGGCCGACGGATAGTGAAACGGATGTCAATGCGGCGGTTAAGCCGATAATCCTCTTCACCTCTTTGCTGCTTGCTCACGGGTCGAGTCTCTGCATAACCGCTAACTGAAAACAGTGGTTCGCCATCCTGGTTACTCAGCCGGTTCAGGCGCTCAGCCTCAGGTATCTCAGTGCTCCAGAATTGCCAGAGCGAGATTGCGCGAAACGTCGAAAGCCCCCAGTTACCTTTCCCCATGAAGCCAGGAAACGGACGATTGTCCGTATGGCCTTCGATAAAAATGGTGTCGAGATAGTTGATGCGGTCATCCTGGCTAACCACCTGATTGATGACCTCACCAATCTCCAGCGCCGTTTGTTGATAACGCGGCTGGATCTCGTAAGCGCCAGTATCGAAGCCAAGTAATTCGTTGGGAATACGCAGCACCGTATGGTTTTCACTAACCTCTACCTTTATTCCTCGCTGTCGCAGCTTCTCGACTGCTTCATCGAGAATCTGTTGCCGAACCGTTTCTGCCTTTTTCAGTTGCTCGACCTGCTGATCGAAGTCCGCGCTTTTCTCCATCAACTGAAGAATCAGAACAACCGAAGCGAGGATAAATAGCACTAGAAGGGCCGACATGATATCTACGAAGGACTTCCAGTACGGATCTTCATCCTCCATTGGAACGTCATTAGATTTACGCCAGCGCATCAGCGGGCCTCCAGCTCATCGACCACGTCGTTAATCACCTTCACTACGGCATGCATCTGGTTGGCAAAGCTCATGGTCTCTTTGTTCCACTGGTCCATGCGCTCATGCACCTGATCACGCACCTCGCTGGAGTAATTGCGCAACCATTGTTCTGCTTGCTGCTCGATGCCTTGTACCTGGCTACGCAGCACCTCCCCTAGGGCCGTGAACTCGCCACGCACACCCGTGAGGAATTCCTGCTGATGACTTCCCATCTCACCAAATCCGTTTCGCGCCTCGGTGGCGGCCTGTTCGAAGCGCTGTGCACTTTCCAGCAGGGCGCCTTGAAGTTGTGCCAACGCAGCGGCCTGGCTCTGTAAGTGGCCAGCCAGCTGAGCGCTCTGCTCACCCGCAGACTCGATACGATGCGTCACGCTCTCCAAGCGCTGGCCGAGCAATTCAGCCGCTTGGCGAACATTGGTCGAAAGCAGGCCGAGCTGGTTGGCACTACTATCCATATGCCGACTGCTGGCAGCGGCAGCTTCACTGGCTTGCTGTAGGCGGCCCATCAGTTGCAGATGTTGTTCGGTCATCTGCCTGCTCTGCTGCTGAGTCGCCTGAACGGCCGTGGCTATACCCTCAAGAAGCGCCTGTTGTTGCAGCGCCATGTTTTCCAACTGCTCGGTAAAACGCTGCTGACGCGATTGTTCGCGATGTTCCGCTTGCTGCCCATGGCCTGTCATCTGCTCACTGAAGTTACCCAGCAACTTACCGACTGTGACTTCCAATGCCTGCTGCTGAGCAGAAGCGGCCTCAGCTATAGCGTTGATTTGCTGCTGGCTGGTTTGCCCTAGGCTACCAATCAATTGCTGCTGTTGGGCCAGTGAAGCGGCCTGTTGATGCTCGTGTCGCTGGGCACGCTCTTGCTCACGTGTTTCTGCGGCGCCCATCTGCGAATCCAGCTGGGAGTTCATTGTAATCATCAATCGCGAGAACACTGTCTCCAGGCTCCTGTGTTGCTCATTGCCGGCCTCGGTCATGACCTTCATCTGCTCACGGCTGGCGCTGGCGGACTTCTCAAGCAACGCGGACTGGCTCGCACTGGCCTCGGCCAGAGTGCGCTCGAACAGCAATTGGCGCTCCTCATCCCGTCTTTCGACGGAGCTGAGTTGTATGTCCAGTTGCCCCGTCAACCCGCTCATCAGCTCATTGAAACGCGTCTCCAATTGCTGCTGGCGTTGATCAGCTGAATTGGATAGTTGCTTCAGCTGGACCTGAAACTCTCCGCTTTGCTGACGGACGACTTCTTGTTGGCGTCCCTGCTGGTCGCTCAAACTCTGGAACAGCTGGTTGAGTTGCTGCGTCATGCTACCCACGGCGGTGTTCACATCCGCAGCAGCCTGCTGCATCAGATTGCCCTGCTCACGTCCAGCCGAGGTCAGACCTTGTGTGAAGTTGCTTACCATCTGTTCAAGCACTTGGGTGGATTGCTGGCTGGTAGTGCTGACGAGGGTTTGAATGGCAGGTGCCATGATATTGTTCAACGCATCGGTGAGTGCCGTCTGCATCGCCTCACTCATACCTACAAGGCTTTCCTGCAGGCGATCACCGATACGTTCGTGCAACTCCTGAAGGGCTTCCTTGCTTTCGCGACTGTAATCCGCGATATGCACCAGCGACTGCTCGGCAGGAATCAGTGGATATAGCGCGTCGATCTGGTGCTGAAGATCATGTATCCGACCTAACGCCCAGCGCTCGGTAATCTTCTCGATCAAGTTCAGCACTAGGCTAAAACCAACGCCCCATACCGATGCCATGAAAGCAACAGCTGCGCCCTGGATCATCACGGAGATTCCTGCCCGTAACTGATCTACTCCTCCGCTGCTGTCTAACTTCAGCTTAGACAGACCGATGGTCAGGCCCACGAACGTGGCCAGCACGCCCAAACCGACCAATAAACCAGGCAGCGAACCGAAAAACCGACTTCCGCTCAGGCCCGGAGCCAGAGTGCGTGCATTGAAGAAATGCTCAGCATCGAGAGTGTTGAACAACTGTTTTTGATCACTAGAGCTAACCAGGCTGTCGTCAAACTCGTGCCACAGTGCACCGATTCGCTTGACCTTGAGCCCAAGCGCTTTCTGCAAGGTCTCTCGACGATTCAGGGCCAAGTTTTCACGACTCTGTCCAGCGACAAGGGTGTTCAGCGCACGCATGCGCGCCCTAAAGCTCAGCCCGCTGCGAATCAAAGAGATGACTGAATAGGTGAAAAGTGCCGCCATGATCAACCAGAACACGACACCTAGGGCCTCGGTACTGCCGCTCTTCAGCAAGGAAAAGTTGGGCAACAGGTGATTCAAGAATTCCATGATATCGGTCCGGAGGATCAGCGTAAGCAGTGAGTAAGCAGCCTTTTCAACCAACACATTGGTCAGAGGCTCACGCTTCTGACGATGTTTGGTTGAGGCGGACGCTGGGTTAGTTGCAGAGCGGCGTTAGTTGATCAGCCTTGGCTGACAATAAGGTGTTATTCAGCAAGGGGTAACGAAATGTTGAATCGCTCAACGTCGCCGCCCTCAAAAGATTCAGGGGCGACTTACCGCGCACGACGATACCGCCCTTGATCAAGCCGATTTTCTCACCCACCGGCTTGCGCAGGCCCCATCCCCTATTGGCGATGGCCGGTGAGATAAATTTGCTGCCGATGTCTCGTACCGAGAGCGACTTCATGTCCATGCTGAATTCCTAGGGGTCACGAATGCGCCAACCCATATTAGCGTTCAGGGGGCGGCAAGAAGCTGAAAAACGGCTGGAAACGCGCCATCGTACAGGGGGTTATTCGGGCCGCTCGTGTGTGACTGCGATCACAATAACCACCAGATTTTTGTGCGTAAAGGTCGATGAGCGTTGAAATGGAACTATTTGAGCAGAAGGATGTCTCCAGCGAATCGAACTCAACTCGTGAGTTGCCATTCCCCAGTCATCTTGCCCCTGATGGTGGCTTCTAGCTTCATAACCCAGTACATGCCGCTCGTTAGGGCTGCGACAACGGCGACAACGGCGACAAACCGCGTGGCGTCTACATCCCTGCCGTTGGAGCTGATGGCGACAGTCGCCAACTCCCCTTGCTCTTAGCCTCTTCGGCTAAGCCCCTGAATATGGGGAGGCTTCGCATCCCCATATTCAGGGGCTAACACTATAAAAGCGACAAACGGCAACTTTGCTACTGACTGCCACCGATCTCCAAGGCAGGCCAGACCATGTGCCGGGCACATTTCCAGACGCCCTCCCCCGATTGACCCATGCCTCTGCAACCGATAGAACGAAGTCTCAAGGCGCTGCCATCGGCAGCACCCAAGATGGCCAGAGCCTTCAAGGTCATGCCGCTATCACGGTGGTTCATCCCTAAGTGCGATTCGCGCCCGGAGGCTCGCACAGTCATTCGCCAGAGTGATGGACGCCTACTTAACGATCCGCCTAGTGCGGCAACCCGCTAACCCTTAAGCCCTGCAGCAACGAACCTGCTCGGCCAACGTTTTGCGCCAACCCCTCGCCCGTCTCTTTCTCCAGAAAAGAGACGGGCGCATCTCAAACTGCTGCAGCCCTGCTCGCACGGGCCTTTGCAGCTCTCCCCCTCGTGACAATCGGCGTGACAAACACCGAATGCTCACTCGCCACAGCGATGCCGATGATGGTGCCGCAGCCCATGAAATGGACTGCACCTGACTGACAGTCAGGCATGCCCCAGTCATCGCATCACTGCCTTCACCCGACTCAGGATCTCGCGACACCGGTCTCGTCAGCCAGTGCAGCCTCCACCCGCCCACCGCTATCGGTGTTCAGGAGGCCAGATCATGAGATGCCCAAGCTCCCGGCCGTAAGGAGCCGTCAGTCCCGCGTGAGTGGACAACCCTCACAGGTCGCAGGGGCCTTGATCCCTGATAACACTCAACAACCGTGGCGGGATGAGTGAGGACGAAGTCGATAATCTTAGGAGAATGGCGATGCAACTGTGCGAAACGTTCGAGCCACCACAACCATTGCTGGAATACCAGCAGACGCCACTGCCCTACCCGGTCGAAGCACTCGGGGATCTGTTAGGCCCTGCGGTCGAACGACTGGCCGAGGTGATCGGCGTGCCCTGCGCCATGGCTGCACAATCGGTGCTGGCCAGCGCGGCCCTGGTGAGCCAGGGTCATGCCAATGTCCAACTCGACGGCCGAACTTATCCACTGTCCCTTTATCTACTGACGGTGGCGTCCTCGGGTGATCGCAAAAGCGCGGTGGATCACCTGGCACTCAAGGCGGCGCGCGACTGGGAACGGCAGCAGTGGACCCTGTATGCGGAAAAGCTCAAAGTTTATCGCGTAGCCACCAGCATCATGACCAAACCCAAAACCTCAAAGAAACACGCGGAGGCGGAAGACAGTGAGCTATCCGAGCCGGTACCGCCGAGACTGATCATTGCCGAACCCACCATTGAGGCTCTGGTCAAAAGCCTGTGCCATGGTTTGCCGAGCATGGGCTTGTTCAATGATGAAGGTGGCCAGTTCTTGGGCAGCAGCACCATGAGCAAAGAGAACCTGCTCAAAGCGATCACCACCTTGTCGACACTGTGGGATGGTAGCCCGATCGACCGGGCGCGTTCCATGGCCGGAGAAAGCCTGCGCGCCTATGACCGCCGCCTCAGTCTGCATCTGATGCTGCAGCCCTACCTGGCTAACCAACTGTTCAAAGACCCGGTGATCAATGGCCAAGGCATCCTCGGCCGTTGCCTGATCAGTTGGCCCGAGCGCCTGGCTGGCCAGCGACTCTACAAGGCAATCGACCTGACCCGAGATGCCAAAGTCCAGGGCTACCAACAGCGGATCACCGCCCTGCTGCAAAAGCCCTGGTCGCTTCACAAGGATGGCTCACTCAATCCCGCCACGCTCGAGCTGACCGCCCGTGCCCGTCGTGCCTGGATTGATATTCACGACACCATCGAGTGCCAGTCTGGCGAGTTCGGCGAGCTAGCCGGCGTCCAGCCTTTCGCGGGCAAAGCCCCGGCGAAGGTGCTGCGCATCGCGGGCGTGCTGGCCATGGTTGAAGAGGCCAGTCAGTTGGATGAAGCACACATCCAGCGCGCCTCCACGTTGATGGATTACTACCTGGCCGAGATCCAGCGCCTGACCGAACAGGAGCCAGTCAATAGCCGACGCGAAGAGGCGGATCGGCTGTTGCGCTGGCTGGTGCAGAAAGGC
>Ga0247819_10000877_pt1 | contig 16799 bp, 10 predicted proteins | sample 13C_Xylose_Day6_FD_193428 | JGI IMG/M metagenome (GOLD analysis project Ga0247819, IMG submission 193428) | Soil microbial communities from agricultural site in Penn Yan, New York, United States - 13C_Xylose_Day6 | ecosystem: Environmental > Terrestrial > Soil > Agricultural land | place: USA...
AGAACAGACCCATGCTCTCGCCCAAGCTCAGGGATTCGACCCCTGCAATCTCCAGCGGTTCGTAGTTCTTGACCGCGTCAATGAATTTCAGTTCCTCCAGTTCTTTCTGGAAGACCGTGTATTGACTCTCGAAACTGGTGTCGTCAATATTTTCCATAACTGTGGCTCGTATCAGTATAGTTGGGAAGTGCGATTTAGGTTATCACACCTCATTAATTTCATAAAATGACCAGGATTTTTAGGACATGGCTAATAGCCCTTTTGATTTCGTGGAAACCTTAGAGTCCTCGAGCACCATTGCGATTGACCTTCCAACCTCCCCTATTTTCGACATGCTCAATACCGAAGTGGTTTACGGTAAGCATGGCGAGGCTTACAACAACGGTGGGGTTAGTAAGAACGTAGCAATTTGCGGTGGTAACAACACTCAGAAGACCGGTAAACTCGTTCTCGATATTGCACGAGTCCTGATTCGTTTTGATAAAAGTATTGCGTTCGTTTGTGACATCGAAGATAACTTTAAAGTCAGTCGTCTGGCAGAAGTGGTTGACCGTGAGATCGGGATCCCGGGTTACTTCAACGAGCACTTGAAGGGCAAGCGTTTCTTCTACTTCTCCAAGAGCGACATCAAGAACCCCTGCGACGGTAACTTCGTTAAAGCCAAGTTCCGTGATATCAGCGCCAAGGTTCGTGTCCAGTACGACAAGGGCGACGACATCTTCATGCAGACCCCGATCGTCGATGAGAACGGTGAATTCGTCAAGATCATCGTCCCTATCTTGTTCGCGGTTGACTCCATCTCGGAGATGCACTTCGGGAAGATCTCTCAGCACTTCCAGGAAGGCGATGTAGACGAAGGCGGCGAGAAGCGTACCCGTGACCTGTCCATTGGTAACGCCCGCCGTATCGTGCACGAAGACGCCGACGTACTGGGTGCCGCTGCTGGTATCTATCAGATCTGGGTAGCCCAAACGGTTTCGACCATCAACCTGTCCGGTCGTCCCGAAGAGAAAGAGTCGGTCTTCATTCGTCCGGGTAAGAAGCTGAAAGGCCCTAAGAGCCTGCTGCGTATTCCTCAGATCGGTCATGAGATCATCAAGGGCAGCCTTCTTAAGGAAGGTAACGACTGGCTGTACCCGAACCCCTTCGGTCGTGACGTTGAGATCAACGCTGATGCGAAGGAAGTTCCTGACCTGATGTACTACGCCTGCCAGCCTTATCGTAACAAGGCCGGTATGTCGGGGATCATGTCTTTCTTCATCGGTAGTCAATCGATGGGGATCCAGGAACCTTTGACGATGTACCACGTTCTCAAGACCAGCAAGTACTGGGGCTTGGACGGTAGCAAGATCAGTCACTGGTTGCCGATTTACCCTGAGTGTAAATTGGGTCGTACGACAGTGTGGGGCAAGACACTGGAAGACAAGAAACTGGTTCGGGCACTGACGATCATCTACCACCTGTGGTTCATGCGTACCTTCTGGTTCAAGCAACCAGCCGAGTACCGCATCACCCCTCAGGAATTATACGAAAAGATTAAAGCGCGTGGATTGGACTGGGACGATATCCTCGAGAACACTGTGGACTACTGGTTCACCAACCCTGAAATCAAGAAACACACGGTTACCACTCACGAGTTGGTACGTATCGCTATTGGCGAGCGAGACCCGTACTGGATTAAAGATTACAAAGATCCGTCTAAGAAGGCAGACAAATAACACTTTATTTAAAGGGAGGGCGACGGAGGTTGCCCTTACCTTTAGCTTTATAAGGAATTGTGGAAATGATGCAACCAGCCGAACAACGAATCAACATTCTGGTCGTTGTAGAGAGCAACTTTATCAATCGCTGTGAAGATCCGCAGCATTATGTCAGTAACTTCAAAGATAAAGTCGTTGCTAAGAGTGACAATAAAGCGTCACTCTTTACGGTGACAGGCCGCTACGGTCTCACCAACGTTGATAACACCATTCCTGCTATTGATGTCATGGACAAGAACAAAACCATGTTCCGCCAGATGTTAGAGAACTCGTCGACTCTGTTCGATGAAGTCGTTGTGATTACTTCTGTTCCAGATGATCCCTATATTGAATCGGCGCGTGAAGTCGCTACCAACACCAGCAAGACCTTCACTCGCTACGGCTACCCGTTGAAAAGGAAGGACGATAATGGCCAGTAATCGTAAAGCGTTCGAGAAACTGGTGTTGGACCGTATGGCCCGTGTTACCGATGGTGGCGGTAACCGGGTTATTTATGAGCGCATCTTTAAAGAAGCGTCTGACGAAGATATCGAAAATATGATCCAGTTTCTGGAGCGAGGCAATTCGCTTCCTATCTGGTCTCCTGGCGGTATCAAGAAAGAAGAGCTGCGTTACGAGAACCTGATGGCGCTGTGTGAACTCGACAAGGTCAAGATCATGCAGCGGGTTATCTCGTACGACGAAGACACCAACATCATGTCGATGTCGCCGAACGAAGCCATTGTTGGCCGTTCCGAACTCCGGGCTCAGCGTCAGTTCTGGGCCAAGAAGTTCAACGCAGCGAAGAACGACTACAAGATCGATGACCTCACTGGTCAGGTTTCGATGGAGAGTCGTGCCACGGGTATCAGTATGCCGGAGATCACTGTACTCCGGGGCCTGAACCTCCCTACCATGGCGAACGAGCTGTACAACGTCAAGGGTGGGGATCAGGATGCACTGAAGGCCTACAAGAACGACCTGCTGACCACCGGCAAGACCACTACGGACGGCAGTCTCCGTAAGGGTTCCGGGACCAAGGTACTGAGCACCGTTCACTACCTGCTACGCGGTCGTTTGATCGACAACAATATTCAGAGTAAGGCTGCCTGATATGAAAATGGAAAATCTGCGGGACCTCAAGGACGTCATGATCGTCGTCTACGCCAAGATGATCCAAGAGGTTCCTTTGCGCAGTAACCTGCCTTATGAACTGGTGGACTTTACCAAGAAGTCTATCCTTAAGTTCAAGGAGGCTTACATCGAGTTCGAGAAGCGTATCGGCGACGACACGGATATGTACGCTCACTGGATGACGATTCAGCTTCACGTCATGACCCTTCTCGATGGCGACGATAAGTTATTGGTGCACCACGCCGAAACGGTGTACAGCACGCTGCTGGGAACTTCAGGTGGTACTAACGCTGACGTCTTCTTTGACAAGGATAAGAAGCGGGTGGATCAACCCAATTACCCGCGGAGTGTGTTGATCGCTTTGGCGTTCCGTGTCTTCCTCGACAACATTGAAGTGGTCGTAGAAGCAGCCGGTAAAACTCCTCAGCCACCTCCGGTCCCAGCCCCTGTTAAAGGAGCTACTGCATGAATCGGGTTATCCAGTGTTACACCGAGGTCGATTCCATCTATGACGCTCGGCGGGGCATTACCCAGAAGTGGCTGGTTCGGGACTTGATTAAACCAGATACTGATCAGATGTCTGACGATGAGTACGCTGAATACGTCAAGAACCTGCGCTATCAGGGAGATGCCCTCTGGGAGAAGTACGCCCAGAGCAACTACAAGGAACGGCGGATGGACCGTTTTGAGTATCCGGGTTTGACGTTTGACCGTGCGCAGTTCCGTGAGTTGTATAAGGAACGCAGTCTGGCTGATTTCAAGTTCGGGTACTACAAGACCAAGTTCACCCAGAACTTCTTGAAGACCATCATCGACATGGAGCTGTTGACCGAAACCCCGATCATGTTCAACAAGATCGTGCTGCATGTGAACATCTTCCCTTACGTTATGGACGAGCCCATGCGTCAGGAACTGATCGATCACCTGCAACTGCGGTTCGGTGGCAAGGTCGAGGTCAAGACGATCAACAGCCGCAGTACCACTCATGACGTGTCGTTCTACAAGCAGTTTGACTACGTCATGAAGTATGACCTGTTGTTGGGCGAGGATAGCAAAACGTTGTCCGAAAGCGTCGGCAGTATTCCAATACCGGGAACTACATTTATTATCCCCGATATTTTAGTTAGAGAGTCCGACGAACTTACGGGAGAGATTGCTGATCGCATCTTCTCATCGATGCTGCAACTGGCGCCGGTGTTCAGAGTCATGCCGATACATCACTCTTTCTACGATTATGCGTAATGGGCCGTACTAACCAGGCAGGGGAGTCCCCTGCCTGGTTATGTATGCAATTGTCAGATTTTGTTGCCGTCGAAGTCCAGTTGTTGGATACCTTGATCAAGCTCGTGTTCGTTAATAGGGTTGAAGAATTTCTTATCCCCCATGATCGGCTTGCTTGGATCGAGGATGAACTCACCGAAGTCGAACTGAGGAAGTTTGACAGTCCCGTTGGACATTTGGGTGAGGGCTTCCATCATCTGGTTGAAGGAGATCGCGTTGTCTTCGTTCTCTTTCTTCTTCATGCGTTCTTTACGGTCTTCACGGATCGTTCTTTCCAGAGCGTCAATGATCGACTTCACGCTACCCAGCAACTCGCCGTTCTTCGGGTTGTCGAGATAAGCACCCATGGCGTATTCGAGAAGGAAGGCACGGTTCTTCTGGATCATCTTGACCATTTCGGTCTGATCAATGTCCTCCTCGTTACCCACCATGACGGCGCGCAGTTCCTCGATGACCGCCTTCATCTTGTCGGAGTCACCCGGGTCTGCTTTTCTCTGTTGTTTTTCTTTAGGTTGTTCGTTAGGGGACATGTCCATGATATTTAAAACCTATATTACTTGGGTAGATAGATAAGGAGAGCTTTATCGATGGGCTTAGCACCGAAACAAAAATATGGCATGCTGGGTAAACTCCCGTTCATCGGGAAGTATATTCGAATGCAAGTGGATAAAGCAACTCTCAAAGAACTCCTGTTTATCGAAAAGCAGTTTGCTTCGTCGACAGTACGGTTTGATACGCTCATCCACGATCTATACGATTGCCTCAAGGACCTAGAACGGCCCTTAGCGGTGGATCCCTTTAAATTCCATAACTATGGACTGGTGGTTCACACACGCAGCTCCAAAACGATTGCGCTGTACCTAGACCGGGTCTTCAATAATGAAAACCTTAACTTTGATGTTTACTTTGGCCTGTACGCTAATTCAAGAGAAGTAGAATTCTTGGATTGGTTCAGTACAGAGGAAAGCGTGGAACACTTCATCGATCAGATGATGGCGCTGTTGGTACTTTCATGTGTACGGTTCAAGTGTGACGGTTATGAAACTTTGCAAGTTCCGGAGAGTAACGTAGAGCTGGAGCGACTGTCGTCCAGCCGTTGGCTAAAACTGTTGGTGATGGACCTCATACAGGTTTTGGCTACGATACTCAAAGAACGTATTGGAGGATAGATGGATAAAGGAGAACGCAAGCTACGGTCAAGAGAGCTGAGCAGCATTTCTCAAAAGTTCATTCCAGATGATTTACTTAGAGATACTCCAGCAATCCTTTTCCGGAAGATACTTCGTGAGTTGGAGATGGATCCGCAAAAGTGGGTTCATTATTTAAGAGACTACCTAGATAGGGTGATTGATGAATCAGATCCTGTGGAGGCCAAGAAAGATCGCTTGACCAAAACAGGGAACATTAAAGAAACCTACTTCCAAAAACCAAACCTGACGTTCAGTAAATTGTTGGAAGGCCTGACAATTGTACGGATGCGTTCAGTTAAGATTACCATTGAAGCAACAGACGAAAGCGGCAACGTGTACACTGTTGATGACACCGTTCGGCTCTTGAGTAAAGAGCAAATGAAGAGTCCAGTGGACAAAGAGCTACCCAAAGCCACCAAAGCTAAAATTGAAGCAACAGACGAAGATGGTAAGGTACACGTAGTAGACTACGCTGCGCCGGAAGAACCATCCCCATCAACTGACTCGGATTCGAAGTAATTTGAATCTATAACCCAGAATAGCAATACGGAGTAGCTGGTAACCCCAGCTACTCTAGACTGTTTTTTTTTCGGAGATTTTGGACATGGCAGGTTTATTGGATGGACTTGACCTAGGTAAAGATGTAAAGGCCTTTAAAACCAGTACCAACACGGCCATGCGTTCGGTCCGTGGCGATACCCTTACCCCTATCAACACCACGACTGCACGATTGGATGAAGGGGTTGCGCTGGTTAATCCGCAGGACACCACACTCAAAGACCGTATCTCCAACTACCGTGGTCAATACATCGAGCAGCTGGACGGTGTAGTCAGTGCAATCTCCGGTGGGTTACTGAATACCAAGGACATTACCAAAGCGATTAAAGTCGGTCGCAACGGTGTAGTGTTCGACACAGACAATATCCTTTACGCTGCAAGTTCTAAACTGGGCTTCCCAGTCAGCAGCGAAAAGGGTGCCATGCGTAAGCTGGCAAGCAGTCTCAACAAAGAGTTCAACCGACTGACTGGTTTGAACGTGGACCAGCTCCTGACGGTTGACGGCGAGAGCTTCCGTGTTGGTGAGAACTGGCGTGGTCAGATCGGTGAGAGTCTGCTGGACAATCTGGTTGACTATGCGGGGATTGATGAATTCGTCGACGTTTCGTTGAAGACCTCTCTGTACAACAGTGTGATCTATAACAGCTCGATCTTCGGCATGAGCGACATCTACAAGAACCTCTGGGATAACTACCCGTACGAAGGTTTACGTCAGGATGCCTTTATCGAAGCCATCAACATCATGATCAAGAACGGCGACATCATCAGCGTCGATGTGGTCATGGGGATGCTGGATGAGCAAGGTAAGAATGCACTGCTGAATAAATACCCGAACTTCATCGAACAGTTGTTCAGCAACTTCAAGTTCGACGCCAACATGCTCCAAGAAAACTACCCTGCTTTGAAGGTTAAGCTCTTGGCCATTCTGGAACGGGTAGCGGGTCCTCGTTGGATGTACCGAGACACTCAGTTCGGTGAAGCCTACAACCTTGGTCTGGTTTCCACGATCAGTGAGGACATGATTACTCTGCTGAGTCCTGTGACCGTCGAAGACGCCACTAACGAGTACATTCCTCTACTGGCTACCAGCGGGATGTTCAAAGAACAGAGTGCGTTGGATGTACTGGATAAATCGTTCGATAACCCGCCCATCATTTTGATGAGCTAACAAACCTTTAGTAAACCCCTACCTAGCCTTATGGGCTAGGTAGGGGTTATTAATGCAACTCTTTTTTTTTACCGAGCAAGAGGACGAATGAACAGACGAGACAAGTCACCTACCACACTGTCGTTCAACTTAGCCGCAATGTTGTCAGCACGGAAGCTTTGTTCAACACCCAGAATGGCTTGAGAGATCTGACGGTTCAAACGAGCGTATTTCAGAACCGTGTCCAGATAATCCAAACCGCCGATACGGGACGCCAAGTTAGTCCAAGGACTGTCGTCGTTCAGAATAGTGTTGGCAACAGCCGCAGGGTTAGTCAGGTCCATGATCCCAATCGAACGGTCGATCGGAATAGTCACCAGAGGCTCCAAGTCTACCCAAGTAGCACTCACCGACAAGTTCAAAGGCTTACGGTCACGAGTCCAACCAGCAGGTCCTTCACCGAACGTAAACTGCATCCCTTCACACATAGCAGTCCGCATGATCTGACGAGACTTGCAGAACACCTTGTGGTAGAACGGGGTGGTGTAAGTGGAACCGCCTGTGGTGAAACCAGCAACCATCGTTACCAAGATAGAGAAGGGAACAAAGATCTTGGTAATGATCTCGAACGGGTGAGCGTAGTTGCAACGGAAGTTGAACTGATAGCTTTCCCGGTGAAGACTGGCAGAAGACTCAGCCCAGTGGTTCGGGATCTTGACGTAAGCGTTACCCGCCAATGCCAATGGGATGTTACCAATCACCGTACCGGACAATGCACCAATGGCACCTTCCTTAATAGTGTTGATAATCCCGTCGATCAGAACGTTACCGATGTTACCGCCGGCCACGTCGAAGCGGAAGTCGTTAGCCGAGCGAACCAAGCTGTTGAACTTATCCGCCAATGGAGACGGAGCACTGCTGCTGCTGAAGCTGTCAGTAACCGGTCCATTACCACCTTCACAACGAATCGTGATGGCATCCATACCACCATGCACTGCTGTGTTAACCAAGTCGAAGACGTCACCCATCCACGTTCGGTTATTGGGGTTATCTTCGTAATAGATCTGTTGCCCGCCATTGACCGCAGGATCCGCCCCAGTAGCGATACCCGCACGCCCTTGTGTCTCATTGGGGTTAGTGCTTGTCGACTGCGGGACAAACTGACTGGCCGTATCCATGCTGGCATTACCACCGGCCCCTGCACCAGCACCTGTGCCTGTTCCGAGAGAGTTACCCAGACCACCCAAGCCAGTTTCGGCGTTGTTGACGTTCTGGTAAGCTTTCTGATCGAGGTAGGCACTGTCCTGTTCAACGTACAGTCCTTCGTCATCACCGCGGTACTTACCCACGGTACTCATTTCTTTCTCGATGAAGTCCTGAGAAGGGGCGCCAGAAATAGTCCCTTGGTCAAAGGTAACTTCTTCCAAGATCTGTCTGGCTCGGTTGAGCTTCTGATCCACCGTCTGAAGAGACGGATCGTTATCCATCTCAGCCAAACGGTTCAACAGCACACGATGCTTACGAGCACCTTTACCCAAGAACCGCATCAAGTCGAACGTACCGTCACTGTTAATCACGTCAGGAGCCAGTTTGTTCAGGCTCGCGACACTGTTGGCCGTGTTGTAGTCAGGCTTGAGACCATGAAGAGGGTCTGTCTGCTCTTGGGTGCGCTTAGGAAGCACAGGATCCAAGTAACCGGACTTTACCATCAGATCGTTTAGCACGCCCGTGGCGGCCATAGTAAACGCGCCTACCGCTGGCTTAGCGGTCCAGAACTGGTGACGCGGTGATTCTGCCAAGAAGGCTAAGAACTGGTTACTGACACTAACCAACTGCATCGGCCAGAAAGCAATGGAGCCCAACGCCTGACCCATGTAGAACGCTGGCCCCGGTGCCCGACCTTTGTTAGCAATGATCGCGGCTGTCGGGGAGAACATATTCGTGATGAAGCTGAGTACCCCTGCAAACTGAGCGGTACACGGAGTAATGGTTACCGTAGTAACGTTGTTTTCGAAGATCTCTTTGTACATCCCACCGAACGAACCTTCTTCACTTACCATCAACCGTCCATAACGTGGATCAGTTGCGGGGTCCCATTGTGCAATCGGGTTGAAGTAACGGTTGTCGCCCATGGCGCTACTGAATACGTTGAAGTACTTATCCCAATCCAATATTTCAAGAATTTGAGTAGGCTGGACACCTCCCGTCAAAAGCCTGAAAGACTTTGTGACAATATCCCGGTCTCTCGTAGATACCCTTGCCATAAAAAGAAACCCTTCAGAGTGAAAAAGAAAAGAGGGGAGATGTGAAATCCTCCCCTCTTAACACTTACCGCATGGACACGTAGCCTTCTTCTTTACCGCCGTTAGACGTCTTAGCGATATCGTTGCCTTCCTGAGCAGTCTTGACCAAGATAGCGAGCAACTGTTTAACCTCTTCGTCGCTCTTCTTGTTCTGACCTACGATGTCTTTCAAACCAGCCAGCAAGTCATTAACCATGGAACCGTCATGACCTGCCTCGGCATTGCGCCGCTGGTTAGCCTCGTAGCCTTCCGGCAATCCTTGAGGACTTGGAACTCGCTTGTCTTTCGGCAGAGGAAGACCCGTGAGGTTAGGTTTACCCAAGAACTCATCATCAGGTTCACCAACACCTTCTGGAGCTTTAGGTTCACCTACTGGTGGAGGTGGAGGGGTAGGCATGCTTCGAACTGCTGGTACTTGTGGGGCCTGTGGCTGCGCAGCCGGTGTTTCTACCGCAGGTTCACCCGCAGGTGCCGCTCCAGGCTGTTGAGTAGGCTGTACCATTCCGCCCGATCCAGCTGTAGTGTCTTGCCCATTCGCTTGAGCACCACCACTGGCTTGCAAGAACTTCTCAGCCGCCCCAGGTGTTTTAAACCCAGCGTGGATGTGACCACCCGTACCAATTGCCGTCTTCACCATGTACTCGTTAATAACCGAATACTCCGACGGCGACAGTCCAGCGCCGCGCATGATCTCAATGACCATAGCGGTTGCACGCTGACTTCCTTGTGCTCCCATTGTCAACGTAAAATCAGCAGCCAGACCTTTAGGGTGCAATCCCTTAGACCCTTTCTCGACGTGGTAGCGGTCATTCAGTGCAGTGAAGCGATTGAATCCGGGGATCCGAGACTGAATGATTTTGCACAGCGCTTCCAAGCCGGGATGGTGACCACCACCGCCCGTAGTTTCTTCACTCTTAAGAATGAGTCCACTACCTTCACCAGTACCAGTGTAGTTACCAGGGGTACTGTAGTTGGCAAAGTCAGCACCACCTGAAGCAGCACCCGAGTAGGCACCCCCACCAACACCACCAGCGGGACCTCCGTTGTAAGCAGGAGCTCCGGTTGGACTACCGCCATAACCAGCCGGCGTTTGCATCTGAGACGGACCTGTGTTGCCGTACATCTCAGTCGGAGTCTGGCTACCGGAGTTCTCGGCCAAGAACTTATCGTCAGCACCCAATGTGTTAGATTGGATCTGCTTCAGATAGTCCATGTACAGAGCGTACCGTTTCTGCATATCCGGGAGTACATTACCTCCGTTCAAGCCAGCGGCCGCCTTACCGAAGTCGCCGTCCTCAGTGATACCCCGCAACAACTTGGAGTTCTTAAAGAAGGCTACTGCTACTTGTGCCATTACGTTGGGATCAGTACTCAACAGTTCTGGTTTGTTAACCAGATCAATGCCCAGTTCTTTACCGTACTTCTCGTAGTTCGCTCGGCCGGTCAGTTGAACCATCCCTCGACCCCGGTACAGATAACCGTCACCCGGAGCTTTGTTACCAAGGGATGCACCTTTACCACCACCGTACACCGTGTTGGCAATCCCGACTTCCCCCATTGCGATCAACTGCTTGGCTTGATCCAGGGAACGTACTTCCTTAAACGTCTTCATCAGTTGTTCAGGTGTGGAGTACTTCATATTCTCCACAGTACGCTTGTAACCACCCGTTTCGTAGTTCGTCAAAGCCAGCATCTCAGCGATTGCTCGCGGATCTGTAAAACCCTGCTTCATCATTTCACGGATGATCAACTGCTCCGCCAGTTTCTTCGGAACAGATACCCCACTGTCCTTCCCTTGTTGGGTTGTTACACCCGACATGTCCAAGTGATCCGTACTGCTATCACCGGTCATTGGTTGGAAGCCAAACTGATTCTCAGGCGTCTTGAACGCACCGTTGAGACCGAACGTATTACCCGCCGGTGCGCCATTGGTACTGAACTGACCACCATTCATCGCATCGCGCGCAGTCTTAAACTGAGACGCGTCTTGGACGTTAGCGGACTTCTCGGTAAACCCACCGCCGGTCTTGTGAGGACTGATGGCATTAGCCCACGTTTGTGCATTCGTTTTCCCTGCTTCCATTTCAGGGTCTTTCAAACGAGCGGTTACGGAGGCTTCACTCAGAATCTGCAACATCTTGTCGACTTTATCTGAGCGGTCAGGTGACTTGCTGCCTTCAAACGGCGAAGACCTGACATACCAAATGGTCGTGATAAGACCAGGCGCCACTTCGACCTTGGAATCGATCAACGCCTTAGCGATCTCATACCGTGCAGTGACAGAGAGTGTCTTCCAGACCACACCCGGACGTCCTTTACGGTATTTGTTCACTTGGACCATGTAGTTCGTCATTACCGGCAGGAACCGGTCCTTGAACCACAGGCACCACACAGGCGCTTGGAAATCCTTAGCGCGGAAGGCATCTTTGAACTGAGCAAACAGATCACCAATCTGACCGGTGAACTCTGCTGTATCGCCAGTGACTTTGAAAAGCTGCTCGCAATAACGTTCAAGCTTAAGAACAGCCTCTACACGCCATGGAATGTTTTCATCGTTACCGTAGCAAGCGACTCGTATTGCAGTCAGCATATCCATCGGCTTCCCGTCAGGCATCATGTCCTTGACGAAGATGTCCGCGATCGCTGTACCCGCTTTATAAGCCTCGTTGAGTTTACTGATTTCTCCTTGAACTTCTTTGAGTCGTGACTCAGCCTTACCTCTACCGAACCAACCATCGAACTCGGCGTTAGGGTCTCGGAGTTTAGCTTCGATCTGAACCTTTTCGTGTTGCAGTGCTTCTACACTCGAACCCTTAACCGTTTCAACCGGAGTCAGTGGCTCAATACCAGCCAGTCTATCGGCAGTATCAGAGTTAGACTTCAACTCGGCCAGGTAGTTGTTCACGCGAACGATTGTAGTCTCGCGCTCCAAGATTGGGTTCTCAGGATCAAACTTAGCAGTAATGGTGTACGGGAAAGGAACCAAGAGACTGATAGCTTCATGAGTCTGCTTAGCGACCTTGTAGACATCGCCGGTGCGCAGCTTGTCGTACTCTTCCAGCGATTTGATCTTCACCACGTCCAAGCAGGCCATGTACGTCATGAACACTGGCTTGAACCGTCCATTGAACCAAGACAGGGTATCGCTCATCCCTTTCTTGTCCACTATGTTTCCTGTGAGAATCTGAATAACCTTCTCAAGTGGAGCGTTCTGGTTCAGACTTGCTTTACCGTTACCAATCACCACGTAGTCGGTCAGCAACGTTTCAATTTGCAGAAGCTTCTCTGCCAAATCACCGTTAGGGTCAGACAGACCGTATTGGGTCATACGGATTAGGAACTGTCTGGGTTGCATCGCTTTGACAAGCTTCCAAGCCCCGTAAGCAGTACCACCGATAATTGCACCACCGATTACTACTGGTGCCGATAGCAGACCGGCAATTGCAGTTCCTGCGATGCCCAGACCGGTCATGATGCTAGCACCTACTCCGCTTCCAACTCCCAGAGCTCCCAGTGCCGATACCCCCATCTGACCGATACCCCAGATGGTGGCTGCATCACCCGCGTAATCCAGTACCTGACCCATGCCGCTGTCTTTGTCGATGACCCCGCTATCCATTGCGGCGGTTGCGGCTGCGCTGACGCCCAAGCCAAGACCGACTTTACCAGCCCCGCCGGCAAACCGACGACCGTTGCTAGGTCCTTGACGACGGTTACGGCGACGTTCGTTACGTCCAGGGTTACGACCCTCACCACCACGGAACCCATCCATCAGGTCACCCGCAGCATTCCCCAGACTACCCGTTTTCATCAGGGTGAGCAGTGCGCTACCAATAGCACCGATACCTGTCAAGATTTTCGGGAAGGTGCGAATACCGAATGCACTGAACCGGAACAGACTGGTCAGACCACTCCAGAGGACCTTGCTGCCAAAGAAGCTGGTCAGTTTACCGATCCCTGTCGCGATCCCGCCAATCAACCCACCGATCATCCCGAACAGGCCTTTAGGTTTCTCCTTCATGGCATCGCCAGCTTTCTGGCCGTAGCCAAAGTTCTTAGCGATTTCAATGATGGCGTCTTGGACCTGATCTTCTTTCTTCTCCTCCGCTTTGTTCTTCTTATCAGCCAGCGAGTTCAAACGGTTAGGGTCGTTGGCGTCCGCTGGTTTATCAGCTTCTTCCCCTTCCATCTCTTTCTGACGATCTTCGTAACGTTTACGGTAAGCCTCGACCTGATCCGCCATACCCGGGAACCGGCGATGCATGTCGTCGTAGTCCCGCTTGAAGATCCACGTCCGAGGAGGTGTATCGTCAGGCACAGGAGTGAACACAGGCTTCGCTGCTTCGGGCTGAGGTTCCCCTTCTGGTGTAGGTGTCTTAAACGGCAACGGACCCACAAAAGTAGGAGCAGGTGTTTGACGACGTAACTTGAGCAGCTTACGACGGGCTACCAGATCTTCTTCCGATTCCTTCGGAGTCCCATCCATGGCCTCAGGATTGACGGGAGTCGTGATGTCACTTTCCGGGGTAGGGAACGGACCGGGTTTAGGTGGACCCATCGACGGAGGTGGTGCAATAGGCGCATCAGGATCAGTCGGAGGAACATACCCCTCGTAACCCCAGTGCTTCAGCAACAGGTTGTAGATACGATCAACAGCACTCACGATTGGTGTGTAGTCAGCTCGGAACTTGTCCTTACCTTTATCGAGAGCGTTCTTGGCCCAAGGTGCTGCGTGATCCTTAGCCTTGTTGAAGAGATCGAGACCCCACTTCTTAGCAGTCTGTGCGCCCTTACCCAACTTGTTGATGTTCAGACCCATCGAGGTGCGCAGGCCAGCGTCGTACTCTTCTTCCGTAATGAGCACGTTACCGTTCTTGTCGTAAACAGCACCAGTGATTTCATTCCAGCCACTGATGGGGACAAACTTACCCTCACTGTCTTTGACGTAGTAATGACCTTTGCCGAACCGGTTACCGTAAAGGGCTGGTTCGTCCTCACCGTCAACGTACACGTCCATCTGGTAGAAGCGCTCAGCGATCTTCCCTGCAATGCCTTTAACACGGCCAACGGGGTCGAACCACTTGAATGCCTTAACCATCCACTCACGAACTTTGCTCAACCCTGTCAGGAAGACTTCCTTGTTATCTTCAGTGAAGAGTTTATTCGCCAGACGCTTCGCGCCAATAACGGTGTTGTTCGTCACGTCCATAACGGCGCCAGTGATGGCATCCCACGTATCGATACTGGTCTTGGTGAGCATGTCGTAATAGTCGCCACGACGCAGCTTCCAAGCTTCCAAGATCGGGACTTCAGATCCTTCCTCATAAAGGTCTTGGTCGTCCATCGCTTTACGAGCCAATGCCATCGAACGGAACTTACCGTACGCCATCGCAACCGCAACACCACCACCTGCAATAGCCGCAGCTTTAGGGTTGTAGACCGCCAGACCTGCCAAGCCACCCAACAGACCACCCAGAACCATGGGTTCGTGTTTGAGGAGGGTGTCCATGCCTTTGTTGAAGAAGTCCTTGAAGCTGGTTTGTTTCAACCGTTCCAAGATCGAAAGCTTCTCGCTCTTGATCTCGTTAGCCTCTTCCTTGGTCATCTTCTCTTCAGCAGCAGTCCCACGCGCTTCCAAGATCTTCAACAAGGTCCCGTTACGATCAGTCGCCAGAGTAACCAGCGTTTCCAGTGTGGTGTTGGTCCGATCCATCCGCTCACCCAACTTGTCGACATAAGAGCCGATGTTGGTAGAGCGACCGTCCAGCAGGGTGGACTTGGTGTTCTCAGCCACTTGGTCCATAGAGGCTTTAATAGCTTCCATGGTTTCTTGGAACTTATCAGGGGCATCAGGACCGGTTACATCTGGAGTCGGTTTAGGGCCAACGGTTGTGCTGTCATCCGCATCAGGAGTAGGGAACGGGTTACCAAAGGAACGGGTGCGACGATACGGTTCGGCTTTAGGGTCCGGACGTGTCATACGCTTATCGGGATCATTTACGAACTGCTGGAAGAGTTCCCAGACTTTATCTTCATCAATCCGATCACGACCGTATTCGGTCTTGGTCATCCCCCATTCTTTCATCAAGTCGTTGTAACCGCTGTTGCGGCTGACGTCGATGTTCTCTGCCAGATTAGGCGCGAAGTTACCCAAGCGGATAGCGTCGTCGATAATCTTGGCTGCCAGCTCACGACCACCCTCAGTAGGGAGATAGGTCAGCTTGGCTTTACGCTGAACATGGTCGCCTTCTTTGAACTCGTTGAAGATCTCATCCGTGATACCGAAGTTACGCTGCATGAGTCCACGGATCTCAGCGGCATCGTTCGGGTCAAGGTGAGGGAGGTCCATGTAGTTGTACGGACTGAAACCTTTCTTACGGTCGGCTTGCTTCGCCATCTCCATAGCCAACGCTTTACGGGCTGTCTCAGTCAGTTCCTTATTAGGGTCCAACTGATTAGCCGTACGCATGGCCATGTCAGCATAGTTACGGAAGTCGTTCTGCTGGAAGGTCCGGTTAAACGCATCCGATACCTTCTGATTGTGGTCGATCAACTTACCCCGAACATAGTCGTACGACCGTGCTTTGAGTGTATCGTCACCTGTACGAATCTTTTCCAGGCTCAATTCAATCGCACCGAGCAAAGCAGGGATTGCTTCGTTCAGCGTACGGTTATCCTGACGAGTCCAAACCTGCGCTTCGAAGTTATCCTTCAAAGTACGGCGTTGCAGGTTGTACTGAGTAGGCGTGCTGGCGTACATGTCGTCCAGTACAGATGAGGTCCCCTTATTCAACGCATTGCGCGCAAAGGTCTTCATCTTCCACTCGTACTTACCCATCGGCTTACCTTTACCATCATGCTGGTCTAGGTAGTCTTCATAGGTCATGTCATCGTCGTGGTAGAAATCATTCCGGTTGAAATCCACCATGGTGTTGGCCATACCTTCAAGGTTAGCGGCACCATAGTTAACAACGTTACCCAAGTCCTCTAGACGAATGTAAGCATCCTCTGCTTTCTTCGCTACTTCTGGAAAACGTTTCTTAAGCTTGTCCAGTGCAGCTTTCGCTTTACCGGTACGCATGAGTCGAGGAAGGCTGCTGATGAACATTCCCGCGGCAGCGTTACCCATCATGCTGCCGAAGTTGAAGTCCATCCCCTCGGTCATCTCCAGCGCCATACGGAGGCTACTGGCGATCTCACCGACGTTACCTACCGCATCACTGCGAGCCGACTTACCAAAGCGTTCACTGAAGTAATCCGCGATCCCACCGAACTGTCCTTTAACAGTGGTGAAGACCGAATCACGAATGCTCTTCTTAGCCGCTTGACTGTGGGTCGTCTTTTCGTAGTCTGACTTACTCGAGTTCTTAGCGATCTCTTTCAGTTCACGGATGATGCGATGGTTAGACGCTTCCTGGAACTTGTAGTACTTGCTGTCAGTCAGGTA
>Ga0247819_10000878_pt1 | contig 16788 bp, 14 predicted proteins | sample 13C_Xylose_Day6_FD_193428 | JGI IMG/M metagenome (GOLD analysis project Ga0247819, IMG submission 193428) | Soil microbial communities from agricultural site in Penn Yan, New York, United States - 13C_Xylose_Day6 | ecosystem: Environmental > Terrestrial > Soil > Agricultural land | place: USA...
GGTCGGCGCTGCCCATGCGCCCGGCGATGTAGAAGCAGCGGGCAGCGCCGACCATGCCGATCGCATCCAGTCGGTCTGCATCCTGCAGGATCTTCGCCTCGATCGTCTCGGGCGTGATGCTGGCCGAAAAGCTGTGGGTGAGAATTGCATGGGCGACGGACGATATGGCTTCAGCCGACCAGCCGAGATCGCGCAGGATGTCGGCGGCTTTTTCAGCCGCAAGCCTTGAGGCCTGCGTGCGATGCGGCGAGTTCTTTTCGACAGAAACGCAATCGTGCAGCAACACGGCTGCGGAGAGCACGCGTTCGTCACCACCCTCTTCGGCATGGATGCGGGCGGCGTTCTTCCAGACCCGGATCAGGTGGGATGCATCATGCGAACCGTCATCTGCCGCAAAAGCATGCGGCAGGAGAACGGCGGCGAGATCAGCATGCGGCGCGAATGCCGCCGCCAATGCAAAATTACGAGTCATGGCATCAACCTATTGCGGCTGTGTCGGCGCAGCAGACGACTGCCGCGTCACGCCGACGCCCGAAAGGATCTTCTGGTAGAACAGCCCGATGCCGATCAAAACGCCGCCGAGCCCGATGAAGGAGAGCGCGCGCAGGAAGCCCTCGAGATTGGACATGTCGATCAGGAAGACCTTCAGAACGGCAATGAAGACCAGCACGGCCGAGGCGATGCGAATGCTCTTGGCATTGAAGCGCGAGCCGAACACCAAAAGCAGCACGCCGAGCACCAGCCAGACGACCGAATAGGTGTAGGTCTCACCCTGCAGGAAGCCTTTCCAGTCCACGATGTTCTCCCCCTGCCAGAGGCGCCGGACGGAAAGCGTTGCCCATGCAAAAGCGAGGATCGCGCCACTGACGGCGAGCGCCATGACGTAGGGCAATGGTCGTTTGCCGCGCGCATACCAGGCAAGGCCCGCATAACCGATGCCCGGCAGGAGATAGCCGATCAAAAGCAGATCGAAGAACGGGATGGCCCCCAAGAGTTCGCCGCTGAAATACGGATTGAGCCCGAAGAGATGCGCTGAGAGAACCGAGAGCATCGAGAACACGCCAAGCCCCATGCCGCCGTAGCGGAAGACAGGGCTTGGTGACTTCATGTCCAGCGTCATGAACACACCCGAGGCACCGATCGCCAGCAACGTGTAGATCGACTGCTCGCCAAGCGTCGGTACGGCGCTGTCGAGCACGCCACCGTTCATGGCATGGCGAACGAGGATCGCCAGCGTCAACAGCACGAAGAGGCTCGCCAGGGCCTGCAGCAGGTTGCGCACACGCACATCCGGCCAGGATCGGACGAGATAGGCAGAGGCGACAAGCAAGAGCGCGGGAATGCCGTAGCCCGGCAACAGCGCATTGAACACCGGCGTGGTGCCGAGGTTTTCAGCGCCGACGATCGTCGGCTCCCAGGCGATACGGCCAAGAACGACGATCGCCGCTGCGCCGGTCATCCAGGGCAGGATTGGCCAGGTCCGAACACGGGTCGCGCCGGCATAGGCAGTCCCAAGCAGCGCAATCGCCAGGGTGGTGACGAGGCCATCGGTCCAGGCATGCAAGGCGATCACGAAGAGCGCAAAGGAGCCGGTAACCAGAAGGCTCGAGGCGATATCCACGCCCTCTGCTTCGCCGTCACGGCGATAGAGCCAATCGGCAAGCGCCAGCAGACCACCACCGACAACGAGCGCGAAAAGGCCGTGCGGCAGATCGAAGGTGTAGTTGCCGGTCATCAGGAATGACATCGTGGTCAGAGCAACCGGAACGACGGCGGCAATGCCGGCCCACAGGATAGCGAACTGCGGGTGTTCGCGCAGGCGGCGGGTGAGCACGAATGCGCCGAACAGCACGAACAGCGTTGCCAGCAGCAAGGCCGTCAGCGTCGCGGTTCGGCTGGGCAGAACGATCTCCGGCGCAACACCGGCAAGCGAAGAGTCGAGATAGGCAAGGACGCCGCTCAGCGCCGTCAGGCTGCCGATGCCGACGATCGCGCCGAGGGCAGACAGCAGGGCCGGATAGACGGCATTCGTCCGCCATGCGCCGAGTGCGGCCAGGGCCGCGACCACGACGAAGAACTCCTTGACGGGATATTCCACGGCGCTGACGGCCGGGCTGATGAAGATCAGAGCGAGCACGGTCGCGGCAATGGCCGCGGAAACGCTGATGGCGGCATAGGCCGGCGTGAAGAGCTTCTCCCACGGGCCGGCAACCGCAATCGGGCGGTTCGTCGGCTCAGGCAACGGCTCACTGGGCGCATCGGTGTCCATCGCACCCGGCCAGACCAGCCCGACACCCAGGATCATCACCAGCAGCGCAAAGGCGACCGGCAGCGCGTCGAAGGGCGATACCGCGGTGACATAGGCAAGCCCCCAGAGCCCGATGCCGACATTGGCGAGCGTCGGCACGACCATCCAGCGCCGCAACCGCGACGCCAATAAGGTCGCGAGCCACACGACCGACAGGAAGCCGAAGAGAACCCAGGGGCGCGGCTCATCGCTCGATACCAGCAACGGTGTGATCAGCGAGGCAAGCAAGCCGAGGCCGGCCAGCGCCTGCCCATGCAGCAACGACAGGCCGACGGTTGCGAGCGAAATCATCGCCAGCAGCACGAAGGCCGTCGCCGTGCCGATGAAGCCATAGATGTCATAAGCCGCATAGGCGACCCCGAACAACGTGACGGCACCGGCGGCAGTGAGGATGCCGGGGATCATCGCATTCTGGAATTCGTTGGCGATAACGGGCACGGCGCGACGGCGAATGACCTCGCCAGCCGCAGCCAGCAGCAAACCGAAGAGTGCGGCCAGCGTCAGCCGGACGGCAGGGCTCAGAAGACCGGCGTCGATCGAATACTTGACCATGAAGACGCCACCGAGCGCCAGTGCGATGCCGCCGACCCAGACGGCCCAGCGGGCACCGAGACGGCTTTCCAGGCTTTCCACCTGCCGGGATGGCGCTGCATCGACGGAGGTCGCCTCGACGCTCGCGGCCACGGCTTCGTCGGATGCGGTTTCGGGCTCGGTCGGTTCGGCATTGCCGAAGATCCTTGCGCCTTCGCGAGCGCTCGCCGAGAGCCCATCGACGCCTTCATCATCGTCGGTCACCGCATCGGCGGAGCGTTCAGAAAGCGCTGCCGCCTGCTCCGACGCGATATCGCCTTCCGGCGCTGCGAGCCCGGCCGCAGCCGTCAATCGCGCGATCTCCTTCTTGAGCGCGGCGACTTCGCTGTCCAACCGTTCTGCTGTCTTCCTGCCGCCGAAAAAGGCGGAGAGCGCCAGAACAAAAGCGACTAAGGCAATAACTTCAATCATGTTTTCCCCTGGCGGCAATATTCGCAGGCCGATCGCGACCATACAGAGTTTTGCACGACCGCCAAAGGCATAGACGGTTGAGAGCCCCAATCTCTTCGCGGAAATGTATAAGTTTCATTCACGTGATGCGCCGGCGTCGCGACAGCCGAGCAGCTATGAGGCACAGCCAACGGCATCCCACTCACGTATGCGACTTCCGCCGGCGCCCATGTGAGCGCCGACGATCGTTGCAGCGTCGGGGAAAGGGCGGCTGCTATCGGCGCAGATTGTCGATCGGGAAGATCGCGCAGGTTTCCGTCCCGTGCGCCAGAAGCTTGCCACCAGCATCACGCAGCCAGGCCTCCGACGTGGCGATGGTGCGGCCACGGTGGACGATCTTGCCTTCGCAGAAGACTTCGCCCATGCCGGGCAGCAAGGGCCGCACCAGGTTTACCTTGAATTCGACAGTGGTGTAGGCCTCGCCGGGCTTCATCATCGTGAACACTGCGCATCCCAGCGCCGAATCCATCACCGTCGCCGTCCAGCCGCCATGCACGGTTCCAAGCGGGTTCAGATGCTCCTCGGTCGGCAGCCCCTTGAAGACCACCCGCCCCTCCTCGACCTCGGTCAGGCCAAACTTGAGCGTTGCCGACATCGGCGGCGCCGGCAGGTCGCCCTTCAAAAGATCCTGCATGACCTTGAGGCCGCCGTCGCGCGCAACGCGATCCAGCGGAAGCACGCCGATGCCGGATACAGGCATGCCGGGGAAAAGTTCTTGAAACATGCAAACTCCCTTGAGGTGTGACAGCCTCTTTCACACGCCCGATCGGACGCGCGGCGCTGTCGATCACGCGGCTGAAGAAGAAGGCCTCAATGCCTTGAGCGCCGCATTGACGAAACCATCGCGCGCGGACGAAACCTTGAGGCCGCGTGGCTCATAGACATGGCGGTTGAGAAAGAAGGCCGTCAGGCGGAAGGCGGCGGCAAGGCTGTCATAGTCGGCCGCACTTCGCGCTTCGACGGCGAGAAACTCCGGCAGCGCGAGCATGCGGTCGGCATAGGGCATGCCGGCTGCGCGGCAGACGGCCCGGCCCGACTTCGGCGACACGAAGGCCAGGTCTTCGCGCGTTCCGGTCGCCACGCATTCGGTCAGATCAAGCCCGAAACCAAGATCGTTCAAAACGGCAAGTTCGAAGCGCACGAACAGTTCACCGGCATCGGCCGGATCCTCGAGGTGATCGACGATGACGGCCAGCGCCTCATAGAGATGCGGATGCGGATCGCGCTCCGGCAGCAGGCGTAAAAGCGCGCCCAGCGCCTGGATGCCATAGACTGACGTGGCCGCCTCCATCAGCCGCGCCGCCCGGAGTTCGAGCGGCTCGATGCGGAACTCGCCCATATGCTCATCGAGCCGCGCGCGCCAGGTCAATTCGACGGTATTTCCCGGCTGAAGGACGGGCTGCATGGTGCGCGAACGGCCGGACCGCACCATGCCAAGATGCCGGCCCCGCGACGCAGTCATGACTTCGGCGATGGCCGAGCTTTCGCCGTGCCGCCTGATCCCGAGAATGATGGCCTGATCGCTCCATTGCATGAAAAAGGCATACACCCGCGATGGAAAGCGGATCAAGCGATGATGCCAGTCTGGCATCGCGATCTAGCGCTTTCACGCAGACCTCCGCACTGTCGCCTTTCGGTGACACTCACCAATTGCCTCAATTCCGTCGCGCTCTTGCCTCCCCGAGGCCATGTTTGGCATTAGAACGGCCGTACACGGCGGCAACGTCCGCTCCCTCCCGAAATGCAATCAGCAGGAATATTGACCCGATTATGTGTGTGTCCCGGAACAGCGCCGGCCGCTTGGCGCAGCTCTTCGCCCTCCTTCTTGCCACGTCCACGCTCGCAGGCTGCGTGACCAGCGGCGGACCGGCGAAGCCGAAGGGACCCGATCCCTACTATGTCGCGATGTATGGACCGAAGCCGGACGAAAAGTTTCCGCTCGACGCCATCGATATCAGGAAGGTCGATACGCGCTATCTGCGCCAGCAGGTTGCCTATGCGACCCATGAGCCGCCCGGCACCATCGTGATCGACACGCAGAATCGCTTCCTCTACCTGGTCCAGGACGGCGGCATGGCGATGCGCTACGGTATCGGGGTCGGCAAGGCCGGCCTGGAATTCGAAGGCGAAGCCCGTATCGGCCGCAAGGCCGAATGGCCGCGCTGGACGCCCACCTCCAGCATGGTCGCGCGCGAACCCGAACGCTACGGCCCGCTTGCCGGCGGCATGGAACCGGGCGTGCGCAACCCGCTTGGGCCGCGCGCGCTCTACCTTTTCCAGGGCGACCGCGACACGCTGTTCCGCATCCACGGAACCACCGAGGCCTGGTCGATCGGCAAGGCGGTATCGAGCGGCTGCATCCGGCTCTTCAACCCTGATATCATCGATCTCTACAGCCGCGTGCCGAAGGATTCGCGCGTCGTCGTGCTGCAGGCGGAAGCGCCGATGAATGAGACGCTCGCGCCAATGTCGACGCCGGCAAACGCCGGCGAGCCGTTCGCCTACTAATCCCGCTGCCGGGCGCCTACCAGGCGTCCGGCGTGCGCAGCATGTGCACAATGTTGGCCGGGTTCATGATCCAGCCGCCGCGAAAGCCTTCGCCGAGATCCTCGACCGCATCGCAGCGCACCACGCCTTTTTCGGCAAGCCCGCCGAGTGCGGCCTCATGGTCGTCGGTGAAGAGTTCGAGCCACACCTCCGCCTGGCTGTAATTCGGCGCCTCGTCGATCCAAAGCCTGTTAGGACCGAGGATAAAACCCTTGGCCGGCGCCTTCTCGTCGAAAGGCTCGAGACCGACCGTGTCGCGGTAGAAGGCGACGACCGCCTCATATTGGTGCGACGGCACCTTCATAGCGATGTTGATACCACCCGTAATCGTCATCGTGTGATCTCCCTTAAAGCGGCGGCTCGGTTGCGGGCTGCCCGGACAATTCGCTGACGTAGTAGCCCTGGCGCAGGTTGATGCCGTATTCGAGCCAGGCCTTCATGCAGGCCAGCATTTGCGACCAACCCTCGCAGTTCATGTAGGAACTCTTCTGTCCGCGCGCGTTTTCGCGCCAGCCGGTTTCGGCGATCGTCACCATGGTGGCGCCGTCCTCGAGTGGCTGGAAGCGCATCTCGACCTTGGTGCGATAAGGCTCCTCCTCCTTCTCCACCAACGCATCCCAGCGAAGGACGATGCGCTCGTGGGGTTCCACGGCCTCGACCTCTATCGGCACGTTGCCCCACCAGGTAACCGTTGTTCCGGCGACCAAGGGCCCACTGACCCCGCCAAGGGTGACGAAGTACTTGCTGATCTGATCAGGATTGACCACGGCATCGAATACCTCGGCGACAGGCCGGTCGATGCGTCCATTCACACGAAATTCGAAAGACATGACCTCTTCTCCCATTGTGCTGACACAGCATATGTTATAAAAATATAACATGTCAACCGATTCGAAAGATGACCTTGTTTTCAAGGCACTCGCCAACGGCCTGCGCCGACAGATCCTCGACGCCCTGAAGGATGAGCCGCAGACGACCGGCATGCTCTGCGAGCAGTTTGACAGCCTTGATCGCTGCACCGTCATGCAGCATTTAAGAGTTCTCGAAGACGCCGATCTGGTGATCGTTCAGCGTGAGGGCCGCGAGCGCTGGAACCACCTCAACGCCATGCCGATCCAGGCCATCCACAATCGTTGGATCAGCCAGTATGCCGGCCAGGCGATGTCGATCCTTTCCGCCCTTCAGCAAGGGCTCGACCGCCCCTCGGAATGACGGTTTCGGCTTTCCATTGCCCTGCTTTCTTCGTATGAACGCGCGACAACGCAATCTGGGGATATCGTCTTGCGCTACCTCATCACCGGCACGGCCGGCTTCATCGGCTTTCATCTTGCAAAGCGACTGATCGACGAAGGGCATTTCGTCGTCGGCTTCGACGGAATGACGCCCTACTACGACGTCACGCTCAAGGAACAGCGCCACGCGATCCTCGCCCGCTCGAACGGCTTCAAGGCGGTCGTCGGCATGCTGGAAGACCGGGATGCGCTGAACCACGCCGCAGAGCTTGCCGAGCCGGAGGTCATCATCCATCTGGCTGCCCAGGCCGGCGTCCGCTACAGCCTGGAAAACCCCAAGGCCTATGTCGATTCCAACCTCATCGGCTCCTGGAACATGTTGGAGTTGGCGCGCGAAATCGGCCCCAAGCACCTGATGCTGGCCTCGACCTCATCGATCTACGGCGCCAACGAAAAGATCCCTTTCGCCGAGACAGACCGGGCCGACGAGCCGATGACGATCTACGCGGCGACGAAGAAATCGATGGAACTGATGGCGCACAGCTATGCCCATCTCTACAAGGTGCCGACGACGGCCTTCCGTTTCTTCACGGTCTATGGCCCCTGGGGTCGGCCCGACATGGCGCTGTTCAAGTTCATCGACGCCATCCACAACGACCGGCCGATCGACATTTACGGCGAAGGCCGCATGAGCCGCGACTTCACCTATATCGACGATCTCGTCGAAGGCATCCTCAGGCTTTCGCATGTCCTCCCCTCGGAGGAAAACCGGGTGCCATCCGAAAAGGCGCAGGACACGCTGTCGCGGCAGGCGCCATTCCGCGTCGTCAATATCGGCGGCGGCCAGCCGGTCGAACTGATGACCTTCATCGAGACGATCGAAAAGGCAGTCGGTCGCCCGGCGCTTCGCAACATGCTGCCGATGCAGCAGGGCGATGTGCCACGCACCTATGCGTCTCCGGATCTGCTTGAGGCGCTCACCGATTTCAAGCCGTCGATTTCGGTGGAAGACGGTGTCGCGCGCTTTGCAGCCTGGTATGACGAATATTACGGTCGCTCCGAGAAGGCTGGCTCGCCGGCCCGGCAGGCCTGAGGCAACCATCGGCGACGACTGCCGTCGCCACACTTTGCATAAGCGAAGCTCTCGCAACAAAAGGAAGAGCAGATGAAAGTCACGATGATCGGCGCCGGCTATGTCGGCCTTGTTTCGGGTGTGTGTTTTGCCGATTTCGGCCATGACGTGGTTTGCCTCGACAAGGACGAAAGCAAGATCGATGCCCTGATGCAGGGGCGCATTCCGATCTTTGAACCCGGCCTCGACCATCTCGTCGCGAGCAATGTCCAGTCCGGCCGCCTGTCGTTCACCACGGATCTCGTTTCGGCGGTCGCGGACAGCGACGTGATCTTCATCGCCGTCGGCACGCCGTCGCGTCGCGGCGACGGCCATGCCGATCTCTCCTATGTCTACGCCGCAGCGCGCGAGATCGCCGTCAACCTCAAGGGTTTCACCGTCATCGTGACGAAGTCGACGGTTCCGGTCGGCACCGGCGACGAGGTCGAGCGCATCATCCGCGAAACCAACCCGGACGCCGATTTCGCCGTGGTTTCCAATCCGGAATTCCTGCGCGAAGGTGCCGCCATCGAGGACTTCAAGCGCCCCGACCGCATCGTCATCGGCCTTGCCGACGATGATGCGCGCGCCCGCGACGTCATGACCGAGGTCTACCGTCCGCTCTACCTCAACCAGGCGCCGCTGGTCTTCACCTCGCGCCGCACCTCCGAACTAATCAAATACGCCGGCAACGCTTTCCTGGCGATGAAGATCACCTTCATCAACGAGATGGCCGATCTCTGCGAGAAGGTCGACGCCAACGTGCAGGACGTTGCCCGCGGCATCGGCCTCGACGGCCGTATCGGTGGAAAATTCCTGCATGCCGGCCCGGGTTACGGCGGCTCCTGCTTCCCGAAGGACACGCTGGCGCTGGTCAAGACCGCCCAGGACTTCGACAGCCCCGTGCGCCTGGTCGAGACCACCGTCGCCATCAATGACAACCGCAAGCGCGCCATGGGCCGCAAGGTTATCGCGGCTGCCGGCGGCGATGTACGCGGACGCAAGGTCGCCGTCCTCGGCCTCACCTTCAAGCCGAACACCGACGACATGCGCGACAGCCCGGCCATCACCGTGGTTCAGACGCTGCAGGACGCCGGCGCCCATGTCGTCGGCTATGATCCGGAAGGCATGGAAAACGCCAAGAAACTGATGGACGGTCTCGATTTCGCCAAGGATCCGTACGAGGCAGCCGCAGAGGCCGACGTGCTGGTGATCGTGACCGAATGGAACGAGTTCCGCGCGCTCGACTTCCGCCGGTTGAAAGCCGTGATGAAGGCGCCGGTACTGGTCGACCTCAGAAACATCTATCGCCCCGACGAAGTTGCAAAGCACGGCTTTGCCTATGCCAGCGTCGGCCGGCCGCAGTGAGGGCTGCAAGACACGGAATCTAACGCCGGGCGCCCTGCCCGGCGATCGTCTGCGACAGGCGGCGACAGACTTAAAGTTTCCTGTTATGCCGCATGTCGTTATCGCAAAACCGCTGCACACTTTTGCGCGACATGCTCTATGCCTTCGGTATCGGCTGGGGCGGCAGTGCCTCCCAGCTTTTGCCGGCAAGGATGACACAGCTTCGGCCGGTGACATCCGTGACGATCAGGGTCCAGGTGCCGCTATCGGCGGCATAGATTTCCATCACCGCATGCGGGTTGATCAATCCGATCCCCGCAGGCTTTTCCTGATACTGTCGCATGAGAAATTCGATCACTTCGGATCGCGCGGCACAGTTCGCCATCACCTGCGAACTTGCCGGGTTTGGAAGTGCCGTCACCGCGGCCGCCAATATGACGGCTCGAGCGAGGCCACGGATCATATTGCGTCCCATGACGCACCTCCTTTCGCCGGGAAACCCGGCGGAAAAGGAGTTTCCGCTGACCTCATCCGCCGTTGACCGGCATTGTTATGATCGGCACTTGCTCGCGACACGATACAAGTGCCGCCACGAGATCAGTATGGCGGAGCAATCCGTATATTACAATTGACTAATTTACGGAGAGTAACCCGGGAACCGATACGACTTCTGGGCGACCCGTATTACTTGCGCTTCATCGCTTCCATGAGCGCGGCACCAAAGGCGCCCTGCGACGGCTGCTGCGGCTTCTGCGGACGCGCTGGCGCGCTGCGATTGCCGTTGTTCGATGCCGGCGCCCTCGCCTCGCGGCCCGTATCGGCACCGATGTCCTTGCGCATGGTCAAGCCAATGCGCTTGCGCGGTACATCCACCTCGGTCACCCGCACCTGAACCACGTCGCCGGCCTTGACCACTTCATGGGGGTCCTTCACGAACCGGTCCGCAAGCTGCGAAACATGAACGAGGCCATCCTGATGGACGCCGATGTCGACGAAGGCGCCAAAGGCGGCAACATTTGTCACGGTGCCTTCGAGCTGCATGCCGACCTTCAGATCCTTGATGTCGTCGATGCCCTCGGCGAAGGTCGCGGTCTTGAAGCTCGGGCGCGGGTCGCGGCCCGGTTTTTCCAGTTCGGCCAGAATGTCCTTCACCGTCGGCAGGCCAAAACGCTCATCGACGAAGACACGCGGATCGAGCTGCTTCAACGCCGCGCTGTCGCCCATCAATGCGCGCACATCGCGCCCGCAGGCCGCGACGATCTTCTTGGCGACACCATAGGCTTCCGGGTGGACCGACGACGCATCGAGCGGCTCCTTGCCATCAGGAATGCGCAGGAAGCCGGCGCACTGTTCAAAGGTGCGGGCGCCGAGACGCGCGACGTTCAAGAGTTCCTTGCGGCTGGCGAACGGTCCGGCGGCATCGCGGTGTGCGACGATCGCTTCTGCCGAAGACTTGCCGAGACCGGAGACGCGCGCAAGCAGCGGTGCGGATGCCGTATTCACATCGACACCGACGGCGTTCACCGCGTCTTCCACGACCGCATCCAGCGAGCGGTTGAGCTTCGACTGGTCGACATCGTGCTGATACTGGCCGACGCCGATCGACTTCGGCTCGATCTTGACGAGCTCAGCCAGCGGGTCCTGCAGGCGCCGGGCGATGGAGACGGCGCCACGCAGGGAGACGTCTAGACCGGGGAACTCAAGTGCGGCCGTCTCCGAGGCGGAATAGACCGAAGCACCGGCTTCGGACACGATGACCTTGGTGGGCTTTGGCGCCGGCAGTTGGGCAAGCATGTCGGCGACAAGCTTCTCCGTCTCGCGGCTGCCGGTGCCATTGCCGATCGCGATCAGCTCGACCTTGTGCTTGCGGACCAGCGATGCCAGCTCGGCCTGCGTGCCGCGGACATCGTTCTTCGGCGGGAACGGATAAACGGTCGTTGTCTCCAAAAGCTTGCCGGTACCATCGACAATGGCGACCTTGACGCCGGTGCGAATGCCCGGATCCAGCCCCATCGTCGCGCGCGAGCCGGCCGGAGCGGCCAGCAGCAGGTCCTTCAGGTTGCGGGCGAAAACGTGGATTGCTTCCTCTTCCGCCCGTTCGCGCAGCTCGCGCATCAGGTCGAGAGACAGCGACATCGACAGCTTCACGCGCCAGGTCCAACCGATAACCTCGGAAAGCCATTTGTCGCCCGGCAGCTGTCCGCCGACATTGTAGGCGGCCGCAATCATGCGCTCGACCGGTTTGACGGGAGACGTATCGTCCTGATCGACGACGATATCGACTGACAACACCTCCTCGTTCCAGCCGCGCAGCATGGCAAGCGCCCGGTGACCCGGTGTGGTCGCCCAGCGTTCGGAATGATCGAAATAGTCCGAGAACTTGGCACCCGCCGCCTGCTTGCCGTCGACGACCTTGGCCCGCAGGAACGCCGCGCCCTTCATGTGATTGCGCAGGCGGCCGAGCAGGTCGGCATTCTCCGCCATGCCTTCGGCGATAATGTCGCGCGCGCCGTCAAGCGCCGTCTTCACATCGGGCACATCTGCCGTCAGAAACTTTGCGGCGCGGTCAGCCGGTGCGACCGTCCGGTCGGCGAGAATAGCTTCGGCAAGCGGCCCAAGGCCCCGCTCCTTGGCGATCTCCGCCTTGGTGCGCCGCTTCGGCTTGTAGGGCAGATAGATATCTTCGAGTTCGGCCTTGGTTTCCACCGCGGCGATCTTGGCTTCGAGTTCGTCGGTCAGCTTGCCCTGTCCGCGGATCGATTCGATGATCGAACCCCGCCTTGCCTCCAGTTCGCGCAGATAGGTCAGACGCTCAGCCAGCGTGCGCAGCTGCGTGTCGTCGAGCCCGCCGGTCACTTCCTTGCGGTAACGCGCGATGAACGGCACCGTCGCGCCCTCATCGAGCAGCTCCACCGCGGCGATTACCTGGGAGGTCGACGCCTTGATCTCGCTGGCAATGATGGCGGCGATGGGTTTTGCTGGGCTGGCCATGGTGGGATCCGTCTTTCCTGTTTTCAGTCGGCGACCATAAAGGCGCAGGTCTTCAAGGCCAAGTGAAGGCTTGCGTGGCGAAACCGGAACTCCACAGGAGAGGTGCGCTCGACCTGTGTTTTCTAAGGATGTCGTTGCACCGAAACCGCGGCGCACTTTCGGGCGACATGCGTTAAATATCCACCAGCTCAAGCGGCGGGCGGGTCATTTCGAATTCCATCAGTTCCCGTTCCTTCGCCTCGATGTAACCGCGTGCGAAAGGCACCGTATCGAGCGACGGCGACAGCTGCAGCTGGAAGATGAAGTGCTTGTCATGCAGGAAGGCCGTCTCCGACGCGGCGAGATAGAACTCCCACATCCGGAAGAAGCGCTCGTCGAACAGCTTTACCGCCTCTTCGCGCCGCGCGAGGAAACGCTCCCGCCACGCCCTTAATGTCCAGGCATAGTGCATCGACAGGATCTCGATATCCTTGACGAGAAGCTGGGTCTTTTCAACGGAAGGCAGAACCTCCGAAAGCGCCGGGATGTAACCGCCGGGGAAGATGTATTTCTCGATCCATGGATTGGTCGCCCAGGGTTTGTAGACCTGCCCGATCGAGTGCAACAGCATCACGCCCTCAGGCTTCAACAATTCCCTGATCTTGCGAAAGAATCGGCCGTAATTGCCGATGCCGACATGTTCGAACATACCGACCGACACGATGCGGTCGAACTGCCGCCCCTGCATCGTCCTATAGTCCTGAAGCTCGAAGCGGACACGATCGGACAAGCCTCGCTTGGCCGCCCGCTCGCGCGAGATCTTCAGCTGCTCTTCGCTGAGTGTGATGCCCGTCACCTCGACGCCGGAGGATTCCGCAAGATACATCGCCATCCCGCCCCAGCCGGAGCCGACCTCAAGCACCTTCTGCCCGGGTTCAAGCAGCAGCTTGGCGGCGATATGGCGCTTCTTGGCGAGTTGCGCCTCATCGAGCGAGATGCCCGGCGGCTCGAAATAGGCGCAGGAATATTGCCAGTCCTGATCGAGGAACAGATTGAAGAGCTTGCGATCGAGATCATAGTGATGGGCGACATTGTGCCGGTTGCGATTGACCGGCATGCGGCTCTTCACCTGCTGGCGCAACACATGCTGAAGAGCAACCAGCGTGTTGGGAACAGTCGCGGCGTTCTCCAGACCGTTTTCCTTTACTATCGAGAGCACATCGAAAATGTCGCCGTCCTCGATGACGACGCGGCCATCCATATAAAGCTCGCCGAAACGAAGCCCCGGGTCGATAGCGATCGCTTTTTCAGCTTCCGCATCGACAATGCGGATCGTTGCCGGCTTTCCCGAGCCGTCACCCAGAATGACCTGCTCACCCGCAGAAAAAAACACCGTCAGATTGCCCTTGCGCACCAGACGGCGAAGCAAATTCAACAATGCCGCATTCATATCCAACCCCTGCCAGACACATCCTGTGTCCTGCTGCGTAGGAGCGGCGACGGGGCCGGTTCTATCGGGGCTTCCGGGAAAGCGTTGCGGCGCGCATGAAGAATGATGCGGAACGCAGGGGCATGACGCGACCTAATTCTGGAAGCGGCGAAAACCGGCTCTGGCGTGGCCTCATGGTATCCGGAACAGATGCGGCGCTCCTCGTGCGCGCGCTGCCGGAAATTCGCCATGCCAGCCGCCATCGGGCTCCTATCCATCAGAACTTACACTAACTTAGTAAGCTTCAAACGATTGGCAATGGGCTTTTTATGCCCCCTCAAAGATTTGTTTGCTTAGTAAATCGGCCGAATTGGCCTCAGCTCCGACGACCCCGCGACCCGGTAGGGAATGCCGGTCATGCGGCCGGGTGAAATCGAGCATGGGACCAACAGGCACGATGCGGGTCGGATTGACGTGGGCGATGCCGTAATAGCCTCGCTTGATATGGTCGATGCGCACCGTCTCGGCGATGCCGGGCCACTGGTAGATTTCGCGCAGATAGTTGGAAAGCGCCGGATAATCTTCGATCCGGCGAAGATTGCACTTGAAGACGCCGTGGTAGGCCGCATCGAACCGGATCAATGTCACGAACAGACGGATATCGGCCTCCGTCAGGTACTCGCCGGCGATGTAACGATTGGCCGCCAGGTGGCGCTCGAGCTCGTCGAGCATCCCGAACAGGCTCGTGACGGCCTCGTCATAGGCGCTTTGAGACTTGGCGAACCCGGCGCGGTAGACGCCGTTGTTGACGCGCTCGTAAATCGGGTCGTTCCAGTGATCGATCTCCGCACGCAGCGCTTGAGGGTAAAAATCGAGGCGGTTGCCGGTCAGGTCGTCGAAAGCCGAATTCAGGATGCGGATGATGTCGGCGGATTCGTTGTTGACGATGCGCCCTTCCTTCATGTCCCAAAGGACGGGGACCGACACCTTGCCGGTGTAATGGCCATCACTCGCCGTATAGAGCTCGTGATGATAACGGATCAGACCAACACGCCCGCCAGCGTCCACAGGCTCGTCGTAGACCCAACCATCCTCGCCTAGCAGCGGGTCGGAGACGGTAAGCCCGATGACGTCCTGCAGTCCCTTGAGATTGCGAAAAGCGATCGTGCGCGACGCCCAGGGGCAGAGGTACGAAACGAACAGACGAAAGCGCCCGGCCTCCGCCGGAAGACCTGGCTGCCCCTGCGGGCCGGGGCCGCCATCGGCCGTGATCCAGCTGTGGAAACGGGTCGGCTCGCGGAAAAAGGCGCCACCCTTCATCTCGCTCGCAGCAACGTCACCCTTGACCCATTTTCCATCGACGAGCTGCGGCATGAATTCTCTCCTGAACCTACGGGGAATGCCAACTCACTCACACGCGGGCGCGTGCCGGTCAATTCGGCGGCCGGTTGACAGATCGTTCGCATTACACAGCCCACACGCCCAGCGCGTAGCATCACGGTAGCGCCACATTGTCGAGCAATCCCGGTCGCGAGAGGGAGAATCAGGATGAAAAGATTCGTCATTGTCGCCGTGCTTTTTGCTGCCGTCGTCTGGCTCCTCAACACGTCCCTGCTGGCAACGCCCCCCGAGGGCCCGCCTAAGATTCTCGCGCATCGCGGCATCCACCAGACCTATCCGAAAGCGGGCGTGGGGAACGATACCTGCACGGCCGAGATCATCGAAAAGCCACGGCACGATCACCTCGAAAATACCGTCGCCTCAATGCAGGCCGCCTTCGATTCCGGCGCTGCGGTCGTCGAACTCGACATCCACCTGACGCCCGATCGGCAGTTCGCGGTCTTCCACGACTGGACGTTCGACTGCCGCACTGAAGGCAAAGGGGTCACCGAGGAAACGCCAATGACGGTGCTGAAATCGCTCGACATCGGCTACGGCTATACCGCCGACGGCGGCAAGACCTTTCCGTTCCGCGGAAAAGGCACCGGCCACATGCCGACCTTGGAGGAGGTTTTCACCGCCCTGCCCGATCGCCAGTTTCTCGTCAATTTCAAGAGCCGCCGGGCCGAGGAAGGCGCAGCGCTCGCCGCCCTGCTCGAAACACATCCGGAATGGCGGCAAGCCGTCTTTGGGGTCTATGGCGGCGGCGAGCCGACGCGGGAAGCGCTGAAGCTGGTGAAGGGCCTGCGTGGTTACGACAGGAACTCTGTCGTCGGCTGCCTCGCCCGCTACATCGCCTATGGCTGGACCGGCGTCGTTCCGGCCGCCTGCCAGAACACGCTGGTGATCGTTCCGGGAAACTATGCGCCCTGGCTGTGGGGTTGGCCCGACCGTTTTGCACAGCGCATGAAATCAGCCGGCAGCGAGATCATCCTGCTCGGCCCCTATGCCGGCGGAGATTTCACCACGGGCATCGATAGCGCGGAAGATCTTGAACTGGTGCCGGAGAACTTCTCGGGCTACGTCTGGACTAACCGTGCCGAGATGATCGGGCCGATGCTGGCAAAAAGACAGCCGGCGTCCTACAGCGCCGCGCGTCTTATTAGACGCGCAAAGGTCGCTGCAGCACTTTGATTTGCTGCATGTTTTTATCCTTAAATCGAATAGGATTTAAGGAAACATGCAGTAGCGGTTCCTATCCAATCTCGTTTGTCACTGAGGGAGCGTACGGTTGGGGCACCGGCGCCTTGACCTGAGACAAGTCCCGCCTGTCGTTTCGGCAGATGCCCGGCAGCCCGAAGTTCACCCTCCGAGAGGAGCCGGCCGCCAGCAGGGCTGGCGAGCGGCGTTAGCGGTATTGAGA
>Ga0247819_10000881_pt1 | contig 16745 bp, 46 predicted proteins | sample 13C_Xylose_Day6_FD_193428 | JGI IMG/M metagenome (GOLD analysis project Ga0247819, IMG submission 193428) | Soil microbial communities from agricultural site in Penn Yan, New York, United States - 13C_Xylose_Day6 | ecosystem: Environmental > Terrestrial > Soil > Agricultural land | place: USA...
TGGGGTTCAAATCCCCCCGTCTCCGCCCGTGGATGCCCGGTAACTCAACGAAGTTACCGGGCATCCCCCCAAAAACCGAGACTATCCCCCCAAGACCTGTTAATCTTGAGTCACGGATCCCCCCCGAACCGGCGAGTTCTAGGGGATTCGCCGCTTTAACCGGAAATCCGTCAGGACTCCCGGCCTACATCGAGCGATTGGGGAAGCGCATGAATATTAGTGACGCAGCGGTTGAAGCGGCGGCTGAAGCGATGCATGACAGGGACGCCTACGCGGAGCTGTTCGAGGACGCGCCAGAGCATCGGCGCGCACGTTACCTGGACGCAGCCCGCGGAATCCTCGAAGCCGCAGCACCGTACCTGATACCGGAGGTGTTGGACGAGAGCAACGACTCCGAATACTGCGCACGATACTTCACGAAACCAGTGCCGGTACCGCCGCGCTACACATGGAAGGCACTCAAGTGATCCCGGAAGCTGCGGTAAAGGTGGCTGCGAAGTGGTTGCATGACCACGACTGCCGTTCAGCATTGCACTCAGGATTCCCGCCGGACTTCGAATGCTACGACTGGCTGGATGAGGCAAGGGAACTCCTCGAAGCCGCGGCCCCGTTCATCGCCGCGCAGGCATGGGACGAGGGGGAGCGCGCAGCATTCGATGCGATGGACGGCGCCATCCGAAACAACCCCTATAGGCCCACCCCATGAGCGCGGGCGCTATAGCCGCCGAACTGGCCGCGCTCCGACGCGAGGTAGATGAACTAAGGAACCGAAAGCCGCCATGCAAACGCTGCAAGGGATCGGGCAAGCAGCCGGGACTGCATAACAAGCGTGGCCGCTGCTGGGGAACTGGAGAAGAGCGATGACCGCCCCCACTAAGTGGATGCAGGAGGACGAGCATGGCCACCATTGAAACCCGTAAGAACGCCGCCGGGAAGATCACCAGCTACCGCGTCGAGTGGTACGACAAGGGCGAGCGGCACAGGCAAACGTTGCCGACTGAGACCGCCGCCGTCCAATGGAAGGGCCTGCTCGAAGCTGTCAAGCATGACACTAAGGCGGCCGAGACGGCCCTACTGCGCCAAGTCTCCCGCTCCCCCTCATTCGAGGACGTAGCGCTCGGGCACATCGAACGGCTGATCAACGTCCGCGAATACACCATCAAGCGATACCGCAGCTACATCAAAAACCACTTCGCCGGGATCGGGCATCTGCCTGTTGATCAGGTCACCGAGGATGACCTGATCCGCTGGATCAAGAGCATGACCAAAAAGGGATGCTCCCCCAAGACGGTCGCCAACGTCCATGGGTTCGTTCACGCCGCCATGAACTCCGCCGTCCGCCGCCGACTCCGCACGGACAACCCGTGCAACGGACGCCTACTACCCAAGGACGACGCCACCGAGGACAAGGCCATGTTCCTGACCATGGATCAGGTCAACGCCATAATCGACAGCGCCGACGAATGGCACCGCCCCATGTGGCGGCTCCTGATTGGCTCAGGGCTGCGTCTAGGCGAGGCTACGGCACTCACCCCTACAGACTTCCAACTGGACGCCGCAACGCCCTCTGTGCGCATCATGAAGGCCTACCAGGAGATGGAAGAGGGATGGGCGGTTGGTGCGCCCAAGACCAAGAAGGCGCGCCGTACTGTGGCCCTCGCGCCGTCTACCGTTGAAGCGATCCGCGCCCGCGTCGAATCGGCCCAGCGTGGCAAGCCAGTATTCACGATCTCGCCGGCCACTGCCGTCTATCCGCAGCACCGCCAATGGCTGGATGAATGGTACGGCGCCGTGAAGGCCGCCGACCTGGCACTTGAAGCGCGGCCCCGAATCCACGACATCAGGCACTCGCACGCATCCATGATGATCGCGGGCGGAATGAACCTCTTTGAGTTAGCCAACAGGCTCGGCCACGAGTCGATCATCACCACCACCAAGACCTACGGGCACCTCGTCCCGGACGCGCACTTCCGAGCTGCCGCGATGGTAGAGGCGGCTCTTACCGGAGTCATCGAAGCGTAGGAAACAAGAAGGCCCCGCCGAACGGCGGGGCCTTCTTTGTGTTTGCGCTAACGCTTCATGCGCCGCACTGTCTCCGACGAGAAGATGGCTAGATCCACATCGAGCGCCGCGCAAAGGTTTTCAATGTCGTTGACCGTTAGCGACGCCTCATCCCGGAGCCGCTTCCCGAGGTAGCTGCGGGATAGGCCGGCCTTCTTGGCGAGGTCCTGCGCGGTGATGCGATGCTCGGCCATCATCGCCCGGACCTGCGCGGAAACGGCGCGTGCTAGTGGTCCTGGTGCAGGCTGTTTACCGGAGGGCATTGCCATAGCGTATAGCCCCTAATGCCGCAATGTATTGTCAAGTGAACTTTGCGCCTCAAGTGGGGTTCGACGCCTCAAATGGGGCTAAAACAAGCGTACCGCTGTGCGGCCTTTCCGGGAAGCATACTTAGCAGTAGTGTCGCATATGAGGCAAGATGTCCCCATGGACAGTCCAAGCAGTCGGCCTGCCAGCCTGTCTGCACCATGCCTTATGGTTTGGATAAGGCGAAAATGTATTCGAAAAAACTGGGGTTTGATGATGAGGTTTCAGCGGGTAGTGAATCTTGCAAATGACACGCCAACTAGCGTGCTCTGCGAAATATGGGGGGAGAGCTCTGACTACGTCGAAAGCCGTAAGCGCCAGGAGCATCCGCTGAGCCTCAAGGAGGCAGGGGACCTTGCAGAAGTGCACGGCCTGAAGCTAGAGGACGTCCTGAGCGTCTAGCCGCCGCTGTGCTCGGGCTACCAGTTCAATGATGGTCAGCCCGAGTGCGTCGGCGATGTCAACGAAGACCGGCAGTGGGATGTCACGGGCGCCGGACAGGTAGCGGTAGAGCGTGCTACTAACGATGCCAGTCTCCCTAGAGAGGTCGGCCTGCTTCCAGTCCTTAGCGGCCATCTCGGCTTTGATCTGCACGGCGATAGCTGACTGAATGTCGTTCCCGTAAGTTCCCATATGGAAACTTTAACGGCCATTTGGGCACTTAACAAGCCGGCTTGGGCATTCCTGCGTCAATCCTGAGCATCAGTGTACGCAAGATCACGCGCCGGGCTACTTGCCAGATCCTGGAGATGTACTTAGTTTTCACCCGGACTACTTGCTTTTCTCCCATATGGGAGATAAGTTATCCACATGGAACAAAACATGACCGAGATTAGCTCGGCAATCAACCGGAATATCCGATTCGCATTCACCGAAAAGGGCATCACCAAGAACGCCGCAGCCACCAAGGCCGGCATCCCAATCAGCACATTCAACCGAAAGCTCAACAGCGACGGAGACTTCACCCTCCGAGAGCTCGGGAAAATCGCAGAAGCCCTAGACCGCCAGCTTGTGGACATACTCCCCTCCGAACTACTCAATCGGAGGGCGGCATGACTGACAAGCTTGCACCTCTAGAGGTTCGGTTCTGGGCCAAGGTCGACAAGACCGAGACATGCTGGAACTGGACGGCCTCGAAATGCCGCAACGGCTACGGCCGGTTTGGAATGAAGGACAAGGTTCCCTATAGTCACCGAGTCTCATACGAGATGGTTAACGGCCCGATCCCCGCCGGCATGGAACTGGACCACACGTGCCACAACAGGGCATGCGTCAGGCCGGAGCACCTTCGCCCCGTTACTCACCAGCAGAACCTGGAGAACCGGAGCGGAGCGCAGTCGAACAGCGCTTCCGGCATCCGGGGCGTCTCGTGGCACAAGGCGGCCCGCAAATGGTCGGCCAACGTAAGGCATGGCGGCAGTAACCATTACCTCGGCCTGTTCGCTGATATGAAGGAAGCCGAAACCGTCGCAATCGCCAAGCGCAACGAGCTCCACACGCATAACTCACTGGATCGGAGGGTCGCCTGATCATGGGCCGCATATCCGAGTCCTACGCAACTACGCAGGACATGGCAGCCAGGTACCGGATCGGAGACGATACGGTCCGCCGCAAAGCCAGCGCCGGCGAGTGGCCCTGTAATCGAATAGGCCGGCTCTACCGATTCTCCCCCGCACAGCAAGACGAAATCGCACAGATCGTAGCCGGAACCCAACGTGGCGGATACGACAAAGACCGCATCGCCGCAGCACTCCGCAAACTCTCCGCTTAAGTAACACCGCCCGCTGCGCACAGCGCCCGGCACCCTCGCCCCTAAGTCTGGGCACCTTTCATTGAAATTCCGTCCTGTGGTTCGCCGCAGACGCCGAAACAGGGGATAACCATGCCCACTTTGACCGCCTACGAAAACCGCGTACTCGCCTCCCGCGAACATGTAATCGCCACCCGCCCAGACCTTCCCATCCCCGGTAAGCGCAACGCCAAGACAATCGCCCGGATGTTATTCGAGCGTCAGGCCCGCATGACGGACCTTGAGGTAGAGCGCATCCTCACCCATTCAGATCCCACACCACGGGACGCCATCCGCAATATCGAAAGGCAAGCATCATGACCAACCCACCAACCCCCGCACCCGGCTACCGCATCGAGCGCTGCGCCAACCTATTCGTTTACATCAAGGTGCAGCCGTGCAAGCCGCGGTCCTAGCTGACGAGACGTGGTCCGAGGATGCGGTCGCCACGATCATCCGTCTCTCGCACACGCAGGCTTATGTAACGGCCGATCACCTTGCTAGCAACCTCCGCCGGCCGCCTCATCCAAACCAGGTCGGCGCGGCCTTTAGTGCGGCCCGGTCCCAGGGCTTCATCGAGGCGTATGGCTACACGACCAGCACCACACCATCCCGGCACCACGGAGTCATACGCACCTGGCGCCGCCGCATCAACGAAGGAGTTGCAGCGTGACCTTAACACCAGAAACCCGGCGGTTGGAACGAGTTGCCCGTGCGATCTGGGCTGCTACGGGGCATCGAGAATCGGACTGGGCTTACATAGCTCCGGAGGTCCCCCGTAAGCAGCGCTACATGGCATACGCCGCGGCCGCAATCGAAGCTGCGGACGACGAGTCATGATCGCCGCCGTCCTATCCCTAGCCATCTTCGCCGCCGTCTGGATCGTCAAGGCGACCCGCGACGACGCCCACCACCTGGCGCACGGGCCCGCTGCGGAATGCCCGGAGTGTGAGTCATGAGCGCCAGAATGTCAGGCCATGAGCTTGTGAGTGAAGGCGCTCCCCATGACGACAGCGGTCGAAGGCTCGGCCTGTACGGATATACAACATCGGGTGATGGTCGCGGCAAGTGCACCTGTCGGAAGCTTTCCCCCGTTCTACCGTCCGGCAATCAGCGCAAGGCGTGGCATCGGGCACACAAGGAAGCCCTACGCAAGGAGTCTCGGAAATGAGCGAGCAAATCTTCTGCCCAGCGCAGACCTTCCCGCGGACCCGTTTCGAGCCTGCCGAGTACTGCGAAGAACTGGTGTCCGAGTACGGCGACCTCTGCCTGAAGCACGACGACGAGGACCGCGCCGATGCGGACTACGACAACTACCTAGAGAGCCTGAGGAAAGAATGATGCGAAACATTTTCAAGCGCAACCGCCCGACACCCGCACACCGAGCCACGGTTGTCCCCGCGTATATCAGCCGGGAAGACGCCGAAGTAATAGAGTTCCTCGGCATCAAGATGGCCGAGTGGGACCTGCTCAACCCGATGGGCAAGGCAGACAAGCGCGACGAGTTCTACTACGCAAAGAGGTTGGGAGCATGAGCCCCGCAGCAACCGAGGCCGCAACGTTCCCGCTCCGCTCCATTGGTGCCGCCCGCCGTCGAGTGTCCGTGGCCCGTGAACGCGCCGCCCGGTTCAACACCGAAGAGAACAGGTTGGCCGTCATGGAACTCGAGGCCGGACTAGCACGGATGGAGGGGAAGAAATGAGCGAGCGGGACGAACTGGCTGAGGAACTTGCCGCCGCATACGGAGAATCGCCGAGCAGCGCTGACGATGACGCCGCCGACGCAATCCTCGCCGCCGGATACGTGAAGCCCCGCACGATCACCACCGTCGAAGAACTGGACGCGCTGCCTATTGGGTCGGTCGTCCTATCTGACGCATACCGGTACATGATGCATGGCGGCGCGGACTGCGGTTGGCGGGTGTCGTTCCAGCGCTGGAACGACAGACTGTGGCACCGCGGCGGGCGAGCGTCGGATACGCATCCTGACAACTTCCTCCCCGCAACCGTCCTATACGAAGGAACCACGCCATGACCGCCGCCGATTACCTCAACATAGCCGCCGAGTTGGCCGAGGAAACCATGCTTGTGCAGGGTGTGACCGCGCAGCAGCAACTCCGCGGGCGCGTGTTCGACTACAACGCGCCTCTGCCCGACCTACACATCACGGAATCCCGATCATGGGAACCCGCAGCACGGCGGTACAGGGATCTGGAAGAGGGGGAGTTGTGAGCCAGCTAGACGACATCGAGGCGCGGCTCAAAGCGGCAGTACCGGGCGCCATCACCATAACCCCGTCCGATATCCACTACCTGCGCACCATCGCCCGTCAGCAGGCCAATGCGCTATGGAGGGTCGAGCGGCTCGCGGCACGGTGGGCCACACTCGCAGATGGCGATAGGTATTATGCCCGCCATATTCGCGCCGCTTTGGATGACGAGTCATGAGCCAGCGGATGCCCGACTACGAAGCGCTACGGGCAGCGCAGGCGCGGGCGCAGGAAGGGCATGTGCAGCGCGGCGAACAGGAAGAGGTAGACGAATGACGCTCGAAGAAGTTGCCAAGGTTCTATGCGAATACGGCGAGGCAATCCGGGGCGATTGGGGCAGCATTGATGGTCGCAGTGAACGAAGCACCATCCAAGAGTTCGCCGCAGCCATCCTCTCTCCAGTGGACTACACCGCCGAGGAGCTCCGGTCTAACGCGGACATCTGCCCTGCGGGTAGTGGTCACTGGACTCAGTATTGCGACGAGGATTGCGATCCGACCCCATGACCACCTACCGCGCCCAGCGGATCCGTTTCGGGATCCTCGCCGCACGTCACGCGCTCGAACGGCACCGGCTCACCGAGGACCAGGTCGACTTCCTCGAAGGGTGCGAAACGGTCGGGTGGGCGATCAAGTACAGCAAGAAGGCGCACGATCGCGAATGGCTCGCGGCGCTAACAAGGAGGTTCGACCGCTAATGGACCACGACAACGACCGGGAGAACTGGTCACGGCCAACCAACCGTTACCCTGGCTGCTCCTGCCCACCATGGCGCTACTCACCGCAGCACAACCACAATCGCCCAACCAGCCCGGACTGCCGAGAACATGGCGGCGCCCATGAGAACTGACGCGGCCAACCAGCAGCACCCGGACTGGGACGACATACCCAGCACCACCGGATACCTACACATTGCCGGATGCGAACAATGCACCATCACATTCGACGGGCCCATCCTCTGGTACGCCCGCGAAGAACAAGCACGAGAAGACAACAAACCACGCCGCCACTGAGCGGCATTTTTTATGGGGAAGAACAGATGAAACCAGGAATTTACGACGGCATCACGAATGCCGATTACCACGCCGACCCTGCGCTCGGCAGCACGTCACTGAAGACGCTCGCCACGCGGACGCCGGCACACTACCAGCACGACAAGGCGCATCCTAAGTTCTCGGACGCCTTCACGCTCGGCACCGCAGCGCACTCGCTGATCCTGGAGGCTGACACGTCCGGGATTGTCGTTGTCGAGGCTGACAACTGGCTCACGAAGGACGCGAAGGTAGCCAAGGCGGAAGCCTTGGCGGCGGGCAAGCAGCCGCTGTTGACCAAGGAGATGGTGCAGGTTACGGCCATGTTCGACGCTGTCATGGCACACCCGCTGGCACGGGCCGCATTCACCAGACACAAGGCAGAGCAGTCCGTGTTCTGGGAAGAGGACGGGCTCGCCTTGAAATGCCGGCCCGACGCATGGAAGCCCAGCACGCTCATCGACTTGAAGACGGCCCGCAGCGCTGACCCCAACGAGTTCGGCAAGACGGCGCACGAGTTCGGATACCACCAGTCCGCCGCCCACTACATCGACGGCGTCAAAGCTGCGACCGGCGAAGAGTTGCCGTTCCACTTTGTGCTGGTTGAGAAGACGGCGCCCTACCTTGTGTCCGTCGTCGAGCTCGACGACGAAGCCATCAACATCGGCCGGCAGCTCAACGACCGCGCCAAACGGATCTACCGGGAATGCGTCGAGAACAACACCTGGCCCGGCTACCCGAACGCCGACCTCATCAGCCTGCCCATGTGGGCCATCTACCAAGCCGAAGAACTACTCGGCATCAGCGAAGAGGAGATTACCTTCTAATGGACCTATCAGACAGCATCATTCCGAAGTCCGACCAAATGGACTATTCCGACTTCATCGCGGGACCTCGCACGGTCACCATCACCGAAGTCCGGCCCGGCGCATCCAGTGAGCAGCCGGTAGAGATCATCCTCGCCGAGTTCGATAGGCCGTGGCGTCCATCGAAATCGATGAGGCGGGTTCTTGTTTCCGCATGGGGCGCTGACTCCAATAACTACCTCGGCCGGTGCATGACACTCTTCGGTGATCCGTCCGTGAAGTGGGGCGGCATTGCGATTGGCGGGATCAGGATCTCGCACGTCTCGCACATCACTAAGCCGCTGACCATAGCCCTGACCGAGTCGAAGGGCAAGCGCAAGCCGTTCTCCGTGGACCCGCTGCCGGATGCTAGGCCTGCCCCCGCACCCGCCGCGACACGCGACTGGAAGAAGGAAGTGGATGGCGCCAGGGGCGACGTGGACAAACTTCGCTCACTCTGGACTGAAGCCACCAATAGCGGCGCCGACCTCGAAGCGCTCGACTACATCAAGGCCGCAGCGAAAGAGCAGACCGCATGAACCCGGACCTTTACCCGTCAGTGTCAATCGTCGCAGGGCCGCTAACCCTCCCCGACAACCCGCACGGAACACTCGGCCACATGGTCAAAATGCACGGCGGCGCAATGTACATCACCATCACGCCGGACGTCGCCCGGCAGTGGATCGAAACCCTTACCCCCATAGCAGAAGAGAGCAAGGCATGAGCAACGAGACTTACGTGACCATTATCGGGACCATGACCGCGGACGCCGAACTCAGGTTCACCCCGTCAGGTGCCGGTGTCGCCAACTTCAGTGTCGCCACGAACGCCCGAAAGTTCAACAAGCAGACCAACGAGTGGGAGAAGAAGCCCCCGAAATTCTGGCGCTGCCAAGCATGGAATCAGGGCAAGGCGCTGCTGGCTGAGAACGTCGCGAACGTCCTCAAGAAAGGCGACACGGTCGTTGTCTACGGCGAACTGGAAACCCGCGAATACGTCACAAAGGAAGGCGAGAAGCGCTCGGCCGACGAGTTGCGAGTCGAAGGTATCGGCAAGGATCTCCGCTGGCACCAGGCATACGCCAACGACGTCCCCGCAACCACCCAGCCCGCCGCGCAGGGTGGCTGGGGCAATCAGCCGGCCAACGCTGACGGCTGGGGGAACACTCAGGAACCGAGCTTCTGATGCGCCTCTACATCGCGGGCCCAATGTCCGGCCTACCTGACTTCAACTATCCGGCATTCCATGCGGCCGAGGCTCAGCTAAAGGCCGCTGGATACGACACGCTCAACCCGGCGACAAATGGCGAGCAGGATTCATGGGAGGACTACATGCGCGCCGCCATTGCGCAGGTCATTCAGGCTGACGGGATCGCTTATCTTCCCGGCTCGTACGGCAGCCGGGGTGCACGGATCGAGCTGCGCCTCGCCGAAGAGTTGGGCATGAAGTCCGCACCACTGGACTCGTGGATCATATGAAAACCAGGCCCAAGGGCATCCACGCCACGTTCGCCACGGACTGTCACGAGTGCGGGTCCGAGCGAACCATCAGCAACGGCCGCGTCGATCCTCACAACTGCGAGCAACCCCGACCCGTGACCCTAGCCGACATCCGGGCCGCGCTCGACGCGAGATAGCACACCTGAGTTACCAATCTAGGCGCCCACTGAGGCGCCTTTCCTATTTGCGGCGCCCGGCACACGTCGGGCGCCGCAACTGAAAGGACGTCATGAGCAGGTCTTACCTGAACAACGAGAAAGGCCGTTGGCGCATGTTCTGCGACGTCTGCCACGGCCACGACCAGCGCACCTATGACCAGTCGCCAGCCCTTGACATCTTCCACGGCGAAGGCTGGTTCATCGGTGCGAGAGTTGACGCCTGCCCGAGGTGCGTAGGAGATGGCAACATCCCCGACGATAAGCCTCACCGCCTGTACCCGCACCTAGCGCAGAAACCCGAATGACCACCTGCGCCCGAGGCTGTTGCTGGGTTCCGATGGCCGGTATCTGCGCGCACGCCTACTCCTGCGCCTGCCACTGGGACGACCGCAGACCCGCCACGGTCAAAGGTGGGGCTGAGGGCGTGCACCGTGACCCGACCGCACAACAAGCCATACACAACGTCATGAAAGGAGGCCGGTAATGGCCTATCAATTTGCAGGTACGCCGGACACGCTACTACTCGACGAGGACCGGCCACACTATCCGGCCAGCGAAGAAGAGGCACGCGCAAAGTTCGCCTACTTCCGGGACGCCGAGAGCAAGATCAACGGCGGGCCGGCACCCATATACGCCCTGCCCGATCCGCTCAAGCCACTCCGGCCACGACTCGACGTACCCGAGCACGGCACCAACTCCGGATACGCCCGACACATGCGGCTCAAAGAAACCCCCTGCCGCCCATGCCTCGACGCAAGAGGCCACTACCAACGCGAATACCGGGCCGGAAAGAAGGCCGCGTGATGGGAAACAACTACTACAAGTACAACGGCAACGACTTCACCGTCACCGAACCCAAGCCAAGACACCGGCCGCCGCTCGGGATTCACATGTTCAACCCGTCACTATGCGGAACCAACGCCGGATACCACCAGCACTTCCGGCACGCCCAGCCAAGGTGCGAGCCATGCATACAAGCGCACCGGGACTACGACGCAGGGTACCGGGCGCGCAGGAAGGCCGCGTAATGGCCGGGTATGTCTGGAAGGGAACCCCGGAGCCACCCAAGCCGCGCCGACCAGCATGGCCGCCCGCCGGTAAGTACTGCGGAACCCGCTCCGGCTATGAGGTGCATCGGAAGGGCAAGGAGACGCCTTGCCAACCATGCAAGGACGCAGAGAACGCCTACTCGCGGGAATACCGAGCCAGGATCCGCCAAGGCATGACACCCGCCACAACATTCTCTACCGACGCCTGCGGAACCCGCGCCGGATACAGGCGGCACCTACGCCACCACGTACCGGCGTGCGCACCGTGCAAAGCGGCCAACACCGAATACTCGCTCAGATGGTCCGACCATCGGAAAGCGAAACGGGCCGCTGCTCGAGCGCGAAAACAACAATGAAAGGACGTGGCCCTAGTGGCACGCATTAGGACCATCAAGCCTGACTTCTGGACTGACGGCAACATGGTCAAACTCTCACCATTTGCGCGACTGCTGTACATCGGGATCTGGAATTTCACACTATGCGATCACGGGCACGTCGCCGATGACGCGATGAAACTGAAGCTTCAGGTCCTCCCGATGGACGACGTGGACATCGACGCACTGCTCAAGGAAATCATGGACCAGGGGCGCGTAACCCGCGTCATTGCTGGGGATGAGCGCACCTACCTGCACGTCAAACGCTTCGAGGACCACCAGAAAATCGATCCTCGCTGGAAAACACGGTGCCCCGCCTGCGCTCAGCAAGACTCCCTCGTCCCCGCGGAAACTCCGGTGAGTTTGCCTGAGCCACAGCGAGACTCACCCGAACTCCCACTAGGAAGGGAAGGGATGGGAAGGGAAGGGAAAAAGACTTCAGCAAAGCCTGCGGCTTCGCAGGAGTTCGATTCCTTCTGGGCTTCCTATCCACGGAAGATCGGCAAGGAAGCTGCACGCAAGGCATTCGTCAAGGCAATCAAGAAAACGACAGCAGGGAAGATCATGGACGGCGTAGAGCAGTTGCGACTCGAGGTGGCGGGCAAGGACCAGCAGTACACCCCGCACGCAGCAACCTGGCTGAACGCTGGACGGTGGGATGACGAGGTGGCGCGCCCGTCACTGGCTGTCGTACCCAACGGCTACGCATGGGCTAACCGATGACCCCGGAAGAACTAGTTATCGGCGCCTGCCTCCTAACGCCGGATAGTGTCCGGTTCGCCTCGAGCATCCTGGAGCCCGCCGACTTCCGATCAACAACCCACGCGCACCTGTTCAACGCCATCGTGCAGCTCCAGAAGGCCGGGGAACCGGTCGAGCCGTTCAGCGTATGGACCAAGGCCGAAGAATTGGGAGCCCGGGGCGTCGGCGTTGTCGAACTGCACGAGATGCTCCAGCGCGTCGGCTCGAGCGAATCAATCAGCTACTACGCCGACCAAGTCAAGGAAGCAGCCTCGAGGCGTCGGCTGGTTCATATCGCCACGACGCTACTGAGGGAGGCTGGGGACGAAACCCACCACCCGTCACAGGCTGCACAGGCCGCCACGGATGCAATCAAGAACATTCAGGCCGGCACCAGCCACCGCATGACCACGAAGACGCTCGAGGAGATCCTGGCTGTCGAGGAAGATCACGACTGGATCATCCCCGGGCTGCTCGAGCGCGGCGACCGTCTCATCCTCACCGGCTTTGAAGGTGGCGGCAAAACAACCTGGATCCGACAAATGGTGATCTGCATGGCAGCCGGCATCCACCCGACCACCATGAACATGCTCGAGCGGCCCCTAGTGGTCCTCGTGGTGGACGCGGAGAACACCGAAGCGCAATGGCGTTCACAGGTCCGAGGCATGACCACCAAGGCGGCCAAATACGGGATGCACGACCCGGCACCGAACATCCACATCCACGCCAAGGGACGCATCGACATCACAAAGGACGCAACCCTCGGCGAAGTGCACCGACTCATTGACGAACACTCACCGGACATTGTCGCCATCGGACCGCTCTACAAAATGGTTTCAACCGGCATCAACAACGACCAGGAAGCGGCCCCGCTCATCATGGCGCTTGACTCACTGCGGGACCGTGGCGTGGCGCTCATCATGGAAGGCCACGCATCCAAAGGTAACTCCCAGAACGCCGTTCGCGACCTGGCACCTCGAGGCTCAGCGGCACTCATGGGCTGGCCTGAGTTCGGCTTCGGACTCCACCCTGACGCCAATGACCCAGACAAGACGCTCGTGACCAAGTGGCGTGGTGATCGTGAATCCGGCCGGCAATGGCCCAAAGAGCTCTACCGCGGCGGCCCCTTCCCGTGGACCGGCGAGACGGTCACAACGACAACCAGGCAGCAACTCTATGGATGGGAGAAATCATTCTGATGAGATCCCACACCACCCCAACCCACCACGAAGCCCCGGCAACCGCTGGGGCTTCTTCGTGCCCGAACCGTTTTGACCAGGAGGACGAATGAAAACAGTCATCAGCCTTTGTGACCTGACCGGGAACATGACGCAGCCCTGGGTGGAGGCCGGCTATCGCGCCATCCTCGTTGACCCGCAGCACGGCGTGACCACGATGGGCGACCAGATAACCAGGTTCGCCGGCACCATCGAAGACGCCGCGGACTACCTCGGCCACGTGATCCGCACTCACGACGTCGCTATGGTGTTCGGCTTCCCGCCATGCACGGATATGGCCGTTAGTGGCGCCCGCTGGTTTGAGACCAAACGTGCCGCTGACAAGATGTTCCAAGCTAAGGCTGTCATGGTCGCGGAACAGTGCCGCACTATCGGCCGGCTGTCCGGCGCCCCATGGTTCGTGGAGAACCCCGTATCGGTGCTCAGTTCAGCATTCGGCAAGCCGCAGCACTCGTTCCACCCGGCCGACTACACCGCCTACGAGCCAGCGGACAACTACTCCAAGAAGACGTGTCTCTGGACTGGTGGCGGGTTCATCATGCCGCGGCCGGCCAAGGACGACTCACTCGGCGCACCAGATAACCGGATCCACTTTGCGAGCCCCGGACCTGAGCGGGCAAACTTCCGCAGCGCAACACCCATGGGATTCGCCCGGGCCGTTTTCGAGGCCAATCACCGGCCGGCATTGGAGGTTGCCGCGTGATCTTCCCATGTACGCCCTGCCAAGCCTACTGGGACGGTTGGCGCGATTATCAGGAGCCGTATACGAAGTGGATCCAGTACGAGCGCGGCGCAACCCGGTCTATCGAGTCGTACAAGCAAAAAGCCCAAGAGAGGCGCGATCTCGTGCGACGACAGCAAGACCTCCAGGCCGAATCATGCCGGCACAAATGCGAACACCTGGAGGGCAAGTGATTCTCACTATCCCCGCGCCGTGCCAGTTCATCAATTCGAACCAGCGGCTTCACCGGATGGCCCAAGCCAAGCTCACGAAGACTTGGCGCCAAGCATCCGCCGCCGCGGCATATGGGCTGGAACCGTTCACCCCGCCCGTCCACATCACCGCGCACATCTGGAAGCCACGCGCCGGCCGGTACGACCCGAACAACCTGGCGCCCACCACCAAGGCGATAGTTGACGGCCTCGTGGATGCTGGGCTCTTGGCTGACGACTCGGTCGAGTACGTCATCGGCCCAGACCATCGTCACGGCGGCAAGGGGCTCCCGGAAATCGTGCTGGAAATAACCGAACTAGGAGGGCTCGAATGAGTCTGAATGACAGCGTCCACCAACTCACCAGACCACACCTCAAGACAGCCCCAGACGGTTCTCTCCGCCACGCTCCGGCACTCCTCGGGGAACTGCGTGCGGCTGTCACGCCCGGCCGGAACAGCTCAGGCGGTGGCGGTGCTGAGGGCGCACCGATCCCGATTGACCCGACCGCACTGGACATGCTCGGCGAGATCGAGAAGGAAGCCAGGAAGGACTACGCCGAAGCTAGTGGAAACGTCTGGCAGGGCGACCTTGACGAACTTCTCCAGTCCTACCCGAACGCGCAGATCAGTACCGAGTGGGAAGCGTACCTAGCGCGGGTGCTGCTCGGGTGGATCGACGCCATCACTGCATACCTGTGGCCCGTCAAACCACGTCGGAAGCTCGTCGGCAAAGTCTGCCCATCGTGCGGCTGGGCGACCTACGGCGAGGAACGCAAGACGTGCCTGTCCCTCGGATGCTGGGATGAGCAAGGCGGTATGAGAGCCATCGGAACATGGGACATCGCCTGCGCATCCTGTGAAGCCGAATGGGTCGGGGATCAGGTCACGTACCTACTGCGGGCCCTCGACGCACCGGATGTGAATGTTGTGGCGCAAGTGAGTTAAATCGGGTAGAGTTAGTAGTGGCTGCGGGGACGTGGCTAATCTTCCAGGCCAGTCCAAGTGACTGGCCTTCTTTGTGCCCCCAAATACTTGAAGGCTCGGACGGCCCCCCATAACGCCCGAGCCTTCAACACAACCCCCCGAGCGCCGGCGGATTGACCGACGCGCACAAGTGAACAGCCGTGACGCCTACTCTCAGTGGCGACATGGCCAAATCCCCTCGGCCGCGAATGCATGCGTGACTGCGGGGAGGGATCGTCTGACGGATCTCGGCTAACTGCCGAGCGCGGGTTCAACTCCCGCCGCTCCCACTGAGTGAACGCAAGCTGACCAACTATCGGGAACGCAGCCATTGCAAGTAACTCACCACCTTCCCCGTTCATCCGGGAAGCAAGCGCGAGAGCTGGTGACTCTCGCACAGTCGGGGCGCGGTTGGTGCACACAGCCGCGCTCTGGCACCACTGAACACTAAGGGGAGTGCGCATGTCTGACGCAACACAGCAGGCCATACACGACGCCATCACCGCGCACATCGAGGACATGAACGAGGACTCCCCGCAGTACCTAACGGACTGGGTTGTTGTCGCTGCCGCTGTCGTATCCGACAAGCCCAAAGGTACGGCCTACTGGTACCTGGACTCAGACCTGCCACTGCACCACGCGACCGGGCTGCTCCAGTACGCGTCCGACTTCGTAACCGCACCGGATGATGACGAGGCCGACGATGAATGACCAGACCTGCGACCGTCACAGCAGCGCCAAGGCACAAGCACGGATCGTCCTACCATCTGGTGGGATCCTCTACGCATGCGGACACTGCGCCAGGACATGGGACTACGAAGGTGAGTTCACCATCGAGTACGCGGCTGTGACTGTCTAAGCCTTAGCGGCTGACCTGATAGCAGCGGCGAACTTCTGGGCCTTAGCCTGATCGCCGCGCTTGACTTCCACGGTCCAAGCAAAGTCCTCACCCTCGATGAGTAGGTATGACTCGCCGCCCGACTTCTTCTTGGCAGCCAAGGAGAACAGGCCCATAGCCGCGAACCTAGTGAGGGTTACGCGCTTGGATAGCGCCTCTCCTGACTCCACAACAGCCGTAACGCCGGCAAGGGGATACTCACCCTTCTGCTTGGCATAGAGGCTGCGTACCCTATCCGGGTACAGCGTGAGCATCCCATACGTTGCGACCGGCGCCTTAGTTGCCCACTCCTTGATCCCCATAGCAGGTGAGCATACATGGCAACGTCACGTACCGGTACTGCCCAATGGAAAGCAGTGCGCAGGCAAAGGCTTGACCATGACCGAGACTTAGGCGTTACAAGGTGCCCAAGATGTCGCGTTGAACTCGACTGGGAGTACTCAAGGCGTCCAAATAGTCCAGAGCCGGATCATATTGTGCCCTGGGACAAGGGTGGGCCCGACTCGTTCGAGAACACGCGAACAATCTGCCGGCTATGCAATCAACAACTCGGGCAAATGCAGAGCCGTGGGAAGCGTCCAAGACCCGTTAT
>Ga0247819_10000882_pt1 | contig 16733 bp, 17 predicted proteins | sample 13C_Xylose_Day6_FD_193428 | JGI IMG/M metagenome (GOLD analysis project Ga0247819, IMG submission 193428) | Soil microbial communities from agricultural site in Penn Yan, New York, United States - 13C_Xylose_Day6 | ecosystem: Environmental > Terrestrial > Soil > Agricultural land | place: USA...
CCCACGCGCCAGCTCCCACGCAGCCCGCTCCCACCCAGCAGATCTTACGCCCCACCCCGCGCAGTAGCTCCCACGAAGCAGCTGCGACGCACCCCACCCACGTAGCAGTCGCACTGCATAGCGCTCTTGCGAGCGCTATGCAGGTGTCTTAGCGAACGACGATCCCGCGCGCAGCCATGTAGGCCTTGGCCTCAGGCACGGTGTACTCTCCGAAGTGGAAGATACTCGCCGCCAACACCGCGCTGGCATGCCCTTCCAGAATCCCGTCAGCCAAGTGCTGCAGATTACCCACACCTCCCGAAGCGATCACCGGAATCCCCAGCGCATCGCTGATGGCGCGGGTCACGCCCAGATCGAAGCCATTTTTCATGCCGTCCTGATCCATGCTGGTCAGCAGGATCTCACCGGCACCCAGGCCTTCCATCTTCTTCGCCCATTCCACCGCGTCCAATCCGGTCGGCTTGCGCCCACCATGGGTGAAGATCTCCCAGCGCGGCGCTTCGCCCGGCGCGGACACCTTCTTGGCATCGATGGCAACCACAATGCACTGCGAACCAAAGCGCTGCGCAGCCTCGCCGACGAACTCCGGATTGAACACCGCAGCGGTGTTGATCGAGACCTTGTCGGCACCGGCATTGAGCAGGTTGCGGATGTCTTGCACGGTACGTACGCCACCGCCGACGGTCAGCGGGATGAACACCTGGCTGGCCATGCGCTCGACGGTATGCAGGGTGGTGTCACGGCCATCGACGCTGGCAGTGATGTCGAGAAAGGTGATCTCGTCGGCACCCTGCTCATCGTACCGACGCGCGATCTCAACCGGATCACCGGCATCGCGGATGTTCTCGAACTTGACGCCCTTGACCACCCGGCCGTTGTCCACGTCCAGGCAAGGGATGATGCGCTTGGCCAGTGCCATGTCGTGTCCTCAGCCTTGGTAGGTGTCGCAGAAGGCCTGGGCCTCGGCGACGTCCAGAGTACCTTCGTAGATCGCCCGGCCGGTGATGGCGCCGATGATGCCAGGGGCCTTGGCGTCGAGCAGGGCCTTGATGTCACCCAGGTTGTGGATGCCGCCGGAGGCAATCACCGGGATCTGGGTGGCTTCGGCCAGGGCCTTGGTGAAAGGCACGTTGCAGCCCTGCATCATGCCGTCCTTGGCGATGTCGGTGTAGACGATCGCCGAGACGCCATCGGCCTCGAAACGCTTGGCCAGGTCGATGACCTGCACCGAGCTGACTTCGGCCCAACCATCGGTGGCGACGAAGCCGTCTTTGGCATCCAGACCAACGATGACCTTGCCTGGGAAGGCCTTGCATGCCTCGGCGACGAACTCAGGCTGCTTGACCGCCTTGGTGCCGATGATCACGTAGCTGACGCCGGCCTTGACGTAGTGCTCGATGGTTTCCAGCGAGCGGATGCCGCCGCCGATCTGGATCGGCAGGTTCGGGTAGCGCTTGGCGATGGCAGTCACCACTTCGCCATTGACTGGCTGGCCTTCGAAGGCGCCATTGAGGTCGACCAGGTGCAGGCGACGGCAGCCACCCTCAACCCATTTGGCGGCCATGCTCACCGGGTCATCGGAGAACACCGTGGAGTCTTCCATGCGGCCTTGGCGCAGGCGTACGCAGGCACCATCCTTGAGATCGATAGCGGGGATAATCAGCATCTTGGGAACCTGTCTAATCGGTGGATTTCAGGGCTTCTCTAACGCCCACAGGTCGCTTTCGATGCTCTCGAACCGCTCCTTGAGGTGCAGCTGAACATCGGCAATCGCCCTGTTGTAGTAGTGGGGTGCAATTTCCTTGCTGAACAGGTCAAGGACCTCGGCCACCTCGAACGACCCCAGCTCAAGCTCGAAGCGGTCTTCCAGGAAGCGCTTGAGCGTGTCGAGCGCTTCGCGCTCCTGCTCGGGGGCCAGGGTAATGATCGGGGCCTTGGTCCGCGACTTGCTCATTTACCAGCGCCCATCCCAGGCGACGAAGTTCTGCAGCAGCTGCAAGCCATGGGTATGGCTCTTCTCCGGATGGAACTGCACGGCAAATCGCGAGCCCTCGGCCAGCGCTGCGGCAAAGTCGACGCCATAGTGGCCGCGACCGACCACTTGGCCGGGCTTGCCTGCATGGATGTAGTAGCTGTGGACGAAGTAGAAGCGGGCACGATCGGGGATGTCATGCCACAGCGGATGCTCGACCGCATGGCTGACTTCGTTCCAACCCATGTGCGGCACCTTCAGGTGCTCGCCATCTTCTTGCAGGTCTTTGCCGAAGAAGCGCACCTGGCCAGGGAACAGGCCGATGCAATCGACGCCGTCGTTCTCTTCACTGTGTTCGAGTAGCGCTTGCATACCGACACAGATACCGAGGAACGGCCGGTCCTGGCTGACTTCGCGCACCAGGCTGTCAAAGCCCAGGCGACGGATCTCGGCCATGCAGTCGCGAATCGCGCCGACACCTGGGAACACCACCCGGTCGGCCTCGCGGATCACCGCTGCGTCGCTGGTGACCAGCACCTTGCCGGCGCCAACGTGCTCAAGCGCCTTGGCCACCGAGTGCAGGTTGCCCATGCCATAGTCGATTACGGCTACCGTCTGCATTTACAGGCATCCCTTGGTCGACGGCATCTGCCCGGCCATGCGCTCGTCCTGGGTCACGGCCATGCGCAGCGCGCGGCCGAAGGCCTTGAACACGGTCTCGATCTGGTGGTGGGTGTTGTGCCCACGCAGGTTGTCGATGTGCAGGGTCACCAGGGCGTGGTTGACGAAGCCTTGGAAGAATTCCTGGAACAGGTCGACATCGAAACCGCCAACCGAGGCGCGGGTGTACGGCACATGCATCTGCAGGCCTGGGCGGCCGGAGAAGTCGATGACCACGCGCGACAACGCTTCGTCCAGCGGCACGTAGGCATGGCCGTAGCGATAGATGCCTTTCTTGTCACCGATGGCCTGGGCGAATGCCTGGCCGAGGGTGATGCCGACGTCTTCGACAGTGTGGTGATCATCGATGTGCAGGTCGCCCTTGCACTCGATGTCCAGATCGATCAGCCCATGCCGGGCGATCTGGTCGAGCATGTGTTCAAGGAAAGGCACACCGATATCGAATCGGGCCTTGCCACTGCCATCGAGGTTGATCGAGGCCTTCACCTGGGTTTCCAGGGTATTGCGCTCGACGGAAGCCTTACGTTCGACCATCACCAGCTCCGCAAAATCATTGGGCGAAAAGGCTGCCATTATAGGCCTAGAACGCGCCCGCTTGAAACGCGGATGACATATGGCTGTGCAAAGCAGCGCGGGGCAAGCCCGCTGCCACGCCGTCACTCCAGATCTGAAGCGCAACGTGGCAGCGGGCTTGCCCCGCGATAGAGCTGCTGCTGTCTACATCAATGGAACAGCACAGCGGTCTTCTGCAAGGTCACCCAGATGCCCCAGGCCAGCGGAATTACCACCACGGCCCACGCCACCAGCACCAGCGGCAGGCTGCCCGGCGCCGCATGCCATTCCAGCGAACGCGCGCCATCGGCGCCCTTGTCATGGCTCAGCGCACGCTCAGCGGCGAGTTCTGCATCAGTCATGAAGTACTTGTCCGCCACCGGCCGCACCAGCGCATTGCAGATAAAGCCCAGCACCAGCAGGCCTGCGAGGATGTACAAGGTCATGTCGTAGGCCGCAGCCCGCTCCACACCCGCCGCCAGCTGCGATTCACGCAGATAGGTGATCAGCACCGGCCCAAGCACGCCCGCCGCCGCCCAGGCAGTCAGCAGACGACCATGGATCGCACCGACCATCTGCGTACCGAACAGGTCCGCCAAGTACGCCGGCACCGTGGCGAAGCCGCCGCCATACATCGACAGGATGATGCAGAACGCAGCGACGAACAGCGCCACGTTGCCCAGGTGGCCCATGTTCGGCACCAGGCTGTAGAGGCCCACGCCCAGGGCGAAGAAGGCGAAGTAGGTGTTCTTGCGACCAATGTAGTCGGAGAACGACGCCCAGAAGAACCGCCCACCAATGTTGAACAGGCTCAACAGGCCGGTGAAGCCTGCGGCGATCGCGGCAATCTGCGCCAGTTGCGCGGCGTTCAGCTCACTGAAGCTCAGCTCGTTGCCCAGCAGCTTGCCGGCGAACACTTCCTGCAGCAGAGGCGAGGCCATGCCGAGGATGCCGATACCCGCCGAAACGTTCAGGCACAGCACCAGCCAGACCAGGGCGAACTGCGGCGTTTTCCAGGCCACGCTGACATGCACATGGCGGTCAGTGACCATCGCATTGGCCTTTTTCGCAGGGGGCGTCCAGCCCTCAGGCTTCCAGCCGGTCGGCGGCACGCGATAGGCCAGGGCACCAGCGGTCATGAATACCAGGTAGATCAACGCCATGGCGACGAAGCTCTGCCACACGCCGACTTCCTGCGCGCTGCCGAAATGGCCCATCAGCGCAGTGGCCAGGGGAGCACCGACCATCGCACCGCCGCCAAAGCCCATGATCGCCATACCGGTCGCCATGCCGCGCTTGTCCGGGAACCACTTGATCAGCGTCGACACTGGCGAAATGTACCCCAGGCCCAGGCCGATCCCGCCGATCACTCCCGAACCCAGCCACATCAGCCACAGCTGATGGGTCTTCACCCCGATCGCCGAAATCAGCAGGCCGCCACACCAGCACAGCGCCGACACCAGGCCAGCCTTGCGCGGGCCGGCATGTTCCAGCCAACCGCCCAGCACGGCGGCGGAGCAACCGAGGAACACGAAGAACAGCGTGTAGATCCAGCTCAGCATCGAGATCGGCCAGTCGCACTCGGCGCTGAACAGCCGGGCGACGAAGCCCATGTCAGCCGAGCAGGCAACTGGCGCGGTGATGCCGATGGCCTGCGACAGTGGCAGCCAGAACACCGAGAAGCCGTAGGCCATGCCGATGCACAGGTGGATCGCCAGGGCGGCCGGCGGTACCAGCCAGCGGTTGAAGCCCGGGCGGGCGATGATGCGCTCCTTCGACAGGAAGCCGGGCGCACGCACCAACTCCCCTGCCGTGATACTGCTGTTCATGGGTTGTTCCTCTTGTAGGTGGGCTGTGCTTTGCGGATGTGACGCGCGGCTCTTATCCAAGTGCACCAAGGCATGGCCCGGCCGTTAACGTGGCAACATCCGCGACAAAAGGTCGCGTTATGCTCCGAAAGCGGCGCAAGATTACCAGCTGAATCGCTCAATGAAAGCAATCTGATATCGTTATTTTTTCAACAGCTGAACCCATTCAAGGAACTGTCCGGGTGGCGGCGGTCGAAATCCACTCGTTATCCACCGAACTGACCACATCGCGCGACCAGCCTGCGCCTGCACGATCCTGTGTAATCTGCTCAATTAGTAGGAAATGCCCTGTATCTCTAGTCGAATACTCAGGGCAGCTAGTCGCGGCGCTATACTCTGGCGCTTGAATTTTCAAAAATCGGACTACAAGGACTCGCCCATGAAAGCGTTCGGCAAAATCCTGGGGCTGGGACTTCTCGGGTTGCTGCTGATCATCGTGGCACTGGGCTTCGCCCTGACCCACCTCTTCGATCCCAACGACTATAAAGACGAGATTCGCCAACTGGCGCGCGACAAGGCCCACGTCGAGCTGACCCTCAATGGCGATATCGGCTGGAGCCTGTTCCCCTGGCTCGGCCTGGAATTGCATGAGGCCAGCATCGCCACCCTGAACAAGCCTAAAGAGCCGTTCGCCGACCTGCAGATGCTCGGTCTGTCGGTGCGCGTGCTGCCGTTGCTGCGCCGCGAAGTGCAGATGAGCGATGTCCGGGTCGAAGGCCTGAACCTGAACCTGGTCCGCGATGAGAACGGCCACGGCAACTGGCAAGACATCGGCAAGCCACTGCCGGCGCAAGATGCCAGCGCCAGCACGCCCAACGCCCCCGCTGCAACGCCCGCGGGCGAGCCCGCAGCAGCCGACAACGCCAGCGAACGTTCGGTCAAGCTGGATATCGACAGCCTGACGGTGAACAACGCCCGCGTGCAGTACACCGATGCCAAGACTGGCCAGAGCGTCAGTGCCGAGAGCATCCAGCTGAGCACTGGCCCGGTGCATGAAGGGGCGAACATTGCCCTGAAGGCCAGCGCCTTCCTCAGCGCTGCGCAGCCGAACATCAAAGCCCGCACCGAACTGACCGGCGAACTGCGCTTTGACCGCAAGCTCAAGCGCTACAACCTCGAAGACATGCGCCTGTCCGGCGAAACCTCGGGCGAACCACTGGCCGGCAAGACCCTGACCTTCAACGCCCAAGGCCAACTGCTGGTCGACATGGCGGCCAATGTCGCCTCGTGGAATGGCCTGAAGGTCTCCGCCAACCAGCTGCGCGCGCTTGGCGAGCTGAATGTGCGTGAGCTGGACAAGACGCCACAGGTCAGCGGCGGGCTGTCGATTGCCCAATTCGACCTGCGCACCTTCCTCGACGGCATCGGCCAGCCGCTGCCCGCCACTGCCGATCCAGCCGCTTTCGGCAAGCTGGAGCTGGTCAGCCGCCTGGCCGGTAGCCCTAACAGCCTGGCGCTGGAAGACCTGGCAGTGAAACTGGACGACAGCACCTTCAGCGGCCGCGTGGCGATCGAAGACTTCGCCAAGCAAGCCCTGCGCCTGCAGCTAAAAGCCGATAAGTTCGACGCCGATCGCTACTTCCCGGCCAAGAGCGAACAAGCCAAGGGCGCCACCGCTGCGCGCCAGGCCGAAGTCAAGCAGCAGGAAACCACCGCCGTGGCCGGCGCTGGCAGTTCACCCCTGCCTAACGCCCCGACCCAGGTGGCCTGGAGCAACGACAAACTGCTGCCGGTCGATCGCCTGCGCGCCCTCGATCTACAAGCCGAGCTCAGCTTCGGCGCGCTGACCCTGGACAAGCTGCCCATCACAGACGCCCAGCTCAAGGCCAAAGGCCAGGGCGGCCTGGTGACCCTGGAAACCCTGCGTGGCGGCCTGTACAACGGCAGCTTCGAAGCCAAGGGCACCCTCGATGTACGCCCGGCGGTGCCGCAAATCGGCGTCAACACCAAGATCAACCGGGTGCCGGTCGAGCACTTCATCAAGTCCGAAAGCCCTGAGCAGACGCCGCCAGTCAAAGGCCTGCTGACCCTCAACAGCGACCTGACTGCCACCGGCAACAGCCAGAAGGCCCTGGTCGATACGCTCAACGGCAACGCCAGCTTCACCATCAATGATGGTGTACTGGTCAACGCCAACCTGGAGCAGCAGCTGTGCCAGGCCATCGCCACCCTCAACCGCAAGTCGCTCAGCGGTGAGCCGCGCGGCAAGGACACGCCGTTCGAGGAACTGCGAGGCAGCCTGGTGGTGCGCAATGGCGTGGCCAGCAACCCTGACCTCAAGGCACGCATCCCCGGCCTGACCGTCAACGGCCAGGGCGACCTGGACCTGCGCGTGCTGGGCATGGACTACCGGATCGGCGTAGTGGTCGAAGGCGATCAGCGTGCCATGCCCGACCCGGCTTGCCAGGTCAACGAGCGCTATGTCGGCGTCGAAGTGCCGCTGCGCTGCCGTGGCCCGCTGGAGCTTGGCGCCAAGGCCTGCCGCCTGGATCAGGACGGCCTGGGCAAGGTTGCCGCCAAACTCGCCGGCAACCGCCTGAAAGACAAGATCGATGAAAAGCTCGACGAGAAACTCGGAGACAAAGTGAGCCCTGAATTGAAAGACGCACTCAAGGGGCTGTTCAAGCGATGAGCCCCCAGCAGTTCTCCAGCGCAGTGCTGGAGTGGTACGACCAGCACGGCCGCCACGACCTGCCCTGGCAACAGGGCATCAACCCCTACCGGGTGTGGGTGTCGGAAATCATGCTGCAGCAGACCCAGGTCAGCACCGTGCTCAACTACTTCGACCGCTTCATGCAGGCCCTGCCGACCGTGCAGGACCTGGCCGAGGCGCCGGAAGACGAAGTGCTGCACCTGTGGACCGGGCTTGGCTACTACACCCGCGCGCGCAACCTGCAAAAGGCCGCGCAGATCGTGGTCAACCAGCATGGCGGCGAATTCCCGCGTAGTGTCGAGCAGCTGACCGAGCTGCCTGGCATTGGTCGCTCCACGGCCGGCGCCATTGCCAGCATCAGCATGGGCATCCGCGCGCCGATCCTCGACGGCAACGTCAAGCGCGTACTGGCCCGCTACAGCGCCCAGGGCGGCTACCCGGGGGAGCCGAAGGTGGCCAACGCGCTGTGGGCCACTGCCGAGCGCTACACCCCACACGCCCGCGCCAACCACTACACCCAGGCGATGATGGACCTGGGCGCGACCCTGTGTACGCGCAGCAAGCCCAGCTGCCTGATCTGCCCGCTCCAGCGCGGCTGTGAGGCGCACTTGCTCGGCCAGGAGACTCACTACCCCGAGCCCAAGCCGCGCAAGACCTTGCCACAGCGGCGCACGCTGATGCCGATCCTGGCCAACCAAGAAGGCGCCATCCTGCTCTACCGGCGCCCTTCCAGCGGCCTGTGGGGCGGTTTGTGGAGCCTGCCCGAGCTAGACAGCCTGGAGCAGCTCGATGACCTGGCCTACCAGCACGGCCTGCGCCTGACCGGCAGCCAGGCCCTCGATGGCCTGACCCATACCTTCAGCCACTTCCAGCTGGCCATTGAGCCCTGGCTGGTCCGTGTCGATCCGCTCGGCGCGCACGTGGCCGAGCCTGACTGGCTCTGGTATAACCTCGCCACCCCGCCGCGCCTGGGCCTCGCCGCCCCGGTCAAGAAGCTGCTCAAACGCGCGGCTGACCAATTGATTGCAGGAGAGCCCCGATGACCCGCACCGTGAACTGCCGCAAATACCACGAACAGCTGCCTGGCCTTGAGCGCCCGCCGTACCCAGGCGCCAAAGGCCAGGACATCTTCGACAACATCTCGAAGAAGGCCTGGGATGAGTGGCAGAAACACCAGACCCTGCTGATCAACGAGAAGCGCCTGAACATGATGAATGCCGAGGACCGCAAATTCCTCCAGCAAGAGATGGACAAATACTTCTCCGGCGAGGATTACGCCAAGGCTGACGGCTACGTGCCACCGGCCGAATGACCCAGCAAAATCGTAAGCGACGGAATTAATTTAAAAAATTTTCAAAAAGTCGTTGACGCAAACCTGAAAAAGCCTTTTAATGCGCCCCGTTGCCCAGATAGCTCAGTCGGTAGAGCAGAGGATTGAAAATCCTCGTGTCGGCGGTTCGACTCCGTCTCTGGGCACCAAAACACTAAAACCCTGAATCGAAAGATTCAGGGTTTTTTTATTGCCCGAGTTTTATCCAGCCCCCACCAACCACCCTGTGGGAGCGGGCTTTCCCGCGAATGGCTGCACAGCAGCCACCGCCTCCCATCCCCTCCTTGACCCGAATCAACTAGCCGCTCGCGAAAACGCCTTAGCATGCCAGGTGGACACTCGAATCGACCCGCAAGGACTTCCATGAGCGACGAATCCACCCCGCTTCTTTCCGCCGCGCCAAGCGTCGAGGCCACGCCCAGCGTCACCCCACCCCCGCGCACGCGCCGCCCTCTCCAGCGCAAGCCAGCGGCCAAGGCCACAGGCGAAAGCTCGATCATCACGGTCAGCCAGCAGCCTGCCGCGTTGCAGGTGGCCACTGCGCGCAAGGGCAGCAACGAGGACAGCACCTCGGCGCGCTTGCCGGCCAACTACCCGTATGTCACCCGTCTGCGCCGCAACGACTACGAGAAGGCCAAGCACGCCCTGCAGATCGAGCTGCTCAAGGTGCAAAGCTGGGTGAAGGACACCGGCCAGCGCGTAGTCGTGCTGTTCGAGGGGCGTGATGCGGCTGGCAAGGGCGGCACCATCAAGCGCTTCATGGAGCACTTGAACCCGCGCGGCGCGCGCATCGTGGCGCTGGAGAAGCCTTCCGAGCAGGAAAAGGGCCAGTGGTATTTCCAGCGTTACATCCAGCACCTGCCCACGTCGGGAGAAATGGTCTTCTTCGACCGCTCTTGGTACAACCGCGCCGGGGTCGAGCGGGTGATGGATTTCTGCACGCCGGTGCAATACCTGGAATTCATGCGCCAGGCGCCAGACTTGGAGCGGATGCTCTGCAACAGCGGGATCTTGCTGTTCAAGTACTGGTTCTCGGTCAATCGCGAGGAGCAGCTACGGCGCTTCATCTCGCGGCGTGACGATCCGCTCAAGCACTGGAAGCTGTCGCCGATAGACATCAAGTCGCTGGATAAATGGGACGACTACACCGCCGCCAAGGAGGCGATGTTCTTCCACACCGATACCGGCGATGCGCCGTGGACGGTGATCAAGTCCGATGACAAGAAGCGCGCGCGGATCAACTGCATCCGGCACTTCCTGCATTCGCTGGATTACCCAGGCAAGGACCTGAGCGTGGCGCATGCGCCGGATCCGCTGCTGGTGGGACGTGCGTCGCGGGGCTTTGAAGAGGATGAAGCGCCAGCTGCATGACCCCCCTGCAGGCCCAGGATTGCCCCCGCGATAAGCCCGCAAAAGCCAACTTCACTCAGAAGTTGGCAATGGCGCTGCAGTACTCCGCCTTGGTGGCCTGCACCGGTTGATCCAACCCCAACTGCTGCAGCTTCACCCCACAACCGCTGTAACCGCGCATGACTACCTCATAGTCGGCGCCCTTCTGCGGGACGAAGTAGAACATCCCGAGGCAGTTGGTCACGCTGTTGTAGCTGGTGCGCCCACCGTCGAGAAAGTGCAGGGTAAACGGCTTGCCTGCCGGCACCAGCACTTCGCTGACCACATCGCCCTGCGCCACTGCGGCGCCAGTGGGCATGCCCAGAGATTCGCCATTGCGGTCGGCGAAGCCTTTCTGCGGCACCGCGATCACCCCGGCTCCAGGGCTGTACCAGTCCACGCAATCCTTGCCGGGTACTGCGCGCACCATGCCATTGGCGATCACTCGCAAGCGCGCAGTGTCACCCGCGGTCGGCGAGCCATAGGGGGTGTTGAACGACTTGACCGCGGCGATATTGCCGCAACCAGAAAGCGCCACAGCCAACAGGCCGAGCGAAATTGCTGTTTTCATCCGTGAAATCCTCAAGGGGCAACTGCCAAATGTCCGACAGCCTGCCTGAGACCGTCGCATGTCGCTTGGGTTTCACCGGCAAGTGCGATTCAATACGCACATTTTCCGCCTTCCAAGGACACCTGCTCACCATGGCCTCCAACAGCAAACAACAGAAACGCGCCAAGCGCGCCGCCTCCAAGGCCAAGCAAAACCGCATGGTGCGTGGCGGCCAAGCGGTCAAGGCCAGCGCTGGCGATAGCGCCAGCATCGAGCAGGTGTTCAACAAGGCCATGGAGTCGGACAGCTACAAGGAGCTGTTCGAGAAGATGAAGGTGGCCCAGGAGAGCGGCCTGGTCGCGATGATCTCGGTGTTCCTGGTCGACCCGCTGCTGGCGCTGGTGCTCAAGGGCCACAAGGAAGAGCACGCCACCGACTACATCGTGCTGGTGTTCACTGCCTATCGCACCTGGCTGGACGGCGCCGACGAAGACACCACCATGGCCTGGCTGGAGAGCGACGAGTTCCAGCAAGCCTACATCGCCGCATCCGAGGTGGTGGCCAAGCAGCAGCAACAGCAAAAACAGTTTGGCTGAAGCGCTTTAACGGCCTGTTCGCGGGCAAGCCCGCTGCCACAGGTAGCATGCAATCCTGTAGGAGCGGGCTTGCCCGCGAACAGGCCCGCACAGAGCAACAAAAAGGCCGCACCCTTCACAGGGCGCGGCCTTTTGCGTTCAAGCAGCCTGGATCAGTTATCCAGCGCCACCCGACCCGCCGCTTCATCAGCCTTGCGCTTGCGATGCACCAGCAGACCCGCTGCCACCACACCAATGCTCAGCAACGCGGTCGCGACGATCTCGGCGCGATGATCAGGACGGATCGCCATCACCACCAGCACGGCAATGATGAAGGCAATGGTCGCCCAGGTCAGGCCGGGGAACAGCCACATCTTGAAGTCGATCTTCTCACCACGCGCTTCGCGCTGGCTGCGCATGCGCAGTTGCGATACGGCAATCACCAGGTACACCAGCAAAGCGATAGCACCGGAACTGGCCAGCAAGAACTCGAACACCTGCGCCGGTGCGACGAAGTTGGCGAACACGCAGAGGAAGGCCGCAGCAGTAGACAGCAACACAGCCCAGTGCGGAGTACCGGCCTTGGTCGTGCGTTGGGCCACAGCCGGGGCGTCGCCACGCTTGCTCAGCGAGAACAGCATGCGCGAGGAGGTGTACAGCGCCGAGTTCAGGCAGCTGGTAACGGCGATCAGCACGACGATATCAACGATCAGCTTGGCATTCGGCACGCCGATCATGCTCAGCACGGTCTGGTACGAACCGGTCTCGGCCAGGGCTGGATCGTTCCACGGCACCAGGGCCACGACCAGGAAGATCGACACCAGGTAGAACAGGCAGATCCGCCAGATCACCGAGTTGGTGGCGCGGCTGATCTGCTTACCTGGATCTTTCGATTCGGCAGCAGCGATGGTAACGATCTCGGTACCCATGAACGAGAACATGGTGGTCAGCATGGCTGCCAGCACGGCGCCCAGGCCATTGGGCATGAAGCCTTGGGTGTCGAACAGGTGGCTGACACCGCTGACCTGGCTGCTGGGCACCATGCCGAACATGGCGGCGCAACCAACGACGATGAAGCCGATGATCGCCAGCACTTTGAGCAAGGCGAACCAGAACTCGAACTCGCCGTAGTTCTTCACGCTGCACAGGTTGGTCAGGGTCAGCGCCAGGGTAATCAGCAGCGAGAACGCCCACAGATCGACCGCAGGGAACCAGGCATGCAGGATGGCTGCGGCGGCGTTGGCTTCCAGCGGGATCACCAAGACCCAGAACCACCAGTACAGCCAGCCGATGGTGAAACCTGCCCAACGCCCGATGGAGCGGTCGGCATAGGTGGAGAACGAACCGGTGTCAGGCGAGGCAATCGCCATTTCGCCCAGCATGCGCATCACCAGCACCACCAGGGTACCGGCGGCGGCGTAGGCCAGCAGTACGGCAGGGCCGGCAGCGGCAATGGCGTGGCCGGAGCCGACGAACAGACCGGCGCCGATCACGCCAGCAATGGACAGCATGGTCACATGCCGTTGCTTGAGCCCCTGAGCGAGGTCGTTGGAATTGTTACCGCTCATAAAACTACCTTTGTAAGGAGGTGGACTACACGAATGACGGCCAGCGCGCCTGGGGTGAAAGTCGGCGTCGCTGCATTCAGTGATTTCCAGATGGCAATAACCGGGCCAGGTGAGAATGGCTTTCGTCTGAAATCTTTCAGCAGGCAGATATGGCGCGGCTTGCAGGGCATTCGGCCAGGCTTTGACCGAAAGGCCGCCAAACCCCCATGCCAAGTCCAGATTACAGAAATACCCACTTACAAACGCACCAAAGGTGCTCCTCGGTAACACCTGCGCACAATAACCAGGCAGAAAAGTGCAACCTTCGGCGCAACCCTCAAGTAGGCGTCGAATCCTTCGCGGGCAAGCCCGCTCCCATAGGGTTTGGCGCAATCCCTGAGGTTTATGGGATATTTGTGAGAGCGGGCTAGCCGCGAAGAGGCCAAAAACGGCTTCCCAGGCTTGGCCAAAGCTGGCACCATCGCGCCTTTTTTCATCAAGGCTCTGGTGCTGGGCGCAAAGGTCTGCGGACATCCTCGCGACGTTGCGCTGCAGCGATGCGACAAACTGTCCCGCCAGCGACCCGAGCCCCCTGCGACCCGGTTGGATGTCACTGAGCCGCTATGCTAGCGTGGCGCTCGCCAGGAAGGCCGCCAACAGCTGGGAACGCACCCGAACACATGAGGACCGCACATGGCCGAGGCCACGCCCGCGCTAGAAATCCGCAACCTGCACAAACGCTACGGCGAGCAGGAAATTCTCAAGGGCATTTCGCTGACCGCCCGTGACGGTGACGTGATCTCCATCCTGGGGTCGTCCGGCTCCGGCAAGTCCACCCTGCTGCGCTGCATCAACCTGTTGGAGAACCCGCACCAGGGGCAGATCCTCGTCGCCGGCGAAGAGCTTAAGCTCAAGGCTGCCAAGAATGGCGACCTGATCCCCTCCGACAACCGCCAGATCAATCGCCTGCGTAGCGAAATCGGCTTTGTCTTCCAGAATTTCAACCTGTGGCCGCACATGTCGATCCTCGACAACATCATCGAGGCGCCGCGCCGGGTGCTGGGCCAGAGCAAGGCCGAGGCGATCGAACACGCCGAGGCGCTGCTGAACAAGGTTGGCATCTATGACAAGCGTCACAGCTACCCCGCCCAGCTTTCCGGTGGCCAGCAACAGCGTGCTGCCATTGCCCGTACCTTGGCCATGAAGCCCAAGGTCATCCTGTTCGACGAGCCGACCTCGGCGCTCGATCCGGAAATGGTCCAGGAAGTGCTTAACGTTATCCGCGCATTGGCCGACGAAGGCCGTACCATGCTGCTGGTGACGCACGAGATGAACTTTGCCCGCCAGGTGTCCAGTGAAGTGGTCTTCCTGCACCAGGGCCTGGTGGAAGAGCAAGGAACGCCGCAGCAGGTCTTTGAAAACCCGAACTCGGCGCGTTGCAAGCAATTCATGTCCAGCCACCGCTAACGGAGCAATACATGCAGACCTACAAGAAATTCCTCCTGGCCGCCGCCGCCACCCTGGTCTTCTCGGCCAACGCCATGGCCGCGGAAAAACTGCGCATGGGTATCGAAGCGGCCTACCCGCCGTTCAACAACAAGGATGCCAGCGGTAACGTCGTGGGCTTTGACAAAGACATCGGCGACGCCCTGTGCGCCAAGATGAAAGTCGAGTGCTCGGTGGTCACCTCCGACTGGGACGGCATCATCCCCGCCCTGAACGCCAAGAAGTTCGACTTCCTGGTGTCGTCGCTGTCGATCACCGACGAGCGCAAGCAGGCGGTCGACTTCACCGACCCCTACTACTCGAACAAGCTGCAGTTCATCGCGCCGAAGAACGTCGATTTCAAAACCGACAAGGCCTCGCTCAAGGGCAAGGTGATCGGTACCCAGCGCGCAACCCTGGCCGGCACCTGGCTGGAAGACAACTACGGCGATGATATTCAGATCAAGCTGTACGACACCCAGGAAAACGCCTACCTGGACCTGCTGTCCGGCCGTATCGACGGCATCCTCGCCGACAAGTACGTGCAGTACGAGTGGCTCAAGAGCAAGGACGGCCAGAACTACGAGTTCAAGGGCGAGCCTGTAGAAGAGTCCGACAAGATCGGCATCGCCGTGCGCAAGGGTGACGACAAGCTGCGTAACGACCTCAACGCCGCCCTGAAAGAAATCAAAGCCGACGGTACGTACAAGAAGATCAACGACAAGTACTTCCCGTTCAGCATCGAATGATTCGCCCCGACCGGCACGCCCTTGCGGCGTGTCGGTCCCTAGAACGCATCTACCCATGAATATCGACCTGCACGGATTTGGTCCGGCCTTGTTGGCTGGCACCTTCATGACCGTAAAACTGGCGCTTTGCGCCCTGCTGCTGGGGCTGGTCCTGGGCCTGCTCGGCGCACTGGCCAAGACTTCTTCGATCAAGCCACTGCAATGGCTTGGCGGCTTCTACTCGACCCTGGTTCGCGGCGTGCCTGAGCTGCTGTGGGTCCTGCTGATCTATTTCGGTACCGTTGGCCTGGTCAACAGCTTGGGCGAAGCCCTGAATATTCCCGGCCTTGAGCTCAGTGCCTTCGCTGCGGGCGTAATCGCCTTGGGCCTGTGCTTTGGCGCCTACGCCACGGAAGTGTTCCGTGGCGCGATCCTGGCGATTCCCAAGGGCCACCGTGAAGCGGGCATGGCCCTGGGCCTGTCCAAGGGCCGCATCCTGTCGCGGATCATCCTCCCGCAAATGTGGCGCATCGCCCTGCCGGGCCTGGGCAACCTGTTCATGATCCTGATGAAAGACACCGCACTGGTGTCGGTGATCGGCCTGGAAGAAATCATGCGTCACTCGCAGATCGCGGTGACCGTGAGCAAGGAGCCGTTCACCTTCTACATGGTTGCGGCCTGCATCTACCTGAGCCTGACCGTGATCGCCATGACCGGCATGTACTTCCTGGAAAAACGCGCCGCTCGCGGCTTCGTGAGGGCCGAACAATGAACTGGGAAGTCATCATCAAATGGCTGCCACGCCTCGCTCAGGGCGCAACCCTGACCCTGGAGCTGGTGGCTATCGCGGTCATCGCCGGATTGATCCTGGCGATCCCGCTGGGTGTCGCCCGCGCTTCGCGGCACTGGTACGTACGCGCCTTGCCCTACGGCTACATTTTCTTCTTCCGCGGCACTCCGCTGCTGGTGCAGCTGTTTTTGGTCTACTACGGCCTGGCCCAGTTCGATGCGGTGCGCAGCAGCGCGCTGTGGCCCTACCTGCGCGATCCGTTCTGGTGCACCGTGCTGACCATGACCCTGCACACTGCCGCCTACATCGCCGAGATCCTGCGTGGTGCGTTGCAGGCGATCCCCAAGGGTGAGATCGAAGCGGCGCGCGCGCTGGGCATGTCGCGGGCCAAGACGCTGTTCTACATCATGCTGCCACGCGCCTCGCGCATAGGCCTGCCGGCGTACAGCAACGAAGTGATCCTGATGCTCAAGGCCAGCGCCCTGGCCAGTACCGTCACCCTGCTGGAACTGACCGGCATGGCACGGACCATCATCGCCCGCACCTACTTGCCGGTGGAGATCTTCTTTGCTGCCGGGTTGTTCTACCTGCTGATCTCGTTCTTGCTGGTGCA
>Ga0247819_10000884_pt1 | contig 16732 bp, 15 predicted proteins | sample 13C_Xylose_Day6_FD_193428 | JGI IMG/M metagenome (GOLD analysis project Ga0247819, IMG submission 193428) | Soil microbial communities from agricultural site in Penn Yan, New York, United States - 13C_Xylose_Day6 | ecosystem: Environmental > Terrestrial > Soil > Agricultural land | place: USA...
TCCTTAATATGGCCAACCAAGGCCTCCATCCGCGCCGCCGGGATCTGCCCGGCCTGACTGCGCGGATCGATCCCGGCGCGGTGCAGCGCCTCGGAGACATAGATATTGCCCAGTCCCGCGACGATCCGCTGATCCAGCAGCGCTGCCTTGATCGGGGCTTTGCGCCCGGACAGCGTCGCGATCAGCAGGGGCGGGGTGAAGTCATCCGACAGCGGCTCGGGGCCCAGATGGGCCAGCATCGGATGTTCGGCCCCCGGCGCAACCAGATCGACCATGCCGAATCGCCGGGCGTCGTTGAAGGTGATCTGCGTGCCCTCGTCGTTCCAGAAGACGACATGGTCATGGCGCGGCAGGATTGCCGGGTCGCGATGATGCGTGCCCTGAATCGCGCCTTCGATCAGCATCCGGCCCGACATGCCCAGATGCAGCAGGATGCTGCCGCGATCCTGCAAGTCGACCAGAATGTATTTCGACCGACGCCGCAGACCGGTCACCCGCGCGCCGGTCACCACCTGCACCAGATCGGGTGGCAGGGGCCAGCGCAGGTCGGGGCGGCGGGCCTCGGCACGGGTGATAATGTGGCCTTCAAGATGGGGAAGAAGTCCCCGGCGGACGGTTTCGACCTCAGGCAGTTCTGGCATTTCCGTTCCATTCGTCGCATGGTGCGCGGCGCGCGTCCGGCCTATCTGGGCGCGAAACGACGAATGGACAAGCATGATGACCGATGACCAGCGCAAAGAAACCCATTTCGGCTTCCGCACCGTGGCGGAAGAGGAAAAGGCAGGGCTGGTGCATGGCGTGTTCTCTCGTGTGGCCTCGCGCTATGACGTGATGAACGACCTGATGAGCGTGGGCATCCACCGCGTCTGGAAGACCGCGATGATGGATTGGCTGGCCCCGCGCGACGGCCAGCACCTGCTGGATGTGGCGGGCGGTACCGGCGACGTGGCCTTCCGCTTCCTGCAGCGCGCCTCGGGGGCGCGGGTCACCGTTTGCGACATGACCGAATCCATGCTGGTCGAGGGCCGCAAGCGCGCCGAGGCAAGCCGTCTGGCCGATCGCCTTGCTTGGGTCACCGGCGATGCGATGAAACTGCCCTTTGCCGATGAAAGCTTCGACCGCTACACGATCAGCTTCGGCATCCGCAACGTCACCCGCATTCCCGATGCCTTGGCCGAGGCGCGCCGCGTGCTGAAGCCCGGCGGGCGGCTGATGGTGCTGGAATTCAGCCAGATCCCGGTCCCGATGCTGCAATGGCTTTACGACCGCTACAGCTTCAACGTCATTCCGAAAATGGGCGAGATCGTCGCCAATGACCGCGACAGCTACCAGTATCTGGTCGAATCGATCCGCAAGTTCCCCGATCAGGAGACCTTCGCGACGATGATCCGCCATGCGGGCTTTGGCCGCGTGCAATATCGCAACCTGTCCATGGGGATCGCCGCGCTGCATTCCGGCTGGAAGGTCTGATCCATGCGCGGCCCTCATAATATCTGGCGCCTGATCCGCACCGGCGCCACTTTCGAACGCACGGGCGCGATGCGTGCAGTGCTGGATGCGGTGAACGCGCCCGCGCGGGTGCGGTTGGCCGCGCATGTTCTGGGCTGGCCCTTTGCATGGCTGGGCTACAAGGGCGATCCGAACCTGCCGCCGATCACCCGCGCCATTACCGCTTTGGGTCCGGCCTATATCAAATTCGGCCAGATCCTATCGACCCGGCCCGATGTCGTCGGCCCCGAACTGGCCGAGCAACTATCGATGCTGCAGGACCGCCTGCCACCCTTCCCGCAGGAACAGGCAGTCCGTATCGTCTCGGATGCGCTGGGGCAGCCGGTCGATGTCCTGTTCAGCGAATTTTCCGAACCCGTCGCCGCGGCATCCATCGCGCAGGTCCATCGCGCCCGCCGCGCCGACAATGGCCGCGAGGTCGCGGTCAAGGTGCTGCGCCCCTCGGTCGAGGCTGGGTTCCGCCGCGACATCGACGCCTTCCATTTCGCCGCCTCGATGATCGAACTGATCTCGCCCGCGACGCGCCGCCTGCGTCCGCGCGACGTGGTCACGCATTTCGAAACCGTGGTCATGGGCGAGCTGGACCTGCGGCGAGAGGCGGCTGCCGCATCAGAGTTCGCGGAAAACACCCGCGAGGATCAGGGCATGCGCGTGCCGCATCCGCATTGGCACCTGACCGCGCGCCGCGTTCTGACCAGCGACTGGGCCGAGGGCATCCCGATGGGCGACGTGGCCCGCCTGAAGGCCGAGGGGCAGGACATGCCTTTGGTCGGTGCGCGGGTCCTGCAACTGTTTCTGCAGCACGCCCTGCGCGACGGCTATTTTCACGCCGACATGCATCAGGGCAACCTGAAGGTCGCGCCGAACGGCGATATCGTCATCTATGATTTCGGCATCATGGGCGAGATCGACGAATATACCCGCCGCGTCTATGCCGAGATCCTGATGGGCTTCATCCGGCGCGACTACATGCGCGTCGCCCGCGTTCATTTCGAGGCGGGCTATGTGCCCCGCGACCGCGACATGACCGAATTCGCCCGCGCGCTGCGTGCGGTGGGCGAGCCGATCTTTGGCGCGGATGCCAGCCAGATCTCGATGGCGAATCTGCTGGCCTATCTGTTCGAGGTGACCGAGCGTTTCGGGATGCGCACCCGGACCGAACTGATCCTGCTGCAACGCACCATGGTCGTGGTCGAGGGCGTGTCCCGTTCGATCGATCCGCAGATCAATATCTGGGAAGTCGCCCGTCCGGTGGTCGAAAGCTATATCCGCGACAATCTGGGGCCAAAGGCCGCCGCGCGCGATCTGGGTCGCTCGGCACAGGTTCTGGCGCGATTCGCGCCGCTGCTGCCGGAATTTCTGGAACGTCGCATGCCCGAGATGCTGCGCGACTCTGATGCCGCGCCCAATCCGCGCGAAAGCCGTGCCGGTCTTCTAGGCGGAATCGCCATCGGTGCCGTCGTGGCGCTGGCCTCGGTCTTCTTTGGTGCATGGCTGGGTTGACGCGGCCCCTCGGCTCTTGAGGGCGGGGGCAGATTGCCCTAATCCGCAAGGATGCGAATTCTGTATCTTGGGGACGTGATGGGCCGTTCAGGCCGTCGCGCGATTGCCGAAGGGCTTCAGCCGCTGAAACAGCGGCTTGGGGCGGATTTCACCATCGTGAACGGGGAAAACGCCTCGGGGGGGATGGGGCTGACCGGCGGTCACGCCAAGCTGATCCTCGATTCCGGGGCGGATTGCATCACGCTGGGCGACCATGCCTTCGACCAGAAGGAAATGCTGACCTATATCGAGTCCGAGCCGCGCATCATCCGCCCGCTGAACTATTCCAAGGTCGCGCCGGGCAAGGGCGCGCGGGTGTTCGAGGCGACGCGCGGGCGCAAGATCCTGGTCGCGCAGATCCTGGGTCAGGTCTTCATGAAGCGGCCCTTCGACGATCCGTTCTCGGCCATCGACACGGTGCTGCGCACGCATCCGCTGGGTGGGCTGGTGCAGGCCTCGGTCGTCGACATCCATGCCGAAGCCACCAGCGAGAAGATGGCCATCGGCCATTGGTGCGACGGGCGCGCCAGTCTGGTTGTCGGCACCCATACCCATGTACCCACCGCCGACACGATGATCATGGCGCGTGGCACCGGCTATCAGTCCGATGCGGGCATGTGCGGCGACTACGACAGCGTCATCGGCATGGATAAGGCCGAGCCGCTGCGCCGCTTCCTGACCGGCATGGTGTCCGAACGTTTCACCCCGGCCGAGGGCGAGGCCACGTTGTCCGGCGTCCTTGTCACCACCGATGATCGCACCGGCAAGGCCACCGCGATCGAGGCCGTCCGGCAGGGCGGAAAACTGGCACAAACCCACGGCACGACGCCTACCGCAGGTTGAAAACTCGGTGCGGGGGCGCTTTTACTTGCGACCGATTAGAAAAAAATTCTAAAACCCATCGAAACAGCCGTGTTTTATCGGCGCATGCGACAGGGACCTGATGCTCGGCTTCGAACTGACCGGAACCAACGCGGCGATTGCTATGCTTGTGATCGTCGCCATCACCTTCATCCAGTTCATCCGCGAGAAACACCCGCCCGAGGTCGTGGCCATCGGCTCGGCTGCGGTGATGATGCTGCTGGGCCTGCTGCCCGACAAAGACGCGGCCAGCGTCTTGTCGAACGCAGCACCTTGGACCATCGCCTTCATGTTCCTGATCATGGGTGGTCTGCTGCGCACCGGCGCGCTTGAGATGATGTCGCGGGCGGTGTCCGCCCATGCCACCGACCGGCCCGTCCTGACCGTCTGCGCGCTGTTCGGTTTCGTGATCCTGTCCTCGGCGATCATGAACAACACGCCGGTCGTGGCGGTGATGATCCCGATCTTCATCCAGCTGGCGCTGCGCATCGGGGTCTCGCCGTCGAAACTGCTGATGCCGCTTAGCTATTTCACCATTCTTGGCGGCATGCTGTCGCTGATCGGCACATCCACGAACCTGCTGGTCGACGGTGTCGCGCGTGAAGCGGGGCTGGCGCATTTCAGCATCTTTGAAATCGCCCCGGTCGGCGCTGCCGTCACCGTCGCGGGCATCATCTATTTCGCGCTGATCGGGCGCAAGCTGCTGCCCGATCGCACCTCGCTGGCCGGTTTCCTCGGCACCCCGCGCGAGATGAAATACTTCACCGAAGTGGCCATCCCCGAGGATTCCACTCTGGTCGGTCAGAACGTCACCGAGGTCCCGCTGTTCAAGCGCGAGGCCGTCCGGCTGGTCGATGTTCTGCGTGGCGATGCCTCATTGCGCCGCAATCTGGCCGAGGTCGTGCTGGAGCCGGGCGACCGCGTCGTCTTGCGCACCGAGATGGCCTATCTGCTGGAAATGCAGGCCAACAAGAACCTGCAGATGGTCGACAAGCTCAGCTCGGTCGCCACCGAGACGGTCGAGGTGCTGATCTCGCCCGGTGCGCGGCTGATCGGGCGGCGTCTGGGCGACATGCGCCTGCGCCGCCGTTATGGCGTCTATGTGCTGGCCGCGCATCGCCGCAGCCAGAATATCGGCCGTCAGCTGGACGATCTGGTCGTGCGCGTCGGTGACACGTTGCTGCTGGAAGGCGCGCCCGAGGATATCGCCCGTCTGGCCATCGATATGGAACTGGTCGATGTCTCGCGCCCCTCGACGCGCGCCTATCGCCGCGACCGCGCGCCCATCGCGATCATCGCGCTGCTGTCCGTGGTGGTCTTGGCCGCGCTGGATGTCGCACCCATTCAGGCGCTGGCCTTCATTGCGGCGGCGGTGATCCTTGTCACCCGCTGCGTCGATGCCGAAGAGGCGTTTTCTTTCGTCGATGGCCGTTTGCTGGCGATGATCTTTGCCATGCTGGCGGTGGGCGAGGCGCTGGAACATACCGGCACGGTCAATCTGATCGTCGATAATGTCGCGCCGTGGATGCAGGGGCTGCCGGCCTTTGCCACGCTGATCTGCGTCTATTTCCTTGGTCTGATCATGACCGAGATCCTGTCGAACAACGCCGTTGCCGTGCTGCTGACCCCCATCGCCATCGCGCTGGCGCAGTCTTTGGGCCATGATCCGAGGCCCTATGTGGTGGCGGTGATGTTCTCGGCCACGGTCGCCTTTGCAACGCCCATCGGCTACCAGACCCATATGATGGTCTACGGTCCCGGCGGCTACAAGTTCAGCGACTTCATGCGCGTGGGCATTCCCTTGGACATCATCACCGGCATTGTCGCCTGCCTGACCATCCCGCTGATCTGGCCGCTGTAAGAAGTGACGGGCGCGGCGGTTTCAGCCGCGCTCAAACCCTTCGCGGATGGCCGTTTCGGCCTTCAGGGACAGGGTCTTGCGGTTCTCGCCCCGGACCGGGATCGGTTCCAGCAACCGGACGGTGACGCTGCCCTGACGCGGCTGGGCCAGAACCGCCAGCAGATGCGGAGCCAGACCCATATTCGCGAACCAGCCATAGAAGCGCGGGTCGCGGTCCCGCGGCGCGCTATAAACCGCGGTCATCGGCTGGATCGCCAGATCCTCGGGCAGGGCCGGGTCAAGGAAACCCTGAAACAGCGTCGGCTTGAAGGGCAGGACGCGGCGACCGTCGGTGCTGGTTCCTTCGGGAAAGAACAGCAGGCGATGGCCCGCACGGGTGCGCGCGGCGAATTCCTGCGCCTGTGCCCGCGCCAGCCGGGGATCGCGGGTGACGAAATGGGTATCGGTTACGCGCGTCAGGATATTGATGCCCGGCCAGCCCGCGACCTCGGCCTTGGAGACGAAGAACACGGGCATTGCCGCGTTCAGCACAAGGATGTCCAGCCAACCGGAATGGTTCGCGACCACCGCGCCGGGGCCGCGCATGGGTTCGCCCTCGCGCCGCCATTTCATGCCCATGATCCATACGCACATCCGGCAGACGCCCTGCACCCACGGCCCGGTGATCGGGCGGCGGGGGCCGGAAAACAGCCGCTCGATCCCGCGCAGCGGCAGGATCAGCAGGACGCCGATCAGCAGGACCGAGATGATGCCGAAGCCGCGCGTGGCCACAAGGAACCAACCCAAGATGCTGGGTCGGGGCAGTGCCGGTGCAGGATCATCGCCATGCCATGCGTGGCGGGACGCGCCGCCGGGTTCACCAATCGCCTCGCTCATTGTGCCTGCCAACGTGCCTCATAGAATTTCTTGTGCTTGGCCGACATGGCCGCCGTATCGACCAGCAGGAACACGTCGGTGGTATTGAAGTCGTGGTCCACGAAGGCGCCTTCGCCAATCGTGCCACCCAGCCGCAGATAGGCCTTGATCAAGGGCGGCATCCCGGTCATTGCCGCGCGCCGGTCCAAAGCGTCCGGGGCGATCAGATCCATCCGATGATGACCCGGTGCACGCGCCACAGGTCGCAGTGCGGGTGCCGCAAGATGGTGGTGATGCAGCCAGGACAAAGGCTGCGCCAGCGCGTTCACATCCGTGCCATGAAAGGATGCCACGCCGAACAGCAACTGGATCTCGCGCTCCAGCACGTAATCGGCCAGCGCGTTCCACAGCAGGAACATCCCCGCGCCGCCACGAAATGCCGGATCGACGCAGGACCGCCCCAACTCCAGCAGCGACCGATCCGAGCGGCGCAGCGGGTCCAGATCATATTCGGCATCGCAATAGAAGCGGCCAAAGCCGGAGGCACGTTCACCCGGCAACAGACGATAGGCACCGACGACATGGTCCAGATCAGCGGTCGGGCGGCGGGTATCGACCAGAACCAGATGATCGACGACCTCGTCGAACTCATCGCGCTCCAGCCGGTTCTGATGATCGACCAGCGCGCCGTCTCCGCCAAGTTCCTCGACAAAGACACGGTAGCGCAGGCGTTGGGCTGACAGCAGATCCGCCTGATCCGTGGCAAGGCGGGTCTCAAGATAGGTGCTGTCGGGGGTCATTGTCGGGCGCGGAACCTGATCCATTTCTCTGGTTCCGTAACTAGGCACAGGTTCGGGGCATTGCAACAAGGCCGGATGGGCCGGGCGCGGCGGAGTTCGGGTCGGTTGACTCTATCATAGGTTGTATTAATGTTTGTCTAATAACTCAGGAGTGTTCCGTGACCAATTGCAGGTCGACATGGCGTCCGTCCAGCACCTGCTTGCCCGCATTGGCAAAATTGACCGTGATGCGGTCGCCGATGCGGGATTGGACCTGTCCCAGCCCCCATTCCGGGGCGCCGGGATGGCGGACGATCATTCCGGGTTCGAGTATTTCATTCATGTCGCGACCTTTCCAGCGGCGCAGCCAAGGCTAGACCTCGATGGACGATCTGACAATCGGCAGAACCTCAACTTCCCAAGAAGCGCTCTCGCCCGAGCGGTTGGCGGCGCTGGTCAGCGCGCGGCTGTGCCATGACCTGATCTCGCCCCTGGGTGCGATCGGCAACGGGCTTGAGCTGCTGCAGATGTCGGGCGAGTTCCGGGGCATTGCCAATAGTCCCGAATTTCAGCTGATGGCGGAAAGCGTTCAGGCGTCCCGCGCGCGCATTCGCTGGTTCCGCATGGCCTTTGGCCACGGCTCTGCGGATCAGCGGGTCGGTTTGGGTGAACTATCCGCGATCCTTGGCGATTTCGAGAAAAGCGGGCGGCTGCGCGTTCGGATCGAGGCCGAGGGCGACCTGGCGCGATCCGAGGCTCGGCTGATCCTGCTGTCGCTGATGTGCCTTGAAACGGCGCTGCCCTGGGGTGGCAGCGTTCTGGTCTGTCGCGGGGCCAGCGGTTGGCGGCTGGTGGCCGAGGCCAGCCGCACCAAACCCGACCCGGCGCTGTGGTCATGGCTTGACCCGCAAGGATCGGTTGCGCGACCCGATCCGTCGCCCTCCGAGGTGCATTTCGCCATGCTCGCCAGCTTTGCTGCAAGCGAGGGGCGACAACTGGGTTGGGAACTGGACGCCGCCGGGGGCGAGATTTCCTTCTAGAAGGTGCCGTCATCCAGCGCGGCCTGCAGCCTGCGCGCCCATGAGGCGGGGATGTCGGGCAGGCCGTCGAACAGATTGTTCAGCGCCGTCATGGCTGGAGCCCGATCCAGTGGCAGCAGCGCCAACCCGGCCTCGAAGCGCACATGATCGCTTCCGTTCTGGGCCAGCGCCAGCAGCTCTTGCCGGGCGCGGTCAGGGTGTCGGGCCACGGCGGCCCGTGCCAGATGCAGGTGATAGCGCGGCGATTCCCGCCGTGCCATCCGATGCCTGCGCCGAATTTCCTTCAGCCGCAGCCGCCCCTCGACCAGCATGATCGAGACCTTGCCAACCTGACCTTTTTCACCCAGCACGCTGGTGGCCGGATGGCCACCATAGGGCAAGGCCAGCAGCCGCAGCCGGGGAAAAACGTGGGTGATCCGGGCGGCATGTTCCCGGTCGGCGGAAATCGAAGGGTCATAGATCAGCACGCCGCGCAGATCGGTATCGCCCCATTCCTCGGGGCGCGGCATGTCCTGACCAATGCGGCGGAACTTGTCGTGTCGGTCGGGATCGTAGGGCGCAATCCGGGGATCGATCGAATATTGCGGAGAAACCAGCAGCGCCCGACTGACCCGCGCCGCCCGCGAATACAGCAGCGCACCATAGCCGCCCATTGAGAATCCGGTGGCAGTGACCTCGTCATAGGCAGCAGTTGCCGCGCTGAGCGCCTTGGCCAGATGGTCGCTACCCTTGGACAGAAACCAGTCGCGGCGCGCCGATTGCACCATGATTGCTTCGATCCCCGCCCGAACCGCGAAACCCGGACAGGCGGTCGGCACAAAACCGTCCATGATATCGCGCCCGGCCTCAAAGCAGATCACCGCCCGGCGACTGCCACCGGGTGCCGCGAACAGGGTCAGCCGGTGGTGCGAGTCGTCATGAAGGGTCTGGGGCAGGTGCAAGCGACGGCCTCAGCTGCGGATCGCGCCGTCGCCAGTCACCAGATACTTGAAGCTGGTCAGCTGCTCGGCCCCGACCGGCCCGCGGGCATGCATCTTGCCGGTGGCGATGCCGATTTCCGCGCCCATCCCGAATTCGCCACCATCGGCGAACTGGGTCGAGGCATTGCGCATCAGGATCGCGCTGTCGAGCGACTTGAAGAAGCGCGCGGCGGTGGCGTCACTCTCGGTCAGGATCGATTCCGTATGGCCCGAGCCATAACGGCGGATATGGGCAATCGCCTCATCGACACCATCGACCAGTTTGGCCGCGATGATCATGTCCAGGAACTCTTGCCCGAAATCCGTGGGTTGGGCAGGGACAGTGCCGGGGATCTCGGCCAATTCGCCCTCGGCCCGAACCTCGACGCCCGCATCCAGCAGGTCCTGAACCAGAACCGCGCCGTGCTGCGCATAAAATTTCCGGTCGATCAGCAGGCATTCTGCCGAGCCGCAGATGCCGGTGCGCCGGGTCTTGGCGTTCAGGACCACGCGGCGGGCTTTCTCCAGATCGGCGTCGCCATCGGCATAGACGTGGCAGATACCTTCAAGATGGGCAAAGACGGGGACGCGGGCCTCGCGCTGGACCAATCCGACCAGCCCTTTGCCGCCGCGCGGTACGATCACGTCGATCAGCCCTTGGGCGCGCAGCAGGGCGGCGACGGCCTCGCGGTCGCGGGTGGGGACAAGCTGGATCGAGGCCTCGGGCAGGCCGGCCTGACGCAGACCGGTGACCAGCGCCTGATGGATCGCCTCGGAGCTGTTCAGGCTTTCCGAACCGCCGCGCAGGATCACCGCATTGCCGGATTTCAGCGCAAGCGCTGCGGCGTCGGCGGTGACGTTCGGCCGGCTTTCATAGATCACGCCGATGACGCCCAAGGGCGTCGCCACGCGCTGGATATGCAGCCCGTTCGGACGGTCCCATTCGGCCAGAATCCGACCGACCGGATCGGGCTGGGCCGCGACCGCGCGCAAGCCGTCAGCCATGGCGCGGATGCGCGACGAGTCCAGCTTCAGCCGATCCAGCATCGAGGGGCTAAGACCCTTTTCTGCCGCGAAATCCATGTCCAGCACATTGGCGTCCAGAATGGCCTGTTCCGAGGCGATGATGGCATCCGCAGCCCCGATCAGCGCGGCATGCTTGCGCTCGGCCGAAGCCTCGGCCAAGGCCAGCGCGGCTTCGCGCGCGGCAGTGCCAAGCTTGGCGATCAGCGCATCGGCATCGGTCTGGGTCAGGTCTTTCATCGCGGTATCCCCCTAGCTTGGCCCTGAAATAGGCCGGGGATGGGCGAAAAACCAGAAGGAAAGGGGAAGGTGCAGGATTCTGTTGCCAGGCTCCTGCGGGCCCCGCCTTACGCTGCTAGGCGCAAGGGCTTAAGTTTCGGTAACTCGAACTGCTTACGCAGCCAGAGCGACCGGAGCACGGTTGTCGTTGGCAACTGTACAATTTGCACCGATAACGGTGGTAGCTCACCGAGACAAAGCAAACAGCTTTAGACGTTCGTCGATCCTGTTTCGACCCCAAGTGCCCCCAACGAGGGAGTTTGGTGGAGTCGCCGGGTACCGCCCCCGGGTCCGATCCGCTTATTACCTGCGCGTTTATGTCCATAGTCCGGGCGAACCCGAACAGGGGCAATATAGGCGGGGGCCGTGCCAGCCGCAAGGGAGGGGAACGCTGTTCCCCTCTTGGCCCGCAAGCGGTCCAATTCACCCCTTGGGGTATTTCTCAAACGAAGAAAGACCAAGGGGCGGCGCGGGACCTGACGGCTTCACCGTTTCACAAATACCCATTGCAAGGCTGGCAAAAGCGAAGCGCCCCGCACAAGGGCGGGGCGCTCGGGTTTGCGTCTGGAGTTAGAAGCCGGCTTTGATCTTTTCGAACTCGGCCAGCTGCTTTTCGCGCTGCGCCGGGTCATTCGGGGTCTGCGCGAGGATCGGGACGTCGATCTCTGACAGGCCGTTCTTGACGGCGGGCTCGTCCTTGATCGTCTCCATCGCCACGGTCGAGGTATGGCCGTAGCCGATGGTTTCCAGCAGCGCCTTGGCCGAGGTCGGGGCAAGCCAGGCGTTCATGAAGTCATGCGCCTTTTCTTCGTTGCCGGGGCCGTTCTTCATGTTGATGTAGCCGCAGAAGAAGGTCGAGGAACCCTCTTTCGGGGCGCGCTGGAAGCCGACGGGGAAGCCGTCGTTTTCCAGAAGCACCACGCCGTCATTCCACGACCACGCGATATCGACCGCGCCCGAGGCCATCAGCTGCGCCTGTTCCGAGGGGTCGGCCCAATAGGCGGCGACGTTCACATGCGCCTTGCGCAGCCAGTCGGCGGCCGCCGTGAACTGCTCATCCGTCACCTTGGTCCAGTCGGTCACGCCGGTCGCCAGATAGGCCAGCGCCCAAACGTCATCGGCCGAATCGGGCAGCGAGGTGCGGCCCTGGTATTTTGGGTCGAGGAACACGTTCAGGCTGGCCACGTCTTCGGCCGGGACGGTCTCGGTGTTATAGGCGATGGCGGTCGCGCCCCAGTCGGTGGGGACGAACCAGACGCCCTGATCGTCCTTGAAGATCGGGCTGTCGAGGAACTTCGGGTCGATATCGGCGAAGTTCGGGATCTTCGAGACATCCCAGGGCTCGATCAGCCCGGCATCGCGGTATTTCGAGATCATCTGCGAGCAGGGATGGGCAACATCGGCTTTGAAGCCCGAGGCGAGCTTCTGATAGGCCTCGTCGTCATCGCCGTAGAAGGCATAGGTCGGGCTATCGCCATATTTGTCGATATAGCCCTGAAAAATCGAGGGTTCCTCGAATCCCGCCCAGTCGAAGACGGTCAGTTCGGAATCGGCAGCAAGGGCGGGCAGGGCAGCGCCCGACAGGACAAGGGCGAGGGCGGAGGAGCGCAGAAGTTTCATCTGTGACCTTTGGATGGGTAGTCGATGACATGGACGCTAGCGGCCCCGCCGCAGCCTCGCAAGCGTTCGGTGACTGGGATTTGCCCGTTCCGGGAGCACTGCCGCATAATATTGCAGGCGGGTCTACCAGCGCCCGGAAGCTCCGCCGCCTCGCGATGAGCCGCCGCCAAAGCCCGACCCGCCCCCGCGTGAGGCGGCGCGATAGGCCGGGTTGCGTTCGCGTCGCAATACGCGGTCGTCAGGACCATAGAAGATGCGCTGGGGCATCGGTGCCGGGCGGGTTTCGGACCAGTCGCAATGCGGGCAGCGACGGGTCACGTCGGTCTGGGCGATCATGTAGCCGCCCTTGGGCTGGGTTTCGCGATGCGGGCTGCGGGTGGTGGTGATGCCGCCCTTGCCGCATTGCGGGCAATGGCGTCGACGCCAGTGTTTGATGCCGATGGCGGCAAAGATCGCGGCGAAGGCGCCAAAGAAAACAAGGTTTAGCGCCCGGTCCACCCAATTCGTCCGGGGCTTTGCCGGGGGTGGCAGACCCTGCGCATGGGGGCGGGCGATCAGGGTGATGACCGCCTCGGTCCCGTCGCGGATGCCTTGCGACATATGCCCGGCGCGATAGGCGGGCAGCATCGTGCCCCGCATGATGTCCTGCGCGCGGATATCGGCATCGTTCGGGTAGCCTGCGCCAAGCTCGATCCGGGCCTCGCGGTCCTGCGCCAGAACAAGGATCATGAAGCCGTCATTGCGGGTGGCATCACCCACGCCCCAATGGTTGAAAAGTCGGGTGGCAAAGGGTTCCAGCCCGTCGGTTCCGCCGTAGCTGGCACGGTCGGGCAGGGTGACCACCGTGCCTTCGACTCCGGTGCTATTGCGAAGTTCGGTCAGGGCGCGGTCCAGCGCGGCCTCATCATCGGGGTCGATGATCTGGGCGAAGTCGTTGACGGTGGTCGAGGTCCAGTCGGGCAGCGCCTCGGCCAGCGCCGCCTGTGTCAGCAGCGCAAGGCCAAGAAGCAGGGCTGCCAGCCTGCGCATCAATTGGCCAGAATCTCGGGGCCGCCGCAGATCTTGGGGTCCGGGTGACCGATCAGCGCATCGTCGCGGCCGACGAAATCCACCGCATGCAGGATGGTCTGGATCGCGGCGATCCGGGCCCGGCGTTTGTCATCCGAGCGGATCACCGTCCATGGCGCGACCGCGGTATGGCTTCGCGACAGCGTGTCATGGATGGCGTCGGTATAGTCGTCCCATTTCGCCAGCCCGTCCACGTCGATGGAACTGAGCTTCCACTGCTTCAGCGGGTCCTGCTCGCGGTCGAGGAAGCGCTTGAGCTGTTCGGCCCGGTCCACGCTGAGCCACAGCTTGACCAGCGTGATGCCGTCATCGGCGAACATCGCCTCGAACTGCGGAAGCTGGCGAAAGAAGGTCTCGCGCTCATCCTTGCCGGAAAAGCCGAAGACCCGCTCGACGACGCCGCGATTGTACCAGCTGCGGTCGAACAGCGCGATTTCGCCCTTGGCGGGCAGCCAGTCGACATAGCGCTGGAAATACCATTGCCCGGCCTCGCGCTCACTGGGCTTGGGCAGGGCCACGATATAGGCCGAGCGCGGGTTCAGGTTCTCGCGCACGCGCTCAATCGTGCCGCCCTTGCCGGCGGCATCGCGGCCCTCAAACAGGACCACGACACGTTTCCCGGTATGGATCACATCGCGCATCATGCGGACGAGCTGTTGTTGCAGCACCTCCATATGGGCGTCGTAATCCTTGGATTTCATTTCCTCGGGATAGGGGTAGCTGTCGCTGAGGATGTCATCCTTGTCGGCCTTCTGGATGGCCTTGCGGATGTCCGGGGGCGCATCCTTTTCGAAGAAACGCGTGATCGCGCCGACATAGGGCAGATCAGGATGCCCCTGACCAATGGCCTTGTCCCCGGACTTTTTCGCCACGGCTTACCCCTTCCCGATCAGATCCATGTCGTATTCGGTCGTCTGGTAGATCTCGTTGATCCAGTTACCGTAAAGCAGGTGGGCATGGCTGCGCCAGCGGTTCGTGGGGGCAAGGCTGGGATCGTCGTCGGGATAGTAATTCACCGGGACGTTGATCGGTTTCCCGGCCATGACGTCGCGGTCATATTCGTCCTTCAGCGTCGTGCTGTCATATTCGAAATGGTTGAAGACATAGAGCGCGCGGCGGCTTGGGTCCTCGATCAGGCAGGGGCCGGACTGTTCCGAGGCGATCAGCGTGCGGAGCGCCGGGATTGCGTCGACTTCATCCTGCCGCACCTCGGTCCAGCGGCTGACCGGGACCAGCACGTCATCGGAAAAGCCGCGCAGATAGGGGCTGGCGGGGGCAAGATTGCGGTGCCGGAAGCAGCCGAATGCCTTGTGGTCAAGGATGTGCTTTTCCAGCCGGTTGAAATGCCATGCCATGGCCATGCCGCCCCAGCAGACGCCAAAGGTCGAATGCACATGCGTCTGGGTCCATTCAAAGACGCGAGTCAGTTCGTCCCAATAGGTCACCTCCTCAAAGGGCAGATGCTCGATCGGTGCGCCGGTGATGACCAGGCCGTCGAATTTCTCTCCGGTCGCTTCGACATCGCAGAAGCGGCGATAGAAGCTTTCCATGTGGTCGGCGGCGGTGTTGCGGCTTTCGTGATCCGACATGCGGATCAGTTGGAAGTCGATCTGCAGGGGAGTCGCGCCGATCAGCCGGGCGAACTGGTTCTCGGTCTGGATCTTTTTCGGCATCAGGTTCAGCAGCCCGATGCGCAGAGGCCGGATATCCTGGGTCGCAGCCCGACCCGGCGACATGACCATGACGCCTTCATTCGACAGGATGTCAAAGGCGGGCAGGTCATTCGGTAGGGTAATGGGCATCATGCGTCCTTTCTGTCGATGGCGCGACCGATCAGGGCGATCAGGTCGGCCGGCGTTCTGACCTCGGCGACTTCCTCGGCCAGCAGCGTCACACCGCGCCGCGCCATCGCCTCGTAGCGGGGCTGGCGATGGGCCAGCGCGCGGGCATAGGTCCAGCGGATGAAATCATCGGGATTGACCTGTTCCTCGGTCAGGCCTTTTTCAACCCGGTAATCGGTCCAGGCGCGATCAAGAAACTGCGGTTGGTAATACATGGGCTTTGGCGCGCGGTCGAAGCGACGCACCAGTTCCGCAGTGTGGTCGTCCGAGCCCTTGATCCAGACCAGCAGCAATTCACGCTGCAGCGTGTCCAGCACCGGGTCCGCATCGGCAAAGGGATCGACCACCTCGCAGATCGAGCCACCCGAATCGCAGACGAAATTCGGAATGCCGTAGATGTCCTTGCCGCGACGGATGAAATGCCCGGTATCCAGCAGAGACGATATCTCGGCCGTGCGGTGCTGATCCTGCCGGCGCATGTATTCCTCGAAATCGAGGCCGCCGCGCGACGGGCTGCCGGGCTTGCCCAGATAGGTGGACAGCGGCGCGAGGTTCTCGAACGTGATGTTGCTGGCGATATAGACCGAATCCGACAGCAGGAGTTCGCGCAGGAAAGGGACCTTCATCGCCTCGCGCTTGAAGTTGTCGGCGATCAGCTCGCCCATGTAACGCGTGCCGATGCGGTAATCGACCGAGTAGTGGAACCAGTCGCCCGCATTGCGCAGCATGGTCGCCAGATAGGTCTTGCCCAGACCCGACATGCCGAAAAACAGCACGCGCCTGCGCTGTGCGTTCAGCCATTCGGCTTGTGTCCTGTAAAGCATGGGCATTCCTTTTCGCGGTTGCGCGATAGTTAGAACCCCGCGCGCCCGGTGAAAAGGGGGAGGCCGTTCGCCAGGCCATCGGGGCGCGCAAAGCGGGTGCGCGGCCCATATCAATCCGCTGTAGCGCGACCAGTGCAATCGCGCTATCATCCGCGGCAGACCCGGAAAACGGGCTCCCGGCAACGGGATAAACAGAGGCAGTGACGGCGGTTCATCCATGACCGAGATGGTCTTTGGCACCACACCCGTTCGGGCTGGTGATCCGATTCTTCCACGCTGGTGGCGCACCGTCGACCGATGGTCCTTGGCCTGCGTGCTGGGCCTGTTCGCGATGGGCCTGCTTTTGGGGCTGGCGGCCTCGGTTCCGCTGGCGGAAAAGAACAACCTGCCGCAGTTCTATTATGTGACGCGTCAGGCGATCTTTGGCAGCATGGCGATTGGCGCGATGCTGGTCGTGTCGATGTTCTCGCCTCGCTTCGTGCGGCGGATCGGCGTCTTTGGCTTTGCCATCGCCATTGTCGCGATCGTGCTGCTGCCCTTCATCGGGACGGATTTCGGCAAGGGCGCCGTGCGTTGGCTGCGCCTGCCGGGCGGCATGTCGGTGCAGCCCTCGGAGTTCCTGAAGCCCTGCTTCATCGCCATTTGCGCATGGTTCATGGCCGCAAGCCAAG
>Ga0247819_10000885_pt1 | contig 16723 bp, 15 predicted proteins | sample 13C_Xylose_Day6_FD_193428 | JGI IMG/M metagenome (GOLD analysis project Ga0247819, IMG submission 193428) | Soil microbial communities from agricultural site in Penn Yan, New York, United States - 13C_Xylose_Day6 | ecosystem: Environmental > Terrestrial > Soil > Agricultural land | place: USA...
GATGCAGATCACCGGTGGTTCGACCTCGACCTGGATGGAGTTCGACCGCTATCGCCAGGCCGGCGCGGCGGCGCGGTTGATGCTGATAGAGGCGGCAGCCAAACGTTTTAACGTGGCGCCTTCGCAGATTCGTACCGAGTCCGGCGTGGTAATTGCCGGTGGCCAGCGTGCCACGTACGGCGAGTTGGCCGATGACGCCGGCAAGCTGCCGGTGCCGGACCCTGCGTCAATCAAACTCAAGGAAGCCAAGGACTGGACGATCATCGGCAAGCCCACCAAGCGCCTGGACACACCGGAGAAGATCACCGGTCGGGCGAAGTTCGGCATGGACGTGCAGTTCGACGGTTTGATGACCGCCATGGTCGCCCGTTCGCCGGTCTTCGGCGGTAAGGTCAAATCCTTCGAAGGTGCTGAGGCGCTGGCCATCCCCGGTGTGCACAAAGTACTGCAGGTGCCAACCGGTGTGGCAGTGATCGCTGATCATTACTGGGCGGCGAAACTGGGCCGTGATGCGCTGCACGTCGAGTGGGACCTGGGGCCCAACGCCGGGCTCGACAGTCAGAAACTGCTGGAGAGTTTCCGCAAACTCGCCGCCACTCCGGGCCTGCCGGCCAGCAAGGCAGGGGACACCAGCGCAGCATTGGCCAAGGCTGTGAAGAAACTCGATGTCGAGTACAGCGTGCCTTACCTGGCCCATGCGCCGATGGAGCCGCTCAACTGCACCGTGAACATCACCCAGGACAAATGCGAGATCTGGACCGGCACGCAGTTCCAGACCCTGGACCAGTTGATTGCCGGGAAAATCACCGGGCTCAAGCCCGAGCAGGTGGAAATCCATACCGAATTCCTCGGTGGCGGTTTCGGCCGGCGAGCCAACCCGACATCGGACTTTGTTGCCGAAGCGGTGTACGTCGCCAAAGCGGCGGGCGGACCGGTCAAAACCGTGTGGGCGCGGGAGGATGACATCCGTGGCGGTTATTACCGCTCGGCGTTTTTGCATCAGGCGCAGGTTGGTCTGGGCGCCGATGGCCTGCCGGTGGCGTGGAAACACGTAATGGTCGGGCAGTCGATCATGGCCGGCACGTCGCTCGAAGCGACCATGGTCAAGGACGGCATCGATAAAACGTCCGTCGAAGGTGTGGCGGACAGTCCTTATCTGGAGGGAATGGCCAATCATCAAGTTGACCTGCACTCGCCGCAAACCGGCATCAGCGTGTTGTGGTTGCGTTCAGTGGGGCACAGCCACACGGCGTTCGTCATGGAGTCGTTGATTGACGAGTTGGCCAGCGCAGCGGGGAAAGACCCGGTGGAGTACCGACGAACGCTGCTCAAAGAGCATCCGCGGCACTTGGGCGTCTTGAACCTGGCCGTGGAAAAAGCCAACTGGAAAGCGCCACTGGCGGACGGCCATGCCTTGGGCGTGGCGGTGCACGAATCATTCGGCAGTTATGTGGCGCAGGTGGCGGAGGTGTCCCAGGACAACCTCGCGATTCGCGTGCATCGCGTGGTGTGTGCGGTGGATTGCGGGATCGCGGTCAACCCGCAGAGCATCGCCGCGCAAATGGAGTCATGCATCGCCTTCGGGTTGGGCTTTACCTTGCACAGTCACCTGACGTTCAAGGACGGCCAGGTGGTGCAATCCAACTATCACGACTATCAAGTGCTGCGCCTCAACGAGATGCCAGTGGTCGAAGTGCACATCGTGCCCAGCAGCGATAAACCCGGTGGCATCGGCGAAGCCGGTGTACCACCCACGGCCCCGGCGGTGGCCAACGCGGTGTTCGCCTTGACCGGCCAGCGCCTGCGGGAGCTGCCGTTGCAATTGTCGGGGGTGTGAAATGAGACGTCATCATTGGGTGTTGGGTTCGCTGACCCTGTTCTGCCTGTTTATCTACACAACGGAGCTGTTTGCCGAAGACAAGGAGGCCCTGAAGGCGTTCGACACCGTGCGACAGGTGTTCCAGAGCCCCCGGTGCCAGAATTGCCATATTCCCGGTGACTCGCCGTTGCAATTCGATGCCGGTACACCCCACGCGATGAACGTGGTGCGGGGGATGGACGGCAAAGGGGCGGCCGGTTTGCCCTGCGCCAGTTGCCACGCCGAAGCCAATCCGCCGGCCAGTTACGGTCCCAAGGCTCCACCGGGAGCGCCGCATTGGAGCCTGCCGCCGGCAGCACACAAAATGGCCTGGATCGGCCTGCCTCCCGACAAACTGTGCGCCATGATCAAGGACCGCGGGAGCAATGGTGACCGTGATTTCGCCGCGCTGATCAAGCACGTCAGCGAAGACAAACTGGTGTTGTGGGGCTGGAATCCGGGCGGTAATCGCGCGCCGGTACCGGTGGCGCACGATGTTTTTGTCACGCAATTCAAGCTCTGGACGGATGCCGGTGGGCCGTGCCCGGTAACGGGAAGCTGACCAACGGCCCGTAAACAGGGAGTCAAACCCGCTTTGGAGGGCTCTAAAGAACATACCCACCAATGGAGTATGTGATGCTGATTTCAGGCAAGCCGCACAAGAAAAGCGTCTGCGCAGACCCTTTGCGCACGCCCGCACAGGAGCGCGAACTGTTGCGCGACCTGGCCCGCCAGGCTGAGCAGGCGCTGACGGGCGTGCAGATGGCAAGCATGGATGAGTTGACGTTGTTGTCCAATCGCCACGGCTTCTTGGCGTTGGCCCAAATGGCCCTGGAGGCCTGCGCGCAACTGGAACGGCCAGCGACGCTGCTGTTCTTCAACCTCGATGATTTCAAACGCATCAACTACCTGTTCGGGCGTGCCGAGGGCGACGATGCCCTGAAAACCTTCGCGGATGTGCTGCGCATCGGCTTCCGCGAAAGTGATGTGATCGGGCGACTGGAAGGTGCGACTTTTGTGGCCTTGCTCACCGGTTCCGGCAGCGTGGATCTTACGGCGATCAAGGCGCGGTTTGAAGAAATGCTCGATGAGCGCAATGCCACGCTGCACCGGGGCTATGACATCAGGTTCAGCATTGGGCAGATTGAATACGATCCCACGGTGCATGGCTCGTTCGAGGAGCTTTTGGCCGAGGCGGAAAAGGTCTTGGGCCGCGGAGTGTGCTGAATTGACTGGCCCCATCGCCAGCACGATGGCTATCAGCTCAGCACGAACTCCACCGGTTCCAGTTGTGGCGGCAATTCTGTTGCGCCCATTGCAGCCAGCACATCGCGTTCGATGTTGCGCACGATAGCGTCGGTGGGGAGGTCGTTTTCGTCGCGGCCGAACGGGTCTTCCAGTTCATCGGCAATCGCGTCCAGGCCGAAAAAAGTGTAGCTGACAATCGCCGTGAAAACCGGTGTCAGCCAGCCCAGCGGTTCGGCCATGGCGAACGGCAGCAGGATGCAGAACAGGTAAATGGTCCGGTGTAACAGCAGGGTGTAGGGGAATGGAAGCGGTGTGTTCTTGATCCGTTCACACACGGCCTGGGCATGGGTGAGGCTGGTCAAATGATTGGCCATGAGCGTGTAGCGCCAGTCGTTGATCGCCCCGGATTCGTTGAGTGCCGAGCACTGTTGGCCGACCTGCAGCAGTATCTGTCCGCTGATGTCCGTGGTGTCGTTCCTGGGCATCGGTTGCAGCCAGTCGCCACTGGCGGCCAGTTCGTTTTCCTGGCGCAGGCGCGCGTTGAGGGCATGGGCGAAGCCGCAGAGGTTGCTCAAAATCGGGTGTCGCTGCGCCGTGTCTTTGATCACCAGGGTTTCGCGGATCATCGAGCGGGTTGCCACGATCACATCGCCCCACGCTTTGCGCGCTTCATACCAGCGGTCATAACAGGCGTTGTTGCGAAAGCTCATGAAAATCGACAACGACAAACCCAACAGGGTGAAGGGCGTGGCACTGACCTTGGAAAAATACATGGGGTGCAGGGTTTCGATGAGCACGATGGCCGAGGCGAGCAGTGTCACCATCAGGCTGCGCCGGGCGATGCGTTTGGCGATGGAACCCTTGAGCGAAGTCAGCACGCCGATCAGGTTTGGCTTGGGTCTCACAATCATGAGGTTCAGCCGCCAGTCATGTTCATGAAGCGAACCACCTGCACATCGTCGTTCACTTCGAAGTTGTGTCGATAGGGCTTGAGTTTCATCGCCTCGATGATGGCTTTCTCCAGGCGTTCTGGCTGCCCGGGATGGCTACGCAATACGGCCTTCAGGTCAACCGAATGTTCATTGCCCAGGCACAGCAGCAATCGACCTTCGACCGTCAGCCGCACCCGATTGCAGGTGCCGCAGAAGTTATGGCTGTGGGGCGAAATGAACCCCAGGCGAATCTGCGGCGCTTCGGCCAGCCGCCAGTAACGCGACGGCCCTTGGGTCGACTCGGCGGAGTCAATCAGAGTGTAGCGTTCGGCGATCTTTTCACGGACCTGGGCGCTGGAATAAAACGATTCGGCGCGGCTGTGTTCATCGATGGTGCCCAGTGGCATCTCTTCAATGAAGGAAATATCGAGGTTGCGGTCAATGGCGAAGCTCACCAGATCATTGATCTCGTGATCATTGCGGCCCTTCATCACCACGCAGTTGAGTTTGGTGTTGCGAAAACCGGCCCGGTTGGCGGCGTCGATGCCCTTGATCACCTGCGCCAGGTCACCGGTGCGGGTCAGTTCGCGAAAGCGCTGCGGGTCGAGGCAGTCGAGGCTGATGTTGAGGCGGTTGACCCCGGCGTCGAACAAGGGCTGTGCCAGTTTGGCCAACTGCGAACCATTGGTGGTCATGCACAGCTCGCGCAGGCCGGGCAGGGCAGCGATCTTTTCGCACAGTTGCACCACGCCCGGACGAATAAGGGGCTCGCCCCCGGTCAGGCGGATTTTGCGGGTGCCCAGCGCGACGAAGCTTTCGGCCAGTTGATAAATTTCTTCCAGGGTCAGCACCCGTTGGCGCGGCAGAAACTGCATGTCCTCGGCCATGCAATACACGCAACGGAAATCGCAGCGGTCGGTGACCGACATCCGCAGGTAGTCCACGCGGCGGGAGAACCCATCGATCAAGACTCGTTCTGACATGACATCCTCGCGTGGCGTCTCGTGTGGCGTACTCCGCGATTAACGGCTTTGTGCGCAGACTAAGAGCATCCGGCAGGGACGTCCAATCAGTATCAGTAACCGCTTGATCGAGCGGATCTATGATGGGGTCTACTGCGCACCAAACATCGCCGTCCAGTAGATGCCCGCATCACTCTTCGGATCATTGGCATACGCCGCGCCCAGCTCATTGAATTGCGGGTTCATCAGGTTGGCGCAGTGTCCGGGGCTGGCCAGCCAGCCATCGACGACCTTGCGCACAGTGTCTTGCCCGGCGGCGATGTTTTCGCCGATTTGCTGAAAGTTATAGCCCGCCAGCTCGGCGCGGTCACCCGGTGTGCGACCGTCGCGGTCCTTGTGGTCGAAGAAGTTGTTGTTGGCCATCGAGCGCGAATGGGCTTCGGCGGCGCTGCCCAGCGTGGCGTTCCAGGCCAGTGGCGTGGTGGCGTTGAATGATTGAGTGCCGCACTGGCGTGGCTTGGTGCGTGCGGCGTTCAGCTCGGTCAGCAGTTTCTGGCCTTCGGCTTGCCAGTCGCCCAGGCGTGCGCTCAACAGGGGCCGTGCCACGACAATGCGCCACTCACGGTCCTGTCGGCTCACCCCGACATCGACAAATTGCGGGTCGAGCACGATCTGGCAAAAACTTTCCTGAATCGCTTTCATCGCCGATGCCGCGTCGCGCGGCCCGGAGAGGCTGATCGCCTGCACGTTCTTCATGGGGTAACCGGCGCCGGCCATGGCTTGTTGCAGGTTGCCGATGCTGGCGCCAGACAGCGCCAAACGCGGATCGGCTGCCAAGGGTGGCAGCTCCGATGAAACCTGGCCGGCGCAACGTTGCAACTGGCTGCGATAGACGTTGATCGACTCGATCAACTGCGACTCTTCGCTCGCCACGGCGCTGGCGGCCAACAGCAGGCCCAATGACACACCGGCAAAGCGCATAGCGGATGGTAGCAAACGCATGGAAATCTCCCTTGAGCTGACTGCGCCCATGATGCGCGAAGTTACCTTGTCACAGGCAACGGATTTTCCCGAAAGTTGTGGCACAAGTGCAATCATTTCACTACTACACTCAAGCGAACTGCCAACTGAGTAGTGCCCAACCATGCGCCATCACTGGATAGCAACCTGCCTCGCCCTGATAGTGCTCGCCGGTCCGGCACTCGCCGCCGATCAACAGCAAACCCAAAAAGTCGCCGAAGACAAAGCCGAGGTACTTGAGCAGAAGGCTGCCGACAACAGCAGTCCGGCACCGGTCCCTAAGTCTGAAGCTATCACCCAGCCCGAAGTGCAGGCCGTGGACCCGGCGGGCAAGGCGCCGCTGGACGACGCCATTACCTGTCTCGCCCGGTCGATCTACTGGGAGGCCAAAGGCAAGGACGCTGCCGATATGGAAGCAGTGGCCAACGTGGTCATGAACCGCCTCGGTCATGGAGGTTTTCCCGATACGGTATGCGGTGTGGTCAAGCAGGGTTCGGAAACCAAAAGCTGCCAGTTTTCCTGGTGGTGTGACGGGCGCGCCGACTCGGTTCAGGAGGAAGTGCCTTACGCGCTGGCCAAGGAAATCGCGCGCAAGGCGCTGAACAAGCAACTGCCGGATCGCACCAAAGGCGCGTTGTATTTCCATGACCGCACGGTTAAACCGAATTGGGCCAAGGAGTACACCAACACGGCGAACATCGGTTTGTTCAAGTTTTACAAGCCTCAAGGCGGGGATGCGAAGTAGTCGCTTTCAAGGGGGAACACCGTTCGCAATGCATCTGGACCACCGAAACTGAAACATTTCTGTTCTACAAGCGTTCTGACCAAACAACGCGTTAGAAACGTCATGAGTGGAACAGAACATGGAACAGGCGTGGTTATCGAGCAGCAACACCGCACCGACCGGTGCGTCCGCACGGGGCTGTGGGACTCCATGAGCCAGGACATTTTTGTATCCGTGCTGATTCCAGCAAAAAACGAAGCGACCAACCTCAAGCCATTGCTGGAGGAAATTCGCGTGGCGCTGGCCAACGAGGCCTACGAGATCATCGTCGTCGACGATGGCAGTACCGATGCCACCCTGCACGAACTGCGGCAGATCAAGCACAACGGCTTGGACGCCTTGCGCATCCTGCACCATGAGCGTTCGCTGGGGCAGAGCACTTCGCTCTACCACGCGGCCCGCGAAGCGCGCGGTCAATGGTTGGCCACCCTCGATGGCGACGGGCAGAACGACCCCGCGGACATCCCTGGAATGCTGGCGCTGGTGCGCGGCGAACCGGGCAGGGTCGACGTGCAATTGGTCGCCGGGCACCGGGTCAACCGTCGCGACACCGCCAGCAAACGCTGGGCGTCGCGTTTCGCCAATGGCCTGCGCAGCCGTTTGCTCAAGGACGCCACGCCGGACACCGGTTGCGGCTTGAAACTGGTCGAGCGCGCAGCCTTTCTGCGCCTGCCGTATTTCGACCACATGCACCGCTACATTCCAGCCCTGATCCAGCGGCACAACGGACGCATGATCGTTCACCCGGTCAACCACCGTCCGCGCACTACCGGCGTTTCCAAGTACGGCAACCTTGACCGTGCCCTGGTTGGCATTCTCGATCTGGTGGGGGTGTGGTGGCTGATCCGGCGCACGCGCCTCAACACCCATGCGCAGGAGATCGAAGGATGATGCTGACCCGTGAAGCCCTGTGGCTGATGGTCGGTTTTGCCGGCCAGATTGCCTTCACCGGTCGCTTTGTCTTGCAGTGGCTGTACAGCGAATACAAAAAACGCAGCGTGATCCCGACCAGCTTCTGGTACCTGAGCATCGTCGGCAGCACGTTGTTGTTCGCGTATGCGATCTATCGCCAGGACCCGGTGTTCATCGCCGGTCAAGCGTTCGGCTCTATCGTCTACCTGCGCAATTTGCAATTGATCAGAAGAAGCAAAGACCTCAAGGAATAAGTCATGCGCAGAACGCTGCCACCCCGGGTCGAGTGCCTGGGCCTGATGCTCTTTGCCCTGTTGTTGATCGGCGCGGGTCTGGGGCTGCGTCAGGCGCAGAACGTGGATGAAGAACGTTTCCTCGGCGTGGCGCTGGAAATGTTGCACAACGGCTCGTGGCTGATCCCTCACCGGGCCGGGGAAATCTACGGTGACAAACCGCCGATCTTCATGTGGACGGTGGCGTTCTTCGTCTGGCTGACCGGCAAACCGAACATCGCGCTGTATATTCCGGGGCTGTTTTCGGCGGTAACGGTGACGGCAATGGTCTACGACCTTGGCCGTCGCTTGTGGAGCCAACGCATCGGGCGCATCGCCGCGTTGCTGTACCTGGCGACTTATCAGACCTACAGCATCCTGCGCACCGGGCAGATCGACAGCTTCCTGATTCTATTCACCACCCTCGGCCTGTACGGGTTGGCGCGGCATCTGCTGCTCGGGCCGGCCTGGCGCTGGTTCTATGTGGGATGCGCGGCGATGGGCATCGGCGTGATCACCAAAGGCGTGGGATTTCTGCCGGCGCTGATGCTGATTCCCTACGCGTATGCCGTTCGCAAAGGCTGGCCTGGCGTGGTGGCGATGCCGGGTGAGGCACGCAAATGGCTGCTTGGATGTGTGCTGATGCTGGCCGCTATTGCCATCTGGTTACTGCCTTTGGCCGTGTCCATTGTGCTCAACGGCAGCACTGAAGAAATTGCCTATGCGCGGGAAATCCTCCTGCGCCAGACCGCAGGCCGCTACGCCGCCGCGTGGCACCACCGTGAGCCATTCTGGTATTTCTTCACCAACGTCATTCCGCAATATTGGCTGCCGCTGGTGTTGGTGCTGCCATGGCTGGTGCCCGCGTGGCGTCGTCAGTTGCAAAAGCGCGACGGTCGGGTGCTGGTGTTGCTGGGTTGGGTGACATTGGTCGTGCTGTTTTTCTGTATCAGCAGCGGCAAACGCAAACTGTACATTTACCCGGCGCTGCCCGCGCTGGTGTTGGTGGCCGCGCCGTTGGTACCGTGGCTGCTGCAACGCTGGTTCCGCCAGCGTCCGCGCTTTCGAAAAGTGTTCCCGGCGCTGGTTGCGACCTGGTTCGTGCTGTGGTTCGCCCGGGGTTTTGTCGAACCGATCAGGGACGGTACCAACCCCAATGAGACGATCATGGCGCAGGCCAACACCCTGACCCATGGCGCCGACCTGGTACTGGTCAACTGGAGCGAGGGGCACTGGCTGTTTGCCCGCCAGCCGATCGTGCATTTCGGCATGCTCGATTCGACGGTGGAGCGAGCGGCGCAATGGCTGCGAGAGCATCCCAAGGATTACGCATTGGTGCCGGATGAGGTGCTGAGTCGCTGCTTCAAGCCTGAGGCTGCGCGGGAACTGGGGGAGAACTCCAGAGCCTTGTGGTCGATTGTCGGGGTGGAGGCGGATAACGGGCAGTGTCATCCGGGGCCGGCGTCCACGGTCTATCGATTCAACGGGGCGTCCTTTGCTGTGCATTAATCAGGGCTTCAAGGTTCCATTCTGGTGCCTTGCGTATATCGGCAGGAATGCTTCCGATTCCGCAAACTGCGCATATACCTATTCAGAATCAACGAGATAAACGCAAAGCCTGCGTGCCACAACTGACGTGGCACGCACATTGCTCAGTCCCTCCCGCACCTTTTCGGGTGCGATAGATCCGGGACGACCCGGAGGCCTCACGGCTTTGTGGGATCTGGACGACCAGGTGACATTTTGACTAATCATCAGGAGGTTACTTATGGCGCCCATGCCTCGAATCACCCCTCATTCAGCCTTCAAGACGCTGCCCCTCGTGGACATTCGCGGGCTGTTTTCGACGACCCTGGCTGATCGGGCCGAAGCTGCTGCCGCCCTGGGAGATGCCGCCTCGCAAGCGGGCTTTCTTTACGTGACCGGGCACGGCATCGATCCGCAGGTTATCAATGGTCTCAAGCAGCGAGCGGCGGAGTACTTTGCGCAGCCGCTCGAACAGAAAATGCAGGACTACATCGGGCATTCGAGCAATCACAGCGGTTACGTGCCCGAGGGCGAGGAGCAGTTCGTCGAGGGCAGCATCGACCACAAAGAAGCGTTCGATGTCGGTTTCGATTACCCGTCGTCCCAGGGACGTCGGCCGATGCTGGGCGCCAATCGCTGGCCGGCGTTGCCGGGGTTCAAACAGGACGTCAAGGCTTACTACGACGCGGTGTTCAACCTCAGCCTCACGCTTTTTCGCGGTTTCGCATTGGCATTGGGGTTGCCGGAAAATGCCATCAGCCAATACGTCAAACAGCCACCGAGCCAGCTGCGGTTGATTCACTATCCCTTCTCGCCGCAGGCACCGACAGATCGTCCCGGCATTGGTGCGCACACGGATTATGAGTGCTTCACGATTCTGTTGCCGACGGCTCCGGGCCTGGAAGTCCTCAACGGGGCAGGGCAGTGGATCGACGTGCCGTTGGTGGACGGAGCATTTGTCATCAACATTGGCGACATGCTGGAAGTACTGAGTAATGGCCGGTACGTGGCGACTTCCCACCGGGTTCGTAAAGTCGCCGAGGAGCGTTTTTCGTTCCCGATGTTCTGTGCCTGTGATTACGACACGATCATTGAACCTATCGCTCAGTTGGTCGACGCGGCAACGCCTGGCCGTTATGGTCCGCTCGTTTGTGGCGACCATCTCTACGCGCAAACCTTGCAGACATTCCGCTACCTCAAGCAGCGGCTGGCCAGTGGTGAACTGAGCTTGCCGGACGGCGCCAAGGGCCTGTCTTCTTTCGGTCGCGCCGCCCACGCGATGGAGGTTTGACATGCACCTCTCAGAACTTGTCGCCCGCTTCGCGCAACAGCCTGCCCACGGCGTTCCAGACTGGATGCTGGGTTTCTACAAGCGCCAGGCGATCAGCTTCGCCGACGGTCTGACCGATACCCAGACCCACGTGTGCTGGTTCCAAAGCCGCAACTTCACCCTCGATTTGCGTCTGCCGCTCGAACAACATCAAGTGCCGGCCAAGCCGCTGGCTGCCTGTAGCGTTGAAGAGTTGCAGCAACTGGCCAATTACGAAGGTTGGGAAGCCTTGTGTGCCTGGGAAGGCGACACCCTCAGTTGGCATACCGATACATCCTTTCAGGTGCATAACCGTTGGCCCGAGCCCGGTGTGTTGAAGCGCATCGGCAACTGCATGATCGAGTTCGCGCCCAGTGGTGCATACGTCGAAGACTGGCGGCTGCAGTCGTCTGCGTCGGGTGCATTGATCGGTTTGCGTCTGCTGGAGGACCGGGAGTTGGAGAGCGGCATCGTGCGCCACCGCGGTGGTGGCCTGATTGTCTGCGGTGATTATGCCGCGATGGTGCTTGGGCGGGCGCAGCCGCTGCAGAGTGAGCCGAAGGGCGCGATGCTGCGGGATATGGTCGCGCGCCTGGGGGATGATCCGCAATGGCTGAACCGCGCATTCAACTTTGAAACCTCGGTCGCCCGGGGCTCTTTGGTCGATGGCTACCCGGTAACCCTTTCGACCTGCGCTGCACGCGTCAGCCAGCCGCTGCTGCCACTGGATGGTTTCGATCGTCTGGAAGATGGCGTCCACGTCAGCCAACGGCTGCGGATCGATGGCATTGACCGCGAGCGGATATTCGCCATCGATACGTTGGAACCCCTTGTCCATTTTGCGCAAGCCACCGGGTTCAACGGTGATGCTGCGCAATGGTATGAGCGCGAAGCCCCGACATTGAGCCGTTACACCCGGCCAGTCGTTTGAACCCAACGCGTCACCCCATTCATAACCCGTGAGGTTTCCATGAAGGCATTCTCGTGCGTTTTTTACCGTTTCACCGCTGTGTTGCTGGCATTGTCCTGTCTGGCTTTCGGCGCGTCGGCCGCAGAGAAAAAGCAGGAGTTCAAGGTTGCCTGGTCGATCTATTCCGGCTGGATGCCGTGGGGCTATGCCAGCGAACACGGGATCATCGACAAGTGGGCAAAAAAGTACGGGATCAAAATCGAACTGGTTCAGCTCAATGACTACATCGAGTCGATCAACCAGTACGCCGCGGGCGCATTCGATGCCTGCGGTATGACCAACATGGATGCGTTGACCATTCCGAGCGCGAACGGCGTGGATACCACCGGCTTGATCCTTGGGGATTACTCCAACGGCAACGATGCCATCATCCTCAAGCACGGCAAGACCTTCGCCGATATAAAAGGGCAGCAAGTCAATCTGGTGGAGCTGTCGGTGTCCGACTACCTGATGTCCAGGGCTCTGGATATTCATGGTCTAAGCCAGCGCGACATCAAGATCATGAACACCTCCGACGCTGATGCGGTGGCTTCTTTCTCCACCACTGGCGTTACCGCAGCCGCTCTGTGGAACCCACAGTTGAGCATGGTGATGAAGCAGTCACCCACGGCGACTCAAGTCTTCACGTCCAAAGAGATTCCGGGGGAAATCATCGACATGATGGCGGTCAACACCGAGACGCTGGCGGCCAATCCTGAGTTGGGCAAGGCGCTGGTGGGCGCATGGTTCGAGACCTTGCAATTGATGTCCGGCGACAACGAAAAGGCGCTCGCCGCGCGCACTTCAATGGCCGAGCGCTCGGGTACTGACCTGAAGGGTTACGAAGATCAACTCACGCAGACCATGCTCTTCTACACGCCCGCCACGGCCTTTGAGTTTGCCAATTCCGACGCTATTCGCCAGACCATGGACAAGGTTCGCACGTTCTCTTTCGCCAAGGGCTTGCTCGGTCAGGCAGCTACCAGTGCTGACGCAGTGGGCATGCAGTTCGCCGATGGTTCGACCCTGGGTGACACGAACAACATCAAGCTGCGATTCGATACGCGATTTGTGAACATGGCGGTGGCCGGACAGCTCTGACTGGGCATCGGCCAAGAAGGTAAAAAATAGGGGACTTCATGCAAGTCCCCTTTTGTCGATCAGGTGATTCTTAACTGTGGCTACGACGCCAGAAGAACCGCGCCAACAACGCATCAAGGCTGAACTTGCCAGGCCCCGTGAACACCAGTGGAACCAGCGCGGCAAGATAAATCAGCGGCAGTTTGAAGTTACCGTAGCCTTTGTTGGTGATCGAGTAACCCTGGGCCAGTTCGCTCAAGCTCGACCAGTCGGCCGGCCAGTGCACGGCGGCGGTCGCGACGATGGTGACCACGATCAGGCTGATGGCCGAAAATCGTGTGGCCAAACCGACCAGCAAGGCGAGGGCGCAGATCAATTCAGCCCACATCGACAGCTCCCAATTCAGCGTGGCCGGCAGGTGGTTGAACGGGAAAAGGAAGCGGTCCTGAATGTCGGCGAACCAGTTTTCGCCGTTGAATTTCTCCAGGCCTGACTCGAAAAACTCCCAGGCCAGGAACACCCGCAGCGTCAGAGGCGCGAGCCAGTTGCCGGCGCGGTCAAGGTTCAGGTGCAGGCCTTTGACGGCCGATGAAATCGAAGTGCTCATGGACTGTGGTCTCCTTCAAGTCAGGGGTATCGGGCGACGGTGTGCCCGTTTAGCGACCAGTGAATTTCATCAGGCGGGTGTATCTGCGATGTGTCTTGTGCGCCGGGAATTGAAGGCCGGTTGTGTCAGGGGCGGGGCTGTACACACTGTGATACGTAGCAATCTGAAGACGCGGCATAACCCTGTGGGAGCGAGCCTGCTCGCGATTGCGATCTGACAGCCAACATTGATTTGACTGATCTGGCCTCATCGCGAGCGGGCTCGCTCCTACAGGGGGCGGGGGAGTGGCGGATGACGCTCGGGGACTTTTGCTATACATTTTCTGCCCGCCCATTGCATGGTGTAACTGCTTCATGTCTCTTGCGCTCGAACGTCTAGTCGCTGGCACGCCGATCCCTTTTGCCGGTAACCGTGTCACTGTGGTCAGCCCCGAACTGGCGGCACGCTTTCAACCCGGAGACCACCTGCTGGTGGAGCAGGTCAGCGGTGAACTGCTGCTGATCCCGGTGGCTGACCAGCAAGCGGCCGCCGTGGCCATCGAGCGTGCAGAAGCAGCGTTTGGCGCGATGTCGGCGGTGTCGGATCAGGCGATCAGCCACTTCTTCGATCTGTTCGCCCAACGCCTGGAAACTGCGGATTGCTGGGCCTTGATCGAAGCGGCCAACCAGGCCGATATCGAGCGGGCCAAGGCCCGTGGTCGTTCGACCACGCGTTTGCTGGCCGATGAACGCATGCGCCGCGACATGATTGCCGGCCTGCGCGCCTGGCGCGATGCCTCGGCTACGCGTGGCAAAGTGATCAGCTGCGTCGAGCACGACGGCTGGAAGGTCGAGCAAGTGGTGTCGCCGCTGGGCATCGTTGCGTTTGTGTTCGAGGGCCGGCCGAATGTTTTCGCGGATGCCGCGGGTGTGTTGCGCACCGGTAATACGGCGGTACTGCGTATTGGCAGCGATGCGTTGGGCACTGCCCAGGCCATTGTTACCCATGCGCTGAATCCGGCGCTCGCCGATGCCGGGTTGCCGAGTGGCGCTGTGTCGCTGGTGGAAAGCGTCAACCATGCCGCCGGTTGGGCGATGTTCGCCGACCGGCGCCTATCGCTGGCCGTGGCCCGTGGTTCGGGTCGCGCCGTCAGCCAGCTCGGCAGCATCGCGCAACAGGCCGGCACCGCCGTCAGCCTGCACGGCACCGGTGGCGCCTGGCTGATCGCGGATACCGACGCCGATGCCACCCGTTTCGCCCGCGTGGTGCGCAATTCCCTCGACCGCAAAGTCTGTAACACCCTGAATGTCTGCCTGATCCAACGTGACCGTGCCGGCGAACTGGTGCCGCTGTTTCTCGATGCCTTGCAACAGGCTGGCAAGGCACGTGGTCAGGGCTGCAAATTGCACATCGTCGAAGGCAGCGAGTCGTTCCTGCCTGCCGATTGGCAGAACGCGACCGTCGAAGTCTACCGCGCCGAAGGCTACCAGACCGAAGCACTGGCCGAACCGCTGCCCGAGGATCAACTGGGTCGCGAGTGGGAGTGGGAAGAAACCCCGGAAGTCAGCCTGAAAATTGTCGACGATCTGGACAGCGCGATTGCCTTGTTCAATCGCTACAGCCCGCAGTTCACTGTGTCGCTGATCAGCGACGATGCCGCGACGCAAGAGCGCTTCTACAACGCCGTCAACGCGCCTTTTGTTGGCAACGGCATCACCCGTTGGGTCGATGGCCAGTACGCACTCAACAAGCCGGAACTGGGTTTGTCGAACTGGGAGAGCGGGCGCCTGTTTGCGCGCAGTGCGATTCTCTCGGGCGACGGCGTGTTCACCATTCGCAGCCGCATGACCCAGATCGATCTGGGCGTCAAACGCTAAGACCTTCTTTGCGCGGCCGCCCATGACGGGTGGTCGCCGAACTGTTTCAGGAAAAGAAACAGTCGATTGCGTTTTCTGAGCCTTCTTTTGCCCGCCAACAAAGCCCAGCATGCGTTGCACTGTATCAATCATGCTTGCGATGGAGGCTGTGCCCGATGAAACGTGTCCTGATGTTGTTGGCCAACGGCGTTGAACCGTTGGAAATGGCGGCTTTTACCGACGTACTCGGTTGGGCCAACCTGATCGGTGACCAGCCTGTGGAGTTGATTCATGCGGGTCTTCGGCCAACGATCACTACGACCTTCGGCCTGTCGCTCAATCCTGCGCATCTGCTGGAGGAACTCGATCTGGACAGCTTCGATGCACTGGCGATTCCCGGCGGTTTTGAGCCGTCAGGGTTTTACGAAGAAGCCTTGAGTGAACCGTTCCTGGCGGCCATCCGTCACTTTGCCGAGGCCGATAAACCGCTGGCCAGTGTCTGCGTGTCTTCGATTTGCCTGGGTGTGGCCGGTGTCCTGCAAGGCAAGCGCGCGACGACGTACCATCAGGAAGGCGGCAAACGCAAAACCCAGTTGCTGGAAACCGGTGCTTTTTTTGTCGATCGCCCCGTGGTGGTCGACGGTCGCCTGATTACGTCCAGCGGACCCGGCACCGCGACCGAAGTCGCGTTTGTGTTGCTGGAGCAATTGACCGGCATCCGCAACGCTGCACAGGTCCGCCAGAAAATGCGCTTCCCGACCCCGTCCCGCGAATGGTTCGAGACGCCTCAGGTGCCTTGATCCGCCGCTCCAGCCTTCTTTACGCGGCATCGACCGCTTGGCCAAACACGGCGCAAGTGGTCGGGTGCTCGACCAGTGATACAAAATTGCGGCTGCTGCCATCCAGTGCATCGATCGAACCGGTTTCGATGTCGTACACCCAGCCGTGCAAATTCAACAGGCCTTTTTCCTGAGCCAGCCGCACGCTCGGGTGAGTCTGAATGTTCGCCAGCTGCGCGATCACATTCTCACGCACCATTGAGCTGACTTTCGCTGCTTCGTTGGCGTGGTGTCGTGATTCGTTGATGACCTTCGCCGACTCGGCGTGTTGCAACCAGCCGCTGACGGCGGGCAGGTGATCCATGCACGTGCACTTGGCGACAGCGGTCATGGCGCCGCAATCCGAATGGCCGCAGATTACGATATCGGTGACGCCGAGCACGGCAACGGCGTACTCGACGGTGGCCGACACACCACCCGGATGGGGGCTGTAGGAAGGGACGATGTTGCCGGCGTTGCGGATCACGAACAGTTCGCCGGGTTCTTGTTGCGTCAGTAGTTCGGGCACTACACGGCTGTCGGAGCAGGTGATGAACAAGGTGCCCGGGTGCTGCGTGGTGGCCAGGTGTTTGAACAGGTCGGTGCGTTG
>Ga0247819_10000891_pt1 | contig 16668 bp, 17 predicted proteins | sample 13C_Xylose_Day6_FD_193428 | JGI IMG/M metagenome (GOLD analysis project Ga0247819, IMG submission 193428) | Soil microbial communities from agricultural site in Penn Yan, New York, United States - 13C_Xylose_Day6 | ecosystem: Environmental > Terrestrial > Soil > Agricultural land | place: USA...
TGAGACGCCATTCCTGGAACTTGCCCGATGTCGGAAACCGAAAACGTAACGCCTCGTGCTTTCGCAGATCGTCGGAATGTGAAGGTTTTCCCATTCGCCTGAAGTAATCCGGCGATCCGCAGACCAGGAAGCGAAATGGCCCCAGTCGTCTGGCCATCAGGCTGGAGTCGCGCAGGTCACCGCTGCGAATGGCCACATCAAATCCACCTTCGATCAGATTGACCTGCCTGTCATTGAAATCGAGCTCAAGATCGATACGTGGATAGCGTTTGCGAAATTCGGGGAGAATAGGAAGGAGAAAGCGGTAGCCGATTGTTGGCAGTGTCACATACAAACTGCCACTTGGCGAATCGCGATCAGCCTTGACCGCCTCATGCGTGTCGCGCAGGTCAGCCAGTATGGCTCGATAACGCTCGAACAACATCGCGCCTTCTTCCGTCAGCGAGACTTGCCGTGTTGTTCTCTGAAAAAGCCGTACATTCAGGGAGGCTTCCAGTCGACCAACGCTTTTTCCAACCGCAGACGGGGATAGCCCGAGACTCTGGCCAGCCTTGGCAAAGTTCAGGCGTTCCGCCACCCGGACGAAAGCCTCGATTTCGCTCAATTTATCCATTCACGCAGATTAGAGAATTTTGGTCCGCAATGAAACGACAAAAAGAGGAATTATCGACCCATACGCTTTTGCTGCAGGCTTGGCCAACACGGTGCCCGATCACCGCGGCATTTTTTGCACTGGAGCTTCCATGACCGATATATCCCGAAAAACACCGACCTCCCGCCACTCGGTACTGGCGGCAGTTTGTCTGGCAGCGTTGACGTTGCCTCTCAGCTTCTCCGCTGGCGCAGTCGCAACACCCGCAATCGCGCAAGACCTCGGCGGCTCGCCTGAGGCTTTGACCTGGATAACGAACGCTTTCATGCTGACGTTCGGCAGTCTGCTCATGGCTGCAGGCGCTCTGGCCGACAAATTTGGAAGACGTCGTGTCTTTCTGACCGGCTTGTTGGTCTTCGTCGGATTTTCATGCGCCCTTGGGTTGGCGAATGCGGTCTGGCTCATAGACACTCTCCGCGCGTGTCAGGGTGTGGGAGCAGCCGCAGCCCTGGCAGGCGGGACTGCCGCCCTTGCCCAGGAGTTCGACGGCCACGCCAGAACAAGAGCCTTTGGTCTGCTTGGAACAACGTTCGGCGTAGGTCTTGCATTGGGTCCACTCGTCACAGGAGTCCTGATCGAGACCGTGGGATGGCGCTCGATATTCCTCGCCGGAGGACTGATCGGCCTCCTGGCGCTTGTCCTCGGACCGCCGCGTATGCGCGAAACGGTCGACCCCGAAGCGGCACGCCTCGACTGGATGGGCACGGCTTGCTTCACCCTGATGCTGACGCTGTTCACCGTCGCGATGATAGAATTGCCTTCCCTCGACGCGGCCGAACTTGCGATCTTGAGCTTGGGATTCGTCATCTCGCTGGCAGCGTTTATCCTCGTTGAAATCCGGGCCCCTCGGCCGATGCTGGACTTGTCCCTCTTCCGGTATCCACGTTTCATCGGTGTGCAACTGTTCCCTGTGGCCACCTGCGCTTGCTTCGTCGTTCTGCTTGTCATTATCCCGCTGCGCCTCATTGGCATTGAAAAGTACGACGTGATCACGGCGGGCGTCCTGATGCTTGGCTTGTCAGCCCCGATGTTGATTATGCCTTTCATAGCAACAATATTGGCCCGCCAGATATCGCCAGGCATCCTTTCTGCCACCGGTCTCCTGATCGCCGCCGCCGGCCTTGTCTGGCTCGCCGACATCGCCGGAAACGCCGGAAGTCTGCTTGTTCTGCCAATGATTATGATCGGCATCGGTGCTGGACTGCCATGGGGACTGATGGATGGCTTGTCAGTCAGTGTCGTGCCCGTGGAGCGCGCAGGAATGGCAACCGGCATATTCAGCACCGTGCGGGTTGCCGGAGAGGGTATCGCTCTCGCGATTGTTAGCGCGACGTTGTCCGGGCTCGTCGCGACAGAGCTTGGTCGAGCGACGGGGCTGTCGTCCGAGGTTTTGAAAGATATAGGACAGCGGCTAGCCGTCGGCGACCTTGTTTCGGCGGGTGCTTTATCTCCGGAAATACGAACGAGCAATCTGCAGGATGCTTATCAGGCTGCGTTCACGACGCTGTGCTGGTGGCTTGCCGCCATAACATCGATTTGTGCCATCGCGATCGCTGTTCTATTGCCCAGACGTCCCGGTATCACGGGTAATGTGGCCCAACAGGAGGCAGCAAGGTTTGAAGGCGGTTCGTCGAAGTAGGCTATCTTGTCCCGAACGGACTACAGCGGAAAGGATGTCCGCTTCGCGCCTTTATTTCTGTCATCCATCTTGCTGCCACCCCTAATCAGAAGCGGACATCCGTTAGAGCAAGCTGATCAGTTCCGGTGGAGGCGAAAAATGGATCGTAACTGTTTCTGCCTCAGATCGTGCTAGCCTTCGGGTTGTCGCTCGCAAGCAGGCGTGCCATCGCGTCGGTGATGGTGAGGTCGTCATAGGGCTTCGAAAAGTAGCGGCTTCCAACCGGCAACATGCTTTCTTCGACAATGGCCGCACCGGATGCGACGATCAGCTTCAGTGGTGGCCATCGGTCGCGGATGTAGTGGGACAGCTTGATACCGTCCATCGTTCCTGGCATCTGGACATCGGTAAACACGAGATCGATGTCATCTCGTGCTTCAAGGATGCGGATCGCCTCGTCGGCGTCGCCAGCTTCCAGCGCTTGATAACCCGCCGACAGGACGAGATCGACTGCGCTCATACGTATTAGTGGACTGTCTTCCACGATCAGGACGACCGGTTTGCCATTCTTCATTATTCACTCCCTGTATGAGTATGGCTGCAAAAACGCGCCGCAGGGCTTCGGGGGCCGGTTCGTTTCTTAAGCCGCCGGCGAAACTTCGGTCAGCAGACCGGGCGTTTGCCTGCGGGTGACCGTCACCACCGTGCCCGGGTCAGCGTCAGTCAGCGTGATCTCGCCTTCGAGGTTCTTCACGAGTGCTTCCACGATGCCGGTGCCCAAGCCTGCCTTAGGCGCGTCGCTGCCGACTGGCATTCCAATTCCATTATCCGTAATTGAAAGCGTCCAGTCTTGACCCGAGGATTGATAGTCGATCTCGATCAACCCGGTTCGCTCATCGGTAAAGGCGTGCTTGAGGGCATTGATCACGAGTTCTGTGACGATGAGACCCAAGCTGATGGACACATCTGCAGGGACCGAGCTGTCATCCACCGTCACCCGGATCGATAACCTCTCGGGGTCCGCGATCATCGATGCACCGAGACTTTGGCAGAGCTGCGTAAGATAGGTACGCAGCTCGACGTTTCCGCCGGCAGATGTTGAAAGTTGTCGTTGCAGCGCTGCGATCGACATGATGCGGTGGCGGGCGTCATGCAGATGCCCACGTGCCTCTTCCGATTGAACGCGGCGGGCGCTTTGCATCAGCACGCTGGCAATGATCTGCAGGCTGTTGGCAACCCGGTGTTGGACCTCCTGCAGAAGGATGGCCTTGTCGCGAACCAGGTCGTCTTTCAGACGAGCCTCCACGCGCATGTCGGTGACGTCGGTTATGGCGACAAGCAGGCGAATATGCTCGAGGTCGCCGTCGTCGAGCGTTCGCGCGTTGATAATCAACTGTCGCGTTTTCTGGTCCGGTCGCTTCAGGTCGATCTCATAGGCATCGATGTTGGCACTGCCGGTGACGGTCGCCGTCAACAGGGACTCGAGCTTGGCCATTGCCCATTCGCCGTGCCCGAGTTCTGCGAGACGCTTGCCTCTTACGGAGGCCGGGGGGATCTCGAATGCCCGGCAGAAGGATGCACTCGCTGCGATGATCTTCAGATCATCGGACAGGAATAGCAACGGTTCGTTGGATGACATCACCATGGCAAGTGTGCTTGGCGCTTCGAAATGCACGATCGGTGTCTGTGACATAATGAGGCACTCATGGGCCGAAGACTCACGGCGCAAGTCATGACTCGGCAGGAGTGTGGGACAAGGCGCTGAAAGCCATGTCCGACATGAGCACTGTAACAGATATCATTCGTGGAGCTGCATTAATTCTGCCGGGCGGGTCTGAGCGCGTTTAACTGAATTTGCAATGGCTCATTGGGGCGTTTACTGGTAAGCGGTTAGCCGATGGCGTCAGGCTTGAAGTTCCATGGCATAAGTGCCTCGAGTTCGGATACTGGCCAGCCTTTCGCGATGCGGGTCAAGGTCTGGGAAAGCCATTCGAGCGGATCGACTTTGTTCATATGTGAACCTTCCCCCCAACGCGGAGAGCGACGGGGGCAACGGAGTGATCCACATGGGACTTTTAAATATCATCCGTCGGATGGCGCTGCGCGAGAAGCAGTCGATCCGCGAGATCAGCCGGCACTTTGTTTTCCTTCGAATTGTTTGTTCACACCGGGAGAGGCCGGCTCGTTGAAACAACTGGAGGCTTCAAAGCTGTTCCATGTGATTGGAGTCTTTTTGTTGTACGCGGACGCTCTCACAATGCGCGGCGAAGCAGTACCGTCACCTATCGGAACAACCGCCGCAGGCCATATTCTTTGAACCTGTCATAAGGTGCAAAGCTGTCCTCCGCCTTCATGCGGACCAGGGCACCTTCGTAGGCTTCGATCAGGAAGGCAGCGGCCGCATCAGCCGTGACACCAGGAGCCAGCGCATCGGCATCCTCGGCCTCGCGAAGAACTCCGCGCAGGTTGGACTCCCAAAGTGCAAAGCATTTTTGCAGTGCCATGCGAAGCGCCGGGCTGCGAGTGGCAAGGGTCTGCGCCACAACGCCATAGAGGCAGCCACCGAGCGGCTGCTCGCGACGCAACTCCTGCTCCAGCGTGGCGAAGTAAGTTTCCAACCGCTGTCGAGGGCGTTGCGTCTGATCAGTCAGAAGGATAACCAGACTCTGGCGATAGTGTTCGGAATAGACGTCCAGCACGGCACAGGCGAATGCCTCCTTGCTGGGGAAGAAATGATAAAAGGACCCCTTCGGCACGCCGGCCTCGGCCAGGATCGGACCGATACCTACACCATCGTAGCCGTTCGCCAGCAGGGCTTTTAGCCCCACCTTGATCAGCTCTTTACGCGTTTCGTTTTCTACCATACAGTTCAGAGTAGACCGGTCGTCTAGCGCGGTCAAGACCGGACTGGATGACAGGAGAGCAACATGGACGCCAGTGTAAGTGAGGACCGAATGGATGCGGGCGAAGGCCCTCTACGGCACAAGGAACGATGGCTGTACGGGGCGCTGCTCATCACCGCCTCGACTCTGATGTGGAGCAGCGCCGGCTTCTTTGTCCGGGCGCTTGACCTCGACGTCTGGACCATGGTGGCCTGGCGCTCGCTGTTCGCCTGCCTCTCCCTGGTGCCACTGGCTTTCATGCTGCGCGGGAGAGCGCTTCTCCAACTGCGCCGGAGCGTCGGAACCGGCGGGGCGGTAGCGATACCCGTCATGGCCGTGGCCATGTTCAGCTACGTCGCAGCACTGAAGCTGACCAGCGTCGCCAACGTCATGGTCGTCTATGCCACCGTGCCCTTCCTTGCAGCCGGTCTGGCCTTCCTGCTGCTAAGCGAACGGCCCGGCCTGCGCGCGCTCTGCGCCGCCGGCGTGGCCTTTCTCGGGGTGATCATCATGGCTGGCTCGGCCACCGCCGCGACGGATATTGCCGGCAACGGCTTTGCGCTGTTGATGACGATGGGGTTTGCCGCCTCCGTCGTTATCGCCCGGCGCTGGACCAGCTACGACGCGACATTGGTGACGGGGCTGGCCAGCGGGCTCTGTGCGCTGGCCTGCTTCGCGGTAGCATTCGCCTTATTGCCGACGTTGCCCGTTCCGAGCCTGCCACAATTCGGCATTCTCTTCCTGTTCAGTCTGGCTACGCAGAGCCTCAGCTATCTGTTCTTCCTGTTGGGCAGCCGCCATGTGCCGTCAGCGGAAGCGGGGCTGATAGCTTTGCTCGACGTCGTTCTAGGGCCGCTTTGGGTGTGGCTGGTCTTCGCCGAAGCACCTGGCACGCCGGCCCTGATTGGTGGCGCGCTCGTGCTGCTGGCCGTGGTGGGCTACCTCACGCTGCCGCGCCTACTGCGAGCCTAGTGGAGACGCGTATGAGGTCGGTCCCTTCCCTGTGACCGAGGCGCTCATAAGGTGTCTGCTGCCATCCGTTCTCCGACGACAATGCCGGTGAAGCACCCACGTGGCCTCTCCTCGGGGCTGGTCTGACGCCGGGCCGGCCTTGGTCTGCAACGGCTTCGCCGACCTTCTCCCCTGGCTCGCAAGGGGCGGCTTCAGACAAACAGTCAGGAGATACCAGAATGGCTCAGATCGGCACCTTCACCCGCGACTAAAACGGCAACTTCGCCGGGACCATCCGAACCCTCGCACTCAGCGTCGAGGCCACCATCAAGCCCTGCGACCGCGACAACGACAAGGCACCCGACTACCGCGTCAGCATGAAGCGGCCGGGTTCCTCGCAAAACCCGGCCTGTGGTTCCGCCGCATCTCCGGCGTTGCCATTCGTGTCATCTAACAAACAATTTCAAGCGTCAACCCACTCAGGGCGCAAACACGGGGGCAACACGCTTTGCGCTGTCGAAGTCGGCACAATCGGCGATGGCTTCACACCCGCCTTCTCTCAAGTGTCCATAAATTGTGAAGAACGAAGCGTCGTTGCGAGAATATCCATCCTCAGCAATCGACGCTGCGATTGCTCCGAGCGCATTGCGGATGGTTGACAGGCGGGGGCCATTGAAACTTCCATGCGGCTTGGTCAAAGAATATCCGCTATCTCCGTCTATGCGACATTGACAAGCGCGCGCCATCCGACCCCGGCAACGATCGTGCGGCCAGCACGCAAGTGATGTCTCCACTGTGATCCCGCGTGGCCAGCACGTTCGAAGCAGACGCCTTGTGTCGATCTCGAAGCGGCGGGTCGTCCTCACCCGGATGCACGATTGCAACGGGTAGCCCGGAAATTTTGCACTGCATTTGTTCGGTCTCTCACGGCTCGCGGCACTACGCTCTTTCATGGGACTGATAACAAAGTGAAATTCCAGTTTCACGGAAACTGGCATGAAATCTGCTTCTTCTTTTTTGCCGGGCAGAGACCTGGCGGCAAACAAGAAGAGGGAACAGCATGATGCAGATATCCGGGAAGACGCCTCCGATGCTCAAAGGCCTGCGGATAGCAACGCTGGCGGGCGTCGCCATAGTCTCGCTGATGGCGGGGAATGCGTCAGAAGCCCTGGCAGCCGGGACGCTTCGTATCGGCATGACCGCCTCCGATATACCGCTCACCACAGGTCAAACGGATCAGGGTGGCGAAGGCCAGCGTTTCATGGGCTATACGCTTTACAATGCATTGATCGAATGGGACCTCTCGAGCGCAGACAAACCCTCGGCACTGATCCCGGCGCTTGCGACCTCCTGGGAGGTCGATCCCGCCGACAAGACAAAGTGGACGTTCAAACTGCGTGATGGCGTCAAATTCCATGACGGCAGCACATTCGATGCCGCCGCAGTGGTCTGGAACCTCGACAAGTTGCTGGTGAGCGATGCACCGCAGTTCGACAAGCGCCAGTCGGCACAGGGCAAGTCCCGCATTCCGGCAGTTGCCTCCTACAAGGTCATCGATCCGTTGACGGTAGAGATCGTCACCAAGACCCCCGACGCTACACTTCCCTACCAGTTGAGCTGGGTTCTGATGTCCTCCCCGGCGAATTGGGAAGCGCAAGGCAAGAACTGGGATGCAGTTGCCCAGAAGCCTTCCGGCACAGGCCCATGGAAAATGGAAAGCGGTTTTACACCGCGTGAACGGGCTGAGCTGACGGCCAACAAGGACTATTGGGACAAGGCGCGGGTGCCGAAGCTCGACAAGCTGGTTCTTGTGCCGCTTCCCGAACCCAATACACGCGTGGCAGCCCTGCGGTCCGGTCAGGTGGACTGGATCGAGGCACCGGCGCCGGATTCGGTCAAGTCTTTGAAGGATGCCGGTTTCAGTATCGTCACCAATTCCTATCCGCATAACTGGACGTGGCATCTGTCGCGCGTCGAAGGCTCACCGTGGAACGATATCCGCGTTCGCAAGGCTGCCAACCTTGCGGTTGACCGCGAAGGCCTCAATGAACTGCTCGGCGGTCTCTCCGTCCCGGCTCAGGGTTATCTGCCACCCGGGCATCAATGGTTCGGCAAGCCGACTTTCAAGCTTGAGTATAATGTCGAGGAAGCAAAAAAGCTGATGGCCGAAGCTGGATACGGCCCGGACAAGCCCATCACCACAAAGGTTGTGATCTCTTCATCCGGTTCGGGTCAGATGCTGCCGCTCGCCATGAACGAATACATCCAGCAGACCCTGTCGGAAATCGGCATCAATGTCGAATATGAGGTTGCCGACTGGAACACGGTTATCAACATCTGGCGCGCCGGTGCCAAAGACCCGAGCGCAAAGGGTGCCAGCGCCATCAACTACAGCTACTTCATCCAGGACCCTTTTACGGCATTGATCCGCCAGTCACAGTGCAATCTGGCGCCGCCAAACGGCACCAACTGGGGTTTTTACTGTGACCAGGAAATGGATGCCCTGTTCAGTCAGGTGCGCAACACCTTCGATGCGGCTGAGCAAGACAAGGTACTCCAGAAGATTCATGAGAAATATGTCAATGACGCGCTCTTCCTGATGGTGACGCATGACGTCAACCCGCGCGCCATGTCCACCAAGGTCAAGGGCTTTGTTCAGGCACAGAACTGGTTCCAGGACTTTTCGACGATCTCCATGGATCCCTGATTTTTGCACAGCGACAGGGCGGGAATGACCCCGCCCTGTCATTGCCGATGCCCGATCTGACTCTCACGAGGACATCATGCTGCTCTACGCCATAAAACGACTGTTGCATGTCATTCCCGTCGCGATCGGCGTGAGCATTGTGTGCTTCATGCTGATCCATATCGCCCCTGGTGATCCGCTTGCCGCGATTTTGCCCTCGGATGCCTCTGCGGAAATGCAGGCCCAGATGCGGGCGTTTTACGGCCTCGACCGTCCCTTGCCGGCGCAATATGCCCTTTGGGTGTGGCATGCCGTGCAGGGTGATCTTGGGACGTCGATAGCAACAGGGCGTCCCGTTCTCGCCGATATCATTGATGCGTCGATCAATTCGATCATTCTTGCCCTGTCTGCGGCGGTGATCGGTTTTGTTGGCGGAGCAACATTGGGATTTCTTGCCGGTGTCTTTCGCGGTGGATGGGTCGATCGTCTGTCATCGGGAATATCGATGCTTGGCGTCAGCGTGCCGCATTACTGGCTCGGCATGGTGCTGGTCATCACCTTTTCGGTCACGCTGGGCTGGTTGCCGGCGATGGGGGGCGGCCCTGGAGGGTCTTCCGGTCGAAGCTTCGGCTGGGAATATCTCCAGTATCTTGTTCTGCCGGCAGTCACGATGTCGGTCATTCCGATGGGGATTATCGCCCGCACGATCCGTTCGCTGGTAGCAGACATTCTTGCCCAGGATTTCACCCAGGCGCTTGCGGCCAAGGGGCTGATGCGAGGTCATATCCTGCGCCATGTCGTGCGCAACGCCGCGCCCACTGCACTTTCCGTCATGGGCCTGCAACTGGGATATCTTCTCGGCGGGTCAATTCTGATCGAGACGGTATTTTCCTGGCCCGGTACCGGCTTTCTTCTGAACGGTGCAATCTTCACCCGTGATTTGCCGATCCTGCAAGGCACCATCCTGGTGCTCGCGATGTTCTTCGTTGTCCTCAATCTTTTGGTCGACGTGTTGCAGAGCGCCATCGATCCCCGCATCCAGAGGAGCTGACAATGGCTGCCATCACCATAGCGTCCGAAATTCCCATCGAGAAAATTACCAAGTCTCCCGGCTTCTGGAGCGGCGTTTTGAGACGTCTCAGTCGCGATCCGGTCGCGATGGTGGCGCTGGCACTCCTCGTTCTTCTCATCCTTATTGCCATTTTCGCCCCTTATCTTGCGCCTTACGACCCGGCAAAGGGCAGTGTGATCCGCCGCCTGAAACCGATTGGAACGGAAGGATATATTCTCGGAACCGACGAACTCGGTCGCGATATGCTGTCACGTTTGATCTATGGGGCACGGCTGTCGCTGATCATGGGGGTCGTGCCGGTGCCTATCGCGTTTGTTATCGGCTCGGCAATCGGCATCATTGCCGGTTATACCGGCGGCTTAATCAACACCCTGATTATGCGCACGGTCGATGTTTTCTACGCTTTTCCGTCGGTTCTGCTTGCCGTCGCGCTGTCGGGAGCACTTGGGTCCGGCCTCACCAACGCGCTGGTGTCTTTGACGGTGGTGTTCATTCCGCAGATCGCCCGTATCGCCGAAAGCGTGACAACGCAGGTGCGAAAGCTGGATTACGTTGATGCGGCACGCGCATCGGGTGCCCCGGCCTTCACCATCATTCGTGTTCATATCCTTGGAAACGTGCTTGGCCCGATTTTTGTCTTCGCCACAAGCCTGATTTCGGTGTCGATGATCCTTGCATCAGGCCTGTCGTTCCTGGGGCTGGGTGTACGCCCGCCCGACGCAGAATGGGGGCTGATGCTCAATACGCTGCGCACGGCGATTTACACCAATCCCTTCGTCGCGGCTCTGCCCGGCGCGATGATCTTCATCACTTCGATCTGCTTCAACCTTTTCTCAGACGGGCTGCGCACAGCCATGGACGTGAAGTCATGATCAACATCGTTGGAAAACCGGCTTTGGAACTGCCTGTTGGTGAACGGGGTGGCCCTGCCCAGCCGTTGATCTCCGCTCGCGGGCTGCTCAAGCATTTCCCGGTCAAGGGCAGCGGCTTTCTCAAGCCGAAGAAAGTGGTGCGCGCTGTAGACGGGGTCGATTTCGATATTCTGAAAGGAGAGACGTTGGGTGTGGTCGGTGAAAGCGGCTGCGGCAAGTCGACGACGGCACGACTTTTGATGCAACTGATCGAACCGGACCAGGGCGAAATTCTCTTCGACGGTGAAACGGTTGGAGGCGCACTGCCGCTTTCGGCCTATCGCCGTCAGGTGCAGATGGTTTTTCAGGATAGTTATGCTTCCCTCAATCCGAGACTGACGATCGAGCAATCCATAGCATTTGCTCCACAGGTTCATGGAACGCCAGCCGCAAAGGCCATTGCGAGAGCACATGATCTGCTTCAACGCGTAGGTCTGGAGCCGTCGCGTTTTGCAGGCCGTTATCCTCATGAATTGTCCGGCGGCCAGAGGCAGCGCGTCAATATTGCCCGGGCGCTGGCGCTTGAGCCAAGGCTGGTCATTCTGGACGAGGCGGTCTCGGCCCTCGACAAGTCTGTGGAGGCGCAGGTTCTCAACCTGCTTCTCGACCTCAAACGCGATTTCGGCCTGACCTATCTGTTCATCTCACACGATCTCAATGTCGTGCGCTTCATGTGCGACAGGGTCATGGTCATGTATCTCGGCAAGGTAGCGGAAGTGGGCAGTCGCGATGCGATTTACGGCAATACGATTCACCCCTATTCGGCGGCACTTTTGGCCTCTATGCCGAAGATGGATCCGGCCGAGCGAACCGAAGCGCCGCCGTTGACGGGTGATCCGCCAAACCCGATCGATCCGCCCTCCGGTTGTCGCTTCCACACCCGCTGCAGTTTTGCGGAGGATGTCTGCCACCGGACATTGCCACCGTTGACCGGCATTTCCAGTGATCAGGCCGCAGCCTGTCTCATGGCGGTACCTGGTTCCGGCCATAGCCGCGCCCCTGTAATGATGGAGGCATGACCATGCAGAATGATGCGATGATCGATATCAGCAATCTTTCGGTAACGTTTCGGCGTGGCGGAAAGGCGGTAAAGGCCGTCAACGGTGTCAGCCTTTCCGTGAAGCCTGGAGAAGTGGTCGCCCTGCTCGGTGAATCCGGTTCGGGCAAAAGCGTGACGATGCGCTCATTGTTGCGGCTTCACCCCAAGGGAACCTTGATCGAAGGCGGAATGACGGTTGACGGGCATGATATCATGTCGCTTTCCAACCGTGCGCTTTCCGATCTGCGCGGGGCTGTCGTCTCCATGGTTTTTCAGGAGCCGCGTCTGGCGCTTGATCCCGTCTATACCGTTGGTCGGCAAATCGAGGAAACCATCATGCGGCATGAAAAGGTGTCACGCGGTTTAGCTGCCGAACGAGCGCTTGCCTTGTTCCAGAAAGTCCGTATTCCCTCGCCAGAGCGACGCCTTTCCAATTATCCTCACGAAATGTCGGGCGGTATGCTTCAGCGCGCCATGATCGCGATGGCGCTTGCGTGCAATCCCAAAGTTTTATTGGCCGACGAACCGACGACAGCACTGGATGCCACAGTCCAGATTCAGATCCTGCTGCTCATTCGCGAGCTGCAGCGGGAATATGGTCTGTCAGTCATCTTTGTCACCCATGACATCGGCGTGGCGGCCGAGGTGGCTGACCGTATTGCAGTCATGTATGCTGGGCGTATCGTCGAGGAGGGGCTGGTTGGCGATATCATCCGGAATCCGCGTCATCCCTATACGAAAGGCTTGCTTGGCGCGCGCGTCGAACTGGCCGAAGGACGCGACCGACTGGTCACCATTCCAGGCGCCCCACCCGATCTGGCGGCAATGCCACCGGGTTGCGCTTTCGCGCCGCGATGCGTGCAGGTGAGCGATCTTTGCCAAAAGCAAATCCCGCCACTCCTTCCGCTTTCCGGCGGTGCGGGTGTTGCCTGCCTTTTTCCCGATTGAACACCCTTGAATCCAGGCGCTACCCATAACAACCGAGCAGGACAAACAAACCCTCGTGGTCATGCAGGAACGATGAAACGCATAGGATTGATCAACCCGAATACCTCGCAAGCGACGACCGCGATGATGACAGATATCGCCCGTAGCTACCTTCCGGAGGGGTTTGCAATCGAAGGGCACACCGCGGCACATGGTGTACCCATGATCCTCAACGACGTCGAACTGGCCGCTGCCGCCGACAGCGTCGTGGAGACAGGGCGCGAGCTGGCCCGCCGGAACGACGGCCTCATTGTCTGCGCTTTCGGCGATCCAGGGCTGGAGCGCCTCGCTGTTGCATCCGGCGTTCCCACCGTCGGCATCTGTCAGGCCAGCATGATGGAAGCCGCGGCCGGTGATCGTCGTTTCGGGATCGCTACCGTGACCCCCGATTTGGTGGGCAGTTTTGCTGCAAAGGCGCAAACACTCGGCGTGGTGTCGCTTTTTACCGGTACACGACTAACCAGGGGAGATCCACAGCACCTGGCTTCAGACCCGGCAGCATTGCAGACAGCGCTGGAAATCGCTGTTCGGGAGTGTTTCGAGCGAGACGGCGCCGATGTCGTCATCATAGGTGGTGGCCCACTGGGACAAGCGGCTGACAACCTGCAGCGTATCGTGTCCATGCCAATTATTGCACCAATCCGGTCAGCTGTGGAGCTGCTCATCCGCACAATGGAGCTTGATGGAGGGACAAACCCCTCGCAACGGTAACGCATATCGGCTTGCCAGTCATGCAAACTGTCGCTTTTTCTATTGCAAGCCGCACCAGGGCGACTGAAGATTGTGGCGTTGAGATTTCACCGGAGCATCGTGTGCCCAAGGAAAGATCATTCCTGTTCCGCGTTAGGCAATCCCTGCCGGATCTTCACCCCGCAGAAAAGCGGATTGGAGAATTCGTTTGCGATTTTCCCGGCGAACTCGCCAGTTATTCTGCCCAGGAGCTTGCAGCACTGGCGCATGTTTCCAAGGCAACCGTGACACGTTTCATCCGGCGGCTTGGCTACGAAAATTATGAGGAAGCCAGACGACACGCCAGGGCGGAGAAGCAGACGGGTTCGAGGCTCTTTCTGGCGCGGGCTGCCGATGCTGGAGCCAGACAATCGATCAAGGCGCATGTCGCACAGGCTCTCCTCAATATCGAAGCCACATTTTTCGGAATTTCGGAAAACCAGATCGACGGTGCCGTCACAGCACTACTTCTTGCACGCAAGGTCTGGGTGATAGGCTTCCGCAGCAGCTACCCCTTTGCAGCCTATCTCCAATGGCAGCTTACTCAGGTCATCGAAAGCATTATCGTTATCCCGGGTGCCGGGCAGACCATGGGCGAGCATCTGGTCAGCATTGGTGAAAATGACGTCGTGATTTTCTTCGGACTGCGTCGAAGAACCAGTCAATCCGATGGGATCGTCGATCAGGTGAGACACTCGAAGGCAAAGCTTCTTTACGTGACCGACGAGGGCGCTCCCTTTGAGACGAAGGCGACGTGGCACTTTCAGTGCCAGACGCTCGCGCCAGGACCGCTCTTTAATCATACGGCGGTGATGGCTCTCTGCCATCTTCTCATAACCCGTTGCCTTGAAAAGGCGGGGGCGACCGGTCGCACCCGCCTGCGCAATATAGAGGCCCTTAACGAAACACTGGACGAACTGTGAGTGACTTGCCTCTTGGCACAGATCGAACAGGCGTGGCTATCCGTCACCGACTTGGTCGGTGGCGTCGCCACCTACCGCACGTTTGGATTTTTGTCGCGAGGCTTCCTGAATGCAACAAGAGAATTGCAGTCAGGGGCAAGTAGGTCATGTTTCTCGGCAAAAGCGACAAAAAGGCTCCGCGCGGTCTCGGCTTCAATTTCATCGGACAACGCTGCCCGGCACGCGTTGACAGCGACAGCGTGCGCTCTGTCTCTGAGGGCCTGCGGCCACTCGCACAGATGCCGGTACGCCTCCGTCACCCCGCGTATCTCGACCGGAAAACCCAGCCCCACAAGAACGGTGACCGGTTCATGAAACATTCCTGGTTTCATTTTTCTCTCCTTCCCAATCCTGACACATTATGGAGAGCCGTCTGAGCGGGTCTCCTGGACAAGGTCCGTTTAAGCTGCCTCCTGCGCGTCGATCTGGACTGATGCAGGCGATGCAAGCGCGGGTGAGTCCGCTCGGATCTCGATTTTTCGCGGCTTGAGCGCTTCCGGTATCTCCCTGACAAGACTGATTGTCAGGAGACCGTTTCGGAGATCGGCGCTGCTGACCCTGACATGGTCGGCAAGCTCAAAGCGATGCTCGAACGGACGGCCTGCGATGCCGCGGTGCAGATAGCCGTTCCCGGCGTTTTCCTGCCTCCTCCCGCTGACCTTCAAGAGATTTGACTGAAAGGTAATTTCGAGCTCATCGGGTGAAAAACCGGCTACCGCAAGTGCGATGCTGTAGGTTTCTTCGCCAGTCTTTAGAATGTCGTAGGGCGGCCAGTCGTTGAGCTGGCGCGCGCGCTGTGCATTTTCAAGCAGATTGAACACCCTGTCGAAGCCGATCGTCGACCGGAATAACGGTGCATAGTCAAAAGAGGTCGTCATAGCCATATTCTCCTTGAAGCAACATGGGCATGGAAGCACCGTAAGACAGCGCCTCCATTCGGCCGGTCCAACTTTCAGCAACCGGCGCATAACGATTTGGTTTCCAGATCCGGTTGTTCAAGAGGGAAAATAAAAAAATCCGAGCCGGGCGAATGAGCGCGCATCTCGGCGTCATAAAGCGCTCGAAAAATGACGACTAGCGGCCAGCGGGCTGTGAGGTTTCCGTTCCCAAGAGAGGGAATGGCGTAGAATCGAAGCGCCGGCGCGCGGTAATCTGGGACACTTAACTTCTTCCAGGTGTTGGTAGAGCCCGTCGTATCAGTGAGACGGACGGAATGGAGCATGCACGGTTCACGGACGAGCAGATCATCGGGATACTGAAACACCAAGAGCGGCCTGAGGACGGCCGTGATCGCGACCTCAGAGCCTCCGCAATGGCTACGACGCAACGGGAAGCACGTTCTCGCTCGGCCCTTGTCATTCCCACGGAGCTTTCCCGACCGTATGATGACCTATTTTTTGTGGTTGCCCGAAAGAGCAGCCGTCATGCCAAGACCGATATACACGAAACCACTGACCCAGCGTTCAGCTTTCAGGTAGACAGGACTACGCTTCAGCCAGTTGCCCGCCGTGCCGGCAGCAAGTGCATAGGCGCCATCCGTGAGCACGCCGATCGCTGTGTAGAGAATCCCGAGGAATGCGACCTGCATTGCCACATGGCCACGGTCGACCTCAACGAACTGCGGCAGGAATGCCAGAAAGAACAGCGCGGTCTTCGGATTGAGGAGGTTGACTATGAAACCCTCACGAAAGATGCGCATGCGGCTACGCGCTGGCACCATCCCTTCTATGTCCGGAAGATCCGATGGGCCGAAGAGCTTCTTGAGACCAAGCCAGATCAGATAGGCCGCGCCCGCATACTTTACCACGCTGAAGGCGAGAGCAGACGACGCCAGAAGCGCCGACAGCCCCACAGCGGCTGCGACGACATGAACCAGCGTGGCCGAATGTATGCCGAGAATCGAAACGAGACCGGCGGAACGACCTTGCTCGACGGAGCGCGTGAAGATGTAAAGAACCGCCGGTCCCGGCACGAGAAGCAGCACCAGCGTGGCGCTGACGAACAGGCTGAGATTGGCGGTGCTGGGAATTATCAAGTCCATGGTTGTCCTACTCCCCTCTTTGCTACAATAGAGATAGCATCGGACCGTGTCCGATGCGAGATCAGCTTGCTGTGTCGTCGCCGGGAATTTCCGCGATCGAGCCGCCTGGATTTTTTCACTGTAGCTGGGTCTCGCCAA
>Ga0247819_10000893_pt1 | contig 16656 bp, 19 predicted proteins | sample 13C_Xylose_Day6_FD_193428 | JGI IMG/M metagenome (GOLD analysis project Ga0247819, IMG submission 193428) | Soil microbial communities from agricultural site in Penn Yan, New York, United States - 13C_Xylose_Day6 | ecosystem: Environmental > Terrestrial > Soil > Agricultural land | place: USA...
GGGGGGCGTTGCACGGTTGTGTTTGAGTAAGCACGGTAATCGCGTTAATCCTGGCCGGTCCTTGTGACCGGCTTTTTCAATTGCCTATCGTGACTCTGGATTGCAGCGCTCCGGGTACCGGCGAACGCACTGGTGCCAAGCCAGCGCCACAAGTTTTCCGCATCCTGCACAGCGCCGTCTACACGCAGCTCTTGCGACTGAAGCACCTCCCTGGGTGTGCGGTCGCCCGTCCACACCTCGGTCAATGCCCGCACGCTGGAGTCCACCACGAGCGTGAGTTCGCGTCCGGGGTCGTCGCGGCACAGATCTGCCACACCATGTTCGACCACAAGCCACCACTCTTGCTCGCCGGAACGCGCGTCGCGAAACCTGAAGTGAATGACCACCGAGCGGGGCGGGAACATCTCGATGCGCGCGAACCGGCGCACGTCCCACATGAGCAGGCCCGCGTCGAGTTCGCTATCGCGAAGGCGACTGCCTATCCAGCGCGCGCCCCAATGGCCTAGCGCCATTATGATGGGGCGCAACTCTTCGCCGGCCTCGGTCAGGCTGTACTCCCAGACTTTGCCTGTGGCTGTGCGATGTACGACACCGATTTCTTCCAGGTGGCGCAGCCGCTGTGCCAGCAAGCTGGTGGACATCCGTGGCACGCCGCGGTGCAGTTCATTGAAGCGCTTACTGCCGCAGAGCAGCTCGCGCACGACCAACGGCGTCCAGCGCTCGCACAGGGCTTCAGCGCCGCGCGCGACCGTGCAGAACTGACCATAGCCTTCATCCATCGCCTGTACTCCGCAACTACAACGCTTCAGATTCTGAACTAGCCTTGCGACTTCGCCGCGCGCACGCTGAAACCTCCGAAAGCCACCGCCTCAGGAGAACGCCATGACCACGATAGCCATCATTCAGCGGCCACCCGTGCTGCTCGATCGCAGCGCGACGATCGCCAGGGCTGTGCAATCGGTCGCCGAGGCCGCGGCGGCCGGCGCCGCGCTGATCGTTTTGCCCGAATCGTTCATTCCAGGTTATCCGTCGTGGATCTGGCGGCTGGCGGCGGGAAAAGACGGGGCGGTAATCGGCCAGTTGCACACGCGTCTGCTGGCCAACGCCGTTGATATCGCAAACGGTGACCTCAACGAACTGTGCGAGGCCGCCAGCGCTCACGCCGTGACAATCGTATGCGGTATCAATGAATGCGAGCGGCGTAATGGCGGCGGCACGCTCTACAACAGCGTAGTCGTTATCGGTGCGAACGGCGAAGTGCTCAACCGGCATCGCAAGCTGATGCCAACCAACCCCGAACGCATGGTCCATGGTTTCGGTGATGCGTCCGGGTTGCGTACGGTCGATACCCCCGTCGGGCGCATTGGTACGCTCATCTGCTGGGAAAACTACATGCCGCTGGCACGCTATTCTCTGTATGCCCAAGGGGTGGAAATTTACGTTGCCCCCACCTACGACACGGGCGATGGCTGGATCAGCACGATGCGCCACATTGCCCTTGAAGGCCGCTGTTGGGTACTCGGCAGTGGCACCTCGCTGCGCGGCAGCGACATTCCCGATGACTTTCCGGCTCGCCTGCAACTGTTTCCCGATCCGCAAGAGTGGATCAACGACGGCGACTCGGTGGTGGTCAACCCTCAAGGGCGGATCGTGGCCGGTCCATTACACCGAGAGGCAGGCATTCTGTATGCAGACATCGACGTGTCACTCGTGGCGCCGGCGCGGCGGGCGCTTGACGTCACCGGGCACTATGCGCGCCCTGACATCTTCGAGTTGCAGGTGCGGCGCACGCCGGCGACGCCGGTGAGTTTCATCGACGGATGAAGCTAACCTGATTTCAGGCGATCCATTCCAGCTTCGGCGATGTGTGTCACACCTGATAAAGGAGTCGTTCCATGAGCACTCAAAGGTCTTACAAAGGCAGTTGTTTTTGCGGCGCAGTCGAGTTCACCGTCAGCGGTGAGCCAGCGGCAATGGGCTATTGCCATTGCGAGTCGTGTCGACATTGGTCAGCAGCACCGGTCAATGCCTTCACGCTGTGGAAACCCGAGGCGCTGCAAGTCACTCGGGGGGCTGAGAACATTGGCAGCTACAACAAGACACCGCAGAGTTTTCGCAAATGGTGCAAGCTTTGCGGCGGGCATATTTTCACCGAACACCCGGGGATGGGGCTCATCGACGTGTATGCCGCAGTCATCCCGGATCTGGCGTATTCGCCAGAGGTTCATGTCCACTATCAGGAGACCAGGCTGCGCATTAAAGACGGGTTGCCCAAGCTGAAGGATGTCCCTGGTGAGTTAGGGGGATCGGGCGTCAGCGTGGACGAATAGCGCCAGTACGGTAGCGTTCGGCGCTCCAACGTATGGGCACCGACAAAGCGTTGTAAGCCCTAGGGGGCTTGCCTGCTATTTACCGTGATTTTTGGGCGATTCTGAAATCGGCATCGAAGATTCATCCGCGATTCGCTTGACCAGCGCAGCATGACCGCTGGCATCGTCGCCGCGGGAAATGACCTGGATGACTGCCATGCGATCGCCGGAGCCTGCGATAAAGGTGCTGTTCAACGTTTTGCCGCCGCCCAGGGTCGCCGTACTGTCGACTTGTCGCACACCCAGGCCGTTGCGGTTAAGGCGTGACTCGCCGGTTTGTCGAAAGTCCGGCAGCCCGGCGCTCTGGCGGTCGACGAAACCACTGACGGCGCCGTCGAGGAAGGCATCGTCGTTGTCGCCGGGGCGAGACGCTTCGGGGAGCGGTTTCTCGACCACCATGACCACGCGCTTTTCCTGCGCATTGGCATACAGGGTACCCACGGCGTCGGCGCCTTCGCTGCTCTGTTCATCGGCGCTCAGAGGGCTGGCGTTGAAGCCTGCCGGCAGGTTGAAGCTGAACTTGCCGCCGAGCACCGCGACGTTTACTTCAGGTGTCGGCTTGGTGCTGGGTTTGCCGGCGGCATGCAGATTCGACAGACCCAACAGGCCGACGACGGCCAGGGTCAGCGTCAGGGTTCTTGTGTTGAAAATCGACATACAGCCTCTCATGGGGCAGGGGGCATGGCAGGGTGGTTATGCTCACATAAACCTGCCTGCTCGGTAAGCCCCGGGTTTTCCGTCGGCCAGACGGTCATGGCGGATCGCCTTGAGGGGGCTATCGTTGCTTGTCTGGGCAACGACTACCGACCGAGGGCGGTACCATGAATACCAGTGATCTACTCGAACAGTTACTGCGGGCCGGGCAGGGCTCGCAAGCGCAACAAGGGAGCGGCGGCATGTCATCGCAAGACGGCCTGGGCGGTTTGGGCGGCTTGCTGGGCGGTCTGCTTGGCGGCGGCAGTGCGACAGGTGGCGGTGCTGGCCTGGGTGGTTTACTCGGCGGCCTGTTGGGTGGCGGTGGTGGCGGCAACGCTGGCGGCTATACCCAGGGGCGCTCCGCGGGTGGCACCAATTACGCGGCCCTGGCGTCGTTGGGCATGATGGCGTTCCAGGCCTATCAAAGCTGGCAGCGCAGCCAGGCGACCGCCCCGCAACAGGCGGTGCGTACTGTCGATCAATTGTCCGGCCCCGAGGCCGAGGATCACAGCCATGCCATCTTGCGCGCGCTGATTGCGGCAGCCAAGGCTGACGGTCGCATCGACAAGCAAGAAGAACAGCTGATCTACGCTGAAATCAAACGTCAAACCAGCGACCCGCAACTGCAGCAATGGCTGGATGAGGAAGTCAGCAAGCCACTCGATGCTGCCGAGGTGGCTCAGTCGGCCCAGGACCCGGGCATGGCGGCGGAAGTGTACCTGGCCAGCGTGATGCTGGTGGATGACCAGCAGGACGCAGAGCGGGCCTACCTTGACGAACTGGCCGGCGCACTGCAACTCGATCCGGCATTGCAGGCGCACCTGGAACAGCAGGCCAGGGGAACCGCCTGACCGGGCTGAGATGCCTGCGCTCTTCACCTATCTGAAACCAGCGCAGGCAAGGCCCGGGAGATTGCCTGCACTCTCATCCCGGCGCCGATTGGCCTGCGTGCATCGAGCGACGCAACAACGCTGCCGTTGCCGAGCGCGCTTCGACTTCGTCCAGCAACGCCTCGACCAGTGCGTGGCTCATCTCCAGCGATTGCTCGGTAGCCCAAAGCAAACCGCGCACCTCGGCATTGACCATTTCACAGGCGTGGGCGTTGGTCTGGTAGGCGCTTTTGAGCAAGACGGAGGCGTGGATCAGGGCGCTTTCGGATGAGACACCGGCGCGGACGTCTGAAGACTGCGTTGCTAAATAAAATCTGTCGGCGCTTGGTTGATCAGCAGAGCAAAAATTTGCGTAGAAACACGATTTTCGTCCCGATCCTTACAGTCAAACTTGCGCTTAGCTCCCATTTTGTGTCCGGGGCCGAGCGGACAATTGCGAGCGAGGCGTCAAGATAGCCAAGGCAACCGCTACGATGAAGAGCGCCGGTACGTCACCTGCCAAGTGCCCCATTTGCCCCGGCTGGGTGACCGCCTGGACGGCCATGATTCCTCCGTGCACGGCGCTAGACCACATGGCGAACCAGATTAGGCTCAGATTGGCTAATGGATCACGTGCGGCCAGGATCAAGAACACGCCAAGTGTTGCGTAGATGCCAACGATCATCATCGGGTAGTCCGAGTGACCGACGTGCCAGGCCCAGCCAGACGGCCAGAACAGCATAAGTGGGTAGAGAGCAAGGCACGCGAGGCCAGCCAAAACCAGAACGACGCGCAAATACCTGAGGCGGTCGACTACAGTCATGGCGGACTCCTACCCCAAGTGGGGTGATAAGGCCTTCAAGGGCTTGGTGGGTAACATTCCTTGTTCTGTCGTCTATCCCTGACTAGGCCGGGCATTCTGACAGTCGGGTAATCGCTGAAGGGGTTTATACACCGTGGACGGAAAGCCCAATCTGCTCAATCAGTTCCAGCAGTAGACCAAGCATAGCTACTCATTTGCTATCGCTGCGTCCATCGGCTGCTACTGACCGATAGCTGCCTATTGCGACGGGCATCTATGGGGCGGATATATGCCTGTCGCCAGCGGCGAGTTGAGGTCGCTTCTGGCCAATATAGAGTGGCGAAAAAAAGCCTGGAGCCAGAAGTTCAGGTGTTCCTTGCCAGGCTCTGTACGAGATCCCCAGAAACCCAATCGTCACCTCACCCCTCAAACGCTGAAATTATGCGGCCTAAGTCGAAGTGCCATTTCTTGGTCCATTTTGCAGGTGATTATGGTTACCATCACGCTCGCTGTCGGAGCGTACCCGGCATCGTAATATCACCACGCTTCGAGCCATCGATCTTGAGTAACAGTAGCGGCTCAGCCAGGTGGCATTGAACGCCCGTCATTCCGGGCAGCATTCACAGAGACAGTATCCAGGGAACATAAAGGACATGCTGCAAAACGAAACTTTCAACCGGGTCGGAACCAACCATCAGATTTCGGCCAACGTCTACAATCTCATCCTCGGTGCAGTGCTGCTGTGGGGCTTTGCCGTCAACTGGTATCTGGTATCCACTGTGCCGGCCGACATTATTAAGGCCATCCCCATGCTGCTCTTCTTGGCCGGTTACATGATCACTACGCTGACGGGTGTCGCCATCATATTCAAGTCTGAGAAACCGCTGTACAGCTTTCTCGGCTACAACCTGATCGTGGTTCCGATAGGCTTGCTGCTGGTCATTGTGCTCCCGGACTATTCGCATCAAAACATCATTAAAGCCGTGCAAACGACCGCCTTGCTGACCGTGGGCATGATGCTGCTGGGTACCGCGTTTCCCGGCTTCTTCAAGCGCATCGAAGCGTCGCTGTTTATCGCCCTGGTGGTTGCGATAGTCGTCGAGTTGGGGCAAGCCTGGTTGTTCGGCACCCGTCTGGCGGCGATGGATTGGATCGTTGCAGCGATCTTCTGTGGCTATATCGGGGTGGACTGGGGACGTGCGAACCAGATCGAGCGTAGCGTGGACAATGCGATCGACAGCGCCGCATCGCTGTATCTGGACATCATCAATCTGTTCCTGCGGATCTTGCGGATCATGTCCAGGAAGTGAGTTGCGCAGCTGCTACGGCACAAAATCCCGGCCAGCGTGACTCAGGCCGTTTCGAACCACCGGCCGCTCACGCGGGGAATTGGGTTATCCAGTGCCTGGCAATGTCTTCACGCCGGCAGATCCACACCGCGTCGTGGCCTTGCAGGTAATCGAGAAAGCGTGCCAGCGCCATCGCGCGACCAGGATGGCCACTGATCCGCCCGTGCAGACCGACGCTCATCATCTTCGGCTGTAGCGCGCCCTCCTGCCACAGCAGGTCGAAAGCATCCTTGAGCAGCCGGTAGAAGTCTTCACCGCAGGCGAAGCCATTCGACAGCAGATAACGGGCGTCGTTGTTGACCAGTGTGTAAGGGATCACCAGGTGGGCGGGCGAGCCTGGGAGCCAATAGGGCAGGTCATCGTTGTAGGCGTCCGAGCTATAGAGAAACCCACCGTCCTCACGCAACAGGCGGCGGGTGTTCTGGCTGACCCTTCCGGTGTACCAACCTACCGGGCGTTTACCGCAGATCTGCTCGATCACGTCGAGGGTGAGGCGGATATGGCGCCGCTCCTGGTCTTCAGGTATGTCGCGATAGTCCAGCCAACGGTAGCCATGCCCGGCAATCTCATGCCCGGCAGCGCAGAGCGCATGGCCAATCGCCGGGGTGAGTTCCAGTGCTCGACCGACAGCGAAGGCGGTCAGCGGCAAGCCGCGGGCGCTGAACAGCTCCAGAATGCGCCACACACCAGCGCGCGATCCATATTCGTACATGCCCTCGACGCTCAAGTCCGATTCCCCCACACGCGGCGGGCGGCCCGGTAGCTCATGAAGCCAGGCCTCAGACTGTGCATCGCCATTGGCAATGCATGATTCCGCGCCCTCTTCGATATTGAGTACGAACTGGACCGCGACGCGCGCTTCACCGGGCCATCGCGAGTGGGGAGGGCAGCCGCCATAACCGATGAGGTCGCGAGCGGACATCAGCCCAGCTCGAAGGTCGTGACGCCGAACACCCGTTCGTGCGCGATTGCCGGAGGAGGGCCGAGGTACATGCGTGCGCAGCCGAAAACCTCGCTCATGCCCTGTTGGCGCACGAGCGCCATTGCGGCGGGATTATTCTCCGGGGCATCGAGAAACAGCGGGCCACCCTGCGCAAATTCCGCCAGGCGCGCGTAGAGGGCATTGGCTGCCAGGGCGTCATCGGCGAACAAGGGGCCGATCTTGTAGCCTTCCCGGCAGCGCCTTACTACACCGTAGCCGCTTAGCCTGCTCGCGCGCTGGCAACCCACGGCGAGTGCGTCGGCCTGGGCTATCCACCCGCTCAGGAAGGTTTCACGCGCGGCGGGGAAGCAGGTGCGGTCGTAATCGACAACCTCATCGAACGGGAAGCTGGCCAACGGGACGATGTCCTGATCGTCTACCTGTGCGGGCGCCGGGCGCTCGGTGATCCCGGCACGAAAACGCATGTTGCGATGGGAGAAGACGAAACCACCCTTGGCGTAGTAGTCCTGCATTGTGAAGACACCGTCCATGCCGATGCTCGAGCCGGGGCGGAGGCGGGCGAGGAGCCGCTCGCGGCGTGCGTGCCAGAGGGTATTGCCCAGACCTTGACCGCGATATTCAGGCCGGACGATGAAAAAACCCATGAAACCGAATTCGCCGTTGTAGGAGGTGATGGCGCCGCCGCCGATCAACTCGTCACCGCGGGACGCCGCGATGAAGGCGGCAGGGTCCGTAGCCCAGAACAACTCGGCATCGTGAAGGCCGGGATTCCACCCCTCACGGGCAGCCCAATCGACGAGCTCGTCCAGCTCGGGACGGGTCATGTTGCGTATGACCAGCTGATTCGACACCGCGAGGCTCTCCTCCGTTGCTAATCAAGCATGTGCTCCTTCACCACTCTGAACCCTTTCGGTATAGCTTCAATCCGAGTAGTGATCCAGGCCGTCATGTCACCTTGCTCCAACAATAAATTTGTCCCCTTTGCTCGTGAACCTTGTGATGAGGAACGCAGTCTTAGCCGAGCCCTTTTTTCGGCATTACCGCCGTCATCCCATCAGAGCTGTTCGCCCCATGCGCCAAGCCGTCCGCTGCTCTCGCTTTGTCTTGCTCTGCCTCATTCCTTTGTTCCCCCTGTTCGCCAGCCCCGCCCATGCCGGCGCGGAACGGCAACTGGTGGAGGCCATCAACGACTACCGCGCCGAGCCCCAGCGCTGCGAGAGACGTGTGGTTCGGGTCTCGACGCCGCTGGTGTTGAAGTCGAACCTGGCGTTGCCGGTCGGCTATGGCGGCGCCTTGCGGGAAAGGTTGAAGGCTGCCGGCTATCAGGCGGTGGCGGTGCGCAGCATCCGTCTGGTCGGCGCGCAAGACGCCGAGGAGGCCTTTGACATGCTCCAGAGCGACTACTGCACAGCCCTGCTCGATACTCAATTTGCCGATATCGGCGTCAGCCGCGCCCGGAACGAGTGGCGGGTGGTGCTGGCGCGGCCCTTGCTCGATGCTCAGCTCGGCGATGGGCGATCCGCGAGCAAAGCGTTGCTGGCACAGGTCAACGCAGCACGGGCGAAGCCGCGCCTGTGTGGTCGCCAGCGCTTCGCTGCGGCACGCCCGTTGAGCTGGAATACCGCCCTGGGGGCGGCGGCGCAGAAACACAGCCGGACGATGGCCAACAGCAATTACTTCGCGCACCGTGACCCCGACGGTGATATGCCGGCAGACCGGGCAAGGGACGCCGGCTACCGTGGCCGCCAGATCGGCGAGAACATCGCCGCCGGACAGGGCTCAGCGAGCAAGGCGATGGCCGGCTGGCTGGCCAGCCCCGGGCATTGCGCCAATCTGATGAATCCGATGTTTACCCAGGTGGGTGCGGCCTATGCCGCGAACTCGCGCAGCGATGAGGGCGTGTATTGGACGATGCTGTTCGGCGCGCCTTGAGAGGGCGCGAGCCCGTACGTCAACGCAAGTTCCAAGGCCGGTTACAAGGGGTGTTACAAGGGGTATAACTACCAGAACAAAAGGCGGGTCACCCACAATAGGATAGGCCCTCCAAAGGCAGCGCCCGGGCCAGGCGCTCCAGGCCTGACCGGCGCCTGCGGCGTGGAGCGATGTGATGAGTTTCAGAGCATGGCGATGGGCTCGCAAGAGCCTGCTTGGCTGCATCCAGCTGGCCGTGCTGGTCACGCCACTGTGCGCCAGCGCCATGTTCACGTGCCAAGCCAGCGCCGGCACAAAGGCAATGGCCCAGCCACGGGTTGTGCGGGGTGACGACCCAGGCGCGGTGCGGGTTCGGGTGTTCACCTTCGTCCACCGGGGTGTTCGTCAATATGTGAGCCGGCGCCCCGTCGGGATCTCCGCGCGGGTCGATGTTCTTGAACTCTATTACATCAAGGGCTGCTATCTGTGCATGGCGCCGAAGGATTTCAAGGTCGCCTCACTGCGCCTGGACACGCAATCCTATCGGCGCGAGATCGAAGCCGCTGCGGGTCAATATGGCGTCGACAGGGCGCTGGTCCGCGCCGTGATACATGCCGAGTCGGCATTTCGCCCCAACGTCATTTCCGTAGCCGGCGCCCAGGGGCTGATGCAATTGATGCCCGCCACCGCCGCGCGCTTCGCCGTGAACGATCCGTTCGACGCACGACAGAACATTCGTGGCGGCGTGCGCTACCTGGCCTGGCTGCTCAAGCGCTTCAACGGCAACCAGATGCTGGCGTTGGCAGGGTACAACGCCGGCGAAGCGTCCGTGGTCGAGTACAACGGGGTACCTCCCTACGCCGAGACGCAAACCTACGTCACCCGCGTGCAGTCCTTGACCGAACGCTATCGCAACCATCGCTAGTAGCGTAGGGCGCATAACCCTGAAAAGGTAATACGCCGGGCGGGGAATGGTTCAACCGAACCTCCACGTTCATCGGTAGCTGTTGCCCCGTTGTGGACGTTCATAGGTTCGGGTTGAAACACTCACTGCACTTGGTAAAGGTAGGGTGACAGCTGCTGTTGAGCCTGGTCTTGGAGAAGCCCCACAGTGACTTCAATTCCAGCTTGGCGAAGCATTTCGATACCTGCCCCAGCGTTGCGCGGGTCGGGGTCAAGCATTGCGACATACACACGCGTTACCCCCGCGCTAATCAAGGCCAATGCACACGAAGGCGTACGGCCGGCAAATGAACAGGGCTCCAGCGTGACGTAAGCGGTCAGGCCATCGAGCGCTGTTTCCAGCTGCGACAGGGCCATTGCTTCTGCGTGATGCTTTCCCGGTGGCTGGGTGTATCCGTTAGCGATGATGGCTCCGTTACGTACGATAACGCAGCCTACAGGTGGGTTTGGCAGACAACCGGGAAGTGCATGCCTGCCTATGTCCAGAGCCTGACTCATCAGCGATCGGTCCGCATCGCTGAACGTTTCGAGTTCGCTGGAAAGTGACATATCAGAAGCTCCTTGCTAATGAGATCAGGCCGTCAGGATACAGGGTCAACATAACGAAGACTGTCTATTTCCGAGCCGTTTGCACGGCCCGGATCATCTCTCCACCCGACAGATCCGTAACCTGTAGCCGGATTTACCGTGCCGGATAATGCAGGAAAAAGCCGTGCCGACCGGCATGGCGACCGCCGGTCTTCTGAGCGCTGATATTGTTTTGACATATTCATGGGCAGATCTTTACTTACGCGAAACGCCCAGTGGGCGCTCAAGCGCGGTCGCTGGGCGTCTGGTGCTGATGATGCCAGTGGCGAGTCGCGGCTGTGGGTATGGGCGTCCGTTTCCCCTAACGTACCAGGAGCGAATGCGTCCATGCATACCCCTCGCGTGAACATCTATTCAATGGTCAGCGCTCTATTGCTGGTGCTCTGTTCAGTGCTGGCACTGGCCGGCGCATTGAGTATCCGCAGCGCCTTCAGTGCTGACGTTTTGTATATCGGCGATGCCGCTGACAAGACCGTCAAGCGTTTCGACGCCGTATCAGGGGCGTTCCTCGATGGCGACCTCGATCCTTCGAATAACCCGGACGCCTTCGTGCGCTCAAAAAGCGGCGGGCTGGTCGGACCCCGGGGCATGTTCGTGGATGGGGAGCAGTTGGTGGTCGCGAACGAGAATGTCGACAGCAAACAGCCAGGTTCGGTGTTGCGCTACAACCGCGACACGGGCGCCTTCCTGGGTGCCTGGGTGCCTTCTACGGATAAAAATGCTCCGTTTGCACCGTTCGGTATCGTCCGTGAGGCCTTCCCGGAAAAGGTGCTTTACGCCGCGAGCAGCGTGTCCAGCCCCGGCAACTCGCCGGGCAGGCTCCTGACCTACAACGCAGCAGGCACACTTCTGGGCAGCTTCAGGAGTGTGTCGTCTCACGGTGACTTTCATCCCCGGGGCATTGTGTTTGGCCCTGACGGCCTTCTCTACGTGTCGGTGCACGGCCAGAAGAAAGACGAGCTGGGTGGGCAGATCTTGCGCTTTGCCGCTGACGGCAAGTTCCGCGGCAGCTTCATCGCCGACAAAGGCGGGGTGGGCCAGCTTAATCGGCCGCAGGGCTTGGCCTTCGGCCCCGACGGTCGGCTGTATGTCACCAGTTTCAGGGCCAACAACAGTGATACGGACTCGATCCGCATCTACGATCAAACCGGCAAATTCGTCGACAAGATCAATCTTTATGAGCCGGGCAAGGACCGCGCTTTCGCCCAGGCGCTGTTGTTTGGGCCGGAAAAGAAACTGTTCGTGCCCATCACCAACACCGGAGAGGTGCGTCGCTACGACGTGGCGAGCAAGCAATACCTGTTGTTTGTCCCTCCGGCCAGGGGCGGTGGCCAACTGCGCGAGCCCTGGTATTTGACCTTTGGCGCTACCGACGCGAAAACGTTGAATTACCAGGAGGTGGTTGCCGGCGGGCCTAACCTGCTGCGGTGCTTCTGCCAGAATGGCACTACCGTTGATGTTTGCGCGGCGCTGGACTGCGCTTCCGGTGCCGAACAAGATGCAATCTGTGGCCCGGTCTGCGAAGCGCAGGGCGGTGAAGCGGCGACGGCATGCTTTGAAAATGACCCCCAATGCGCGACCCAGCAGCAGGCACCTGTAGGCGCCTTGGGCACCAGGCAACCAGCAAGTCCGCTTGGGCGTTAAGTTGGCGGATGGCCGCAGTACCTGACATCAGTCGCGCGCCGGGCACTGTGGATCCCGCAGTGCCCGCGCGACTGACCTTCAACCTCTGGGGTATAGCAACCATCTCTGCCGGGGTTTTCCACGTTCATTAGCGAGCCTCCATTCTCTTGTGCATGCGCATTGCGGTGCTGGCCCTGATCCTGACGCTGTTCGGCTGCGCTACCGCGTCGGACCCGCCAAGGGGCGAGGGCGGCGATTGGCGGTCCTTCTATGTAGTGAATCACGGCCTGCATACCGGATTGGCAATTGCGCGCCCCGATCTGGTTCAGGTGCTTCCTGCACTGGCCGAAGCGTTCGGCGACGGCGACTTCGTTGAGTTCGGCTGGGGTGATGAAGACTTTTACCGAGCCCCACAGGCCACCTTGAGCCTCGCCCTGCGCGCCTTGTTCGGGTCGACGGCAACCGTGCTGCATGCGGTCAGGATTGACGGGGACCCCAGGCGGCGTTTCGCCGCAAGCGAGGTCATCGAGGTGCGGGTGACCGAGGACGGCTACCGGCGACTGCTCGCGTTCGTGGCCGCGACCTTCACCCATACAGCCACGGGCACCTTGGCGGTGCTTGGGCCTGGCCTGTATGGAGAGAGCCGGTTCTACCAGGCCGAGGGTAGCTATTCGCTGTTTTATACCTGCAATACCTGGGTCGCAGAGGCGTTGGCCACGAGCGGCTGCCCGATGTCGCCTGCAGCGGCGATTACGGCGGGGAACGTCATGTCGCAGTTACGCCGGGCGACAGCGGTGGGTGCATCCTGTCTGGTTACCGCTAGCCCACGCTGACGATGGCAAATACAGGCCACCCTCGGGTGGTCTTTTGGCATTTGCGGGTAATACTTCCCTGTACACGCGGGCATGTTGCTGATGGCGCGACCCGCAGGGAGGTATGAGGTGAACAAACTATCAATTGTGGGTGCCGGAATAGTGGGAGAGGCGGCGGCGCAGATCATCGCCCGGGAAGAGTACTGCCGTGAGTTGATGCTGATTGATGTGCAGGGTGATTTGGCCAAGGGCAAGGCGCTGGATGTCTGGCAGGCGGTGGTTGAGTCAGGTTCTGATACCAGGGTTTACGGCGGCTCCACTGGCGAATTGCTGCAGGATTCTGACCTGGTGGTGATTACCGCGGGGGTGCCGCGCAAGCCTGGTCAGTCGCGTCAGGATGTGTTGAGCATCAATCTGCCAATTCTCGATGGCATCATGCGCGATATCAATCGGCATGCCCCGGCGGCGACGGTGCTGGTGGTGTCGAACCCGGTTGACGTGCTGACCTACCGGGCTTGCAGTCTCAGTGGGCTGGGCCGCAACAGGGTGTTCGGCCAGGCGGGGGTGCTGGATACCGCGCGCATGAAGTGTTTCATCGCCGAGGAAACAGGGTTTTCTGCCCGGGATATCACCGCGCTGGTGCTCGGCGGGCATGGCGATAGCATGGTGCCGCTGATGCGCTACTGTGCGGTCGGTTCGGTGCCACTGTCGCACTTTCTGTCCAATGAGCAGATAGAGCGGATTGTGCAGCGTACACGTCAGGGTGGCGGCGAGATTCTGGGCTTGAAGAAGGTCGGGAGCGCCTGCGATGCGCCGGGCGTGGCCATTGCAGAGATGGTCGATGCTATCGCCAATGGGCGAAACCGCATTTTGCCGACGGTCGCGATTCTTGAGGGCGAGTACGGGCGCACAGATATCGCCATGGGTGTCCCCTGTGTGCTGGGAGAGCTGGGGGTTGCGCGGGTGATCGAGTTGCCGCTGGATGCGCAGGAACAGGCGATGTTCGACCACTCTGCCGATCAGGTGGTGCGTGATATTGCTGAAATGAAAGCGCTATGAGCGGGACTGTATGAGGGGGCGCAACAGCGTGGTATGACGATGATCGCCACGGTGTGTGAGTCGCCCCTGAATCAGTGGACATTCGGTGGCCGCTTTGGGTCGGTAGCTGTCGCTCGTAAAGGAGAGGCTTTCACCCTAAAGCTGCCGATTAGCCGTCTTTGTAGAACGTCTCCCTTGTTCGGAGTGGATCTACTGTAGGAATAGAGAAAGCCCTGGATAACCGGGTCTTTCTCCTTTCTTTTCTCAGAGAGCTTGAAGGCCCGAGGAGTTACTAGCCTGCAGCTCCGAGGCACATGGCCGAACGTCCATACTGGAAGTCCCAGGCGGCGAAACACAGAGGCTGAAGATAACTCCGTATGGGAGTTCGACTTTTCGAGCCTCGCCATAAGGGATCTTCGACAAGCGAGTTACCGTCCCACCGTCGTTGATGATTTCTGGAAGCTTTAAGTGCTTGTTTTGCTGCCAAGATCCACCGTCGCGACTCCCCTGTGAGCCTACCTGATAGGCTGCAGCAACTTCGACAATCACCCCGTCTGGAGACACCGAACGGATTGCAACAGAGGTGGTCAAATTAACGATCCCAAGCGCGCAGGCCGACATCTCGGCATTGCACTTCCGGACGTCGAATGGCTGGGAGATAATTTTTCTTTGGCTATCTACGTTACCAAAGAAAAAGTCCCCGCCCCCTAGCCCTGTCGCGAATGAGTATCCGGAGCGCTCGGTCGTCCCAACGTGGTAATCGACCACGACCGGCTGTTCATTACCAGTTCCTCGTAAGGAACAACCTACCAGCGCCGCCAACGCTAGCGCGGAACCAATACCTACCGCTGATCGCATGTACTTTCCTTTTGGTGTATTCAACAGAGCCGCAGAGCCGCTAATCGGCTCTCAGAACATTCATAGCATATTGCCATTGCCAGTAATGTCCACGTCTTTCCGGTGCCGACGACATCACTAGCGACGCTGTCTGAGTTCACCCTCTAGATCCAAGCCAATGGCTGCGTCCTCGACTACTCGAGGCTAGAGAAAAGGTTTGGAGACGCCTTTGTCCCTACTCACTCACCGCTGCAGGCCTCCGCAGCTGCGAAGAAGCACTGCCACGACTCCCTCACCGGAATCTAACTGTGCGAAGCGGACAGGCGGGTTTAATACATTCAATGCCCGCTTCTGACGCGCTCATATTCACAGACAGCGTTCAGTGACCACTTTCAGCCGAAAGAGGATGTTTCTCATCGGTGATATAGGCACCATTGACAGGTGCGATTGATAGACAAGTCTTCTCGAAATTATGTTTTGATTGCTGCCTCTCTTTGGTTGCCTCAACGGTGAAAAATGTTTGCACACCTTCAAGCCCTCCCAGGCTCACTGCTTGTCGTCCTTGCGTCTATTTTAGGATTTCACCGCGCCATCGTGTTGCTTGAGGAAACGATCTCAGAAACGAGTCGCGCGAAGATCGGAAATCGTTTGCTTACGGGAGATTTTCGAAAGGGGACCCGTAAGGTTCTCGAAATATATTTGAGCCTAAACAACACACTTTTTGGTAAAAGGATTTTTTCGCTACGCTCTTTTTTTGTGAGCGCCATCCTCACTTCGGTCTGGGGGGCGTGTTTTACGATAAATTTTGCATACAGCTTTCCGACCTTTAGCCAAGCGCTATACATGATGGCGATTACGCCAAATCTGCGAAATCTCGCTATAATTGCACTTCTAGTGGTTTTAATTGTTGACTATTTATCAATCGCTATGACCAGAAAAATCTACAGGGCCACTGTGGCGAAAGGAAAACGGTCATTTTTAGTCGCATTATTTTCGGATCTGTTAGGGTCAATTTCTTTGTATTACATAGGGATTTCGATTTTTAGGTTTGTCATATCGAATGAGTTTTTATTAAGCCCATCCGATTCAGTGCGTATATGGACTGATCCAACTCAGGTTTCGATGGGGGTTCAAGTTGTCGAGGATTTCGACTTTTCGGCAGGGCATAAAACGGATGCCAATACCTTTCAGTTTGATCAGCCGTTGGAAACAATTGTTACGTACCTGTTTCCGGAAGGAGTATTTTTCATCTCTAGCCTCATGACGTCTGTCTGGCTATGGATGTATGTGTTGGCTTACAGCGCAGGCTGGCTGATGATCAGAGTTAACACAATTAAAAAGGTGGTGTTGCCTCATTTGAATATTGATAAAAAGCCGCTGACCGCTTTGACAGGAATCGCTACAGCAATATTGATGCTATGTATGATTGTGAGTGCGCTGCTTAAGTTGTAATGAGGCGGGGTGAGGTTCTGCGGCTTGAAGAACTCAACGGAATATTTCCGGCGCTTCCACAGACAGATCAAGCGACCGTTCTAGTCAGGAGACGGGCCATATGCGAGCGACCGCTTCTGGCCGTCAGCTGCCCTCCGTAAAGGGCAGCTTTAGGTCGACCCAAGTCGTACAGCACCATGGACCGACAGTACCCAGAGCAGGATACCTTCCTGAAACTCACAAGTTCGGTATGTGCTGCAGGCAAGATGAGGCCTAGTTCACCATCACCTCGTCCAGTGCCTGCTCGAGGGTGCTGACCGTGCGCTCGATATTGTGCAGCTTTTCGAGTCCGAACAGACCGATGCGGAAGGTCTGGAAGTCGGCCGGCTCGTCGCATTGCAACGGCACTCCGGCGGCGATCTGCA
>Ga0247819_10000894_pt1 | contig 16656 bp, 16 predicted proteins | sample 13C_Xylose_Day6_FD_193428 | JGI IMG/M metagenome (GOLD analysis project Ga0247819, IMG submission 193428) | Soil microbial communities from agricultural site in Penn Yan, New York, United States - 13C_Xylose_Day6 | ecosystem: Environmental > Terrestrial > Soil > Agricultural land | place: USA...
GCCAGGGATTTCTTGCCCGTTTATCATGGCAGCTTCCGCCGAAGCGTCGGGGGCGTGTCGTCGATCGCCACCGGCATCTCGACCGGGCGACGTGCATCGAACTCGGCTTGCGCCGTAGCCGCAGACGATTGGGACGCGCGGCCTCGTCAAGGCCGCAACTGCTAGCATCCGCCGCGACTGCGACACGCCGACGCGTTCGGCGGCTTATATGCCGGCTTTCGGCCACGCGGCAGCTCGGCGTGTCAGAGCGATCAGGAACAGCGAGTGTTGGTGGTTTCCTGCTCGCGCGCTATTAGACCCCGTGTGAATAAAGCCGGAGTCACGCCAGCGTGTTGGTTGTCCTCAAGGCTTCATCGAGTGCCCTGCGTCCGTTCCCGGCAAGCCAAGACCGGAAAGAGAGTAGCTCCGGGTTGATCTCACGCATGGCGTTCAGATCGACACGTTCTGCAAGCGGGCCATCCTCCAAGCTCTTCGCCATGTGCGCGAGGTCCGCATTCGCCGCGAGAACGTCATCGGAAAAGCGTGCGTAGGCGATTGGACGACCGGCGCCTTCGGTAAGGGCGGCTTCAAGCTCGTGCCCGGTCACGCGGTCGCTTGCGATCTTCAAAGTCATGCCGCCGAAGCGGGTCTTGTCGGCAAACACCGCAGCAACGAATTTGCCGATGTCCTCCACCGCGGTAAGCTGGATTGAATGATCCGGTCTGATCAGGGATACCAACCGTCCTTCATCCAAACCGAAACCAGGTCGTACGAGCATCTCCATGAAGATCATCGGCCGGATGATGGTCGTGGTGATGCGGAGTTCTCGAACGTGCGCTTCGATGCGAGGCTTGGCATCGAAACGCGCGACACCTGTCAGTTCATCCCCAACGCTAGCGCCTGAAGAATAAACGAGATGGTCGACACCGATTTCGGCTGCCAGATCAGCAATTGAGATACCGTAGCGGACTTCGTCTTCTGCCGCTAAGTTGGCCGGCAGTACGCTGAAAACACCATAGGTGTCTTTCATAGCTGCGCGGATCACGTCCGTGTCTTCGAAGGCGCCCTGCACAATATCGACGCCTGCAATCCCCAGCTCTAAAGACGCGGCATCAGTGGAATTCAAAACGAGCGCGCGAACAGGCCATTCCGCCTTCAATAAGGCTTTGGCAACAGATCCTCCCTGCCGTCCGGTGGCGCCGAAAACAAAAATTGGCTGTTTGCCATTGGTCATTGAAAACCCTCGTGTTGAACAACAAGGGTCATCGATATATACGAATGGAAAACCGCTGGAAGACGGCACATTTTTCAGCGTCAGGCACAAGGATGATACCCTTGAACAAACAACTCCATGCCGATGCGCTGCAAGGATCAGAGGGTAATCGGCTGTTCAGACCTATCCCGGCAAACGGGGTGTGCACGCTGCTGGGCGACAAATGGACTGTTCAAGTCCTTTGGCGCCTTTCGCTCGCGAAGGAGCATCGGCTCCGCTTCTCAGCCCTTAAGAAAGAGGTTGATGGCGTCACCCAGCGGATGTTGACGCTTACACTGCGCAATCTGGAGCGTAACGGCCTCGTTGTGCGCCATTATTTTCCCGAAGTGCCGCCGCGTGTCGAATATGAGCTGACCGAGATGGGCGGCGGGGCTTTGCGCGCCCTTGAAGGGTTCAACTTTTGGGTCCGTGATAATCTGCACACCATCCAGGAATACCGTCGCGCTTACGACGATGCCACGTAGTTAACCCAAGCGTCGTTTTCTACTCGACGACTGCGGGACCACCGGTAGTGCCTCCCGCAAGATCCGCTTTTGGGCAATTTTGCCTCACTGTCGGTGCCGGCTATCTCATTAAACTCTGTGCTTGGTCGGAAATCAGCCGGCATGCGTATCGGCTGCGTTGCGAAAACATTATAGCTGGTCGAAGTTATAACGTTATAACTCTCCCGCTGGCATCAGCCGCGGTCGATCTTTGCAAGAGTCTGCGCTCGGTCGAGAACGCATGTGAAACTCGGTACTCGTTCATCGTTCGTGTTCTGTCGAGCGCTTTTATTCGGGGTAGGGGAGGCCATAACGCTCGCGGACCGTTCGCTCTTCATACCGAGTGCGGTAGACGCCGCGATCCTGCAGGATGGGCACGACCTTGTCGATGAACTCCTCGATATCGTCAGGGGCGCGTGGTGGCTGCAATGTATAGCCATCCACGGTTCCGTCAGCCCAAAGATCAATGATGGCTTCGGAGACCTCCTCCGGCGTGCCGAGCAGCAGACGGTGATGGCCCTCCGAGCGGCGCACGACTTGTCTTGCCGTAAGCTTCTCGTGTTTCAGCAGGTCCGAGAGCCCGAGGCCCATGCCCACCGCCTGAAGCCGGTTGGGATCGGGGACGAAGCGTTCGGCATCGAGAACGGCATCCGGGTCAAAGCCGCCAGGATTGATACCGTTCTCCTTGGCAAACCTCGCGATCAGCGCGTCTTCAGAGCCGGCGCCGCTGAACAGTTCGTGCTTGCGCAACGCCTCCTTTCTTGTCTCACCGAGGATGACCACGAGCCCGGGCACGATGCGGATGCCGGCCGGATCACGGCCAAGGGCGGCAGCGCGACCTCTGACTTTCGCGCCGAATGCCCGGCCGGCGGCGCGGGAGAGGATATTGCAGTAGATAATTTCGCCATGGCGCGCGGCGAGATCAATCCCGCCCTCCGATGCCCCTGCCTGCGCGATTACCGGGTGACCCTGAGGGCCGCGCGGCACATTGAGCGGTCCCCTGACGCTGAAGTGGTCGCCTTCGTGGTCGATCGCCTGGGCGCTTGCCGCGTCCCAGAACCGATCGTCGGGGACGCTGCCCTCGCGGGCAGGATCCCAGCTTGCCCAGAGTTTCTTGGCGACATCGAGAAACTCGGAAGCCTTGGCGTAGCGCTCGTTGCGCGGTGGCAGGGGTGCCGAGCCGAAATTGGCGGCGACATTCGGGTTAAAGGACGAGACGATGTTGATGATCAGCCGGCCGCCGGAAGTGATATCCGTCGACTGGGTGCGGCGAGCCAGATTGTAGGGTGAGTTGTAGGTGGACGACATCGTCGCCACGAAGCCGATGTCGGGCACCTGTGCCGCCAGGGCCGTACAAAGGATCAGCGGGTCGATCGTGTGGAACGGCCGGCTGTTCGGGTCGGTCATCATCGCCGGATGGTCGGAGAAGAACACGGCGTCGAACAGCCCCCTGTGCGCGAGCTCGGTCAGGCGGCGGTAATAGTCCGGATCGTAGATGTCGTGACGGTCGCCAGTGCGGTATTTCCAGGCGGCCGGCAAATAGCCTGTCGTGTTGATGCCGACATTGAGGTTGAGCTTGCGCGTCTTGCGGGACATGCCAATCACTGTCCTTCAATAGGCTGCGGTGAAGCGGCGGCGGATGAACTGTCCTTGGTCCAGCTCATCGAGAATGGCGATGGCGAAGTCGGCCTCCGAAATGCGACTTTCGCCCGCTTCGTCGCGCAACAGCCGGTCTTCGCCAAGCCTGTAGGTGCCGGTTCTCTCGCCGGCCTTGATCGAAAGCGGCGGAGAGACATAGGTCCAGTCGAGATCGTGTTCGCCGCGCTTCAAGCTGCGCAGGATCTCGCGGTTGCGCAACGTATGGGCCTTGTGTTCGACGGGATAAAAGTCGCTGTCGACAACGTCGACACCGGGGCTCGCCTCCAGGCTGCCCACGCCGCCGACGATGATGATGCGGCGGACGCCCGCTTGCTTCACGCCGGCAAATAGCGCCGCGTGGGCATCTCGGATCAGTTCCGCGGCCACTTCTGCGGAATGACGGCGCAAACCTGGGCTATAGGCACTGATGACGGCATCGTGTCCTTTGACGATGCTTGCGACCGCGCTCGCATCGGCGATATCGGCCTTGCGCAGGGTGAGGCGCTCTTCGGGTTCGATGTCGGTGGACCGGGTGACGGCTGTCACACGACGGCCACGCGACAGCGCCTCCCTGCGGATATTGCTGCCGATGTTTCCGGAGGCGCCGAAGACGACGATGGACATGATCAGATCTTTCCTGGGATTAGAGTGCAGGCACCGACTTTAGCGGCCGGTTTGCCCCGACATTGCGTTGCATGGCTGAGAGCGAGGAGCGGACGGCCTCGTAGCCGTGTTCTCGCATGGCGTTCTCATAGTCGTGGACGGCTGCGATCAGCGGCTTGTCATGGCGTCGCGCGGCGACGAGCTCGCGAACCAGCAGACCGGTGTCGTAGAGCGCGGTGTTGCCGCCGAGAGCGCGGAAATAGGTCATCGCGTGGATCGCATCGCCGAGCAGCGTGACCGGACCGGGCTGCCATTTCGCGCCGGGCGTCGAGCTTTTGACCTTGAGGAAGGCGACCGTCGACGGATCGCTGTGGCGGATGAGCTTCAGGATGCGCTCGTCCCAATGGCCGATACGTTGAAGTAGCGCTTGCAGCAGGCCGGCGCCATCGAGCGTTTCAAGGAGTTCATCCGGTCCCAGTTCGTCCGTATCGTAAGCGGTGTTCCACCAGGTGTAGCTGGTGGTGTTGTTGAAATGGAAACCGGGGATGTTGCGATGATCGGGGTCTTCGGCGCCAATGAAATCGTGCCGGGCATAGGCGGCTGGATCGACCCGGTGGCTGGTGATCATCAGGCCACGGCCGTCGCTCGGGCGGATATTGGTGTTGAACTCGGTAAGAAGCGGTGAGATGTCATGGTGCGCAGCCGCTTCAAGGCTGATCTTGCCCGCCAGGCGCCGAACACCGGTATCGATGCTCTTCAGATCCGGCAGCAGTTGGCGGCGAACGGCCGACCCCGCACCGTCGGCACCGACCAGAAGGTTGGCGCGGACAGTCGAGCCGTCAGCAAAATGCGCGATAACCGTGCCGTCTGGGAGCGGTTCATAGCGCTCGAAGCGCTTGCCCGTATGGAACCTGCCCTTCAGCCCGGAAAGAAGGATCTGCCGCAGCGTGATCCTGCTCACAGACTTTTCGATATGCGTGTCCTCGGTCTCCCGACTTTCGAGCCCGGCATTATCGAGACGCTCGAAGCCCTCGTCGAGGATCAGGTTCTCGGTCGGGGCAAACCCGAGCGTGTCCAGAAAGACCTGGAAGAGATGCGTCGGCAGATTGGCCTGAAGTGCGTCGATGCCACGCTGGCGGATACGCATGCGAAAGCCTTGCACGTAGTCGGCCCGGCCCGGATCGCGTTCGAACACGGCGGCATCGATGCCGTTCTTCTTCAGACCCTGGGCCAGCGCAAGGCCGCCTGGGCCCCCGCCAATAATGGCGATGTCAACAAAAGAGATGCTCATGACTGTTACTCGCTGAGCGCTGCCTCTGCGGCTGCATGTTCGGAGATGAAGGCTGCGACACTGCGCGGTGGTCGGCCCAGCAGCGATTTCACGACATCGGTCGTCGTGGCCGCACGACCGGCAGCGATCAACTTCGCGAATTGCGCTATGGCACGGTGTTCGAAGTCGGCATCGCCTGATGCCGCCAAAGGGGGCTTCTCGACGACGGCAAACCGCCGCTTCAAAGTCGTCGAGAGCAGATCGGCGAGCTGGCGCGCGCTGACGATGTCAGGACCGGTGAGATTGAGTGTTCGCCCAGTGACGGTGTCGGCGAGAAGCTGATCGACGGCGACATCGGCGATATCTCGTGCATCGATGTAGCCGACACCGGCGTCGGGATTGGCCGCTGCCACCGTATCGGTAGCGATTGCCTGGCGGACGGCGTTGGCGAGCGAGACCTGCATCCAAGCATTCGGTCGAAGCGAAACGGTATCCAGTGCAAGACTGTTGAGGTGCCGCTCGACAGCGGCGTGGGCATCGCCGGAGATGGAATGACCGGGCGGGTCGATGGTCCAGTCGGAACCTGAGATCTTGACGATGCGCCGGACGCCGGCCGCTAAGGCGGCATCGGCTGCGCTGATCTGATCGGTGACGAGCCTGGCGCTGATGGGCGACAGGAGCAGGAGCCGTCCGGCGCCGCGTACCGCGGTATCGAGCGAAGTACGATCGCCGAAGTCGCCGACGGCAATCTGTACGCTTTCGCCAAACAGGCGGCGTGCGGCATCGGGCCGGCGCGTAAGGATGCGAACCGGTTGTTTCAGAGCGGCCAGCCTCCGAACGATGAGCTGGCCGAGCTTGCCGGTGGCGCCGGCGATGATGGTTGTCGCACCGGTGACAGGAACTGCTGCTTTGCTCATGCGGCCGCCCGCCGTGATGCGGCCTCCAGCGGCCGGTGATCGATCCAGCCAAACACGTCGAAGTCGGCCGGAAGGAAGCCCCATTCGAGCAGGAAGCGTTTGAAGTGGTCGAAGGCAGCCAACTGCTCATCGTCGAGTGTCAGCTTGAGATGGCTGTGGACATCCGGACCATTCGCAGCCCGGATCGCGTCTTCGCCCACGCCGATTTCATTGGCGATGAAGCGCACCGCTTCATTCGGGTTCGCCTCCGCCCATTCGGCAACACGTGCGACCGTTGCGACAAGGCCCGTGACAAGGTCGAAATGCTCGTCGAGAAATTTGAGGTCGACGGTCAAGGGCCTCGGCGTACCGTTGTTGATGCGGATCTTTGCATCAGAGTGGAAGCCGAATTCCGAGACGACGACGGCGCCGATCTGATTGGCTAGCACCAAACCTTCGGCACCCTTGACGAAGAAGGCATCGATCTTGCCGCCCGCCAGCGCCAGAAGCTCGTCGCCGTAGGGATAGCGGCGCTTCAACCCGAGAAACGCGGCATTGCCCCTTTCGATCAGGTTTGCCTCGCTGCTGTCGAGATAGACCAGTTCGACATCGCGATGGGTGAGCCCCTCAAGCTCCAATGCGGACACGATGCCTTTCAACGCGGTGGCGCGCTGGAAGTCGACGATGGCTTCATTCGGTTTGCGCGGCACCCCGATGCGCCGGCCCTTCAGATCCGAGCCTTTGGCGATGCCTGAGCCGGGAAGCGCGATGATCGCCTGGAATTCGTCCGTGGTCGTAATGCCGACCACTCGGGTCTGCCGTCCGCCCGATCGTGCCCAAAGGGGCGGGATGTTGCCACCCTGGCGGAACGAGTGGTCCAGCGTATGGGTGAAATGGCTCTCGCGGACGGTCTGATCCTTGCTGTCGCGGATCGATCGAACCGCGACACCGGTGGCTTCGAACTGCCGATCGACCCAGCCGAGTTGGTGGGCGATCGACAGGGGCGTGGGGGCCGGGCAACGGGTGTACCAGACGGAATTGAGTGATGACATCGCGAGGCTCCTAGCTGCGGCCGACAACGGCAAGGCGGGGTTGTTGATGGGTGCGAACCGGCACCGGCTCCAGCGGCAGCGCCGGGGCAGCGGCGTGCCGGCTGAGTGCCGCCTTGGCGAGCATCGTGCGGATCAGGTTGTTCTGCGGCGCATGGGCCTTGCCGGACAGCGCATCGCGGTGGTGACGCTCCAGCGGGTTGTCGCGGCTGATGCCGGGATTGCCGCCGAGTTCCAGTGCAAGCGTGGTTGCGGCGATCGCATTCTCGATGACGGTGTGCTTGACCGCCGCCGCATCCGGGCCGAATGGCCGACCGGCGTCGAAATCCTCGGCAATAGACCGGAGCAGCCGGCGATTGACCGTCAGCAGGACCTCGATCTGGCCGAGCCCGTCCTGGATGCGCGGCACGGTGGAGAGCGGTGCGCCGAGGCTTGTGGGTGCCCGCGTGGTGGTGAACTCGATCAGCCAGTCGCGGGCGCCGCGCGCAGCACCGTCGTAGATCGCTGGCACAAGGCTGAAGTACCAGGCGCCCATGCGTTCGTCGCGTTTCAGGCCTTCGCTCGCGGGCGCTATATCAAGCACATCCTCCACCGGAACGGCGACGTCGTCGAGGATCAGATCGTCGCTGTTGGTGGCGCGCATGCCGGTGGCGTTCCAGGTCTTTTCGACGCGAATGCCGTCGGCGGACGTCGGCACGAGAAACGACCCGAGGCGCGGCACCGGCTCGTCGGTGACGGCGAGCACGGCGACCCAACGCAACAGCGGAATGCCAGTCGCATAGGTCTTGTGGCCAGTAATCCGCCAGTGATCGCCGACCCGGCGCGCGATGGTCTCCGGTAAAGAGCCGTGTGACGGAGATCCGACACGCGGTTCGACCTGCGCAGCATTGATCAGCGCCACGCCCTCGCGGTTGGCCTTGATCACCCGTTCGACAAGATGCTCCGGCCATTTGCCCGAGGTGCGCAGCGAATAATGCTGGTTGTAATGCATCGAGAGAACGAGCGCTGTGGACGGCTCGCCGCGGGCAATCGCCGAGACGACCGAGAGCGCTTCGGTCAATCCGCCGCCCAGACCGCCTTGCTCCGTCGCGGTCACGAGGCCGAGCAGCCCGGCTTCGTGAAGCGCATCGAAATTGGCGAAGGGAAATTCGCCGGTTTCGTCATAATGCCGGGCGGTCAGCGCAAAGCGCTTTCCCAAGTCCTCGGCCCTTTCAATCGCCAACTCGATTTCAGTTGCGGCGGTCATCGGCTTCTCCGGTCAGGCAACGGCGCGTGTTTCGAGATCGGCCCAGGGACGACGATCAACCCAGGCTTCGATGTCGAAGTTCTGGGCAAGGAAGCCCCACTCGTGCAGGAAGTCCTTGTAGTGACCGATCGCGTCCACCAGCTCAGGCTCGAGACCGATCCCAAGATGGCGATGCAGGTCCGGGCCGTTGGCGGCGGCGACGACCTCTTCGGATGCGCCGACTTCGCGGGCAACGAAGCGGCGCACGTCATCCGGATGCGCTTCGGCCCAGGCGCTTGCGCGCTTGAGGGTCTCGATCAGCTTTGTCACCAGATCGGGCCGGTCCTCTGCCAGCCGCTCGTCGACCGTCAGGATGCGTGGTGAGCCTGAATTGATGCGGATTTTGGGGTCGGGGTGGAAACCGAACTCGGTCACGGTATGGGTGGCAAAAAGGTTGGCGACGCTGATGCCGGGCGTGCCCTTGACATAGATTGCATCGACATCGCCGCGAAGGAGCGCTGCGATTTCAGGGCCATAGGCCTGCCGGTTGCGCAGGCCGTAGAGCTGAGGTCCGTCTCGATTGTCGAGCACGGTATCTTCAAGCGGGATGTCGACGATTTCGACATCCGTATGCGTCAGCTCTTCGAGCGACAAAGCAGAGACAAGGCCCTTCAGAGCGGTAGCCGCCATGAAGTCGACGATGCCGGGAGGGCGCCGGGCAATGCCGAAGCGACGGCCGACAAGTTCCCGCGTCGTCTTGATGCCCGTTGCCGGCAAGGTGATGATGGCCTGGAACTCATCGGTCCAGGTAATGCCGACGAGCCGCGTCGGATTTCCTTCCGAACGGGCGCGGATTGGCGGGACGTTGCCGCCGTGGCGAAACGAGTAATCCAGATGATGGTTGAAGTGGCTGGACCGGATCGTCCGGTCCTTGCTGTCGATGATGGAGTTGAGGGTGATGCCCTCGCTGGCAAAGGCTTCGTCGAGCAGACCCAGCTGGGTCGCAAGGCCGACCGGGGTCGGGACCGGGCAGCGGGTATACCAGATTTGTGAGATAGTGTTCTTGCGCGTCATGGATCCTCTGCCGTCCTCAAGATGATATCAGGAAGCCTTTTCCGCTCAGGGCGCGCTTTGTAGTGAGCTGTTGCCGAGCGGTTCGCATTTTGAGAATAATCCACCGAAATCAGTGTCTTTTGAGAGCTGTATGGAAAACTGGTTCTCGCAGATCGCCGTTGTCGGGTCGAATTTACCAAAACACGTTTGACAAAGCCTATAGAGTTAGTCAACAATAAAATCATCGGCGTGGGAAATCCGGGGCCGACGACACGTTTCGCCTTGTGCGAATTTTCAAGTGAGAGACGACAGGCATGCCGGCTTTGGTCAGAATTGTCAGAACGCTGCGACGCACGCTGGTCCAGGCAATTCCGACGCTGCTCGGGATCATCATCCTCAACTTCTTCCTGCTGCAGCTGGCGCCGGGAGATGCTGCCGACGTGCTTGCCGGCGAGGCGGGTTCGGCAACCGAGGAAAGCGTGGCAGCACTCAGGGCCCGCTTCGGGCTGGACAGCCCGGTGCTGGAGCAACTGGCGACATACCTCAACAATCTCGCGCATTTCAGTCTGGGATTTTCGCCGCGCTACGGCATGCCAGTCGCCGACCTGATCGCCCAGCGCCTACCGGGCACCTTGACTCTGATGGCGGTGGCGCTCGTCATCGCGATCTTCCTCGGCGTCGTTCTAGGATCCTTGATGGCGACATTTGCCGGACGTCTTCCCGATCGGCTGCTCTCGGTCTTCTCATTGCTGTTCTACTCGATCCCGAGCTTCTGGATCGGCCTGATGCTGATCGTCTTCTTCTCGGTCAAACTCGGCTGGCTGCCAAGCGGCGGCTCAGGCACCATCGGCTCGCGGCTCACAGGCTGGCCGGCACTGCTCGACACGGCGCGCTATATGGTGCTGCCGGCGACGTCGCTCGCGCTTTTCTACGTGGCGATCTATGCCAGGCTGACGCGGGCCTCCATGCTCGAAGTCAAAAACCAGGATTTCGTCCGCACCGCCTATGCCAAGGGACTGACGCCGTTCGGCGTTACTGCCAGGCATGTGCTGCGCAATGCCCTGATCCCGATCACCACCATGGCCGGCATGCACATCGGCGGCATGCTTGGCGGTGCCGTCGTGGTCGAGACGGTTTACAGCTGGCCGGGGCTCGGCAGGCTCGCCTTCGAAGCGGTCATGGGCCGTGATTTCACGGTGCTGCTCGGCATCCTCCTGTTGTCCTCGCTTCTCGTCATCATCGCAAACGCTGCCGTGGACCTCGTTCACGCCTGGCTCGATCCTCGAATTGGAGCACGCTGATGTCCTCGACCGGTGTCGGAGCACTCCGCAATATTCCAGGCGCCACCTATGCGCCTGCGACAGAAAATGAGCAGCCTGCCGGGGTTGCGCCGACGGAGGGCCCGGCCTGGTCCAACGTGAAGGCGCCGGACGCGCGCTCCCAGCAAAGTGCGACGATCGCAATTACCAATGGGCGACGCGCCATGAGGGTCTTCTTCGCCAATCCGAACGCGCTGTTCGGTACTGGCTTTCTCGGCCTCGTCATCGCCGTCGCGCTTCTGGCGCCCGTGTTTTTCCCCGACGACCCGCTTTCGATGGTGGGGCGGCCGTTCCTGTGGCCGGGACAGGATCCGGCCTTTCCTCTCGGAACGGATTCGCTGGGACGCGACGTGCTATCAGGCATCCTGCACGGCTCGCGCATCTCGCTGTTTGTCGGGCTGACGGCGACCGCACTCGGGCTGACGTTCGGCGTTCTGGTTGGCGCAGTTGCCGGCTATTTCGGCGGCTGGGTCGACGATATTCTCGTCAGGCTCGTTGAGATCTTCCAGACGCTGCCGAGCTTTGTCCTTCTTGTCGTCCTGGTGGCGATCGCCCAGCCCTCGGCGACCACCGTGACGCTTGCGATCGCCGTCATCTCCTGGCCGACCGTGGCACGGTTGACCCGCGCCGAGTTCCGCGCAATCCGCGAGAAGGACTTCGTCATGGCTGCCCGCAGCCTTGGCTTCGGCCATGCCCGCATCATTTTCCGCGAGATCCTGCCGAACGCCTTGCCGCCGATCATCGTCACGTCGTCGGTCATGGTCGCGACCGCCATCCTGATGGAATCGGCATTGTCCTTCATGGGGCTCGGCGATCCGAATGTGGTCAGTTGGGGCTCGATGATCGGGACCGGCCGAGAGCTGGTCAGAACCGCCTGGTATCTGACGGCACTGCCTGGGCTTGCGATTGTCTTCACGGTGCTGGCGCTCAACCTCATCGGTGACGGATTGAACGACGCCCTCAATCCCCGCTTTTCGCAGGATCGTTGACGATGGCTCCCTTGCTTCGGGTCGAAAACCTCACCATCGGCTTCCCACGTGCAGAACCGGTTCGCAACCTCTCCTTCGAGGTTGCTCAGGGCGAGACGCTTGCGATCGTCGGGGAATCCGGATCCGGAAAATCCCTGACCGCGCTGGCTTTGATGCAGCTGCTGCCGCGCGCGGCAAGGGTGACGAGCGGCCGTATCACGTTCGGCGACCGCGACCTGCTGGCACTCGATGCGCGCGAGATGCGGCGCCTGCGCGGGCGCGAGATCGCCATGATCTTTCAGGAACCGATGACCAGCCTCAATCCGGTGATGACGATTGGCGGTCAGATCGGCGAAGTGCTGAAGGTTCACGAAAGGCTTTCGGGAAAAGCGGCGCGGGCGCGCGCTATCGAACTCCTGCAGCTGGTCCGTATTCCGGGAGCCGACAAACGGGTCGACGACTATCCGCACCAGCTGTCCGGCGGCATGCGCCAGAGGGTGATGATCGCGATGGCGGTCGCCTGTCGGCCGAAGCTACTGATCGCCGACGAGCCGACCACCGCCCTTGACGTCACGATCCAGGCGCAAGTGCTCGATCTGCTCGACACGCTCAGGCGCGAGCTACAGATGGCCGTTGTGCTCATCACTCATGATCTGGGTGTGGTTGCGCAATGGGCCGACAGGGTAGTGGTGATGTATGCAGGCCGTAAGGTGGAGCAGGCACTGCCGGCAGACCTCTTCAAGGATCCGCTGCACCCCTACACGCGCGGGCTGCTTGCCGCTTCGCCGCGGTTGAAGAACGATTTCCACTATCGCAACGGCGCTTTGACCGAAATTCCAGGATCGATCGTCTCGGCGGTGGGCGAGGCGGGCTGTCCCTTCAGGCCGCGCTGCGCCCAGGCGCGGGCGAGCTGCGGCCACCATATCCCGCCCTTGACCGCCCCGGCACCCGATCGCCTCGTTGCCTGCCCCTTCACCTCGTCCATCAAGGCCGTGCCCGATGCCCTTGCTCTCAGCCACTGACCTCAAGACCCACTACCAGAGCCGTGATGGGCTTCTGCGCTCTGTCGATGGCGTCGATCTTCGCGTCGAGCGCGGGGAGACGGTGGGGCTGGTGGGTGAAAGCGGCTGCGGCAAGTCGACCCTCGGCAAAACTCTTCTTCGGCTGGTTGATCCGACCGAGGGGCGGATCGAATTCAAAGGCGAGGACATCACGCTCATCGACCAGCGGCGATTGAGGAGCGTGCGCAAGTCGATCCAGATGATTTTCCAGGATCCGTTCGCGTCGCTCAATCCGCGCCACACGATCGGTGAAATTCTCGAAGCGCCGCTGGTGGTGCACAAGGCAGGCGGGAGCATGGAGCGACGGCGGATCGTCGCCGGCATCGTATCGAAAGTCGGGTTGCCGGCCGATGCCATCAACCGATATCCGCACGAGTTTTCCGGCGGCCAGCGACAAAGGATCGGCATCGCCCGCGCGCTGTTGCTCAATCCGGAGCTGATCGTCTGTGACGAACCTGTCTCGGCCCTCGACCTCTCGATCCAGGCACAGATCCTCAATCTTCTGGTCGAGATGAAGAAGGAATTCGGCCTTTCCTACATCTTCATCAGCCACGACCTTTCAGTGGTGCGCTACTTCTGCGACCGGGTGATGGTCATGTATCTCGGCAGGATCGTCGAAAGCGCAGACAACGAGACGCTGTGGTCCGATCCGCGCCATCCCTATACGCGTGCTTTGATGGAGGCGGTGCCCGATCCATCGCGCCCGCGCCACGCCGCCCCGCTTGGCGGTGATCTGCCGAGCCCCAGCAACATTCCTTCCGGCTGTCGGTTCCACACCCGATGCCCATTGGCGGCGGATCTGTGCCGCACCGCCGAACCCGAATTCCGCTTCATAGCACCACGCCACAAGGTGGCCTGCCATTTTGCGGACAGCATCAACTGAAATGGAGATTTTAAATGGTTGAGTATCGTTATCTCGGGCGCAGTGCCCTCAAGGTATCACCGCTGACACTCGGGTCCATGATGTTCGGTAACCAGACGCCTGATGATGTCGCCTTCCGCATCATCGACAAGGCACGCGAACAGGGCATCAACTTCATCGATACGGCCGACGTCTATCACGACGGCAAGTCGGAAGAGGTGGTCGGGCGTGGCATCAAGGCCGACAGGGATCACTGGGTGCTGGCGACCAAGTTCGTCAATTCGCACAAGAAGGGACCCAACCTCGGCGGCTACTCGCGCAAATGGGTTTACCAGACGGTCGAGAACTCACTGCGCAATCTCGGCACCGATTACATCGACATCCTCTATTTCCATCGCGCCGTGTTCGACGCGCCGCTGGAGGAGCCGGTCAGGGCTATCGCCGATCTGATCAAGGCCGGCAAGTTGCGGTATTTCGGCGTCTCGAACTTCCGCGGCTGGCGCATTGCCGAGATCGCGCAGCTCGCCGATGAACTCGGCATCGACAGACCGGTCGCAAGCCAGCCGCTCTACAACATCGTCAACCGCACGGCGGAGGCCGAACAATTGCCGGCGGCAGCCGCCTATGGGCTCGGCGTCGTCACCTACAGCCCGCTGGCGCGCGGCGTTTTGACCGGCAAATACAATGTGGGCGAGGCACCTGGCGCTGATACGCGGGCGGGCCGCGGCGACAAGCGCATGCATGACGTCGAATTCCGCGACGAATCCATCGCGATTGCCAAGCAAATCGCTGCACACGCTCAGGCGAAAGGCATTCCCGCCGCGGATTTTGCGCTCGCCTGGGTCCTGAACAACCGTCTCGTCACCTCGACCATCGGCGGACCGCGGACCGAAGAGCAATGGGACGGCTATGTCCGTGCGCTAGACGTGAAGATCGATGCCGATGACGAAGCCCTGGTCGACCGGCTGGTCGCTGCTGGCCACCCATCGACCCCCGGTTTCACCGACCCTGGCCATCCGCTCGAAGGCCGGCTGCCGCGCTTTGGCGCGGCGGAGGCAGAGATCATTCCGCTCACACGGGCGCAGCGCGTCGCCTGAGGCGGCTTGCCCGGCTGTCTGCCGGGCAAGCTCCGCTCAAAAAAGGAAGCCCCGGACCGAAAATCCGGGCTTCGTTTCGTCGGGTGTCTATTCGGCGGCGGCAGCCCTTTGTCTCTCGCAAGCCGAGGAGGCGCCTGGCATTGCCGCCGGCAACACGTCGGAAATCCATGTCGTTTAGTCCGGCTTCCGCGAGGCTCTCGGTCAGGCTCTTGCCGTCGAGTGCGGCAAGGATCGGCCAGTCCGTTCCGGCCAGCACCCGCTCTGCGCCGAAGAAGCCGGTCAGGCTGCGGATGATCTCGGGATCGTGCCCCATCGTGTCGAAATAAATGTAGGGGCGTTTGCCGGCCGCGCGCTCGGGCGGCTCTCCGCGAAAGCGCGGTCGTAGCTTTCATCTGGTGCGCCACAGCTGATGGTAGGCCCTCTTACTTGAGCCAACAACTTCTTCGGTGGATCGGCATCTCTACGGACGACAGTCGAACCGCCCAAAACCAAACCAAAAATGGCAACCCCAATTATCGAGATGGTACATTCGGACGACAGGTTCTCGTTTCGACGATGAGCGGCGGGCTGGATACAGCGCTGCACATGTACAGCGACGGCCGTGATTGTGCGACCCACCCTATAGGCGACCGCGTTGTTGTCTGCTCGCAAAACCAGCGCTCCACCATCTGATCCGCAAAGGCGACCAGCGTTGTTCGGACTTCGCGGTTGTCGCAGGCTTGCCGGAACTCACCATCTCATCCTTCGGCGACTCGCAGTTTTCGTCGATCCATTCAAAGAACTGCGAACCCGTACGGTGATTGTGAACAAGCAAGGCGTCATCGACTTGCAAGGCGAATTCAGCATGCACTGGGTCGGTGAAGCCGATGAACAGCATCCTCTGCCGCATAGCTGAACCACTGATCGATGTCACGCGGGCATCCACCAGTCCGATAGTCGCGTCCCAATGTGCGTTCATCAGCGGACTGCGGTCGAAGGTCAGCGCCAGGTCGGAGTACGCGTAGACTTCCGGCAGCTTGAAGAAGTGTTCTATTTCCTCACGGCTGAGTGTGCCGTCGTCGTGCTTGAGCGCCTGACTATGGACCGGGCCAATTTTGTACTCGCTTACCAGGGATCGCTCTTGAAGCCGCTCCGTGCTCCTATAGGCATAGCCGTTCCGACAAATGGCTAGCTTTATGGTTGCACGCTCGAACAATGACGGCTTTTCACGAACCTGATCGATGGTCGTCTTCAGATCCCTGACGTACTGGGTGTAATGAGTTATTGTCATGCCGATCTGCCCGACCCGTTTTTGCGTCCGACAGCAAGAGACCGTCGCCGCGCGTGTTATGCCAAGATGTTGGTTACGGGCATGATAGCCTTCTCTGCCGCTTGTTTTAGCTATACGCATGTTTGATTCTGGCAATTCCTCTTGCAGACGCGGCCTTTGTTCGGAACACATCTGCTTGTAGAAAAGGCGTGGTCGCGGCGCACTAAGCAACTTGCTTCTCCAGGCTGACATACAGCTGGGGTGCGGTTCCCGATCCGTGCCAAACCTTCGTATAGCTTCGGTTTCGCCGCAGGGTACCTATCATTGCGTCCATGCCGGCACCATGTCCGACGGTCGGCGGGAACGAAGACGAGGTATCCTGAGTGCAATCGAATGACATATCCTCCCGCTGTTCACAGGAAGCGCGCCCTCTAGTGCGCGTTTCTGAATACTGCGAGCGTGCCGGAGTAGGTGAGGCGGAGGAGAGGCGACTGATTGTACAACTGGGTTGCCGCGCTTCTCAGAATGAATTGCAGATCAACCTCACGCTCTTGCCGTTCAGAACCCGATAATTTTGGGGCCACTTCTGCGAAAGGCTTCCGATCTTCGTGCGCGAAGACGCGGAGTGATCT
>Ga0247819_10000897_pt1 | contig 16643 bp, 17 predicted proteins | sample 13C_Xylose_Day6_FD_193428 | JGI IMG/M metagenome (GOLD analysis project Ga0247819, IMG submission 193428) | Soil microbial communities from agricultural site in Penn Yan, New York, United States - 13C_Xylose_Day6 | ecosystem: Environmental > Terrestrial > Soil > Agricultural land | place: USA...
GCCTTGGCCTTCTCCGGATCCTTGCCGTGCGTGCTGGTCGGGTCCGGGTTGCCGCCGTCGGCGCAGACCATGCGGTCCATCATGAGCTTGAGCGGGCTGGCGGCCTGGTACCAGTGCACGGGCGTGACGAGCAGCACGCCGTGCGCGCTCACCCAGCGCTCGTAGATCTCGTTCATCCAGTCGCCGGTCTGCCGCTGCGCATGGTTGGGATAGCAGCTGCACGGCCAGTGGCACAGCGGCATCGCGGTGGACACGCAGCCCTTGCAGGGATGGATGTGGCGGCCGTAGTCGGAGGTGAGCAGGCTGAGGTCCAGCACGTCGCATTCGATGCCCGATTCGTCGACGACCGCGCGCGCCATCTGCGTGAGCCGCCACGTCTTGGACATCTCTCCGGGGCAGGTGCCGTCGTTGCGCGGCGAGGCGCACACGAGGAGCACGCGCGAGGGCGTGCCCTTCTCGCCCCAGCGGCGCTGCGCCTCGACGAGCTTGTCGCGGGTGGCGCGCCACTCGACCGAGAGGTCGTAGCCGGGATCGGCGAAGCCGGGCCCGGCCTTGGCCGTCACCGGCGCCTTGCGGCCCTGCTGGTAGGCGTCCCACGCGATCGCCTCCAGCCGCTCGATCGCGGCCGACTCGGCCTGGAACGCGGGATCGAAGAACGACTGGAGGAATCTCTCGCGGAACTGAGCGCGCGGCAGCATCGGCCCTGCCTGGCCCTTTCGAACGGTGGTCATCGGGCCAGTGTAGGAACGATGTCGCCGTCGCGGGGAAGCGCAGAGTTACACGGTCGAGTAGGCCGAGGCCTACAGACTCGTCAGACCCGCCTGCCGATAATTCGCGCTGCAATCCGGGCGAGCTCTACAGTGCCTCGCCCGCTTTCTCCGGCAGCGTTGCGAGCCGGTCGCAGGTCCGGCTCGCGATGCCCGGGCCGCTCCACGAATCCCTCCGCCGCGGCCGCATGCCGACGGCGTCCCAAGGAGAAACGCGCGTGAGTATCCGCGTCCTGCTGGTCGAAGACGTCAAGGCCACCCACCAGCTCATCACCGAGCTGCTCGATTTCGTGGGCGGCTTCGAGGTGGTCGGCACCTGCGTCACCGAGTCGAACGCGCTGGTGTGGCTGCACGACCGTCCCGGCGAAGCCGACCTCGTGATCCTCGACCTGATGCTGCGCGAAGGCTCGGGCTTCTCGGTGCTGGCCGGCGCGGCGCGCGAGCAGGCCGCCGACGTGGTGGTGTTCAGCGACTTCGCGTCGCCCGCGGTGGTGCGCAAGTGCCGCAGCCAGGGCGCGCTGGACGCGATCTCCAAGTCGGACTATCGCCAGCTTCGGGTGTTCCTCGAGAAGTACCGCGGGAGGCTGGCGGAGGCGGCCTAGCGTCATTCCCGCGGAGGCGGGAATCCAGGGCGTCCGCCTTCAGCGCTCGCGAACGCGAGTGCCGTGCGTGCCCTCACCCCAGCCCTCTCCCAGAGGGAGAGGGAGAGGGAGCCAGACCTCACTGCGGCTCGATCTTCGCGTCCTTGATCGCCTTGGCCCACTTGGCCGTCTCGGCCTTGGTGCGCTGCGCCAGCGCCTCGGGCGTGCCGGGCTCGGTGACGAAGCCGATCGGCGCGAATTTCTCCTGCACGTCCTTGCTCTTCGCGGCCGCGTTGAACGCGTCATTGAGCTTGCGCACGATCTCGGGCGGCGTGCCCGCCGGCGCGAAGACGGCGAAGTACGCGATCAGCTCGTAGTCCTTCAGGCCCAGCGCCTCGTTCACCGTCGGCAGGTTCGGCGCCGCGGCGGAACGCTGGGTCGAGGTCACCGCCAGGCCACGCACCTTGCCGCCGTTGACCTGCGGCAGCATCACCGCGAAGTCGGCCGTGAACATGTTGACCTGGCCGCCGATCAGGTCGGTCATCGCGGCGGGGCCGCTCTTGTACGGGATGCTGTTCATCTGGATGCCCGCCATGCTGGCCAGCATCTCGGACGACACCAGCTGCGAGGTGCTGGCGCTCGCGAACGTCACCTGGCCGGGCTTGGACTTGGCGAGGTCGACGAACTCCTTCAGGGTCTTCGCGGGCACATCGTTGTTCACCGCCACGATCAGCGGCACCTGTCCCAGGTAGGCCACCGGCGCGAACGCGGTGTCCTGGTCGTAGGGCAGCTTCTTCATCAGGCTCTTGAGCGCCGCGTTGGTGCTGTTGGTGCCCACCATGATGGTGTAGCCGTCCGGGGCGGCCTTGGCCACTTCGGCGGCCCCGAGCATGCCGTTGACGCCCGGCTTGTTGTCGACCACGAACGTCTGCCCGAGCGCGTCCTGCACCTTGGCGGTGAACGCGCGCGTGATCTGGTCGGTGGCGCTGCCCGGCGCGAACGGCACCACCACGCGGATGGGCTTGTTCGGATAGCCGGCCGCGGACGGCGCGCCTTGGGCGAACGCCGTCGAAGCGGCGAGCAGGGTCGCGGCCACGAGGGCGCGCCGGCGGAAGGTCGATTTCATGTTGTCTCCTTTTCTCTCGGGGGTGGAAGCTGAATCTCAGGAAAGGGGCGGCAGTCCGTGCCGTGCATTGTGTTCGCCCAGGCGCGGTGCCACCGCGCGCGGCAGCGGCCGCTGCCCGTCCACGGTGAACGGCAGTCCCGTGAGGCGCACGTCCGCGCCCGGCAACGCCTGCAGGATGCCGAGGGCCTGCACCTGCGGGTGGGCCACGGCTTCCGGCAATGAATGGATAGGCGCGCACGGCACGCCGGCACGCTCGAAGCGATCCAGCCACTCGGCGCGCGGGCGCGACTGGAGCAGCGGCACGAGTTCCTCGAACAACGCGGCCTTGTTCGCCAGCCGGGCGCGGTTGGTGGCGAAGCGCTCGTCGCCGGTCCACCGCGAACGGCCCAGCTCCTGCGCCAGCTTGGCGAAGAGGCGGTCGTTGCCGCAGCACACCAGGAACGGCGCGTCGGCCGCGTCGAACGCCTCATAAGGCACGAAGCCCGGATGTCCCGAGCGATGCCGCTCGGGCTGCCGGCCCTCGTTCACCAGCGCATCGACCTTCTGCGCGTTCCAGCCCATCGCGGCTTCGAGCAGCGAGGTGGCGACGATGCCGCCGCGGCCGGTCCGCTGACGCCGCTGCAGCAGCGAGAGCGCGCCGATCGCGGCCCACATGCCGCTGCCCTGGTCGCACAGCGAGGAGCCGGCGCGCATCGGCGGATCGTCGGGACCGCCGTTGGTGGCCGAGAGGCCGCTGAAGGCCTGCACCAGCGGCTCGTAGCCTGGACGCCGGTTCATCGGTCCGGTGGCGCCGAAGGCGGAGATTTCGCAGTAGACGAGCCGCGGATGGCGCTCGCACACGGAGGGGCCGTCGATGCCCAGCTGCTTCGTCACGCCCGGCCGCAGGTTGTGCACCAGCACGTCGGCGCCTTCCAGCAGGCGCTCCAGCGCGGCGCGGCCGGCTTCGCTCTTGAGGTCGATCGCCACCGACTGCTTGCCGCGGTTGAACACCTGGAAGATCAGCGAATCCTCCTCGAGGAAGGCCGGTCCCATGCGGCGTGCATCGTCGCCGCCGTCCAGCCGCTCCACCTTGACCACCTCGGCGCCCAGGTCCGCGAAGATGGCGCCCGCGAAAGGCGCGGCCAGCACCTGGCCGAGTTCGATGACGCGGAGGCCGCGCAGCACGTCGTCTTGCATGGCGGCGAGTCTAGGCAGGCGGCACTGATCTGGGAATTCGAAGATTTGCATTTCTCTGATCACAATCCTTGATCAGCGGAAATCCGGGCCTTCGATGCGCATCAACCTCACCCTCCAGCAGCTGCAGTCCTTCGCCGAAGTCGCGCAGCGCTGCAACTTCCGCGAAGCGGCCGCGGCGCTCAACGTGTCGCAGCCCGCGCTCAGCCGCACCATCCGCATGGCCGAGGAGGCGCTGGGCACGCGCCTCTTCGACCGCGACACGCGCCGCGTTCAGCTCACGCCCGCGGGCCGCGAGCTGCGCCCGATCGCGCAGCGCATCCTGGCCGAGTTCCACGGCGCCTTCAGCGACCTCGCGGGCTTCCTGGCCGGGCGCAGCGGCCAGGTGGCGGTGGGCGCCCTGCCCTCGATCGGCGTGTCGGTGCTCCCGGCGCTGATCGCGCGCTTCCAGTCCGAGCATCCTCAGGTGGGCTTCAGCATGGTCGAAGCGCCCGCTGGTCCGCTGCTGCAGGCGGTGGACGACGGCAGCGTGGACGTCGCGGTCACCGTGCGCCCGGAACCGGACGCCCGCCTTCGCTACCAGCACGTGCTGGACGATCCGTTCGTGCTGCTGTGCCGCCGCGACGATCCGCTGGCTCGCCGGCGCACGGCTTCATGGCGCGCTTTCGCGGACCGCCCTTTCATCGCCGCCTTTCCCCAGAGCAGCATCCGGCCCGTGACCGACGCGGTGTTCCTGCAGCAGGGCCTGCAGGTGCACGCGCCGCTCACCTACCCCAGCATCGCGGCCGCGGGCGCGCTGGTGCAGACCGGGCTGGGCATCACCGCGCTGCCGCGCATGGCACTTCGCTTGATCGCGACGGAGGGCCTGGTGGCGGTGCCCTTGCAGCGGCCCGCGATGCACAGGCCGCTGGGCCTGGTCACGCGCATCGGTCGCACGCTGTCGCCGGTGGCACAGGCCTTCGTGCCGCTGCTGGCGCGCGCGCTGAAGGCCGAGAGCGCTCAGCGCTGGGGCGGTTCGTCGCCGGAAGGCCGCCCGAGCGGGATGGAAGGATCGGGCCGGCGCTTGTAGTGCGCGTAGTCCCTGGACGGGTCGGCGACGCCGGCCTGGCCCACCGACTGCGGCAGCTCCGACTGGATGGCGACGTGGCTGATCGCCTCGCCCTCGCGGCGGCGCGCGCGCAGCGACTCGGCGAACTTCAGCGCCTCGCCGAGCTGGTCTTCGGCGAAGGTGGAGAAGCGGGAGTGGGGTGCGCCGGTGGGCGCCTGGTGCAGCCAGTAGACGACGATCACGCCGCCATTCTGCTTCAGGCAGCGACCTGGGCGCAGGCGTGTGTTCTCCTCGTCAGCCCCAGCAGCCCGGCAGCATCACCACCGCCAGCGTCTCCCACACGATCGCCAGCAGGGCCAGTGCGATCAACGCGAGGCCGGTCACGCGCAGGAATTCGCGGTTGTGCACCAGGTTGCTTCGCGGCCGCGCGCGCAAGCATGCGAGCAGCACCGCGGCCGCTACGAGTCCCGCGACCATCACCATCCAGCCCTGCCACGACAGGCCCAGCCCCTGCGGCCCGCCGGCCGGACGCGCGCAAGCCACGCCGGTGAAGCCGTAGATCGCGAGGAAGTGCAGGCCCCACACGATGGGCCCCGCGAACAGCAGCAGCAGGTCGTGGCCGGTGGAGGACAGACGCACGAGGCTCATGGCGGATTCAGGTGGTCAACCGCGCGAAGCCGTGCACCAGCACCAGCCCCAGCAGGCCCTGGGCGACGGTGTAGTACCAGAACAGCATCGTGTTGTCGAAGGTCTGCCGCCGCCGCGCGGACAGCATTCCGCAGGCGGAGCGCGCGACCGTGTACAGCCCCATGAAGGCCATGATGCCCACGAAGAAGCCCTGCAGCGCGACGACCATGTAGACCGAAGCGCCGTACGCGCTGTGCGAGGGCCGAAGCGGGGTGGACAGGTGGCCGTTCAGCTCCACCGCGACGGAGGAACAGAGCAGGACCACGCCCACCAGCAGCGCGATCTGCAGCGCACCCTGGCCGCCCGGCGAAGCGCTGCGCGCGAGCCGCCGGCTGCACCACGCCACCACCCCCGCGCTGGCGATCAGCAACGCCGCCGACAGCGCCGGCCAGCCCAGCCCCGGCAGCAGGTCGGGATCGGTCGGCCACACATCCGGCGACACGGTCCAGAGGAACAGGTAGGTGAACACCAGCGAGGCGAAGATCGATCCCGACACCAGGATCAGCACGACCATCGCCCACCACGAATGCGACGACGGGCCGTTCATCTGCACCGGCAGCCGGATGCCGCCGCCGATGTCCTGTGGTTCGCGCGGCGGTTCCGGATCGGACGCCCACAGCCACTTGAACAGCGCCACGATCGCGACCACGCCGAAGATCACCGCCGGCACCACCAGCTTCACGGTCAGCAGCAGGAAGAAGCCCGCCGTGCCCACCGCCGACAGGATCGGCGACCAGCCCGGGCCCGGCATCTGCAGCAGGTACTGCGGCTCGGCGTCGATGGCGCTGGTCACTATGGTTTCGCGCCGGCCGGTGGGCGCGTTGGGCAGGTACCAGCGGCCCTCTTCCACTTCGCGCTCCAGCGTGGGCCGCTCCCACAGCGGCTCATGGCCGGTGACGCGCGGGATGCTGCGGCTGGCGTAGTGGCCGTTGGGCAGCCACTCCAGCGTGCCGGCGTTCCAGATGTTGCCCGCGGTCTTCTCGCCCATGCGGAAGTTCAGGGCCAGGTCGATGACGACCAGCAGCACGCCCAGGCCGATCAGGTAGGCGCCGCCCGTCGAGAGCATGTTGAGCAGGCCCCAGCCCGGATGGTCCGCGTAGGTGTAGACGCGGCGCGGCATGCCCATCAGCCCGGTCAGGTGCATCGGAAAGAACGTGAGGTTGACGCCGACGAACATCAGCCAGAACGCCCACTTGCCCATGCGCTCGTTGAGCGCCCGCGTGCTGGTGTACGGCGTCCAGTAGTAGATGGCCGCGAACAGCGGGAACACCATGCCGCCGATCAGCACGTAATGCAGGTGGGCGACGATGAAGTAGGTGTCGTGCGCCTGCCAGTCGAACGGCACCACGGCCACCATCACGCCGGTGAGCCCGCCCAGCACGAACACGAAGAAGAAGCCCAGCACGAACAGCATCGGCGTCTTCAGCGGCCGCAGCTTCATCGCCACCGCCACCGTGGCGATCCATGCGAACACCTGGATGCCGCTGGGCACCGCCACCGCCATGCTGGCCGCCGAGAAGAATCCGAGCGAGAGTTGCGGGATGCCCGTCGCGTACATGTGGTGCACCCACAGGCCGAAGCTGAGGAACCCCGTGCCCACCAGCGCCAGCACCACGAGCCGGTAACCCACCAGCGGCCGCCCCGCCATCGCCGGGATGATCATCGAGACCATGCCCGCCGCCGGCAGGAAGATGATGTAGACCTCCGGGTGGCCGAAGAACCAGAAGAGGTGCTGCCACAGCAGCGGATCGCCGCCCTTGGCCGCGATGAAGAAGGGCCACTGGAAGCTGCGCTCGATCTCCAGCAGCAGCGTGGCCAGGATCACCGCGGGGAAGGCGAAGATGATCAGCCCCGCCACCACCAGCATCGACCACGCGTAGATCGGCATCCGCGCCAGGGTCATGCCCGGCGCGCGGGTGCGCAGCACGCCCACCACGATCTCGATGGCGCCGGCGATGGCCGATATCTCGATGAAGCCGATGCCCAGCAGCCAGAAGTCGGCGTTGTCGCCCGGCGAGAACTCGTAGCTGGTGAGCGGCGGGTACATGAACCAGCCGCCGCTGGGCGCCAGGCCCCAGAACAGGCTGCCGAAGAACACCAGGCCGCCGACCGCGTAGGCCCAGTACGCATAGGCCGACAGGCGTGGGAACGGCAGGTCGCGCGCCCCCAGCATGTTGGGCAGCAGCAGCACGCCGACCGCCTCGACCATCGGCACGGCGAACAGGAACATCATCACCGTGCCGTGCATGGTGAAGAACTGGTTGTAGGTTTCCACGCCGATCAGGTCGTTCTCCGGCACCGCCAGCTGCGTGCGCATCAGCAGCGCCAGCACGCCCGCGAGCAGGAAGAACAGGAACGCCGTGCCGATGTAGAGCACGCCGATCAGGTTGTTGTTGACGTCGGTGACGAGGCGAAATCCCTGGGGCCGCGCCCAGATGCGCTCGAGTTCGGCCAGTTCGCCTTCGGGGCGGGGCGCGGTGTTCGGCAGCTCCTCGCGCGTCAACGCAGGCCCTCCAGGTAGGCGGACAGCGCCCGCAGCTCGTCGCCCGTGAACTGGCGGTAGCCCGGCATGCGGCTGCCGGGCTTGATGTGCTGCGGGTCGGAGACCCAGGCCGCGAGCGGTCCGCCGCCGTTGGGCAGCGTGCCGGCGGCCAGCGTGAGCCGCGTGCCTGCGTGCGTGAGGTCGGGGCCGACGCGGCCTTCGGAGCTCGTTCCGCGCACGGTGTGGCAGACGCCGCAGCGCGCCTGCTCGAACAGCGCTCGCCCCTGTTGCTCCAGCGGCGTGTTCGGCGCCGGCGCAGGCTTGCGACCCGCTTCGAGCCAAGCCGCGTACTCCGCCGGCGGATAAGCCATCACGAGCAGCGCCATCTTGGCGTGCTGCGTGCCGCAATACTCGGCGCACTGGCCGCGGTACACGCCCGCTTCCGTCGCGCGCAGGCGCAGCCGGTTGGTGCTCCCCGGCAGCATGTCGAGCTTGCCCGCGAGGCTGGGCACCCAGAAGCTGTGCACCACCTCGCGCGACACCAGTTCGAGGTCCACCGGTTCGCCGACCGGGATGCGAAGCTCGTTGGCGGTCTCGAGCAGCACGGCGCCGTCGGGCGCGAGGTAGCGCACCCGCCACCACCACAACTCACCCGTGACCTGGATGCGCGTGGCGGCCGGCTGCGCGTTCGCTCGCTGCATCTGCGCCGCGACGCTGAAGGTGTAGACCAGCAGCGCCGTGAGCACCACGAGCGGGAACGCGATGCCGGCACCGATGAGCCAGCCCCGGCGTGCGAGCCAGGCCTTGCCCTCCTGGCGGCCGAACAAGGCGAACAGGCCCAGCGCCATCACCGCCACGAAGATCAGGCCGCCGCCGATCAGCAGCACCCAGGTGATCTCCAGGATGTGGGCCGCGCCCTCGCCTTGCGCCTGCAGCGCGAACTGCCGCGGCGCCTGCGCGTGGGCCGGCGCGGCCGCGGCCGGCACGACGAAGGCCAGCGCGGCTCGCGACGACAGGATTGCGGGCGCGGATCGGAACTGCATGGATGGGATGCGGCCATGTTGAAGGACTTGCCACTTCTCGTGGGCGGAGCGCCAACCCAACCGCTCATCTTTTTTCTTCGAATTTGTTACGGCCGGGCTGGCGCGCCCCACGGGAGCTCGAGGGCCTCGCAGAATCGGTCGCCATGCGGCTCGCCTTCCTGCTGCTGATCGCCGCCGCCGGCGCGGCCTGCGGCGAAAGCCCCGAACCTCCGCGAGTCGCCGGCGGCGACGTTGACCGCGGCCGCGCGGCCATCGAGCGCTACGGCTGCGCGGCCTGCCACACCATCCCCGGCGTGCCCGCCTCGGGCGCCAACATCGGCCCGCCGCTGCTGCACCTGGCCGAGCGCGGCTACATCGCCGGCGTGCTGCCCAACACGCCGGAGCAGCTGGTGCGCTGGCTGCGCGACCCGCCCGCGGTCGCGCCGCGCACCGCCATGCCCAACCTGGGCGTCTCGCCCGCGGAGGCGGCGGACATCGCGGCCTATCTCTACTCGCGGCCGTGAGCGCGATGACGATCCGGCTGCGCACCCTGTTCATCGTCGTGCTCGGGCTCGGACTGCTCGCCGCGGCCGCGGGAGGCTGGGTGCTCTGGCGCGGCGTGTACGACATCTCGGCCACCAACCAGCACACCGATCCGGTCTTCAGGGTGCTGGACTATGCGATGCGGCGATCGGTGCAGTCGCGCCTGGGCAAGGTGGAAGCGCCGCCGAACCTGCGCGATGCCGGGCGCGTGCGCGCGGGCGCCCTCATCTACCGCGACCAGTGCGTGCAGTGCCACGGCGCGCCGGGCGTCGCGCCCGAACCGCTGGCCTTCGGCCTCACGCCCGCGCCGGCCAACCTGCTCGCGGCCGGCCGCACCTGGATCCCCGGCGAGATCTTCTGGGTGGTCAAGCACGGCATCAAGATGACGGGCATGCCGGCCTGGGTCTATCGGCTGAGCGACGACGAGGTGTGGGACGTGGTGGCGTTCGTGCGCGCGATGCCGCTGATGGCACCGCGCGACTATGCGCAGCTGGCCGCGTCGCTGCCGCCGCCGGGCTCTGCCTCCGTCGTCTCGAAGCCCTCGTCGGACGACGGGCCGCTGAGGCCCGGCGGCGTCGACGCCGGCAAGCGCGCCACCGAACGCTACCTGTGCGTCACCTGCCACGTCATCCCCGGCTTCGTCAGCGCGCAGCACCACGTCGGCCCGCCGCTGGACGGCATGGGCAAGCGCGGTTTCATCGCCGGCGTGCTGCCGAACTCGCAGGAGAACATGGTGCGGTTTCTCCTGGATCCGAAACAGGTCGACCCGGACACCGCGATGCCGGCGCTCGGTCTGTCGGAACAGGACGCGCGCGACATCGCGGCCTACCTGGCCACGCTGGACAAGGTGAAGGTGCGCTAGCGCCGCGTCGCTCCTTGCGGCCGGCGCAAGAGGCTGGGAGACTCGGCCGCGAAACCCATGGCGCACACCTACCTGTTCTGAGAGCGTGCTCGAACGCGGTTCCGGAAGGCGCAACTCGCGACACCGAGAGCCTGCGCGTGGAGGAAACGCGCACCCAGTTGGCCGGTACCTGGCTGGAGAACGGGCGCCAGTTCTCGGGCGGCGAGATGAGGTACGCGACGTTCCCGTTGGTCTCGGTCGGTCGGTCCGAGCTGGTGCTCGATGACAATCTGCGAGGCTCGCAGGCCCCATATCGACGGATTCCGGACGGCACGCAGCCGTGAATCCGGCCGCCGGAGCCTGGCGGCGCCCTGGAGCGTTTTCGTCACACAGTTCACGCAGCTTCACGAACCCTGCATGAGCCCTTCAGCCGGGCAGCGGAAAGTGCGGTCATCCAAGGAAGGACTCCGAGATGAACCGCTCGATGAAACACAGGATCGCCATCACCGTGCTGGCCCTCGGCGCGCTGGGCGCGACCGCCGCCGCGAATGCCGGCGACCTCCACGTCTCGGTGCGCGTGCAACCGCCGATGCAGCCGGTGCTGGTGCAACCGGTGCAGATGCCCGTGCACCAGGTCTACCAGCAGGGCTACGGTGGATACGACGCGCCGCGCGGCTACCGCCAGCAGCAGCAGAACTGGGGCGGCTCCGACTGCCGCGCGCCGCGCTGGGATCCCGACGTGCGCTACATGCCGGGCCAGATGGTCCGCCGCCAGGGCAACCTCTACGTCGCCAAGCGCGTGTCAGCGCGGGTGTGGAACGAGAACAGCCCGCCGGAGTGGACGCCGCAGTACTGGGCCTACGCGGAATGCCGTTGAGCTGGGCGGACTCCGAGAATCGCTCCGACATCCACAAGGAGCGACTGGGCGTCCCTCTCAGCGGCGACGGCGACGGTTCCTTCCGGGCCGACGAGCAGGTGATCCCGGAGCGTGAGAGCGAGGCCTCGCAGGGGACGTGCTGGACCCCGACGGCAACAACATCGAAGCCGTGCATCACGGCGACGCGCGTCGCAGCGCGCCGTCCGTGAAGATCACTTTCCAGAGAAATGAATTCGCGCCGCGATCAGCGGGCGAACGAGCCATCCTTGCGGATCATGGTCAGCGCCACGAAGCGCGACCCGAGGTTGCTCTGCTTGCCGTAGCTCACCGAGAAGCCGCCCAGGTCCTCGGCGTTGAGCGATTCCAGCGTCGAGATGACCTTGGCGCGCGTCAGCGGCGCAGGCGTCCGGGAAACGGCACGCGCGATCAGCTTCGCGTTCAGGAAGCCCTCCAGGCTGTTGTAGCTGTACTTCGCGTCGGGCGACTTGCCGATGATGGACTGGTACTCGCGCACCACCGGGTTGCCCAGCTCCGTGAACGGATAGGGCACGACCTGGCTCACCACCACGCCCTGGGCCGCTTCGCCCAGATCGGCATGCAGACCCGAGGCGACGCTCAGCACGAAGAACTGCGGGCTCACGCCTTTCGCGCGCATCGCCTTGATCAGCGCGGCGGCCGGCTTGGACTGGCCGATGAACAGCACCGCCTGCGGCTTGGCGGCGACCATGACGTCCGTGGCGGCCGCGACGTCCACCGTGCCGCGGGGCACCGGCGCCACCGCCGCGGCCGAACCGCCGCGCTTCCTGATCGCCTCGTTCAGGGCTTCGAGGCCTTCCTTGCCGAAGGCGTCGTCCTGGTACACCGCGCCGATCTTGGTCACGCCGACCGTCCAGGCGTGGCCGACGGCGGCCTCGATCTCGTCCGTGGTGCTGGCGCGCACGTGGAAGACGTTCTGGACATGGGGATCGCGCAGCGACTTGGCGCCGCTGGTGTTGCCCACCTGCGCGATGCCGGCCGCCTGCACCACCGGGACGATCTTCAGCACGTTCGCGGTGCCGCGGTAGCCCACGAGCGCCAGCACGTTCTGGTCGATCAGCGACTTGGTGTTCTCGACGGTCTTGTCCGGGTTGAAGCCGTCGTCCAGGCTGACCAGCTTGACCTTCTCGCCGCGGATGCCGCCCTTCTTGTTCAGGTCCTCGAAGTACGCGTTCATGCCGCGCAGATAGTCCTTGGTCAGAGCCGCCGACGTTCCGGACAGGTCGCCGGAATGTCCCAGCAGGATGTCCGCGCGGCCGACGGCGGGCGTCGCGATTCCAAGAGCCAACGAAAGAATGGCGCCCCACGGGCGCCGGATCACGCTTCTCACTCTCTATCTCCTCCTGACAGAAAACTGTCGGAAGGGAAAGCTACCGAGGCAGGCTCAACTGAACAATGAGGGCCGACCCTTTGCGTGGGGCCGGACCAACGAAAAAGTGGACGGGTCAGCCCGCCGATGCGAAGAGCTTTCCGAATCCTTCCGACCGCGCAGACACGTCCGCGAGCCGCACCACGTCCCAGAACCCCGCCGGCGAACTCGCCGTCACCGGCAATCCCAGTTCGTCTTCCAGCTGCCGGATCGCGTCGAGCGTGAGCAGGCCGCCGCAGGAGATGAACACGCCGTCGGCCGTGCGATCGCGTGCGTGCACTTCGCGCGAGAGCCGCACCAGGGCCTCGGTCGAGACCTCGCCCACTTCCTTCACGCCCGTGATCGACATGCCTTCGATCGCCGTGACCACGAAGCCTTCGTGAGTCAGGTACGCCACCAGCTTGTCGTTCAGTTCGTCGATGTACGAGGTGGCGACCGCGACGCGGCGGATGCCGAGCTGCTTGAGCGCCGCGACGATGGCATGGCTCATCGTCGTGCAGGGAACGCCCGTGGCCTCCTGCATCGCGGCGCGCAGGCTCTCGGTGAAAGCGGCGCCACGGTAGAAGCTGATCGAGGTGCCCATCAGCGAGATGGCTTCGGCGCCGGCCTGCCGCAATTCGCGCGCGCGATCGAGCACGGTGCCGATCACCGGCGCGAAGCCCTCCGGCGAGACGCCACCGATGCCCAGGCCGCGCGCGATGAAGCGCACGCGGTCGCCGTAAAGCATCGGCCCGTCCTGCGGCACCTGGCCGTGGCCGGGCGGGACGATCAGGCCGACGGTGGGAACGCGCTGCGTCATTGCGTGGAGATGTTCTGCGACTTGATCAGCTTGCCCCAGTCGGCCGTCTCCTGCGCCATCGAGCGGCCCAGCTGCGCCGGCGGCAGGTAGGCGGCGATGCCGCCGGCCTTGGCGGCGGCCTGTTCCATCTCGGCGCTGGCCAGCACCTTGCGCATGGCTTCATCGAGCTTCGCCACGATGGGAGCAGGCGTGGCGGCCGGGGCCAGCACGAAGAGGCGCGGCGCGACGTCGAAGCCGGGCAGCGCGTCGGCCATGGCCGGCACGTTCTCGGCGCCGGGCAGCTTGCCCTTGCTCATGAGACCGATCGCCTTGAGCTTGCCGGCGTTGGCCTGCGCCAGGCCCGCGGCCGCGCTCACCACGCCGATGGGCACCTGCCCGCTCATCACGTCCGGCACGATCTGCGACGCGCCGCGGTACGGGATGTGGACGGCGAAGGCCTGCGTGTGCGCCTTCAGCATCTCGAAGCCGAGGTGGTGCACGGTGCCGACGCCGGAGGTCGCGTACGAGTAGGTGCCCGGCTTGGACTTGATCAGCGAGACCAGTTCCTTCGGATTGGCGGCCGGCAGGTTGTTGTTGGCCACCACCAGCAGCGGCGTGACGAACGCGCCGGCGACCGGCGTGAACGACTTCAGCGGATCGAGGTTGGCGCGCGGCTGCATCAGCGAGGTGATGATCATCCCGCTCTCACCCATCAGCAGCGTGTAGCCGTCCGCGGGCGAGTTGGCGACGAGTTCGGCGGCGATCATGCCGCTGGCGCCCGAGCGGTTCTCCACCACCACCTGCTGGCCCAGCACCGTGGACAGGCGCGAGGACAGGAGGCGCGCCATCGCGTCCACGCCGCCGCCGGCGTTGTAGCCGACCAGCAGCCGGACCGGCTTCTCGGGGAAGGACTGGGCGCCCGCGAACGGCGCGGCCAGCGCGACGGCCGCGGCGATCAGCGCGCGGCGCGAGAGGACGGAAAAGTTGCGCTTCACTTCTGTCTCCTTGTCTTTGTGTTCAGGCCTTGCCGACGCCGCGCGACCCCGGCCGCCTGGCCAGTTCGGCCACGCGCTCGCGGTTCGGGCGGAAGCCCAGGCCCGGCGTGTCGGGCAGCGCCAGCATGCCGTTCGTGGGCTCCGGCAGCCCGTCGAACACCAGCTTGCAGCATTCGACGGCGACCGAGTGGTATTCCACCAGGCTGCCATTGGCCAGGCCCGCGTGCAGGTGCATGTTGTGGTGCGGCCAGGCGCCGCCGTTGGCGAAGGCGGTGTTGAAGGCGGCGGCCAGGCCCGCGATCTTGACGCACTGCGTATAGCCGCCGGTGATGCACGCGTTGGGCTGCACCACGTCCACGGCCTGCGCCACCAGCATGTCGCGGAAGCGGCTGGCCAGGCCCTCGTTCTGGCCGGCGGCCAGCGGGATGCGCGTCTTCGCGCGCAGCTTGGCCAGGTTCGGGATGTCGTTCTGCGCCACCGGCTCCTCGAAGAAGGTGATGCCGAACTCCTCGATGCGCTCGGCCAGCGCCTGCGCGTGGAAGTAGTCGAGGCTGCAGTTGGCGTCGATGTAGATCTGCACGTCGGGGCCGACGGCCTCGCGCACGGCGCGGATGCGCTGCACGTCCTCGCGGATCACTTCCGCCAGCGGCCGCGGCTCGTCGCGCCGCTGCAGGGCGTGGTGGCCCACCGTCATCTTCAGGCGCGTGAAGCCGCGCTCGACCCAGCTGCGCGCGGCCGACGCCAGCTCGTCGCGGTCGAAGAAGGCGAAGCCGAAGGTGGCGTACACCGGCACGCGGTCTCGCGCTCCGCCCAAGAGGCGCCAGCACGGCTGGCCCAGGATCTGGCCCTTGAGGTCCCACAGCGCGAGGTCGATCGCGGCGATCGCGTGGCTCGCGTAGCCGGACTGGCCGCGCGGGGCCAGCAGCCAGAACAGCTTGTCCCAGACCTGCTCGTGGCGCAGCGGGTCCATGCCCTTGAGCGCATGGGCCGCGATGTCGTTGACGATGGAACCGATCACCTCTTCCTCGGTGATGGCCGTCATGCCGCAGCCGATGCGGCCGTCGTCGAGTTCGACCTCGACGATGCAGACGGAAAGGGAGGTGGATTTGGTGCGGCTGCCGCTGCCCACCGTGACCGGCAGGTTGAGCGGGGTCGCGCGGACGTCGGCGATCTTCATGCCGGACAGTGTCCGGATGCGCGCCGACACCGGCAAGCGAGCGGCGCGAAGCCGGCTTTCGCGGGTGGCGAAATCAGGGTTCGCCCGGGGGGGCACCGTCATCGCCGCGAAGGCGGGGATCCAGGGCTTCCAGCAGGACGCGAAATGCGGACGCTCTGGATTCCCGCCTTCGCGGGAATGACGGCTTGTTGTTCCGTTCGCCCCGCCTCAGCCGTCCACGAGCAAGGCCTGGGCGAGCGTGCGCGCCGCGGCCGGCGCGTCGTTGCCGGTGCGCAGCGCGAGGTAGTGCGTGCGATCGGCCCAGTCCTCCGCCAGCGGCAGCGCTTCGAGCGGCAGGTGCCGCAGCTGCGGCGCGATGGCCGCCGACGGCAGCACGGCGACGCCGAGGTCCGCCGCCACCATGCGGCAGGCGGCGTCGAAGCTGCGCATCTGCAGGCCCACCTGCACGCTGCGGCCCAGCACCGAAGCGGCGTTGTAGAGCCGCGTGCTCACCGCCGCGGCGCCGGTCAGCACGATGAACTTCTGGTCCAGCACGTCTTCCAGCCGCAGCGGGCCGGCGCCCACCAGGGCGTGGCCGCGCGGCACCACCAGCGCCAGGCGGTCGCGGAAGAACGGCAGGAACTCCAGGCCCGGCGAAGGCGTCTGCGTGTCGACCACGCCGATGTCGGTGCGGCCGTCCAGCAGGGCGCTGGCGATCTCGGGGCTGATGCGCTCCTCCACCTCGACGCGGATGCGCGGATGGCTTCGGCTGAAGGCCTGCAGGCGCGCGGGCAGCACCTCGAGCAGCGCCGACGCGTTGGCCAGCATGCGCACGTTGCCGGCCAGGCCCAGGCTCAGGTCGCGCAGGTCGTTGACGAGCTTGTCGGAGTCGGCCAGCAGCTCGCGCCCGCGCTGCACCAGCAGGCGCCCGGCGGAGGTGAGTTCGACGCCGCGCGGCGAGCGCTCGAAGATGCGGATGCCGAGCGCGGACTCGAGCGAGGAGATGCGCGCGCTGGCCGCGGCCACCGCGAGCTGCAGCCGATCGGCGCCCGCGCTGATCGACCCCGACTCGGCCACCGCGATCACCACGCGCAGCGTGAGGAGGTCCATCCGTTCCGACATGGGGTGGATTATCCGGGCCGGGCGCGGTGGTGGTCCGAGG
>Ga0247819_10000900_pt1 | contig 16637 bp, 15 predicted proteins | sample 13C_Xylose_Day6_FD_193428 | JGI IMG/M metagenome (GOLD analysis project Ga0247819, IMG submission 193428) | Soil microbial communities from agricultural site in Penn Yan, New York, United States - 13C_Xylose_Day6 | ecosystem: Environmental > Terrestrial > Soil > Agricultural land | place: USA...
GTCGGGCACCGGCAAGACCACGCTCTCGGCCGATCCCTCGCGCACGCTGATCGGCGACGATGAGCATGGCTGGTCGGATCACGGCATCTTCAACTTCGAAGGTGGCTGCTACGCCAAGACCATCAACCTGTCCGCCGAGGCCGAGCCGGAAATCTACGCGACCTGCTCGAAATTCGGCACCGTGATCGAGAACATGGTCTTCAACGAAGACACGCTGGAGCTGGACTTCAACGACAACTCGATCACCGACAACATGCGCTGCGCCTATCCGCTGGAGCAGATCTCGAACGCGTCGGAAACCTCGCTGGGCGGCATGCCGAAAAACGTGATCATGCTGACCTGCGACGCTTATGGCGTCCTGCCGCCGATCGCGCGCCTGACGCCTGCGCAAGCCATGTATCACTTCCTGTCGGGCTTCACCTCGAAGACCCCGGGCACGGAAGTGGGCATTGTCGAGCCGACGCCGACCTTCTCGACCTGCTTCGGCGCGCCCTTCATGCCGCGTCGCCCGGAAGTTTACGGCAAGCTGCTGCAGGAAAAGATCAACGCCACGGGCGCGACCTGCTGGCTGGTCAATACCGGCTGGACCGGCGGCGCTTTCGGCACCGGCAAGCGCATGCCGATCAAGGCGACCCGCGCGCTTCTGACCGCAGCACTTGACGGTTCGCTGAACGAAGTCGAGTTCCGCAAGGACCCGAATTTCGGCTTCGAAGTTCCGGTCTCGGTCCCGGGCGTCGAAGACAAGCTGCTGGACCCGCGCCAGACCTGGGCCGATGCCGATGCCTATGACGCGCAGGCCAAGAAACTGGTCGGCATGTTCAGCGACAACTTCGCCCAATACGCCGACAAGATCGACGACGACGTCCGCGCCGCCGCGATCGGCTGATCGCCAACCCCATTGACGGAAAAGGGCGGCCCAAGGGTCGCCCTTTTTCATTCGGCAGGACCGCCCCTCGCGCCGGGGGCTTTGCGCCCGTTCTTGGAAAAGGCCCCCCGGACTCTTTCCGGACCCCCCGCTGGTATCTGGACAAAGAAAGAAGCGCTCCAAGGAAAACCTCAAAGCGCTTCTTTCTTGCTTAAATATCCTGGGGGAGCGCGGAACGCGCGGGGGCAAAGCCCCCACCTTGCTAACTCTTGCGGATTCGCTTGCGCTTCTGGGCGCGCTTGACCTCGGACAGGCGCGATTGGGTCGCGCGCTTGCGGATCGGGCCCTTACCCCGACGACCCGCGCCACCCTGTGGCATGGCCCTGCCCTCGACCTCCAGCAGTTCCAGCATCAGGCCACCGGTCAGCGGCACGGCCTCGGACAGGCGCACGGTGACGCGTTGGCCGATGCCGATTTCCATGCCGGTTTCCGAGCCGATCAGCATCTGCGCTTCCGGGTCATAATGGAAATACTCGCGCCCGATTTCGCGGATGGGCAGCAACCCGTCCGCGCCGGTTTCATCCAGCCGGATGAAGGCGCCGAATTTCTGGACGCCGCTGACCCGACCTGCGAACTCGGCCCCGACCCTGTCGGCCAGATAGGCCGCAAGATAGCGGTCGGTGGTGTCGCGCTCGGCCGCCATCGAGCGGCGCTCGGTATCCGAGATCTGCTTGGCGGTTTCGCCCAGATTCTCGACATCCCAATGCGACAGCCCGTCATCGCCCCATTTATGGCCAAGGATCAGCGCGCGATGCACGATCAGGTCGGAATAGCGCCGGATCGGCGAGGTGAAATGCGCGTAGGACTTCAAAGCCAGCCCGAAATGGCCGTAATTCTCGGGGTGATAATAAGCCTGCTGCATCGAGCGCAAAGCCGTCATATTGATCAGCTCATCGAAATCCGAGCCTTGGGCTTGTTCCAGCAGCCGGTTCAGGTGGCGCGTCTGCAGAACCTGCCCCTTGGCCAGCGTAAAGCCCGAGGCCTCGGCCACTTCACGAAGCGCATCCAGTTTCTCGGCGCTGGGTTCCTCATGGACGCGGTACAGCAGCGGGCGGCGCAGGCGTTCGAGTTCCTCGGCGGCGGCGACATTGGCCAGCACCATGAATTCCTCGATCAGCTTATGGGCGTCGAAGCGTTCGCGGAAATTGACCGATTTCACCCGGCCATCGGCGGTCAGGATGATCTTGCGCTCGGGCAGGTCCAGTTCAAGCGGCTGACGACGGGCGCGCGCGGCTTTCAGCAGCTCGTAGGCGTGCCAGAGCGGCTTGATCACTGCATCCAGCAGTGGTGCGGTCTGCTCGTCGGGATTGCCGTCGGCCCCGGCCTGCGCCTGCTCATAGCTGAGGCTCGCCGCCGAATGCATCATGCCGCGGTGGAAGGTGTGGCTGACCTTGTTGCCCGCCGCATCCAGCCGCATCCGCACGGCGATGACCGGACGATCGACGCCTTCGTGCAGCGAACACAGGTCGCCCGACAGGATATCGGGCAGCATCGGCACGACCCGGTCGGGAAAATAGCTGGAGTTGCCGCGCTTCCGCGCCTCGCGGTCCAGTGGCGAGTTCGGGCGGACGTAATAGGCCACATCGGCAATGGCGACCCAGATATCGGCGCCGCCATCGGCGCGAATCTCGGCGGCGACGGCATCGTCATGGTCGCGCGCATCCGAGGGGTCGATGGTGACCAAGGGCAGATGGCGCAGATCCTCGCGGCCTTTCATGCCAGCGGGCTTGGCGGCATCGGCCTCGGCCATGACCTCATCGGGGAAGTCGTCGGGAATGCCGTGCTGATGGATGGCGATCAGACTGACCGCGCGCGGGGCCGACGGATCGCCCAGACGCTCAAGGACGCGGGCGACAGGAAGGCCGATCCGGCCGCGCGGGCCGATCTGCTCGGCCTCGACCAGCTCGCCATTCTGTGCGCCGTGGATTTCATGTGGCGGGACCTGCCATTCCTTGTCCGAACCCTTTTCGATCGGCAGGATGCGGCCGCTGGCCTCGGGGTCGGCGGAGCTGCGGCGGAAGATGCCGACGACCTTGTGCTGGACCGTGCCGATGCGGCGGATCAGACGGGCCTGATACTGGTGATCCTCGCCATGCGTCTCGATCAGGCGGGCAAGGATACGCTCGCCCGGCGCGATGGCGGGGTCAGCCTTGAGCGGCGCGTAAAGGATGCGCGGCATCGGGCCGTCGCCATTCCATTCCAGCGGCTTGGCGAAGATGTCGCCGTCCTTGTCCGGCGGCAGAAGCTGGATGACCGAAACGGGGGGCAGGCGCTCGGCGTCGTGATAGTGACGGCGGCGGCGTTCAAGCAGACCCTCGGCCTCAAGCTCTTTCAGCATGCGCTTCAGCTCGATGCGTTCCGCACCCTTGATGCCGAAGGCTTTGGCGATGTCGCGTTTCGCGGTGGCGTCCGGGTGCGCATGCACCCAGTCGAGAATCTGTTGTCGGGAGGGAAGCTGTGCCATGCGGCCAAGCTATCATGCCCCCCGACCGGGTGGCAGAGGCAAAATCAGGCCCTTGCCGGCGTCTGTTCCGGCAGACGCACAAAGCGCGCCGCGTCACGAACGATGGGATCGGCCTCGGCGCCCTCGGCCAGATGGCGGACGAAATCCTGCCGCATCCGGGGCGTCCAGAAAGAGTTGATGTGACCGGCCACGGCCTCGGCAGGCGCGCCGGGCTGGCTGCGAAAGAAATCCGCCATCTGTCCGGCCATCCGGATCAGCTTGTCGTCGCTATGCATCATCTAGGTCTCGGGTTGCGGCAATGCGCCGGGGATGGGTGTATAGGTCAAAGGCATCGCCCCGGGCACGGGCGATCAGGGTGATCCCGGCGCGCTCGGCCCATTCCAGCGCCAGATCGGTCGGCGCGCTGGCCCCGATCAGGACCGGAGATCCGATCCGCGCCGCCTTTTGCACCAGATCGACCGACAGGCGCGAGGACATGACAATCGCCCCCTGCCCACCCGACCTGCCCGCGCGGGCCAAGGCCCCGGCCAGCTTGTCCAGCGCATTGTGGCGTCCGACATCCTCGCGCACCAGCATCTGCGTGCCGTCCCAGAAGCCCGCGCCATGGATCGCGGGCGTGTCACGGCGCAGGATCTGGCCCTGGCCCAGCGCCTGCATGGCGGCAACCACCTGCGCCGGCGTCATGCCCCAATCCGAGCCGACCGTCCTGACAGTGGGCAGCGCTGACGCGATGCTGTCCACACCGCACAAGCCGCATCCGACCGGGCCCAGCATGCTGCGACGCCTTTCGGCCAGACCAGCGGCCAGACCGGGGCGCAGCCACAGCCGCGCCTCACGCGCGGGAAAGCCGCCCGCCTCGACCGTCGCTTCCTCGAAATCGGTCACGTCGGCGGGGCTGGCGATCAGCCCCTCGGTCAGGGCAAAGCCAAAGGCGAAGTCCATCAGGTCGGCAGGCGTTGCCATCAGCACCGCCTGCGACATGCCGTCGATGACCACCGCCACCGGGCATTCCTGCGGCGCGGGCGGTGCTGAGGCATGATGCCAGCCACCGTCCCAGCGCAGCGGCCCTGAGGGTTGGTCCTTCATGCTCGCCTCACTCGGCGGCCGCGGGAAGGATGCGGCGGGATCGTTCGGAATGGCTGCCATACTCCTCTTGCCATTCCGACGGGCCGTTCGAGGGGCTGACCTGCACGGCCGTCACCTTGAATTCGGGGCAATTGGTGGCCCAGTCGGAATTGTCCGTGGTCACCACATTGGCCTGAGTCGTCGGGTGATGGAAGGTCGTATAGACCACACCCGGCGCGACCCGTTCCGTCAGGACCGCGCGCAGCGTGGTTTCCCCCGAGCGCGAAGCCACCCGCACCCAGTCCCCGTCGCGCACGCCCCGATTTTCCGCGTCCGAGGGGTGGATTTCCAGAATGTCCTCGGGATGCCAGACAAGGTTGTCGGTGCGACGTGTCTGCGCGCCGACATTGTATTGGGACAGGATCCGCCCGGTGGTCAGCAGCAGCGGGAAGCGCGGCCCGCTGCGCTCCTCGGTCGCGACGTATTCGGTATGGATGAAATGCCCCTTGCCGCGCACGAAGCCGTCGACATGCATCAGCGGCGTGCCCAACGGTGCCTTTTCGTTGCAGGGCCATTGCACCGAGCCTTCGCGGTCCAGCAGATCGTAGCTCACGCCCGCGAAGCTGGGCGTGGTCATGGCGATTTCATCCATGATCTCGCTGGGATGCGTATAGCCCCAGTTCGCGCCCATGCGATTGGCCAGCATCTGGGTGATCTGCCAGTCCTCATAGCCATTCTTGGGCGTCATGGCGCGGCGAACCATATTGATGCGGCGCTCGGCATTGGTGAAGGTCCCGTCCTTTTCTAGGAAGGACGATCCCGGCAGGAAGACATGCGCGTAGTTCGAGGTCTCGTTCAGGAACAGGTCATGGACGATGACGATGTCCATGGCCGACAGCGCCGAGGTCACATGCCGCGTATCCGGGTCGGATTGCACGATATCCTCGCCCTGGCAGTAAAGACCACGGAAGCGTCCGGCCAAGGCTTCGTCGAACATATTGGGAATGCGCAGGCCCGGCTCCGGCGACAGCGGCACGCCCCAAGCCTTTTCATAGATCTCGCGCGTGGCCTTGTCCGAGACATGGCGATAGCCCGGATATTCATGCGGGAAGCTGCCCATGTCGCAGGAACCCTGCACGTTGTTCTGACCGCGCAGCGGGTTCACGCCCGTCCCCGGCACGCCGATATTGCCGGTCAGCATGGCAAGGTTCGCGATCGACATCACCGTGGTCGAGCCCTGCGAATGTTCGGTCACGCCCAGCCCGTAATAGATGCTGCCGCGCGGCGCGGCGGCATAGGCGCGGGCGGCCTGCCGGATCAGATCGGCGGGAACCTTTGACAGCTTCTCGACTTCTTCCGGCGAATGGCGCGGGTCCATCAGGAACTCGGCATAGCCAAGGAATTCGTCCCAGTCGCAGCGGGTGCGGATGAACTCCTCGTCATACAGTTTCTCGGCCACGATGACCTGCGCGATCGAGGTCAGCACGGCGACGTTGGTGCCGGGCCGCAGGGGCAGATGCAGCCCCTGACCCATATGCGGGGTTTTCAGCAGGTCGATCTCGCGCGGGTCGATGACGATCAGCCCCGCCCCTTGCCGCAAGCGTTTGCGCAGACGCGAAGCAAAGACCGGATGCCCATCGGTCGGGTTCGCCCCTATGACCAGCGCCAGATCGGTATCCTCGACCGAGTCGAAATCATGCGTCCCCGCCGAGGTGCCAAAGGTCGTGCGCAGCCCGTAACCGGTCGGCGAATGGCAGACCCGCGCGCAGGTATCGGTATTGTTCGTGCCCAGAACGGCGCGGGCCAGTTTCTGGACCAGATAGGTTTCCTCATTGGTGCAGCGCGACGAGGTAATGACGCCAACGGAATCCACGCCATGCGCCGCCTGCGTCTGCCGCATCCGGCTTGCCGCGAAATCCAGCGCCTGATCCCATGTCACCACCTGCCACGGATCGGTGATCTTTTCGCGGATCATCGGTTCCAGCTTGCGGTCCAGATGGGTGGCATAGCCCCATGCAAAGCGGCCCTTGACGCAGCTATGGCCACGGTTCGCCTTGCCGTCCTTGCTGGGGACCATGCGCACGACTTCCTCGCCCCGCATATGCGCATCAAAAGAACAGCCGACGCCGCAATAGGCGCAGGTGGTCTTGACGATATGCTCGGGCGTGCCGATCTCGATGACCTTGTTCTCGATCAGGGTGGCGGTCGGGCAGACCTGCACGCAGGCCCCGCAGCTGACGCAATCCGAGCTAAGGAAACTGTCCGACATCATCCCCGCCGAGACGCGGCTGTCAAAGCCCCGCCCCTCGATGGTCAGGGCGAAGGTACCCTGCACTTCCTCGCAGGCGCGCACGCAGCGCGAGCAGACGATGCATTTCGCCGGATCGAAGGTGAAATAGGGGTTCGACTGGTCCTTGGGCCGGTATTCCGGGTTCGGCCCCTCGGCGTCGCGGCGGGCGAAATGGTTCGCCCCGGCCTCATAGCGGACCTCGCGCAGACCCACGGCCCCCGCCATGTCCTGCAATTCGCAATCGCCATTGGCCGCGCAGGTCAGGCAGTCCAGCGGGTGGTCCGAGATGTAAAGCTCCATCACCCCCTTGCGGATCCGGGCGATGTCATCGGTCTGGGTATGGACGACCATGCCCTCGGCCACTGGCGTCGTGCAGGAGGCGGGCGTGCCGCGCATCCCGTCGATCTGGACGACACACAGCCGGCACGAGCCAAAGGCGCTGACATGATCCGTCGCGCAAAGCTTCGGGACCGAGATCCCAGCCACAGCCGCCGCCCGCATCACCGATGTTCCCGCCGGAACGGATACTGCAATGCCATCGACCAGCAGACTGATCGTCACCGCAGATTTCGCCGCAGGCGTGCCGAAATCGCGATCCGGAATGATGAAGTCCTTCATTCTGCGGCCTCCTTGCGCGGCGTCCCGCGCCCGCTGAATTCGTCAGGGAAATGGGTCAATGCGGACATGACCGGGAATGGCGCAAAGCCCCCCAGCGCGCAAAGCGAGCCCCATTTCATCGTGTTGCACAGGTCGGTCAGCACCGGGATCGCATCCGCATCCCCCGCCGCGATCCGGTCGATGGTCTCGACACCCCGGACCGAGCCGATCCGGCAGGGCGTGCATTTCCCGCAGCTTTCCACCGCGCAGAATTCCATCGCAAACCGCGCGAGCTTCAGCATGTCGGCGCTGTCGTCGAATACGGTGATGCCCGCGTGCCCCAGCAGCCCCTCGCGGCCCGCCAGCTCCTCATAGCCAAAGGGCACGTCGAAATCCTTGGCCGGGATATAGGCCCCCAAAGGCCCGCCGACCTGCGCCGCCTTGACCGGGCGTCCACTGGCGGTCCCGCCGCCGATCTCATTGATGATCTGGTCCAGCGTCAGGCCAAAGGCCGCCTCGAACAGCCCGCCATGTTTGACATTGCCCGCGATCTGGATCGGGATCGTGCCCTTGGACCGCCCGATGCCCAGCTTGGCATATTCCGCCCCGCCATTGGCCAAAATCCACGGGATCGTCCCCAGCGAGATCAGGTTGTTGACGACCGTCGGCTTGCCCAGAAACCCCTCCAGCGCCGGGATGGGGGGCTTCGCGCGCACCGTCCCCCGCTTGCCCTCAAGGCTGTTCAGAAGGCTCGTTTCCTCGCCGCAGACATAGGCCCCCGCGCCAACGCGAACCTCCATGTCGAAAGCATGAGCCGACCCCAGAACCGAGGCCCCCAACATCCCCTCCTCACGGGCAAGCGTGATCGCGGCTTCCATCACGCGGATCGCATCGGGGTATTCGCTGCGGATGTAGCAATAGCCGCGCGTTGCCCCGACCGCGATCCCGGCAATCGCCATGCCCTCGATCAGGGTCAGGGGATCGCCTTCCATCAACATCCGGTCGGCGAAACTGCCGCTGTCGCCTTCGTCGGCATTGCAGACGATGTATTTCTGATCGGCCTTGGCCCCGGCGACCGTCTTCCACTTGATGCCCGTCGGAAAACCCGCGCCGCCACGCCCGCGCAGGCCCGATTGGGTGACCTCATCGACAATCGCCTCAGGCCCCAGCGCAATCGCCCGACGCAGACCGGCAAAGCCGCCCTGCGCCTCATATTCCGCCACCGAAAGCGGATCAATCACACCAACGCGGGCAAATGTCAGCCGCTTCTGCGCCTTCATCCAAGGCAGATCCTCGACCGGCCCCAGCGCCAGCGAATGGTCCGCGCCGGACCGCAGCACATCGACCAGCCCGGCCACATCATCGGGCTCAACCGGGCCATAGCCATAACGGATACCGTCCCGCTCGACCTCGACCAAAGGCTCAAGCCAGATCATCCCGCGCGTGCCGTTGCGTGTCACGTCAAAGTCGCGCGCCAGTGCCCCGGCCACCTCATCCGCGCCCAAAGCCTTCGCGGCAGCATCCAGCGGAACCCAGACCCTCATGCGCCCGCCTCCGCCACCAGCTTCTGGACCTTGGCCAAATTCGCCCGCCCCAGCAGCCTATCACCCATCTGCGCCGAGGGTCCGCAGGCGCAAAGCCCCAGACAAAACACCGGCTCCAGCGTCAGCCGCCCATCCGGGGTCGTCTCGTGGAAATCGATGCCCAAGGCCGCGCGCACCTGATCGGCCAGCGCATCGGCGCCCATCGACTGGCAGGCTTCGGCCCGGCACAGACGCAGCACATGTCGCCCCGCAGGATGGTCGCGAAAATCGTGATAGAAGCTGACAACGCCATGCACTTCGGCACGGGTCATGCCCAAGGCGGCGGCGATCACTGGCTGCGCCTCCTCGGGGATATAATCCCATTCCGCCTGAATATCGTGCAGGATTGGCAAAAGCGGTCCTTCACGCTCCTTGTGAAGCGCGATGATCGCATCAAGACGGTCTGAAAAATCAGCGGAAATCGCTGCGTGGCTCATGGCTAGGTCGATCCGGGCTCTGGTCAGTCAATGAACAGACTAGAGCCCGACAATAGTCACAGCAATCGCGATGTCCCGTCTATTGATAGGAAGCTTCTATCAAACCGGCCGATTTCAGTAGCGCCTCGACCAACGGAGGATGCGGTTCGCGCCGCGCGGTGATCAGCCCAACCATATGCCCCTCGCCGGTCAGATCGCGGGCGGTGACGCCATAGGGCAATGGCAAACCACGCGCCACGCCACGCGGCAGGATCGCGGCCCAGTCGCCGGTTGCCACATGCGACAGGATCGCCAGCATCGAGGTCGACTCGACCCGCGGCATCGCCTCGGCGCCGGCTGCCAGCAGGTGACGGGTCACGATGCGACGGTTCTGCATGTCCGGGGTCAGCAGGCACAGGGGTAGCCGCGCCGCCTCGGCCCAGCCAACCGGGCCCAGATCCTCACCGCGCGCGACCAGACAATAGGTCTCGCGATAGATCGGCAGGCTCTGCACCCGACCCAGGGGCTCGCTGTCCAGATAGGTGACACCGGCATCAAGCTCCAATGCCTCGATCTGCTCGCGGATCTCATCCGAGGATCGCGACAGGATCGACACACGGGCATTGGGGTGGCGACGCAGGAACGGCCCGGTCAGTTCGGCGATGCGCGGCATGGCGGTCGGGATCACGCCGATGCGCAGCAGGCCCGAGACGCCCTTGCGGCTGGCCTCCATCTCGGCCTGCATGGCGCGGGCATCGCCGACAATGCGGCGCGCCCAGTCCAGGACGCGCTCACCCTCGGGGGTCAGGCCCTGAAACCGCGACCCGCGCCGGACCAGCTGGACGCCCAGCTGTTCTTCCAGGGCCTTGATCGCGGATGAAAGTGTCGGCTGGGTAATCCCCAGCGCCTCTGCCGCGCGGCCGAAATGCTCTTCGCGCGCCAGAACCATGAACATGGAGAGTTTGTCGATCACGAGAGGCCACGCCCTCCCCCAAGCGCCAGTCTTCTTCGTTTCGAAAAATACCCCGCGGGGGTCCGGGGGCGCGAAGCCCCCGGCGCGGCAGATCAGATGATCTCGACGGCGTACTTCTCGATCACGGTATTGGCCAGCAGGCCCTCGCACATGCGCGCGACTTCGGCCTTGGCCGCCTCGGCCTCGGTCGAGGTCAGGTCCAGCTCGATCACCTTGCCCTGACGCACGCCCGAGACACCTGCAAAACCAAGACCGCCAAGCGCGTGACGGATCGCCTCGCCCTGAGGGTCCAGAACACCGTCCTTCAGCATGATGGTGACGCGGGCTTTCATTGGCAGGCCTTTCAGTTGATCAGGGTAGGCTTGGTCAGGTTGGTCGTGTTGGCGGGCAGCAGACCCAGCCGACGGGCGACCTCGGTATAGGCGTCGGTCAGGCTGCCAAGGTCGCGACGGAACACGTCCTTATCCAGCTTCTGGCCGGTCTTGACGTCCCACAGGCGGCAGCTGTCGGGGCTGATTTCGTCAGCGACGACAAGGCGCATGAAATCGCCATCCCAGATCCGACCGATCTCGATCTTGAAGTCGATCAGCTTGATGCCGACGCCGAAGAACACACCGGCAAGGAAGTCGTTCACCCGCAGCGCAAGGCTGACGATGTCGTCCAGATCCTGCTGGCTGGCCCAGCCGAAGGCGATGACATATTCTTCCGAGACGAAGGGGTCGCCCAGCTCATCGTTCTTGAAGCTGTATTCGACGATCGGACGCGGCAGGGGCGTGCCCTCTTCCATGCCCAGACGCTTGGCGATCGAACCGGCAGCGAAGTTGCGCACGATCACTTCCAGCGGGATGATCTCGACCTGGCGGATCAGCTGCTCGCGCATGTTGATGCGGCGGATGAAGTGGTTCGGCACGCCGATATTGGTCAGCCCGGTCATGAAGAACTCGGACAGGCGGTTGTTCAGCACGCCCTTGCCTTCGATCGTGGCTTTCTTCTGGGCGTTGAAGGCGGTGGCATCGTCCTTGAAATATTGGATCAGGGTGCCCGGCTCGGTGCCTTCGTAAAGGATCTTCGCCTTGCCTTCGTAGATTTTCTTGCGCCTTGGTGCCATGCTGCGCGTCTCCCGTCGCAAGGTCAGTGCTATTCCTCTGGGGCTATAGGGCAGAAACGGGGTCAGGGGCAATACGGGCTTGCGATCAGCAGCCCCGCGGGCATACCGTGAAGGGGTGTTTATCCGGACACGCGACGGGGAGGGCCGACATGACCACTTTCGACGACCGCGAACGCGCCTATGAGGCCCGCTTCGCCCGCGATGCGGAACTGAACTTCAAGGCCGAGGCGCGGCGCAACCGGCTGCTTGGCGAATGGGCAGCAGCACTTCTGGGCAAATCCGGCGACGATGCACGATCCTATGCGCTGACCGTGGTCACTTCCGATTTCGACGAGCCGGGCGATGAGGATGTCTTTCGCAAGCTGGCCAAGGACCTTGCCGACAAGACGGATGAGGCAACGATCCGCTCCAAGATGGTCGCATTGCGCGTCACCGCGCGCGAGCAGATCCTGAACGAGAACTGAACTTCAGCATCCAACCACCTGATAACGCCCCGTTTCCGCGAGGCGTTCGCATGTCAGCCGGCGGCGGCCTCGACCCGCGGATACAGCCGCCACAGCGTCAGCCCGCGCAGCAGGCTTAGAACCATCAGCGCCGCCCACAGCCCGTGATTGCCGAACAGCCGTGGCAGCAGCACCAGCAGCGGCACATAGATCGCGACCGACAGGATCATCGCGCGGCGCATCTCTCGGGTCCGGGTGGCGCCGATGAAAATGCCATCCAGCATCCATGCCGCGATGCCGAAAAGCGGCGCGGCAACCACCCAAGGCAGATATTCCCGCGCCTCGGCCCGGACGCCGGGCGCGGTGGTCAGCAGGTCGATCAGCACCGGACCGCCAAGGCCAAAGACCAGCGCCAGCCCGACCGCGCCACCCACGCCCCATTGCGATGTCAGCCACGCCGCGCGCCGCAACCGGTCGGGACGGCGCGCACCGACCGCCTGCCCGACAAGCGATTCGGCGGCAAAGGCAAAGCCATCCAGCGCAAAGGCGGTGATCGACAGGAACTGCAGCAGCACCTGATTGGCGGCCAGCGTCACATCGCCCTGCCCCGCCGCCATGAACATGAAGGTGGTAAAGCTGGCCTGCAGCAGCACCGAACGGATCATGATGTCGCCATTGACCTGCGCCATCTCGCGCAGGCGCTGCGCCGCCAGCCACCCGCCCCGCCGCAGCCCCAACCGCAGGGCATCACGGGCGAACCACAGGCCCAGCGCCAGCCCCGACCATTCCGCGATCAGCGTGGCCAGCGCCACGCCGGGCACGCCCCAACCAAGGCCCAGCACCAGCCACAGGTCCAGCGCCACGTTCAGCCCGTTCATCAGAAGTTGCAGGACAAGCACGGCGCGGGTCCGCTCCAGCGCGATCAGCCAGCCGGTGATGGCGTAAAGCGCGATGGTAGCTGGCGCGCCCCAGATGCGGATCGCCAGATATTGCCGGGCCAGCGCCTCGACCTCGGCGGATGCCGGGGCAAGGCGAAAGGCCGCAGCAAAGACCGCGCCTTGCAGCAGGATGAAACCCAGCCCTGCCGCCAGCCCGATCGCCAAGGCCCGCAGCAGATGCGCCCCGGTCTCGCCGACCTCGCCCGCGCCATGCGACTGCGCGACCAGCCCCGAGGTGCCCATGCGCAGAAAGCCGAAGATCCAGTAGATCGAGGTCAGGATCACCGCCCCGATGCCCACCGCACCGATCGGCGCGGCCTGCCCCAGCTGGCCGACGACGCCGGTATCGACCGCCCCCAGCAGCGGCACGGTCGCATTCGAGATGACGATGGGCAGCGCAATGGCCAGAACGCGGCGATGCGTCAACGCGCGCCCGGCCCCGACCCCGGTCATGACATCAGTCGCTTTGCGGCATCAGGAAATGCCCGGTCGCCTGCGCGAACAGCTTGGTGCGCTGATCCTGCCATGCCTCGACCTGCACGCTGGCATAGCGCCGCCCCGAGCGCACGACCTTGGCCCGCGCATAGGCGTCGCGCGGCAGGCCCGAACGCAGGTAGTCGACGGTGAAGTCGATGGTCTTGGGCAGGCGCGGCATGGTTTCCGGCACGTCGGCATCCGGGGCGATACGCCCTTGCTCCATATCCTCCCAGATCGCGGACCATGTCAGTTCGACAATCGCCGCGACCTCAAGAAAGGCCGCCGTCGCGCCGCCATGGATGGCGGGCAGCATCGGATTGCCGATCAGCTTTTCGTCAAAGGGCAGGATCGCGGTCAGCTCATCCCCGCGGCGGTCGAACTGGATGCCCAGCCAGCGGATATAGGGCACACCGGCGAACAGCGCGTTCAGCGTGGTGTTGCGGCGGTTCTTGATCGCGGCCAGCGGTTCGTTGCGGTCCATCATCTTAGCGCCCGCAGGTAAAGGCCCCGGTGGCGGATGCCACGGGCCGGGTTTCGTCCTCGTCCATCGCCCATGCGCGCACAAAGGCAACCGAGCGGGTGACATGATAGCATTCGGCACGGGCCTTGATCCCCTGCCGGGGCGTGGCGCTGCGCATGTAGTCGATGCGCAGGTCAATGGTCGCGGTGACATTCGGCCCCTCGGGATGGGACATCACTGCCGCGCCACAGCAGGTATCCATCAAGGCCGAGATCACGCCGCCATGGATCACCCCGCTGCGCGGATCACCGACCAGATCCGGGTTCCACGGCAGGGAAATCACCGCCCCTCCCGGCGTCAGCTCGTCCAGCGACATGCCAAGGGCGCGGGCATGGGGAATGGCCTCGATGAACTGGCGGGCAATGCGGTGCTGCTGTTGGTCGGTGGTTTCCTTGGCCATCATTTTCCCTTGCAGTTCATGGATTCGCGCCAGCTTGGCCTACGGGTCAATATGTCACAAGTCGGCATGACGTCGCGTGGTTGAGTTTGCGCCGACCCTCGGTTAGGCTCTGCTCAATCCTGACGGGATCTTCCATGACAGACGACGATTACATCAGTTTCAAAGAGATGTGCGCACGTTTCGACGTGACCCCGCGCACGCTGCGCTATTACGAATATATCGAGCTGCTCAGCCCCAAGAAGGAAGGCCGCTCACGCTTCTATGGCGCCCGAGAGATCGCGCGCATGAAGCTGATCCTGCGCGGCCGACGCTTCGGCTTCTCGCTTGAGGATATTCGGCAATGGCTGCTGATCTATGGCGAGAAAGGGACGCAGGAACAGTACCGCGTCTGGGTCGACCTGGCCAATCGCCAGCTTGAGGTGCTCAACCAGCAGCGATCCGAGATCGATAATGCGATCACCGATCTGGGCGAACTCAGGGACGAAACCCTGCGCCTGCTGGATAAAATGGACGAAGGCGACCAGAAGTCGGCCTAGGTCCGTTTCGATCACCCCATGCACAACACATTGATAAGGCGGCGTATCATTCCTGATGCGTCGCCTTTTCCTTTGCCCGGAACCGGTCTTGAACTTATGACGCCACGTCGCAGCTTACGTGAACGTAAACCGCGCATATAGTCATCCTCACAGCATCTGGAGCCTTGGGGAGGGACGGCCATGAGCGATCGGTCAATGACCATCCGCGAAATGTGTGACGAATATGATGTCACGCCACGCACCTTGCGCTTCTATGAATCACGCGAGTTGATTTTTCCCGAACGGCGCGGGCTGAACCGCTTTTACAACCGCGTCGACCGGGCCCGGCTGAAGCTGATCCTGCGCGGCAAGCGCTTCGGCTTTTCGCTGGAACAGATCCGCCAGCTTCTGGAACTTTACGACCCGGCCGAGCGCAACGTGACCCAGACACGGGCGATCATCGACACCGCGCGTGAACGCCTATCCGACATGGAGCGCCAGCAGACCGAGCTGGCCGCCGCCATCACCGACCTGCGCCAGCAGATCGCCGAGGGCGAGCTGTGGCTTCAAGACCTGCAATCCGGCAACCGCCAATCTGCCTGAATTCCCGGAGGACACATGACTGCCTATAACGCCCCCGTCCGCGACATCCAGTTCGTGCTGCATGATCTGCTGCAGATCTCGCAGCAGGATCTTGCCGGTCATGCCGATCTGGACCGGGAATTCACCCAGGCTGTGCTTGAAGCTGCGGGCAAACTGGCCTCCGAAGTGCTGGCGCCGCTGAACATCATCGGCGACCAGCAGGGCTGCAAGCTGGAAAACGGCATCGTCCGCACCCCCGAGGGCTTCAAGGGTGCCTTCGATCAGATGCGCGACGGCGGCTGGACCGCGCTGGACTGCGATCCGGAATTTGGCGGCCAAGGCATGCCCAAGGTCATCGGCTGCGCCACGGGCGAGCTGTTCTCGGCCGCCAACGTCGCCTTCACCATGTATCAGGGCCTGACCCACGGTGCCTACTCGGCCATCCACACCCATGGCACGGATGAGCAGAAGGCAATGTACCTGCCCAAGATGGTCAGCTGCGAATGGACCGGCACGATGAACCTGACCGAGCCGCATGCCGGCACGGATCTGGGTCTGCTGCGCACCCGCGCCGAACCGCAAGAGGATGGCAGCTACCTGATTTCCGGGCAGAAGATCTTCATCTCGGCCGGCGATCACGACATGTCGGAAAACATCATCCACCTGGTCCTTGCGAAGGCACCGGGCGGCGGCGAAAGCACCAAGGGCATCTCGCTGTTCATCGTGCCGAAGTTCCTTGTGAACGCGGATGGGTCGCTGGGCGACCGCAACTCGCTTTCCGTCGGCAGCCTTGAGCACAAGATGGGCATCCACGGCAACTCGACCTGCGTGATGAACTATGACGGTGCCAAGGGCTGGCTGCTGGGCGACCTGCACAAAGGCATGCGCGCCATGTTCACCATGATGAACGAGGCCCGTCTGGGCGTCGGCCTGCAAGGTCTCGCGGTCGCCGATGCCGCCTATCAGAATGCCGTCGCCTATGCTTGCGATCGCCTGCAAGGGCGCGCGATCACCGGTGCCGCCCGCCCCGATGCGCCGGCCGATCCGCTGATCGTCCACCCCGACATCCGTCGCAACCTGATGGATCAGAAAAGCTTCGTCGAAGGTGCCCGCGCCCTGATCGCATGGTGCGCCCATCTGATCGACCGCAGCCATCTGGCAGGTGATGCCGAGGCCGAGGCGCTGGTCTCGCTGCTGATCCCGGTGGTCAAGGGTTTCCTGACCGACAAGGGCTTCGACACCGCTGTTCAGGCCCAGCAGGTCTTTGGCGGCCATGGCTATATCGAGGAACACGGCATGTCGCAGTTCGTCCGCGACGCCCGTATCACCATGATCTACGAA
>Ga0247819_10000901_pt1 | contig 16635 bp, 8 predicted proteins | sample 13C_Xylose_Day6_FD_193428 | JGI IMG/M metagenome (GOLD analysis project Ga0247819, IMG submission 193428) | Soil microbial communities from agricultural site in Penn Yan, New York, United States - 13C_Xylose_Day6 | ecosystem: Environmental > Terrestrial > Soil > Agricultural land | place: USA...
ACCATACCGCCAGCAAGGTCCAATCCATCGATGTGCAGCACTGTGTCGAGATGATGTTGTTCCCCGGTTTTAATCGGTATGTGATGCCGGCTCGGAACTGGTTGGCGTTTGAGCTGGACATGGGCGGGGAGACGGGATGCAAACTGTGGGCGACTTGGCGTTGTGAAACTGAGGTAGGTTTTTCCAACCATCTGCAAGCGGTGCATCCGGCTCAGAAGTAGAGCTCCTCATTTGCATAGCAGTTGTATCAGGCAAAGCCGTCGTATGGAATAGTCGCCCGCTCGATGCTTGATAAAGGCGTACTTCAGCCGCACTCCTTGGCAACGTACGCGGCGGCCTTTTGTTTAGATGTCTCGCTCTTCAATGACTCGCTTGAGTTCCGCTCGGAGACGACGCGGTTCAGCGCGCTGATCATCGTCCTGCTGCCTCTCCTCTTGAGGTTTGCTGTAGCGCTTTATCCAGGCGTAGAGGCTATGCGTCGACACACCAAGACGTGCCGCCACATCAGCGACACGACCACGCAGAATTCCTTCCCGTTGATGGCGGGGGACTCTACAAAATCTCAGCGTTCGAAGGGCGACGATTGGGTTTCTTGGAATTTCGTACAGAGGCTAACACCCTTCCTCTTGGTCATATCAAAATGTGATGATAGGTTGCGCCTTCGTATACTAAGCAGCACTAGCTCGAAGCCCTTTTTCGTGTGAACTATTTACAGTGCGTAGCGTGATGCGGCTAAGGCTAAGTCACTAAGTTAGAGTGAAAATATTTCCATAAAGGATCTGGTGGAGCATTGATAAAATGGGCGAGTTGAAAGAACAAAGCAATCCATTCTCGACAGGGGGTGGTGGGGTCAATTTCGAGACGCGCATTCAAGCCTCCTTCATAATTGCTTTAATTGCTGGCACTCCAGTGCCGTGCATGCCCGCTAGTGCGCGTGTCAAGTCATTGAGCTTCCAAAGCAAATATAAAGCAGTGAATACCGATGATGTTCACGTGGTGGCGGAGGACGATCTACGTCAGTCATACAAGCTTTATATTCAGATTAAGCATGAGGTTACAGTAACTGAATCTGCTGAAACGACATTTTCGGAGGTTGTCAGCGCTGCTTGGCAGGACTTCAAAAATCCAACTTTCAATGAGCATTACGACTCAATTGCGTTAGTGACAGGGCCTCTAGCTAAAGTCGATGTCGCGAATACGATTCCGTTTCTAGAATGGGCTCGTTACTCCGCTGATGCGGAAGAGTTTGCGTTGAAGTCATCGACAGATGGGTTTACGAGCGAGAAGAAAAGGGAGCGGTTGAAAAAATTCAGAACTCAGTTGGATCGAGCTAATAATGACATTGCTCTGAGTGACGATGAGTTTTGGCGGTTTTTGAGGGCGTTCCACCTTGTTTCCTATGACTTAGATCAAACTGGATCTGTGACGGCAGCGCTGCTCGGATCTTTAATCAAATATCACTCAGACCTACCTCCTTCAGCTGTGCTGGCTAAGATAGTCACTGTCGCACAAGAGTTCAATCAGAATGCTGGGACCCTGACTCTCAATAATCTGCCTGTTGATTTGAAAAGTCTTTTTAAGCGAGGCGTGGGCGAGTCGCTAGATAAAGACATAAGCAAGCTGCGCGAGAGAAGTAATTATATTTTTGATGGTATTTCTAGCTCTATTAATGGAATTCACGTATCGCAGCATGCCGCGGTGGAGGAAATCCGGAGCGCTTATAAAGAAGGTGGATTCCTTTTTGTTACTGGTGAGCGAGGCGCTGGAAAGTCAGGGCTTGTAAAAGAATTCGTTAAAACTATTGGTAGTGATACTGCTGTTTTTTACGTGCGCGCGGAAGATTTTGATAAAAGTCATCTTAATGATGTGTTTGCCGGTTTCGGGCTTCAATCGGATTTAAGTCAGTTGGCTGGCCAGTTTGCTTTACTCAAGCAGAAAATTCTGATCATAGAGTCGGCGGAAAAGATTTTGGAGCTGAACAATGCGTCAGCATTTTCTGATTTGCTCAATTATATTGGCGGGCAAGAGGGTTGGGGTATTATCGCTACCGGTCGTGATTACGCATATCAGCAACTAGCATTCAACTATTTGCACGCGCACGGTATTAGTTTCAATAGCCTGGCAGTTAAAGGCTTCACTCCAGAGCAAGTTGGAAGGGTTTGTGAAAGCGTTCCGTCACTTAAGCTTTTGGTCAAAAACAGTTCAAGTGCGACACTTCTTTCTAATCCATTCTTCATTGATCTAGCTGTCCGAGCGTTGAAGAATGGTGCTCAATTCGACGCTGGTGAGACGCAATCCGAATTCAGAACAACAATTTGGAATGCGGTAATTGAAAATCAGAGAGATCGCCGTTCCGGCATGCCTTTTCGCAGACGCTCTACGTTCATCGAGATTGCAAAACAGAGAGCCAAGAAAATGGTTTTCGGCGTGCGTGAACTGGATTTCGATGCAGAGGTTGTGGCACAGTTAGAATCAGATAATCTGATTATAAGAGATCCGCGTACTTCTTTAATAAGCCCGGCTCATGATGTATTAGAGGATTGGGCGTTAGAAGAATTTATCGAGAGCGAGTACCTGGAGAGTTTGGGTCGCACGACTGAGTTTTTAGCGGCTATCGGAAGTGAACCTGCTATTAATAGGGGGTTCCGGCTGTGGCTCGGCCAGAAAATGGCGTCCGGATCAGATTTGCAAGATTTTATTGAGAGTATCTTGGAGGACGAGGACGTCGCTAGTTACTGGAAGGATGAGGTAATTGCCAGCATCCTTCAAAGTGATCAGGTTGAAAAATATTTACAGTTGCTCAAGCACAACCTTCTGTATGAAAATGCCAGTTTGTTGTTGAGGTTTTACTTCATACTGCGTCTTACATGTCAAATGCCTATCGAAGGTATCAAGGGCGTAGCTGCTAAGGGTGAGGGCTCTGAAGGCACATACTTTCTATGGCTAAAGCCTTTCGGTAACGGCTGGCAGGCGCTAATAAATTTCACATATGCTAACCGTTCGACATTAGGGGACAGTGCTGGGAAGCATATCATCGAGGTCTTGAGCGTTTGGGCTGAAGCCATCAGTATTTGGTCGAAGCTGCCTCCTGAGTCATCGATTGTAGGTGAGCTTTGTCTGCATCTACTGGAACCGCTTGCCGATAGTTATAAAAAGGAAACTGTACGCAACAAACTGCTGAAAGTTCTTCTGAAAGTATCGCCATCGATACCTGAGCAGTTTCAAGCCTTAATGGAACGTGATGTATTCGTTTCGAAGCGTAGAAATGAGCGTCCACGTTACGCTGATGAGTTTGTAAGTTTGGCATTAACGAGCGAGTTGGTCACGACGCTTAGCCGAAATAACCCAGACATCGTCATACGCCTCTCGATGCATGAATGGATGCGTGTAGAGTCAGATGAAGTTGACGAAATTTTTCGTTCTAGGCCAAAAGGGCGGGAAACATATGGCCTGGAAGATCCGCGTGGTTACTTCCCAGCCAGTGGCATAAGGGGACCGTTTAGGTCTCTCTTCCAATACCATCCACGCAAGGGTTTGGATTTCGTCCTAAATCTCTGCCGAACGTGCGCGAGCAATCATGTAGGCTCTGAGGACTGCCAACCCCATCAGCCAACTGAAGGGCTGCTTGATGAAATGATCGTCGAGACGCATAGCTTGAACACGCAAGACGGTGCGGAAGTTTTGCACTACGCTTCCCCGCATTTGTGGAAAGGCTATCGAGGTCATTCAACTGTGCCTTACCTGCTTCAATGTGCACTCATGGCTTTTGAAAATTGGTTGGTCGATTACGTTGAGAACCCGCCAGCTAAAAACGAATTGGATTGGATTTATGACTACGTCCTGAAATCTAGCAATTCCGTTCTTACAACAGCTGTTCTCGCGTCAGTTGCAGTAGGGTTTCCAGAAAAAGTCGGTGCGTCAGCTTACCCGCTATTACGTTGCCCTGGTTTTTATACGCTTGATCTAATGCGAGGTGTACAGGAACGAGGGGGGCGAGAAATTAACTGGTTCGGCACTCAACGTGATGCAATGTCTCGACTCTTCGAGCAAGAGCGAAGCGTAGCCGCTCTACGAACCTGGAGACGCGATACTTTAGAGACTTTGCTGTTTAAGCTTCAGTTGTTAGAAGCTCATCAGTCAGAGGCATACAAAATTGTGGACGAGCTAAAGGTAATCGCTGAGTCAACTAAGAATACAAGCCTACAGTTCATGATTCACCGAGTAAACGCGCGCGCTTTAAAGGTTGTAGAGGTTCGGGAGGATAATCGAATCGTTGTTCAATCCAAAGACGAACTTAGCGAAGATCTACAGCAGATCCAGCGAGATCATCAGGAAAAGCACGGTTCAGATTCTTCTATAAATCGTCTATACGTCTGGTCCAAGTCTGTTTACGAAGATCCCGCAAGTAAAAGTATGGCTTTGATAGAGGTTGAACAAGCTATTGAGGACGCCAAGCGTATCCTCAAGTTAATTGTCGAAAATAGCGTTGACGATTTTTATAGCATGGCATTGGGTGCTGTCGCTACCACCGCCGCTGTAGTTGTTCGTGATCATATAGATAAAGTCTCCGCTGATGATGTTGATTGGTGTGTGGAGTTAATGAGTGAAATCATCATGCTTCACGCTGATGAGATTGATGGGCATATGGCAGTGGACATAACTGATGCGCATGGTGCTGGTGCCTGCAGTTATGTCATCGCGAAGCTTTTGATTCGCGAGTTGAAACCTGAACAGATTGAACTGGTTAAATCAAGTATCGTGATAGCTATTACTCACTCTAATGTTCATGTGTGTAGCTCAGCGGCGAAAGGCATTCGAGATTACCTATGGGAAGTAGATCCGATCCTCGCTAACTATTGCATCGGTGGTGCGGCGGAATTTGCGCGATTCGAGGTAGAAACGAGCCAGATCAGAAGAAATTCGTATTACGGTGGTCATAGTGATTCGGAGGAGTGGGGCGATCTTGTTTCTCACTTCAGAAATGATGTGTTGAACGGGAGGTATTGCTTAAGCCCAGGCGAGATTTCACGACAGTCTCATTCATTGTGGCGTTTCCATATCCCTTTGCTCATGGTGCCGTTCAACAGCGTTGGTGATATGTGCGGTGAGCTTTTCACAAAAATAGTAAATATGGTGTACGAAGATGAAGCGCTTGATCGACGTTCCGATCGTTCGGAGCGGATACATTACGATGTGAAAAAGGTAATCCAGGACTGCATGTCTGAGCATGTTATAGCCGGTAGGGACAACGGCTTTTCATCTGTGCTTAGTCTACTCCTTGAAGGGTGCAGTAAAGACCCGAGCTTCATTCACATAATTAAGCTTCGATACGACGGGGCCATGGAAAAGGCTGGCAATTATCCGGGGATTTGGGAATTATGGAATTTGCTTGTGCCAAAGTTGCACGAGATAGCGCTAGTAGATAAAGATGCTCCTTATGTCGGGCATCAGAATGATCTAAATACATTGTTAAGTGGAATGCTATACGGGAGCGGAGTCGGTGAGAGACATCCAGATAGAGTGAAAGCAATCGAAGTAGGGGCTCAATACCTAAAGGATTTCTTTAAGCAATCAGCTGGAAATAGTCTTGTTTACGAGTCTCTATGTACTTTGATTTACGATTTTCACGATCTCTTTTTCAATGAAGGAATCTTTGTGCTGGCCAAGGAGTATAAGAAGAATCGAAAAATTTTGGAGATGCGCGGCAATACGGTGTTTTGCCTTGAGATGTCGCTAGCCAGATTTTTACGAGGCCCCAATCGAACTTTGGGTCGTAAGCTTTATGAGGCCTGCCTTGATTTGCTCACTGGGGTTGTGGAGACAGGTTCGGCAAGGGCCTATTACCTGCGAGAGTCACTCATCAGAACGTATAGAATAGCGCTCTAGAGGACCATCGTCGTCTATAAGCAGAAGATATACACGTTTGATGGAGAACTAATTAAGGTAAAATTAAAGCAGGCTTTCCGGCCTGCTTTGCTTTTGTTAATTCAATTAGGCAAAGGGTGATGGGGATTTGCTTTTGTAGCCTCTCGGCAAGACACCGAGGCGGGATTTGAAGGTCCTCAAAAAATGACTTACGTCTTTGGAGCCTCCGGCAAAGGCGGCAGCTGAGATCTTCTGAATTGTCATCTTCCGACTCGAATTCAGAAGCGCACCTATCTGAGTGTCTATCCAAAATATAGCGTCCGCATGAAAGTCCGTTCTGAGAAAATATTCGATGAAGCGTTCGCTTCGAAGTACCCAGTTCGCTGGTGATTTTCTCCTGCGTTAAACTCGAAGTTTGAATCGCCACTAGTTCATTAGATAGTTTTGGCGTTGAGAATCGACTTCTAGCCGACTTTTGCTCGTCTCCACCTACAGCTTGGGGTGATTCAATTGAAAAGTTCCGCTTGAGTTTTCACTGCAAAAAGTACGCGAGTGAGATTGAATTTTTGTTAGGCGCAGAAACTTAGGATTTAGATTTCACGTGACTGCATGCAGCAGCGGGGATAGGGCAGCTGCTACCGCATCAGTGGATTCCGGCCTGACTTACGCAAGGTGAGTTGGGCCGACGCTTACTCTTGGCGGGCCTATCCATATTCTACAACGCTCTCTGGCGCTGATTCGAGGTGATCACCTTCACTGCCTTGGCTTTCTTCATTGATCTCGCCATCCTCACTCGTCTCGTCGCTCCCGTCGAACCTAAACCTTTTTGGCACAGGCGCCTGGTCGTCCTCTACCGGGGAATAGAAGCCTTTGCCGATCTTTTTCGTGTAGCCTTTCGAGTAGAAAGTCCCCATCGCGTTAGCGAAAATCTTTCTCCACTCGACTGAAGAAATGAATGTCAGTTTGTTGAACCGACCATGGATTTCATCTGCGAGTGCATTCATGTCCATGACCGCTCTGGATTTGAAAGTGGCAATTCTTACCTGAGCGAAAATAAACGCGATCAAATAGAATCTTCGCCCTTCGGGTAGTTGGACTTTGAGTACATTTGAGCGCATCTTGTTTTGTTCCGCACGGAATAGCGAGGCGGCTGCGGCAATGTTCAATGGCAGGTTCGGTTGCAGCTCACGAATACGATCTTTAGACAGCTCACCGGACACCACTCCATCCATCAAGAGGACTTCATCTATGATGGATTTGTCTGGATAGGGCGTTCTGTCTGCCTCTGTTTCACACAGTTTACAAATAGTTTTGACGGTGTCAGTGTGTGGTGTTAAGTCGCCACACTCTTTGCATGCATAGAACATTAATCTCTGCGGAGAGTACGAGTCCGGGGAGTCAGCGGAATCTGGCGATGACGGATTGATCTTGGCAAAATGGAAACTATTAGTTGAGTTTTTCGGCCAAAAAAAGATGGGCTGAGGTAGCTTGTGCGCCAGATAAGCGATCCACATTTTCACCAGTGACTGATCTTCGTCAGCTTCTATGAGCCAGGCTCGCCAAGATTCGGCCCAGGAAATGTTAAGGCTAGCGAGATTTAGAGGTGTTCTTTTTGTGGAGCTAGCTACTATGTTATCGATACGCAGCTTGTTTTTTTCATCCTGCAAGGTCGCTTGGTGGTTGGGGAGGCTCTTAAGTCTGGACCTAAATGCTTCCTTTCCTGACCAGGTACGACTAGCAGCATTGTAAATGGCTATACATTTTGACGTTGCCCGAGAGTAGGCGCTAAATAACTCAGCGGTATCGAGCAGCTCCGCGCCAAGGATCAAAATGACAGGTGCCTCCAATCCCCGAAATTTTGTAATCGTTTCGCAACGTGGGCGCTCTTTTATCAAGTAGTCAATGTATTGTCTTGATATAAACCTGGCGATCAAAATTACGATATCTTCAGGTAAAACTCCGCTGTCAATGAGTTTTTGTCTAATGTCAGAAGCTTCCTTGCATGGATTTGCGCTAATTATCTCTACGGCGGTCTCAAACTCCAATGCCCTTGGGGTCGAATGTTGAAGTTTAGGGGGCATGACCTCTTCGAGTATGCTCGTGACCGCCTTTGGCATTCGCAGGATGATGGTTAGTGGAAATGGATCTACGCCAAGCAGCTCGATAAGGCCCTTCAGGGAGATGTTCCCGCGTTCGTACGGGAATACTTGCGTTTCGTCGCAGAAGAACGCTTTGGGCTTGTTATGGAACCAGCTGGTTAGAGTTTCGCACCAGGAGGGGGTGAGCGCTTGGGACTCGTCGACAAGCAAGGCGCTGTAATCGGCCATGCTCCCTTGATCAATGGCGTCTTTCAGATCGAGTGCGCATTGTTGCCTGTACCACTCATCTTCCTTTCCTGCTTCACTGGCGCGGCCCAGGGCGTTGCGCGCGTGTCCACATAGGCCGTGCCAGGTCACCACTTCGCAGCTTTTCGAGTCAGCAAGCTGGGTGCGGACGTACTCGGTGAGCTTGTTGTTGAACGAGACCACCAGCACTTTCTTTTTCTGAGCGGCCAGTCTCCTAGCGGTTTCGATCACGATCAGTGTTTTTCCGGTTCCTGGCCATCCGGTCACAAGCGAGGTCTTGTTCTTTAGCACCCTCGTGACTACCGTGTTCTGTTCCGCTGTCAGTTGGAGCCAGAGTTTGTTGTCGAAGAAGATGCGACTGGCCCAGCCACGCCTGCCGTCGATTTCTGGGGTGAGAAATTCAACGACGCGAGCGACGCGGGCTTCGCCTAAGTCGAAATTTCCCAGAGTGGTTTTCCAGTAGTCCATCAACTCGACGACACGCTGCGTAACGTTCGGCATCTCTCGATAGTCGATGTAGAGCGGCTGTGGGGGAGTGGAAGTCGTGTCGTACATTCCTGGCGTGGTCGCCTTCCTTGCAAAATCGGAGTCGGGAAAAATAAATCCGTAGCCGATCCGGATCCGAAGTGATGGATCGGCCCCCAACCACCTGGCGATTCCGTGGGCGTTGTTGCGGGTCTGGCCGATGGGGTCGATGGTGTAATGCTTGTGGAGGTGGACAAACCGGTTGTTCCTAACGCCGTATTCGCCGCTCTTCACTTCAAGCACGAGCAGCCCTTTTTCCGGATGGACGATCAAAAAATCGATCTCTCCGGTCGGCTTTGCTTGAGGGTCAACCTTGTTCACAGCGGAGCAGAGCCAAGGAAGGCTATGGATGACAACGTAGTCGTCCGGTAGCTCCGTCTTGAAGCTGGTGTAGAGATCTCGTTCACCCTTGCTGTTAGTGTCGCAAGGTCTGTGGTCAGGAATCATCCTTGCCATCGATGCAGCGCCTTCTATTGATTTTACTCAATACCGCAGGTGGGCCTGAGGCGCGTGAGGTCCTCGGGCAGTCCGGGATTGGATAGGGTAATTAGGGTTGCTCGCGAACCTGCATCCAGTCGAAAAAATCTTCGGATGCAAAGCCGACGCTGCAGTTGGCGTCGAACCGCTCGTTGATTCTGATGAGAGTCATCCGCTTAGCTTCTTGTGGTGAGGTCGGGAAGAAAGCTCCACCAGGTTCGCTGTGCATGAAGAAATCGCCGAGCTTTGCTCCGCAGTTTTCGCAGTGATTCATCAGGTAACGGCTGCCTGTCGTTTTGCTGTAGGCCTGCTTGAACTTGTTGGTGAAGTGATGGATCTGCTTCGTGACCAAGGGGGAGAGGCTGTCGACGTTGGAGACCGTTCCGCGATACCCATGGCACTTCCATTCGCCGAGGTTGCTTGTGAGCGCGAAATCTTCGTCCTCATCCTCGTAGTATTCGAATTCTTCGTGTTGCTCGGGCAGCTTGAATGAGAACACTCGGGTCAAATTGGAGCAGCCCCAGCAGTCGGACACCGATTCCATGACGTAGTAGTAAGGCGCTCTCACGCAAAATTCTGGTCCATGCTTCAGGTCCGCGTGCTCTGTTGCCGGCAGCCATTGAGCCAAGGGGCCGATGCCGACACCCTCGGGGATGTACCAAGTCTTCAGGCTCGGGTCCCACTTGGCACCGAGTGATTTTGCTTCATCTTTCTCTGCGAAGGGGACTTTCAGATCAATCCTCGCCATTTCTGTATCCGTACGTATTGGTTATCAGTAAGCGCAGGATCCCATGCTAGAGCCTTCTGGCTTTGTTGGGGCCCCCAGAATTCTAGAAAACGAGCGACAAAGCAGGCTGATGGAGGAATGTGCTGCAATAGCCCGCTGGTCTGTCTAGGTCAGAGGCTGATCCATAACTGCGCTCGATGGTTGGGTCTTCAATCAGGCTGTACGCGTAGCCCGCTACGCGGAAAGTCGCCAGGGCAGTGTGGGAGGAGTGGGGTTCCTCTCAGGGGCAGACCACCATTGTGAATGGCCCCAACCCTGTTTGGCTTACCAAGAACCGACTACTGACACATCCTTGAGCTTCACGGTGGTCATCTGGCCTTTTTCATCACCCACCGTGATGGTCGGAGGGATTGTTTTCGGGGGCCGCCTATACCAGTCACAGCATCCCTTTATCACGTCGCCGAGAAATTGGCTTTCCAGGACTTTCCGCACAAGGTTGTCGGTCAGCACTGGATTCGGATCGAAGAAAAAATCACCAGCCTGTTCTAGCTCCATGGGGGATGGATTCATGGTATCGAATTTTCGCTGAAAGGACTTGGCTGGTGGGGTGAATGCGTGGTGGGAAGATTTAGCCGTCTCCGGAAAAGTCGGGCTCATAAAGTCGATTAGATAGCCGTCGCACGCAACCATCGCGTGGAAGGCGCTGGGGCTGCTATGGGCTTCGCCATCTTCAATTGTTGCGAAGCACATGACCTTCGAGTCTTCGACATCCGTCATCAGGCACATTGCGCCCGCGAGGGGGTGAGCCTCCCTCCTATAGTGCTGACGGAGAATTACAGCGCCCGCCATGCTGAAGTACCAGCAGGCGTGAGCAGTGTCTGCCTGACACGAGTCCAGCACGCTGCGGATGACACGATGAATCCGCAAATAGTCGAGGAGCGGTATTAGCTCAGGCGATTTCTTACTCATGGTTGTCCTTTTCAATGAGGGTGGCCCGGTCCTCCGGCCTCCACCGGTGCACAGAATCAGTGTCCAAGCTTGTTGTTCAGGTAATGAAAAAGCGTTCTGACCGCATTGACGAACAGGAAGGCTTCTGGCGCCTCGATGAGGTGTTCGTTTGGATGAGCGAGGCTTCCGTGGTTGCGGACGGTGTTCAGTGCATCCAGAATAGAGGCGAATGACTGAAGTACTTTGGCAACATCTGTCGTATGGGCACCCAAATCAGCCAATGCCGGGTGATTGGTGCGGAGTGCTTTGAAAGCCTGGGTCAGGGTTGCATCGGGGAGAATTGCAATGCCGGCCGCTGCACACTCGGCCTTCAGGTAGCCGTGCATTGCGGTATGGAGGCGATCCACGGCGCTCTGTGCACCATTCGTCTCGATGAGTTGATCAGCGTCCGTAAGCGCCCGCCGTACAACCTCAGAAGCGCTTAACGAGGGCGCAACTGCTCGGACGTGACCGACGCTGATTCCTAATTGATGGAGATGGTGCGGCACGGATACTTCTAAAAGGGGCAGTACCTTCGGATGCTCAATCAGTAGCGCCAGTGCCTGGCCGTTGTGATGCTGCAAACGGGTGATCACTTCAAACACGCAGTCACTGTAATCCGAGTCTCCCCAGTCGAGGCTCCGCAAAAGCCGCTTGTGGCCGGTGATGTAGGCGTGCAGGCCTGTGAGGTGCCCAACCTCATTCCAATCGGATTTGGAGAACGTCTCGGTGATCGCTTGCTGTACGGCGACGATCAGGGGGCCATTCCAAGATGGGTTATGGAGCAAACACTCATTCATACGAAAATCCTTTTCACTGTGTCCGCAGTGCTGTGGGGCCGCTGACCGAAAGCCTGCGATTGGTACAGAGTCGATTTCTCCAACCGTTCCAGCCGTGATGACGACGTTATCTCGTCGATTTACAACCAGTCAACCGCTAACCCAGACCTTGGGATATGAATCACAGGTTGGGCCTGGGCCTGGGGTTAGTGATGGAGGTGTAGACGTTCGCCTCCTTCAGAGGCCCTCTAACGGGTGGAAGGGCCTTGTATATCAGGGCTTGGCCCGCCGCAAAGATGCTTTGGATATAGATCCCCTCCCGGCCCACGATCAACCCAAGCAGTGGCCGACCATCCTTACGTTTCGCAACTGAAATTTTCCACTCCCATAGGTCGATGCCTGATGGGATACCGGTCAGTCATGAAAGGCAGAAGCAATGGACGCAGCAATACTCCAGCACTAAGTCAGAGTGGCTTCCAAAGTCTCTTCGTCCACGATGTCATCAGACTCGAAGATGCCGGTCTCGGAGATTTTTTCTCGAGCGTTTTCGATGTCTTGCACGAACATGACGATAGCCAGATCCTTAGTCGCTCGGGAACAGCACACGTAGAAAAGCCTTCTGGTGCGATCCATCACACTGTCCTTGCCCTCCGCAAGGTTTTCCATATCAGTATCTGAGGGGGCCACGATGCCGAAGTACTTTTCGTAGGAAAACTGCCTTTGCCCTCTGCCTTCTTCGTCATCTATGAGTACCAAAACGCGTTCGAATTCCGCCCCCTTTACCCCCTGCTGGGTCGCAAACGGTGAAAGATCTTCGAGGTAATGACGATAACCAGCCAATTCACCAACACCGCAATGTAGGAAGGCCGACACGGCAGGGATCTCGGGATCATCATCGTCGGCTGCGCGATCTGGGCTCAAGTACTTTGCCCACGCTTCGTCCAACTGCAGCAGACCTGCTGCCTGGGAGTGAACGAGCACGTCCTGCAGCAATGCATCGCTCGAAAAAATGAGTCTTGCCAGCTCTGTTGTGGATGCTTGCAATGCCCGAAGCACCGCAACCGGATCGCTACTGATCAGAGCAGTTGGCTGCAGTAACGGACATTCCGAACGCAGGAAAGTCATGACGTCGAGCTTTCGGTTTTCTGCAACTGCCGTTGCCAAGGGTAGTAAGTAAGTCAGAAACGGCCGCAGTGGCCATGCGGTGCCGTCCTTGAGCCCCTCCTTGATGGACGGCGGTGCATCGTTGTCATTCAAAGCAGCGTAAAGATTAGGAAAACCGAGCCTCGCGGCCGCCATCCGATGCACGACCACCAAAACCCTGAAATCAGCGGCAGGGTCATCGCTCACCCAATGATCGTCATCGTTCGCACGCCGCATCCATTCACGAACTTTAGCTAGCTTCACAGAGCGATGGTCATCGGCTCTCAATAGGAAGAATCGTGCAGATCCCATGACAGGTTCAGGATTGCCGTCGACCCAGTTCATGCGGCCTCGTGTTTGTGACAAACCGTCATCGGGCTCCCGGATAGCATTCACTACCTGGAGCACTCGTTGCGGACACCTGAAGTTTTCGGGCTTGGTGATTTGCTCCCAGCCTGCGGCCGCCTCAATGACTCCAGCACCTTCAAGGTAGATTTTTTGCATCGGATCGCCAAAAAATCCGAGGCAGAACTCCACAGGAGTCGTCTCGGCGATCCTTCTAAATGCAGCCACTACTTCAGGACGCGTGTCTTGGCTTTCATCAATGAAAAGGACTGGATACCTGCTGGCGATGACATCACGAAGCAACTGGCTCTGCTCGATTAGCTCGACCGCCGCCGAAATAACGTCGAAGTGCCCGAGTACACCTCGCCCGAAATCGCTTCCGGCGCCGTAGTTAAAATGAGTCAGATAACTTACGGCCTCAAGGTGACGCTGGTAACGCGCGATATCTTTCACGAGCCGCTCACGAGTTGCTGCCCGAGTCCTTGGCTTGTCGTGATGCTGCTGCGCCTCAATGATTTTCTCGTGGATCCTTGCGATGACCCAAGCCTTCAAGTTCACTTGGAATGGCCTGATTACCGTCCACAGAAAACTATGAATCGTCGAGACATGGAATAGCGGATCGTTACCTACGTCCCCCCAGATCTCCTTGACTGCTACTTCAGTGTAGGTAATGCAAGCGACTGTCTGACCACGAATGTTGAGCTTTAGTCTTCGCGTCTGTCCGAGGTGCGCAAGGGCTTTTACCAGCGACGTCGTCTTTCCAGAACCCGCGCCAGCAACCATGACAAAGCTGCGTTGAGGGCGCTGGTCCAAGCACAATCTTAGTTCGATATCTGCTTGAGTATCCGGCTGACCGATACGCGCAGTCATACCTCACCTCCGTTGAGAGGCTCCTCCGCCTCAGCTACTGCGGGCGGTGGCGGTGCGACCAGATCCTCCAACCAACGAAGACCGTCCGAAATGTAATTTGGCACCGTCCATGCCGACGGCTCTTGAGCCAGTAGCCCGAGAGCGAAATCAGTTTTACGAAAACTTGAGCTTTTGACCTTGCGGTAAAGGCGCTCCGCAATACCTGCGATTTCCAGATTGTTGGAGCCCTTGATACGTAGACCGAGATCCTTGCGGTCCAGGTGCTGCGTCCAGGTTAGATTTTGCAGTGCAAACGCTTCCTCCAACGTCCTGCCTGTCCTCACCTGAGCCGCTCCACCCCACACCACCGCTACTGGAGTCTGGAAAGCAACGCGTACAAGGGCGCCGCCTTCTTCGTCTCGGAGTTGAGTGCGCTGTTCGGCAGTCGCAGCCAACAGATCGTCAATCGTGGTGTACCCAGGCAGCCACTTGATCAACGTTTGGTTTGAAGTAAGAGCCCCGGCTTCATGAACCATGCACGCCTTGCGCCCTTTACGTCGCGCTTCAGCTTCCTCTGCGTCCTCATTGTCGTCAGGCTCTGCATCCGCTGGATCCTCATCAACCGGCAACTCGCCGTTTGCGGCTAAAGCGCCCGCTGCGGGCGGAGAAACACTGTCAATGTCGGTCACGATCAGAGAAGTGAGCCCCAAGAAATCAATGAGGCCTTTGAATCGATGTCCGAACGCGCCACCCACCTCTAAAACGCTCAAATAGTTCGACTGAAGTCGAGGTGCAGCTTTAGCAATCATTTGCGGCATCAACAGCCGCTCGACGTTCCCCTCAACCAAAATGGCTGCATCAGCGAAGAACATGTCGCAGTGAGTTAGCCTGAGATATCGCTCAAGAAAATCCCTTGTTCGATCATTTGGGTCGTTAGGATCTACGGCCGCCTCATAAAAAGCTGCCATGCTGAGCACTTGAGATTTCTGTATGCCGGCATCCGCTACTCGCCGAAAATATCGAATAGGTTTAAAACCTCGCTCATAAAGGATGTGTGGCGAGTGCGTCGAGACTACAAGCTGGCTGGTGCAATATGGAGCATCCTCCTCGGGCACCGTGAGGATATCTAACACTTTTCGAATGAATACCTGCTGCAGTTGAGCATGAAGATGCGCCTCCGGCTCTTCAATGAAAATCAGGTGCAGCGGTGGGCGGTTTTCCTCAATATCCAACCATCGACCGTGGACATCGAGCAGCTCAATTACCATATAAATCAGGTTCTTGAAACCAAGGCCGTTGTACCTGTCAGGCAAGGTAGCCGTGACCTCTGCCGCACCGAGAGCGCCGAGCGCGTAGTGAACACGTGCCCCCTCATGGCTACTCAGAATGGTCGCAGGGTTCAACGCGGTCTTGATCAGCAGCCGAGGATTATTGACCCCCGGATAACCCAGGTCGGCCAAGCGCTCCAACGTGGGGCCGAAGACACGTTCCAAATGGTCATTAAGCAGACTCTCGGACTGGTATAGCGCACGCTGAGCATCATAATCCTCGCCACGCTTCTCAAGGTTCCGTTCATAGAAACGACTCAAACATCGGGAGAGATCTTCGGACCGAGATCCCGCATTGGAGTCTGACAGGTGGCGCTGGGCATGCAAACAGTCAACCTTTACCAGGCTAGCCAGTACATCCCTGCCACTTCGACCCTTATCTGGAACCAGGCGTAGAGGCGTGTACCCATCACGCTGTTTAAACCCGGCGTCAAATCCGGCGGTATCGAGTATGTAGTACCTCAATTCGAAATCACGCCGAAGCCTGTCACCTACGGTGTCTGCAACGAAGTCACAAAGGTCACGCGGTCGCGGGTCGTACCCGTCTTGCGCAAAGGCTAATTCTATGTCTCCCTGCGCAACGCCGTCCCCTGCTGGCTGTGGCTGAGCGCGACGTGCGCTGGCTCTTGCTTCTTGGAAACTGCTTCTCAGGAGGCCGGCATCTGCTGCTGCGAGCTCCACTCGAATACCAACCCGGCTACCTTGCCATTCCAGACTGGGTAGCAGATCTACCACTCGATGCAGGTCGGCTGGCGTGACGCAAAACCAGATGTCGATGGAGATAGTTGGTAGTTCGACGCCGTCCGCTCCCTCTCCGAAAGCGTTGATGGCGTCCCAGCACTCTGAGCTGAAGTCATGGAGGGTAAATCGATCCTTGGAAGCGGAGGTAAAAAGCTGCAAAGCGTGTGCCGCAGATGTTTTACCGCTGTTGTTGGCCCCGACGAATATTGAAATATCGGATGCCAGATCGATACGAGTGTCCTTCAGGCGACGGAAATTACGCACCCAAACGGTCTCAATATGCATATCACTTCGCTCCCTGAAGACAGTTTTTGAATACTGAATGAGTCGCGTCCATTTTCCTAGGCATGCGAGTAATTTAGTTGGTCGCACAGGCCTTGTGAACAATGTCCGCTTTTGGCCGTTAGCGGTCGCTTGCAAACTTCCGCTTATGGCTGCAATCGGAATCTCGTTAGCAGCAGCGACCGGACAAAAGAGGATTCTGGTCGCAGTCTGGTTTCGAGATAAAGTGGATGTCTTGGACA
>Ga0247819_10000904_pt1 | contig 16599 bp, 14 predicted proteins | sample 13C_Xylose_Day6_FD_193428 | JGI IMG/M metagenome (GOLD analysis project Ga0247819, IMG submission 193428) | Soil microbial communities from agricultural site in Penn Yan, New York, United States - 13C_Xylose_Day6 | ecosystem: Environmental > Terrestrial > Soil > Agricultural land | place: USA...
CACCCTGGCCCGCCGTATCCACCGGGGCCGCCCGGGCCGCGGTGCGCCTGCGGCCAGCCGCCACCGCCACCGCCGTTGCCGTACGACGGCTGCTGCGGGTACGGCTGCGGCGCCTGCGGGGAGCCGTACGACGGTCCCTGCGGCGTCTGCTGCCCGTACGGAGGGTGTTGCGGTCGCGCGTGAGGAGCGCCGTTGTTGTTCCGCCCGCGTCCGATCCTGAATCCAGCCACGTCCTCGAACGTACCTGGTCCCGGACGTTCGCGTGCCGGACCCCGGGTTCCGGGCCGCCCTTTGCGGCCGAGCTGTGACATCCCCTAAGGGGTCGTCAGCCCGCTCGTCCGTCCTCCGTAGGGCGGCGCGGTGGCCGGGTCCTACGGAGGACGGACACGGCGTCAGTCGAGGAAGCCGCCGCCGAATGCGGGGAGGGTGATCGCGGCACTGGTCGTCGGCACGGTGCCGGTGCCGCGCAGCAGGAGCCCGTTCTCGAACCCGCCGCCCACGCCCAGGTCGGCCCGTCCGTCGGCGGTGAGGTCGCGCAGGCGCAGGGAGCCGCCGAAGGAGACGTAGTCGTCGGCGGGGCCGAGCACCGTCTGGGCGATCCAGGAGGAGCGGGCGCCGCTGAGGCCGCCCGGGCCGCCGCGGAAGAAGTGGACGCCGCCCTGGTCGGTCCTGCCGTCGACGTCCTCCTGCGGCACGCCCACCGCGAGGTCGGCGTAGCCGTCGCCGTTCGCGTCGGCGGCGGAGACGGAGTAGCCGAAGTTGTCCTCCGCCTCGGGGGTGCCGGAGACGCCGGAGGTGGCCTGGGTGAAGGTGCTGGAGCCGCTCGGGCCGGTGGAGGTGCCGCGCCACACGGTCACGGCGCCCTTGCCGTCGCTCTGGTCGGGGAGGCCGACGGCGATGTCGCCGTAGCCGTTCTTGTCGAAGTCGCCGATGGTGGCGGACCAGGGTGCGCTGTCGAAGGTCTTGTAGGGGCCGGAGGTCAGGCCGGAGGCGGACCCCTTGAGGAACCAGATGCGGTGGCGCGGTACGTCTCCGGTTTCGTACTGGGTGCCGAGCACCACCAGGTCGGTCCGCCCGTCGCCGTTGACCTTGCCGGCGGCGAGGCCGTGGGAGTACCAGCCGCCGCCCGACTTGTCGATCTTGCTCACGCTGCCGGTGCCGCCGGCCTTGGTGAACGGCCCCCGGTAGAGCCAGGCCTCCTCGCCGCCGATCACGGCGAGGTCGGGCGATCCGTCCCCGGTGAAGTCGCCGGTGGCGACGTCGCGGCCGAAGTTGCCTTCGGCGCCGGACCGGGGGCTGAGGTTGGTGCCGCCGGACAGGCCGGACCCGGAGCCCCAGACGACGGTGACGGTGCCGCGGTACCGGGCGGTGCCGACGTGCTCGCTGGGGTTGCCGACGACGAGGTCCGCGTAGCCGTCCTTGTTGAGGTCGGCGCTCGCCAGCGTCTCGCCGAACATGTCGTCTTCCTCGCCGGTCCCCGGTATGCCGGGGCTGTCCTGGTGGATCAGCTGGGTGCGGGTGGTGTCGAGGCCGCCCGCGGTGCCGTACACGACGGTGACGGTGCCGCCCGTGCGGTCGGTGTCGTTGTAGCCGCGGTAGGCGAGGTCGCGGTGGCCGTCGCCGTTGAAGTCGTCGTAGTGCTTGGCGACGGCGGCGGACGCGGGCGCGGCGAGGAGGACGGGGGTCAGTCCCGTCGCCAGGAGGGTGGCGGCGAGGGCGGTGGCGGTCTGTCTGCGCATGCGGTCTCCGTGTGGTTCGGCCGGGGGTGCTCCGGTGGGCCGGAACGGTCAGCCGTTGATGTGGAAGCCGAACATCGGGTTGCCCGCCGAGGAGAGGCCGGCCTGGGTGAGGCCGATGCCGCGGCCGGTGGTGTCGATCTTCGAGCCGTCGGAGTTGAAGGCGACGGCGTAGCCGTTGGCCTCGTTCTCCCACGGCAGGCCGACGGTCAGGTCGGCCTTTCCGTCGCCGGTGACGTCGGAGAGCAGGACCTCGCCGCCGAAGCCGTCGCCCGTCTCGTTGCCGCCGGGGACGCCCGGGATGTCCTGGTGCAGGGACTGGGTGCCGGTCTCGGAGAGGCCGCCGTTCCAGCCGTAGATCACGGAGACCATGCCGGCGTCCTTGAACTCGCCCAGGTCCTCGCCCGGCGCGCCGATGACGAGGTCGTCGTGGCCGTCGCCGTTGATGTCGCCGAGGGAGACCTCGTAGCCGAAGTTGTCGCCGGTCTCGTTGCTGCCGGGCACGCCGGCGGTGTTCTGGCTGACCGTTTCGGCGGCTCCCTCGGGGCCGTACGACGTGCCGTAGATGATCTCCACGGACCCGCCCTTGGCGGTGCCCGGGGTGTCCGTGCCCGGGTCCCACGAGTTGCCGATGACGATGTCGCCGTAGCCGTCGCCGTCCACGTCACCGATGTCGGAGATGACGCCGGCGGGGAGCTTCTGGGCGCCCGAGGTGGTGGCTCCGGAGGAGGATCCGGGCAGCCAGTAGTTGGCGTTGTACGAGTAGTCGCCGTCGCTGTCGCCCTCGTAGCCGTCGACGACCAGGTCGGTGCGGCTGTCGGCGTCGATGTCGCCGGGGGTGAGGTTGTAGATGTCGATGCCCTTGACCTTGAGGACGGGCGTGGTGACGGTGTAGCGGCCGCCGGTGGAGCCGGACTTGGTGAAGCCGCCGCGGTAGATGTCGACCTTGTTGATGTCGGAGGCGATCGCGAGGTCGGCGCGGCCGTCGCCGTCGTAGTCGCCGGCGGCGACCACCTGGCCGAACCAGTCGTGGACGGAGCGGGTGGGGTCGGGCACGGTGGTGCCGCCGGACAGGCCGCCGGAGCCGCCCCACAGGATGACGACGGTGCCGCCGTTGGTGTCCGTGCCGGCGTCCTCGCCGGGGGCGCCCACGGCCAGGTCGGCGTAGCCGTCGCCGTTGAAGTCGCCGGGCGCGGTGTGGGCGCCGAACTGGTCGTCCTTCTCGGCGGTGCCCGGGACGCCCGCGCTGTTCTGGCTCAGCGTCTGGATCTTGGCGGCGCCGGCGCCCTTGGGGGAGCCGTAGAGGACCGTCACGGCGCCGGCGTTGGCCTTGCCGCTCACGTTCGCGAGGGGCGCGGTGACGGCGACGTCCCGGTAGCCGTCGCCGTTGAAGTCGCCGTCGAGGCCCGGGGCGGCGGCTGCGGGACCGGCCATGGCGACCAGCAGGCCGCCGGTGAGCGCGGCCGCGGTGGCGGTCGCGAGGGCGGTGCGGAGGTTCTTGTGCAAGGGGGTCTCCTGCCGTGTGCGGGAGGGCCGCCGGATACGGCCGTCCACGGGTGCCGGTGCGGCTGTTCACCCGTGTTCGCCCCGGGTTGTCCTGTGGTTCACGGGTGATCGCCGATCAAGAGACTTCCGGAAGGGCGGGAGGGTTGTACGTGAACATGGCGAAGGGGCCGTCCGGTGCGGACGGCCCCTTCGGGGTGGTGCGGGGTTACTTCACCGGCTCCGGTTCCGGGGCGCTCTCGCTCTCCTCGTCGCCCGCCGGGTCGGCCGGGGTCTTGACGGACTCCAGCAGCAGCTGGGCGACGTCGACGACCTGGATGGACTCCTTGGCCTTGCCGTCGTTCTTCTTGCCGTTGACCGAGTCGGTCAGCATGACGAGGCAGAACGGGCAGGCCGTGGAGACGATGTCCGGGTTCAGGGCGAGGGCCTCGTCGACGCGCTCGTTGTTGATGCGCTTGCCGATCCGCTCCTCCATCCACATCCGGGCGCCGCCGGCGCCGCAGCAGAAGCCGCGCTCCTTGTGGCGGTGCATCTCCTCGTTGCGCAGGCCCGGGACCTTGCCGATGATCTCGCGCGGGGGCGTGTAGATCTTGTTGTGGCGGCCCAGGTAGCACGGGTCGTGGTAGGTGATGATGCCCTCGACCGGGGTGACCGGGATCAGCTTGCCCTCGTCCACCAGGTGCTGGAGCAGCTGGGTGTGGTGGATGACCTCGTAGTCGCCGCCGAGCTGCGGGTACTCGTTGCCGAGCGTGTTGAGGCAGTGCGGGCAGGTGGCGACGATCTTCTTGGCGGACTTGGGCTTCTTCGACTCCTCGGTGAAGTTGCCCTCGTCGTCCATCTCCTCGCCGAACGCCATGTTCAGCGCGGAGACGTTCTCCATGCCGAGCTCCTGGAACAGCGGCTCGTTGCCGAGGCGCCGCGCCGAGTCACCCGTGCACTTCTCGTCGCCGCCCATGATGGCGAACTTGACGCCCGCGATGTGGAGCAGCTCCGCGAAGGCCTTGGTGGTCTTCTTGGCGCGGTCCTCCAGGGCGCCGGCGCAGCCGACCCAGTACAGGTACTCGACCTCGGAGAGGTCCTCGATGTCCTTGCCGACGACCGGGACCTCGAAGTCGACCTCCTTGGTCCACTCCAGGCGCTGCTTCTTCGCCAGGCCCCAGGGGTTGCCCTTCTTCTCCAGGTTCTTGAGCATCGTGCCCGCCTCGGACGGGAACGCGGACTCGATCATCACCTGATAGCGGCGCATGTCGACGATGTGGTCGACGTGCTCGATGTCCACCGGGCACTGCTCGACGCAGGCGCCGCAGGTGGTGCAGGACCACAGGACGTCCGGGTCGATGACGCCGTTCTCCTCGGCGGTGCCGATCAGCGGGCGCTCGGCCTCGGCGAGGGCCGCGGCCGGCACCCCGGCGAGCTGCTCCTCGGACGCCTTCTCCTCGCCCTCCATGGTCTTGCCGCCGCCGGCCAGCAGGTAGGGGGCCTTGGCGTGCGCGTGGTCGCGCAGGGACATGATCAGGAGCTTGGGGGAGAGCGGCTTGCCGGTGTTCCAGGCGGGGCACTGCGACTGGCAGCGGCCGCACTCGGTGCAGGTGGAGAAGTCCAGCAGGCCCTTCCAGGAGAACTGCTCGACCTGGGAGACGCCGAAGACGTCGTCGTCACCGGGGTCGGTGAAGTCGATCTGCTTGCCGCCGGACGTCATCGGCAGCAGGGCGCCCAGCGCGGTCCCGCCGGTGGCCTCGCGCTTGAACCAGATGTTCGGGAAGGCGAGGAAGCGGTGCCAGGCGACACCCATGTTGGTGTTGAGCGAGACCACGATCATCCAGATGAACGAGGTCCCGATCTTGATCGTGGCGACCAGGTAGACCAGGTTCTGCAGCGTGGCGACCGACAGGCCCTTGAAGGCGAGGACCAGCGGGTACGAGGCGAAGTACGCCGCCTCGTACTGGTCCACGTGGTGCAGTGCGCCCTCCAGGCCGCGCAGCACGTAGATGGCGAGGCCGATGGTGAGGATGACGTACTCGACGAAGTACGCCTGGCCCGCCTTGGAGCCGGCGAAGCGGGACTTGCGGCCGGGGCGGGACGGCAGGCTCAGCAGCCGGATGACGATGAGCACGGCGATGCCGAGCACGGTCATCACGCCGATGAACTCGATGTACAGCTCGAACGGCAGGAAGCCGCCGATGACCGGCAGCACCCAGTCGGCCTGGAAGAGCTGGCCGAACGCCTGGGCGAGGGTCGGCGGGAGCGTCAGGAAGCCGACGGCGACGAACCAGTGGGCGATGCCGACGACACCCCACCGGTTCATGCGGGTGTGGCCGAGGAACTCCCGCACCAGGGTCACACTGCGCTGGTAGGGATTGTCGGACCGGGCGCCTGCCGGGACCGGCTGGCCCAGCTTGAAGTACCGGACGAACTGGCCGATCGCGCGTGCGAGCAGCGCAACGCCGACCACGGTCAGGACCAGCGACACGATGATCGCGGCGAGTTGCATGGGGGCTCCTCGGGCCTGCGAGGGGTTCTGAGGGATGTCCTCGGGGGCTCCGCTACGGCTTCCCCGAAATTACTAAGCGGTAACTTATGCAGTCCGTTCGAGACTACCCCCATCCCCGGCCGCACTGTAGCCGGGCACGGGGTGATCTGGATCGCTGAGGGTTGCCTATTGCGGCAGCCCAGGAGCCCTCCGGGGTGGCGTCCCGCGCGGCGTCCGGGTGCGTCCTCCCGAATGGCGTCCGGGATCCGATCGTGTTATTCACGCCAAATCAGTCCATACGCCCCTAACTTATATCCGTGCTCTACGGGATCGCCGCCGCCGCCACCGCCCTGCTGCTCTCCGCCCTCCTCGCGGAGCTGCTGCGGGTCCCCGCCCTGCGTCTGGGAATCCTGGACCGAAGACGCCGCTGGGCGCTGCCGCTGTCCGGGGGAACGGCCGTCGTGCTCGCCACCGGACTGGTGGCGGGGCTCGGCGACCGGGCCGGACTCGCCCCGCTCGGCACCGGGGTCGGACGGCTGCTGGCCGCCGGCGCCTGGGTCGGTGTGCTCGGGCTGGCCGCCGACGTGTGGCGGCTGCGCTGGTGGATCCCGCTCGCCGGTACGGCGGTGGCGGCGGCGCTCGTGGTGCCGTACGCGGAGACCGGGGTGCCGGCCGGGGTGCTCGCCGTGGCGTGGGTGGTCGCCGTCGCCGCGGCCTTCCGGGGGCTGGACCACGCCGACGGGCTGGCCGGCACCGTGGCGGCGCTCGCCGCGTTCGGGGTGGCGGCCTGCGCGGCGGCGGAGCCGATGGAGGGGATCGCGGTGCTCATGGCCGTGCTGGCCGCCGCGCTCGCCGGGTTCCTGCTGCACAACTGGCATCCCGCCCGGGTCGGCCTCGGCGCGGGCGGCTCCCTGTTCACGGGGTTCGTGGTGGCCTCGTCGGCGGTGTTCGTGCGGGCCGGGCAGGGAATCGGCGCCGGAGTTGGGGTGTTGTTCGCCGTGACGGCCGTGGCGTGTGCCGACGTGGTGCTGGTGGTACTCGGTCGGCGGCTGTCCCGGTGGCCCGTGACGCGCGGCCGGCCGGACCATCTGGGGCACCGGCTGCGGCGGCTCGGACTCGCGCCCCGCGCCGTGACCGTACTGCTCGCCGCCGCCGCGCTGGGCGGGGTGCTGGCCGGGGTGGGCGTGCACACCGGACGGGTGTCCGGGGGTGCGGCGCTGTGGGTGGCGGCGGTCGCCGCGGTGGTCGTCCTCGCGCTTCTGCGCCTTCCCGTCACCCCCGTTTTCCGACCGCGTCAGCGATCCTCGGAAGCATCCGTGCAGGTCAGCGAGCGGTTGCGTGTAAGGAGCGGATAAGAGTTGAGTCCGCTCGACTCAGCTCTGTTGACCCTGCGCCGGGTGTCATGCATGCTTGAGTCCGTTGCACTCAAGTCAGCTGGAGGAATCGAAATGGCACGTGCGGTCGGCATCGACCTGGGCACGACTAACTCCGTCGTCAGCGTTCTGGAGGGCGGCGAGCCCACCGTCATCACCAACGCCGAGGGCGCCAGGACCACGCCGTCCGTCGTCGCCTTCGCCAAGAACGGTGAGGTGCTGGTCGGCGAGGTGGCCAAGCGTCAGGCGGTCACGAACGTCGACAGGACCATCCGGTCGGTCAAGCGCCACATGGGCACCGACTGGAAGATCGAGCTCGACGGGAAGCCCTTCAACCCGCAGCAGATCAGCGCCTTCGTGCTGCAGAAGCTGAAGCGCGACGCCGAGTCGTACCTGGGCGAGAAGGTGACGGACGCCGTCATCACCGTTCCGGCGTACTTCAACGACGCCGAGCGCCAGGCCACCAAGGAGGCCGGCGAGATCGCCGGTCTGAACGTGCTGCGCATCGTCAACGAGCCCACGGCCGCCGCCCTGGCGTACGGCCTGGACAAGGACGAGCAGGTCATCCTGGTCTTCGACCTCGGTGGCGGTACGTTCGACGTCTCGCTGCTGGAGATCGGCGACGGCGTCGTCGAGGTGAAGGCCACCAACGGTGACAACAACCTCGGCGGTGACGACTGGGACCAGCGCGTCGTCGACTACCTGGTCAAGCAGTTCCAGTCCGGGCACGGCGTGGACCTGGCCAAGGACAAGATGGCGCTGCAGCGTCTGCGCGAGGCCGCCGAGAAGGCGAAGATCGAGCTCTCCTCGTCCACCGAGACCACGATCAACCTCCCCTACATCACCGCCTCCGCCGAGGGCCCCCTGCACCTCGACGAGAAGCTCACCCGCGCCCAGTTCCAGCAGCTGACCGCGGACCTGCTCGAGCGCTGCAAGACGCCGTTCCACAACGTCGTCAAGGACGCCGGCATCCAGCTCAGCGAGATCGACCACGTCGTCCTCGTCGGCGGTTCCACCCGTATGCCCGCCGTCGCCGAGCTCGTCAAGGAGCTGACCGGCGGCAAGGAGGCCAACAAGGGCGTGAACCCGGACGAGGTCGTCTCGATCGGCGCCGCGCTCCAGGCCGGTGTGCTCAAGGGCGAGGTCAAGGACGTCCTGCTGCTCGACGTCACCCCGCTGTCCCTCGGTATCGAGACCAAGGGCGGCATCATGACCAAGCTGATCGAGCGCAACACCACGATCCCGACGAAGCGCTCCGAGATCTTCACCACGGCCGAGGACAACCAGCCGTCCGTGCAGATCCAGGTCTACCAGGGCGAGCGCGAGATCGCCGCGTACAACAAGAAGCTCGGCATGTTCGAGCTGACCGGTCTGCCCCCGGCGCCGCGCGGCGTCCCGCAGATCGAGGTCTCCTTCGACATCGACGCCAACGGCATCATGCACGTCACGGCGAAGGACCTCGGCACCGGCAAGGAGCAGAAGATGACCGTCACCGGCGGCTCCTCGCTGCCGAAGGACGAGGTCGACCGGATGCGCCAGGAGGCCGAGAAGTACGCGGAGGAGGACCACGCCCGCCGCGAGGCCGCCGAGTCCCGCAACCAGGGCGAGCAGCTCGTCTACCAGACCGAGAAGTTCCTCAGCGACAACGCGGACAAGGTCCCCGGTGACGTCAAGACCGAGGTCGAGACGGCCGTCGCCGAGCTGAAGGAGAAGCTCAAGGGCGACGACTCCGCCGAGATCCGCACCGCCACCGAGAAGGTCGCGGCCGTGTCCCAGAAGCTGGGCCAGGCCATGTACGCGGACGCCCAGGCCGCGCAGGCAGCCGGCGGCGCGTCCGCCGGCGCCGGTGAGGCCAAGGCCGACGACGACGTCGTCGACGCCGAGATCGTCGACGAGGACCGCAAGGACGGTGCGGCGTGACCGAGGAGACCCCGGGCTTCGACGAGCAGTCGCAGCAGCCCGACGTCCCCTCCGACGAATCCGAGCCGAAGGCCGCCGCCACTCCCTCCGCGGAGGAGGGGGCGGCCCCGGCCGGGGACACGGGCCAGGACGCGGCACTGGTGGCCCAGCTGGACCAGGCCCGCACCGCGCTCGGTGAGCGCACCGCGGACCTCCAGCGCCTCCAGGCCGAGTTCCAGAACTACCGCCGCAGGGTCGAGCGGGACCGGGTCGCCGTCAAGGAGGTCGCCGTGGCGAACCTCCTGAGCGAACTGCTCCCGGTGCTCGACGACGTCGGCCGCGCACGGGAACACGGTGAGCTGGTCGGCGGCTTCAAGTCCGTCGCGGAGTCGCTGGAGACGATCATCGCCAAGATGGGTCTCCAGCAGTTCGGCAAGGAGGGCGAGCCCTTCGACCCGACGATCCACGAGGCCCTGATGCACAGTTACGCGCCGGACGTCACCGAGACGACGTGCGTGGCGATTCTCCAGCCGGGGTATCGCATCGGCGAGCGCACCATCCGCCCCGCGCGGGTGGCCGTCGCCGAGCCGCAGCCCGGCGCGCAGACGGCTCTGCCGGCCGAGGAGAGCACCGAGACGCAGGACGACTCGGAGAACAAGGAGAGCGGTGGCCCGGACGAGGGCTGACGCGACAGCTGACGCACGGAAGGAGGGACGTCGGGGATGAGCACCAAGGACTTCATCGAGAAGGACTTCTACAAGGTCCTCGGCGTCCCCAAGGACGCCACTGAGGCCGAGATCAAGAAGGCGTACCGGAAGCTCGCCCGCGAGTTCCACCCGGACGCCAACAAGGGCAACGCCAGGGCGGAGGAGCGGTTCAAGGAGATCTCCGAGGCGAACGACGTCCTCGGGGACCCCAAGAAGCGCAAGGAGTACGACGAGGCGCGCGCCCTCTTCGGCAACGGAGGATTCCGTCCGGGGCCGGGCGCGGGCGGCGGCGGCTCGTTCAACTTCGACCTGGGCGACCTCTTCGGGGGTCAGGCCGGCGGCCAGCAGCAGGGCGGCTTCGGCGGCGGCCTCGGTGACGTCTTCGGGGGCCTGTTCAACCGGGGCGGCGCGGGTACCACCCGTACCCAGCCGCGCCGCGGCCAGGACATCGAGTCCGAGGTGACGCTCAGCTTCACCGAGGCGATCGAGGGCGCGACGGTCCCGCTGCGGATGTCGTCGCAGGCGCCCTGCAAGGCCTGTTCGGGCACCGGCGACAAGAACGGCACACCGCGGGTGTGCCCGACCTGCGTCGGCACCGGCCAGGTGGCGCGGGGCTCCGGCGGCGGGTTCTCGCTCACGGATCCCTGCCCCGACTGCAAGGGCCGCGGCCTGATCGCTGAGGAGGCCTGCGAGATCTGCAAGGGCAGCGGCCGGGCCAAGTCCTCGCGGACGATGCAGGTGCGCATCCCCGCGGGCGTCAGCGACAACCAGCGGATCCGGCTGCGCGGCAAGGGCGCGCCGGGCGAGCGCGGCGGCCCCGCCGGTGACCTGTACGTGGTGGTGCACGTCGGCGACCACCCGGTGTTCGGCCGCAAGGACGACAACCTGACCGTCACGGTCCCGGTGACGTTCGCCGAGGCCGCCCTCGGCGGCGAGGTCCGGGTGCCGACGCTCGGCGGTCCGCCGGTCACGCTGAAGCTGCCGCCGGGCACGCCCAACGGGCGCACCATGCGGGCCCGGGGCAAGGGCGCGGTCCGCAAGGACGGCACGCGCGGTGATCTCCTGGTCACCGTGGAGGTGAGTGTTCCCAAGGATCTGTCGGGGAAGGCTCGTGACGCGCTGGAGGCGTATCGCGAGGCGACCGCGGAGGAGGATCCGCGGGCGGAGCTGTTCCAGGCCGCGAAGGGAGCTTGATCTGCATGGACGGCCGACGACGCAATCCGTACGAACTGACCCAGGACACCCCGGTCTACGTCATCTCGGTGGCGGCCCAGCTCTCCGGCCTGCACCCGCAGACGCTGCGCCAGTACGACCGCCTGGGACTCGTGTCGCCGGACCGCACGGCAGGCCGGGGCCGCCGCTACTCGGCCCGTGACATCGAACTGCTCCGTCAGGTGCAGCAGTTGTCGCAGAGCGAGGGCATCAATCTGGCCGGTATCAAGCGCATCATCGAGCTGGAGAACCAGGTCGCCGCCCTCCAGGCCCGGGTGGCCGAACTGGAGGACGCCCTCGACGGGGCGGCCGCGGCGATGCGTCAGCGGGAGGCCGCGGTGCACGCCTCGTACCGTCGTGACCTGGTGCCCTACCAGGAGGTCCAGCAGACCAGCGCGTTGGTGGTGTGGCGGCCCAAGCGGCAGCAGCACGACTGACCGCGGGACGTGAAGTGCCGCGGGAGGCCCGTGGGTTCGACGAACCCACGGGCCTCCCGTCTTATCCGCGGCCACTTCTGTGACTATGGTATGTCTGCGCGTCCAGATGATCCCCGCGGAGCTTTCGCAGGTCTCTCACGAGTTCAGCGCGCCGTGCTGTGTCCATCTCGTTAAGTGGCCGCCCTTGACGCGGGAGGTGGCTGAAGCGTTGGCTTTTCAGTCACATGGGCCGCAAAGCTGTGCCCACGTCCAAAACGCACCTGAAGTGAGCCCTCGCATGCGTCGTCGTATCGCCATATCCGTGGCCGCCACCTCCATGTCCGTCATGCTCGCCGGCTGCGGCATGCTCAACGCGGCCGAGAGCAGCGACGACGCGAGCCCGGCCAAGGGCGACGACATCACCGTCGGGCTGCTGCTCCCGGAGAAGGCCAACACGCGGTACGAGCAGTTCGACTACCCCATCTTCAAGACGAAGGTGGAGTCGCTGACCGACAAGAAGGGCAAGGTCGAGTACGCCAACGCCGAGGCGGACGCCGGCAAGCAGGCCGGCCAGATGCAGCAGATGATCGATGACAAGGTCGACGTCATCGTGCTGGACGCGGTCGACGCCAAGGCCATCGCGGACGGTGTGCAGAAGGCCAAGGACGCGGGCATCCCCGTCATCGCCTACGACCGGCTCGCCGAGGGGCCGATCGACGCGTACATCTCCTTCGACAACGCGCTCGTCGGCGAGGTGCAGGGCCGTTCCCTGCTGGCCTCCCTCGGGGACGACCTCAGCATCACCGACAAGATCGTGATGATGAACGGCTCGTCGACCGACCCGAACGCCAAGCAGTTCAAGGCCGGCGCGCTCTCCGAGCTCAAGGGCAAGGTGACGATCGCCAAGTCCTACGACACCAAGGACTGGAAGCCGGAGAACGCCCAGGCCAACATGACCGAGGCGATCAACGCGATCGGCGCGGACAACATCGCCGCGGTCTACTCCGCCAACGACGGCATGGCGGGCGGCATCGTCAAGGCGCTGCGCGCCGCCGGCGTGACCGACCTTCCGGCCATCACCGGCCAGGACGCCGAACTCGCCGCGGTGCAGCGCATCATCAGCGGCGAGCAGTACATGAGCGTGTACAAGTCCTACCCGGACGAGGCCGAGAGCGCCGCCGAGATGGCCGTGGCGAAGGTCCAGGGCCGCGACATCCAGTTCGACGCGCTGACCCGCGACCGGGTGGACAGCCCCACCACCAAGGACATCCCCGCGCAGCTGGTGCCCGTGGTCGAGCTGACCAAGGACAACGTCCAGGACACCGTGATCGCCGACGAGATCTACGAGGTGGCGGACATCTGCACCGCCGAGTACAAGGCGGCCTGCGCGGCCATCAAGCTGAAGTAACCGCCCCGGCTATATTCGGCCACCCCGCCGGCCACTCCGGCCGGCGCGGGACCGAGTCGTGTTGCACAGCCGGTTCCGGCCGCGCATAGTTGCGCTGCGGAAAGAGGCTGACGGCTGACCGGGTGAACCGGGGGTGGGACGGGCGATGGCCGGGCACGGGACGGACGGGCATCCACACGGTGCTGACCGACTGTGCGACGCCGGGGATCGCGTGTATTCCCGGGCCGTACGGCGCGGACGGCTGCCGCGCCGGGACGCGGAACGGGTGCCCTGCCTGCTGGAGCTGGCCCTGCTGCACCCGGACCCCGACGACATGGACTGGCTGGTGCCGACCGCCCCGCAGGAGGTCATGACCCGGCTGCTGCGCGGGATGTACGACGAGGTCAGCGCCAGCCAGCGCCGGGTCGGCTCGGCCGTCACCGCCTTCGAGTGGTACGCCGGTCTCGGCCGCCAGGTGCACGCCCCGCCGGTGGCGTCGGAGGGCCCGGCGATCCGGGTGCTGGACGGACTGGCCCGTATCCAGGCCGCGATGGACGAGGCGACGCAGGCATGCACCACCGAGGTGCTCACCGTCCAGCCGGGCGGCATCCGGCGCGAGGCGGAGCTGTCGGAGGGCCTGCACCGGGCGACGGCGCTGCGCGGCCGCGGGGTGCGGATGCGGGACCTGTACACGCACGTGGCCCGGCACGGGCACGGGCTGCTCAGCTATCTGGAGCTGATGGGCGACGCCGTGGAGGCGCGCACCCTGGACGAGGTGATCGAGCGGCTGATCCTGTTCGACCGCACGGTCGCCTTCATCCCCGCCAACGCCGAGCGGACCATGGCCCTGGAGCTGCGGCACCCCGGACTGGTCGAGTACCTGGGCACGGTGTTCGAGCGCCTGTGGCGGCTGGCCCTCCCGCTCACCGCACCGCTGCCCGACACCGGCATCGAGGGCATCTCGCACCGTGAGCAGTCCATCGCGGCGCTGCTGGCGGAGGGCCACCAGGACGCGGTGATCGCCGAACGCCTCGGGATCAGCGTGCGCACCTGCCGCGCCCACATCGCCCGGCTGTCGGAGACGCTGGGCGCGGCGAGCCGCACCCAGCTGGGCGTCCGCATCGCCCAGACCGGTCTTGACGGGCCGCGCGGCCCGGCCGTCACTCTTCCCGGTCGAGGATCCCCGAACGGGCGATGAGATACCCGAGCTGGGCCCTGCTGCCGCTGCCCAGCGTCGCCGCGAGCTTGGCGATGTGCTCGCGGGCGGTGCGGACGTTCAGCCCCAGCCGGTCGGCGACGACGGCGTCGGTGTGCCCCTCGATGAGCAGCGCGGCGATGGCCCGCTGACGGGCGGTGACGCCGTTGACGGAGGGCTGCGGGGCGGCCACCGGGTACATGGGCGTGGCCAGGCGCCAGAACCGGTCGAAGGCGGTGGCGAGGAAGCCGACGACGGTCGGCTCGCGGATCTCCAGCGCGCGGGTGGCGTCCTTGTCCACCGGGATGAAGGCGACGGCGCGGTCGAGCACGATGAGCCGGTCGGTGGTCTCGTCCAGGCTGCGTGCCTCCACGTCGCCCCTGAGCCGCTCGTAGCGGGAGTGCACCAGCGGGAGATGGCGCTGGGTGTGCTGGTACAGGGTGCGGATGCGGCCGCCGCGGTCGAGCAGCGCCTGGTCGCGCGACATGGCCTGCGGCTGGGCGCGCCGGCCGCGGGCGTCGGAGTAGTGCACGTTGGGCTGGACGCAGAGCAGTTCGCGTCCGGTGCCGGCCATCGCCTCGGTGAGGGTCCGGTTGATGCGGTCCACCCCGTCCAGCACCGTGATCGCGGGCGGGCCCGCCGGGGCGCTCGGGCCGTCGGCCGTCCGGGCCAGCGAGGCGAACGCCTCCAGCAGCCGTTCCTCCCGCCGCCGCTCCCCGGCGATCCGGTCCGCGGAGGCCCGCAGCAGCCGGTGCAGGGCGACGTCCGGCGCGACGGGCTCCAGCCGGTCCCCGCCGTCGGCGGCGGGGCGCAGGAGCCCCAGGGCGGCGGCACAGGGCGCCTGCGCGGCCTCCCGGGCCGTCAGGTGGCCCCGGCGCAGGGCGAGGGCGTAGCGGTCCCAGCCCTCCTGGCACAGCTCGTCCACGTCGTGGTCGTGCGCCTGTGCGGTCACGCGGCTCGCTCCCCGGTCACTGGTCCTGGTTGAGAATCCCCGACTGCGCGATGAGGAAGCCGAGTTGCGCGCGGCTGCCGCTGCCCAGCACGGACGCCAGCTTGGCTATGTGGGCCCGGCACGTCCGCACGTTCATGCCGAGGCGGCGGGCGATGGCCTCGTCCACATGGCCCTCCACGAGCAGTTTCGCGATCGAGTGCTGGATCTCGGTGATGCCGTCCGGCGCGGTCTCGTACGGGGCGCCGGCGCTCAGCGGGACGGCGCGGTTCCACATGAACTCGAAGACCTTGACCAGATAGCGCACGAGGCCGGGGTGGCGGAGTTCGAGGGCGACCTGCCGGTCCTCCCGGATGGGGATGAAGGCGACCGACTCGTCGCAGATGATGAGCCGCTCGACCAGCTCGTCGATGGTGCGGTACTCCACCTTGCCGTCGGTGAAGTGGTCGACGTAGGCGAGCCGGTCGGGGCTGAAGCGGGCGGTGTGCTGGTAGAGGGTGCGGATCCGGACCCCGCGTTCGATCAGCGGCCGGTCCCGTTCCAGCGCCTCCAGGAGCCGGTTCTCGGGGCGGCGGTGGGCGCTCGGCTGCACCGTGAGCATCTCGGAGTGGCACTGGGCGGTCGCCAGGTCGAGTGCGCCTTTGATGCGGTCGAGGCCCTCCAGCACCATGATGGAGTGCGTCGACCCCGTCACCTGGGTGCTGATGTCCATGAACGGCTCGAAGGCCTCGGCGAGGGTGATGGACAGCCGCCGCTGCTCGGTGATCTCGCGCTCTATGGGGTTCAGCCGCTGTGCCAGGGCGACCGACGGCGGCACCGGCCGCAGCCAGCTGGCGTCGTCGGGATCGGGGTGGAGGAGGGCCAGTTCCATCAGGCAGGGAGCGCTCTCGGCGTCCGTGCGGGTGATGCGTCCGGTGCGCAGGGCGTCCGCGTAGAGGCGGCTTCCCTCCCGGCACAGCTCGGTCACCGCATGGGGATGTCCCGCCTTAGTCCCATTTGTTGCCAAATCTCCACCCCCCAGGGTCCTGAACGTGCAGGAACATGATGCACCGATTGTGTGGCCATGACGTGCCCGAATGAGCCATCGTCTTATCCGACGGGGGATAAAGGGGACCTTCAAGTGAGGACGAAGCCGACTATGCGTAAGAGAATGCTTCGCTCGGTGCTTGTCGCCGCCTTTTCCGCCGCTGTGGCCTTCGGCACCCTGGCCGGCCTCTCCGGCGCGGTAAGCGACGCGCACCACGTGGGCAGCGCCCAGTCTCCTGTGGTCGTCAACGACGAGCCACAGGCCTTCCCGGACGACAGCACCTGGGACTGATGGCGATGACCACACCACCCGACGACCGCTCCTTCCGCAGGGAGATGGCGACCGCCTACCGATCCGGATGGCACTTCATCGACCTGGTCACCGCGATCCCCCACACCGGTGACTCGTTGATGGTGACCGTCTTCGGCGAGCCGGTCGTCGTCACCCGCGAGGAGGACGAGGACGTACGGGCCTACCGGTGCCTGCGGCGGCCCCGCGGGGCTCCGCAGCCCGTGCGGTGTGCCGTCCGGTACGGAATGATCTTTGTGAACCTGGACCAGCGGGACCACCGCCAGGTGGAGTCCGACTCCCCCACGCCCAGGACCATCTCGGCCACCCCCCGCAGTGCCTGACGCGATTCCCCCGTCGTAAAAGATCGCGCAGGTGCTTCCCCCCGCAGCGGCGGCACCGTGACCTGAACACGGTGACGCCGCAGCAGGTTTACC
>Ga0247819_10000905_pt1 | contig 16595 bp, 15 predicted proteins | sample 13C_Xylose_Day6_FD_193428 | JGI IMG/M metagenome (GOLD analysis project Ga0247819, IMG submission 193428) | Soil microbial communities from agricultural site in Penn Yan, New York, United States - 13C_Xylose_Day6 | ecosystem: Environmental > Terrestrial > Soil > Agricultural land | place: USA...
GAGGAACAGCACACCGTGCGTGGCGCGGGCGATCGCCCCCGGACGCAGGACACGTGAGCCGCCGCCCACCAGCGCGGCGATGCTCGCGCTGTGATGCGGAGCCTCGAGCGGCGGCCGCCGCACGAGCGAGCCGACCCCCTGACCGGAGAGCGACCGGATGGCGGCGACCTCGAGGGCTTCCGCGTCGCCCAGCGCCGGCAGGATGCCCGGAAGCCTGCTCGCGAGCATGGTCTTGCCCGCGCCTGGCGGGCCGCTCATGAGCATGTGGTGGCCGCCCGCCGCCGCAGCGATGAGCGCGTCGACGGCGTCGCGCTGACCGATGACTTCTGCAAGCTCGGCGGGGCGGCGCTCATCCGCCGGCGCGGGCGGGGCGAGGACCGGATCGAGGTGACGTTCATCGACCTCTGCGCCGTGACGCCGGGCGACGTCACCGAGCGAGACGGCTCCGATCACCTCGATGCCCTCGACCAACGAGGCCTCCGCCTCGTTCGCGTATGGCACGATCACCCGACTCTTGCCCTCTCGAACAGCGGCCATCACCGCAGGCAGCACGCCGGGCACGGGGCGCAGGCGTCCGTCCAGCCCCAGCTCGCCGATGTGCACCGTCTGCGCGAGGGAAGCGGCATCCATCGCACCCTCCGTGGCGAGCGCGGCGATCGCGATCGCGACGTCGAAGGAGGACCCGTGCTTGGGGAGGCTCGCGGGTGACAGGTTGACGGTGAGACGGCGGCGCGGAAGTGCGAGCCCGCAGTTGGCACTGGCGTTGTGAACCCGCTGCACCGCTTCGCCGAGCGCTTTGTCGGGCAGGCCGATGATGCGGAACTCGGGCTGCTGATTCGACAGATCCGCCTCGACTTCGACGAGCTCGCCGTCGAGCCCGGTGAGGGCGATCGCCCACGTGCGCGCGGTCGTCACCGCAGATCCTCGAGGTGTTCGAGCGCGCCGGTCGCCGGGTCGGCGCCGATGATCGCGATCGCGTCCAGGCGCAGCCTGCGCCCCTGCACCTGGTCGGGATGAGCCGCGATCCATGCCATCGCCAAGCGCCATACGCGCGCCTGCTTGCGCCGGTCGATCGCCTCGAACGGGTGACCGTAGCCCTCGCCCCGCCGCGTCTTGACCTCGACCACGACCAGCTCGCCGCGTCGCGCCACGACCAGGTCGATCTCACCCTCGCGGATGCGCCAGTTGCGATCGAGCACGACGTAGCCGCGCGATTCCAGGTACCGCGCGGCGCGATCCTCGCCCGCGCGTCCGAGCACATCCTTGTGAGCCATGCAGGCATCGTGGCAACCCTGAGAAGGCGGATTCGGCCCTCAGACGGAACCCTCGAACAAGTGCTCGCTCCGGCGGGCTGGGGAGGACGGGGCGACGAGCGTGAACGCCGTCGCGACTCTAGGATGGACTCACCATGGATGACGAAGTCTTCGAAGACTACGACCGCGAACTGGAGCTCGCCCTCTACCGCGAGTACCGCGACGTCGTTTCGCAGTTCCAGTACGTGATCGAGACCGAGCGCAGGTTCTACCTCGCGAACGAGGTCAACGTCGTGCGGCGCGACACCGAGCACGACTTCTACTTCGAGATCACGATGACCGACGTCTGGGTGTGGGACATCTACCGCGCCGACCGCTTCGTGAAGTCCGTGCGCGTGCTCACGTTCAAGGACGTGAACGTCGAGGAGCTCTCGCGCCGCGACTTCCATCTGCCCGAGGAGCTCTCACTCGACTCCTGACTCGGCGTCCGGCCGCTCAGAACAGGGTCGGCGATCCGATGAACGACCAGGACGCCCGGTGGTGGCGGCTGATGCCGTGCTCGAGGATGGCGTCGCGGTGATCGGGGCTCGCGTAGCCCTTGTTGCGCGCCCAGTCGTATGCCGGCAGTTCGTCGTGCAGATCGGTCATGAGCGAGTCGCGGGCGACCTTCGCGATGACCGATGCCGCCGCAGCGCTCGCGCAATCGCGGTCGGCCTTGATGACGGGTCGGATCGTGAGCCCCGTCCCTCCCGCCGGAGTGATGTAGTCGTAGTTGCCGTCGAGCACGACGATCGCCTCCTCGGGCACCACCCCGTGCGCGCGCAGGTCGGCGAGGGCGCGCATCGTGGCCAGCCCGAGGGCGCGCATGATTCCGATGTCGTCGATCTCCGCCGAACTGGCCCACCCGACGGCACTTGCCGACACCCACGACGCCGCCCGGGCAGCGACCTCGGCGCGCCGATGCTCGGGCACGAGCTTGGAATCGCGCAGCCCCTGCGGCACGCGCTTGCGCGAGCGCGGCGCGTCGATCACGACGGCGCCGACCGCGACCGGCCCTGCGAGGGCACCGCGGCCCACCTCGTCGCACGCGATCAGGATCGCGTGCTCGCGCAGCAGTCGCCGCTCGAGCGTGAGGCGGGGCTCCGAGACCGTCATTTCTCTGCGGGGTCGGAGGCGTCTTCGGAGGTGGGCTCGGGGACACCGGAGAACACCTCGTGGTGGAAGTCCAGCATCCCGAATCTGTTGAAGGGCCACGTGATCAGGAACGCGCGGCCGACGACGTTCTCGACCGGAACGAACCCCTTGCCGGGCTGTTCCTGGTTGTACCGCGAGTCCTTCGACGAATAGCGGTTGTCCCCCAGTACCCACAGGCGATCCTCCGGAACCACGACGTCGAAGTCGTCCGCGGATGCCGGGCTGTCGGCACTGGGGAGCTTCAGATAGTCGCTCTCGTCGATCGGAACGTCGTTGACGGTGATCTGACCGATCGTGTTGCAGCACACGACGTGATCTCCGGCTGTTCCGATGATGCGTTTGACGAGGTGATCATCGCTGTCGGGGGCGGACAGGCCGACGAGCGAGAGCGTCCAGTCCACGGCTTCGACGATCGGAGAGCGGGGCGGGTCGGTGCGCACGGGAAGCCACCCACCCGGGTCGCGGAAGACGACGATGTCGCCGCGCTCGTAGCCGCCGAAGCGCGGGGTGATCTCGTCGACCAGGATGCGGTCGTTGACCAGCAGCGTGCTCTCCATCGAGCCCGACGGAATGTAGAACGAGCGCACCAGGAAGGTCTTGACCAGGAACGACACGAGGATCGCGACGAGGACGATGATGATGACATCGCGGAGGAAGGACAACCACCCTCGGCGACGATCACGACCGGTATTCAGCCCGGAACGGGAGGAGGGCGCCGGCGTTGCGGTTGCCGTCTGCTCGGTCGACATTCAGATCCTTCTGCAGGCGCGCCACACGTGAGCGAGCCTCTTGCTCAAGGGTCGCACATCAGGACCTGTGAAAACGACGAAACCCCGGGCCGAATGGCACCGGGGTTTCGACGAAGTCGCGTCAGTTGTCGCGCTTCTCCTTGATCTTGGCCTTCTTGCCACGGAGGTTGCGCAGGTAGTAGAGCTTCGCGCGGCGCACGTCACCGCGGGTGACGACCTCGATGTGGTCGATCACCGGGCTGTGAACGGGGAACGTACGCTCCACGCCGACCTGGAAGCTGATCTTGCGGACCGTGAAGGTCTCGCGCACCCCGTCGCCCGAGCGACGGATGACGACGCCCTGGAAGACCTGGATACGGGAGCGGTTGCCCTCGGTGATGTTGACGTGCACCTTCACGGTGTCGCCGGCGCCGAACGCGGGGATGTCGGAACGCAGCGAGGCTGCGTCGACGGAGTCGAGGATCTGCATGATCATTGCTCTCTGCGGCCGCCACAGGTCGACCGCGGTACTGGTGGGAAAGGATGGTGTGTGTCCGAGGCCATCGACGTGACGTCTGAGAGCCGGCTCCCCTGAGGCAGAACCTGGTCAGGACACAAAGATCTATTCTGCCACGGATGCCGCGGCCCGCCAAAACGGCGTCAGACTGCGGGCGGCCGCTCGGTGATCACGATGACTTCGCGGTCACTCGTCGTCTGCCGGGGAGCCTGGGCGGGGATGTAGCCGATTCCCTCTGTCGTGCGCATGAGGATCGCCGAGGGCTTGGCCTCGCGCCACAGCTGCACGAGCTCGAGCCAGAACAGGGCCAGCCCGACGGCGATGGTCAGCACCATCACCGGTGCCCACCAGACCTCGTTGTAGAAGCCCAGCGAGATCGTCAGCAGGTGCCAGACGCCGAATCCCAGCACGTCCCACCATGACACCGCCCGCTCCGCACGGACGGTCCCCCGCGCGCGTACGAGGAGAGTCAGCACGAGCTGGCCGATGAACACCGAGGGGATCGCGAGGAACAGCACCCACAGGAACGCCCATCCACCGGCGTTGAAGACGCCCCAACCGATGAGTAGCCACAGCGGAAGCAGGAACGCAGCCGGGATCATCCAGACGTAGAAAGCACGACGCACCCACATAGCCTCGATCGTACGCCCGTGTTCCGCGGTTCGGAGGTGCTCCGCGCCACCACCGAGCAAGCTCCCAGACTGCCGGCGGCGAGACCATGCCCCCGTCGCTTCGGACAGAATGGTGGGAGACGAAAGGGAACCGGATGATCGAGTTGCGCACTCCCGCCGAGATCGAGGCCATGCGCCCCGCAGGGCGGTTCGTGGCGGAAGCGCTGGCCACACTGCGCGACGAGACGAAGGTCGGCACGAACCTGCTGGCGATCGACCGCCGAGCCCACGACCTGATCAGGCGCGCCGGGGCGGAGTCGTGCTACATCGACTATCACCCGTCGTTCGGCGCCCGACCGTTCGGCAAGGTCATCTGCACGTCGATCAACGACGCCGTGCTGCACGGCCTCCCCTTCGACTACGCGATCAAGGACGGCGACCTCGTCTCGCTCGATTTCGCGGTGTCGGTCGACGGCTGGGTCGCCGATTCGGCGGTCTCGTTCGTGGTCGGCACGCCGCGCGACGAGGATCTCGCGATCATCGACACCGCGGAGCGGGCGCTGGATGCCGCGATCTCGGCGGCCGTGGTCGGACAGCGGATCGGAGACATCTCGCACGCGATCGCGCAGGTCGCCCGGGCCGACGGCTACGAGATCAACACCGACTTCGGCGGGCACGGCGTCGGCCGCATCATGCACGGCGACCCGCATGTGCCCAACGACGGCAAGCCCGGCCGGGGCTACCCGCTGCGGGCCGGACTGGTCATCGCGCTCGAGCCGTGGTTCCTCGAGACCACCGACGAGCTGATCACGGACCCGGATGGCTGGACCCTGCGCAGCGCCGACGGTTCTCGGGGCGCTCACGCGGAGCATACGGTCGCGGTCACCGCCGACGGGCCGATCGTGCTCACGGATCGCTCCTGGCTCGGCGTCAGCTGACATGGGCGCCGCGGCCGTCGACGTCGAAGACCTTGTCAAGAGCTACGGCGGCAAGACGGCGGTCAAGGGGATCACGTTCGACATCCGCGTCGGTGAGACGTTCGCGCTGCTGGGCCCGAACGGGGCGGGCAAGTCGACCACGATCGAGATCCTCGAGGGATATCGGCATCGCTCGGCCGGCTCGGTGCGCGTGCTCGGAGTCGACCCGCATCACGGCGGACTCGACTGGAAGGCCCGGCTGGGGATCGTCCTGCAGAGCACCGGCGAGAGCGGTCCGGTGACGGTTCGGGAGCAGCTGGCGCACTTCGCGGCCATGTATCCCGACCCGCGCGATGTGGACGAGGTGATCTCTGCGGTCGGGCTGGAATCGCAGCGCAAGACCCTGATCCGGCGGCTGTCGGGCGGTCAGCGCCGGCGGGTGGATGTCGCGATCGGCATCATCGGCCGGCCCGCGCTGCTGTTCCTCGATGAGCCGACGACCGGCTTCGACCCGGCGGCCCGACGACAGTTCTGGGAGCTGATCCACGGGCTGAAAGATGACGGAACAACGATCCTGCTGACGACGCACTACCTCGACGAGGCGGCCGAGCTGGCCGACCGCGCGGCGGTGATCGCCGGCGGCGAACTGCTCGACATCGCGCCGATCGATCAGCTCGGCGGCATCGAGGCGCGGATGCCGGTGGTGCGATGGTGGCAGGACGGGCGGATGCGCGAGGAGCGCACCACAGAGCCCGGCGCCTTCACGGCCACCCTGTATCGCGAGCTCGGCGAGGTGGAGCGTCTCGAAGTGGTTCGGCCGAGGCTGGAGGACGTGTACCTCGACATGATCGGCCACGAGGTCGCGGCATCCGCGACCTCGGAGGCGGTCGCGTGAACAGCCGCACGACGGAGTGGATCCGGCCGCTGCCTGCGGGCCGGTCGGCTCACATCGGCGCCCTGCGGGTGGGGTACGAGGTGCGCTCGTACTTCCGGCAGCCCGACACCCTCTTCTTCACCTTCCTGTTCCCCGTGCTCATGCTCGCGATCTTCGCCACGGCGTTCAGCAGCCAGGAGTTCGGCCCACCCGGAGAGGAGATCAGCGCGGCGGCGTACTACCTGCCCGGCATGCTGGCGGCCGGCATCCTGCTGTCCGGACTTCAGAACCTGGGCGTCGACATCGCCGTCGAGCGGTCTGACGGCACGCTGAAGCGCTACGCCGGGTCTCCCATGCCGATCGGCAGCTACTTCATGGGAAAGATGGGCCAGGTCGCGGTGACCGCCTCCCTTCAGGCGGCCGTCCTGATCTTCATGGCGTGGGCCGTCTGGAAGGTGGAACTGCCCTCCACGGCCGAGGCCTGGGGCACGTTCGCGTGGGTCTTCGTCCTCGGAGTGTCGTGCTCGGCGGTGCTGGGCATCGCCGTGAGCGCGCTGCCGCGCTCCGGTAAGTCGGCACAGTCGGTCATCGTGCCGATCGCGCTCGTGCTGCAGTTCATCTCCGGCGTCTACATCGCGTTCGACATACTGCCGGAGTGGCTCCAGCACGTCGCGAGCGTCTTCCCGCTGCGCTGGACGGCGGCCGGGATGCGGGCGGTCTTCCTGCCCGAATCGTTCGAGGCGGCCGAGCCCGGGGGAACCTGGGCGCTCCCGCTCGTGGCGATCGTGTGCCTGATCTGGCTGGTGGCGGGGCTGATCGTCTGCGCGGTCACGTTCCGGTGGAACCCGAAGGACCGCTGACCCCGTCAGGCCGGCGCGGCGAGGGCGCCGTATCCCATCGCGATCAAGAAACTGAGCACGGCGAGCACGATCGTCACCGGCACCATGACGGCGCGTTCAGCCTTGCTGCGCGAGGCGGCGTTGAGCACGATCCCGAGCACGAAGTAGGCGAAGACGACCCACATCGCGACCGTGGCCAAGAGGTCGGGCAACACGTCGATCGCACCGACCCGGTCGAGCGCGATGACGGCGATCAGGGCGTAGATGACGATCGCCACGGCACTGCCCACCCTCAGTCGAGCGGGGAGCACGCGATGCTGACCGCCCCACGCGAACCGGCCGAGCGGGGCGCCGAGGGCCAGCGCCAGCTGGAAGATCGCGAGGGCCCCGAGGATGACGGTGAGCGCGAGGGCGAAGGGCACGGACGAAGCGTACCGGCGCGGCTTCTCACAACAGCTTTCGCACGGCCGTGAATTCCAGGAGACGCAGAGTTCACACGGCACACGACACTGCGAAACGCACCGTCCGTAGCTTCGGAATCACAAGCTCCACCTCACTTGCGACTCCCCAGGAGATCACGATGACCGAAGCGACACTCACGGCGCCGCCCGCCGGCACCACTCCCGACGCGGCCGTCGGCACGACCGCGGCACCCGAGGAGACAGGCCTGGTCCACCGCCGCGGACGCTGGATCGACGGATGGGATCCCGAGAACCTCGCGCAGTGGGAGGGGCCGGGGCGCGCGATCGCCAAGCGCAACCTCGTCTGGTCGATCTTCGCCGAATTCCTCGGATTCGTGATCTGGCAGCTGTGGAGCATCGTCGTCGTCCTGATGCCGAACGCGGGCTTCACGCTCGACAGCAGCCAGATCTTCTGGCTCATCTCGATCCCCAGCCTCGTCGGCGCGACGCTGCGCATCCCCTACTCGTTCCTCGTCCCGATCTTCGGCGGACGCAACTGGACGATCATCTCCGCCGGTCTTCTCCTGATCCCCGCGATCGCGATGGCGATCTGCCTCGGCAATCCCGAGACGCCCTTCCCGGTTCTGCTCCTGGTGGCAGCCCTCGCCGGCTTCGGCGGCGGAAACTTCGCCAGCTCGATGTCGAACATCACCTACTTCTACCCGCAGCGCGAGAAGGGCTGGGCACTCGGCCTGAACGCCGCCGGCGGCAACCTCGGTGCCTCCGTCGCACAGTTCATCGTTCCGGTCGTCGTCACCATCGGCGCCGGCGCCGCGGTCAACCTGCCGCTCGCCGGATGGATCTGGGTGCCACTCATCGTCGCGGCCATGATCGGTGCCGCGCTGCGCATGAACAACATCTCCTCGGCGAAGGCGGACTTCTCCGGCTCGGCCGCGGCACTGCGCGAGCCGCACCTGTGGCTGCTCTCGCTCCTGTACATCGGAACCTTCGGCTCGTTCATCGGGTTCGCGAGCGTGTTCCCCAAGCTCATCGCCGACCAGTTCCCGGCCTTCTCCAGCATCGCGGTGGGAACCGCAGCGGTGTCACTGGCGTTCCTCGGAGCCCTCGTCGGCTCGCTCGCCCGTCCGATCGGCGGCCGTCTGGCCGACCGGTTCGGCGGGGCGCGAGTGACGATCGGAGTCTTCGCCGCGATGGCGGTCATGACCCTCGCTGTGATGGTCGTGATCCCGACCGGTCAGTTCTGGCTCTTCCTCGGCTGCTTCCTGCTGCTGTTCGCCGCCGCGGGCGCCGGCAACGGCTCGACGTACCGGATGGTCCCGGTCGTCTTCGCCCTGCGCGGCTCCGGTGACGCGGCCACGGGCGGCGATGTGTCATCGAAGCGCAAGGCCGCCGCCGCGCTCGGACTCATCTCGGCGATCGGCGCGTACGGCGGGTTCCTGATCCCTCAGGCACTCAATCTGTCGAAGCTCGGAACCGGCAGCTACACCGGAGCGTTCTTCGTCTTCGTCCTCGCCTACGTCGCGCTGCTCGTCCTCACCGCGGTGGTCTACGGCCGCAAGCGCAGCGACGGATTCCGGATCTGACACCGATGACCCACACGATCACCGGGGTCGCGGCATCCACCGACACCCACTGCCCGTATTGCGCGCTCCAGTGCGCGATGACGCTGACGCGGGCGGATGGGGCGGCGGACGGCGCGGCCCCGGTGGTCGTCTCCGGTCGGGATTTCCCCACGAACCGCGGCGGCCTGTGCAAGAAGGGCTGGACGTCGGCCGAACTTCTCCGCTCCCCCGATCGCCTGACCTCGCCGCTCGTGCGCGGCGCCGACGGAGAGCTGCACGAGACCGAGTGGGATGCCGCGCTCGACCTCGTCGCGGATCGGCTCCGTTCCATCCGTGCGGCACACGGTGCTGATGCCGTTGCCGTCTTCGGCGGCGGAGGGCTCACGAACGAGAAGGCCTACCAGCTGGGCAAGTTCGCCCGACTTGCGCTCGGCACGAGCCGAATCGACTACAACGGCCGCTTCTGCATGTCGTCCGCTGCGGCTGCGGGCAACCGCGCGTTCGGCGTCGACCGTGGGATGCCGTTCCCGCTCAGCGACCTGGACGCGGCATCGACCGTTTTGCTGCTGGGGACCAACGTCGCAGCGACCATGCCGCCGTTCATCGGCCACCTCACCGGCGCCCAGGACGCCGGGGGCCTCATCGTGGTCGACCCGAGGCGCACCGCGACGGTCCGGCTCACCGACGAGGGACGCGGCATCCACCTGCAGCCGACCCCCGGCACTGATCTCGCGCTCCTCCTGGGTCTCACGCACGTCGTGATCGCCGAGGGCCTGGCCGACGAGACGTACCTCACGGACCGCACCCGAGGCGCCGACGGTCTGCGGCGCAGCGTCGCCGGATGGTGGCCCGAGCGCGTCCAGTCCGTCACGGGCGTGCCGGCCACGACGATCCGCACCGTCGCACGCCGACTGGCCGCCGGCGACGGCGTGTACATCCTCACCGGCAGAGGCGTCGAGCAGCACGTCGACGGCACCGACACGGCGACAGCGGCGATCAACCTCGCGCTCGCCCTCGGGCTGCCGGGACGGGCGGACTCCGGGTACGGCACGCTCACCGGGCAGGGCAACGGTCAGGGCGGCCGCGAACACGGACAGAAGTGCGATCAGCTGCCGGGGTACCGCAAGATCACCGATCCCGATGCACGCGCACATGTCGCGGCCGTGTGGGGCGTGGACCCCGCCGTGATCCCCGGTGCCGGCATTCCCGCGGTCGAACTCCTGCAGGCGCTCGGCACCGACGCCGGGCCGAAGGCGCTGCTGGTGCACGGGTCCAACGTCGTCGTCTCGGCGCCGAACGCGTCGGCGGTGCGCGAGCGGCTCGGGCGAGTCGACCTGCTCGTCGTGTCGGACTTCTTCCTCTCCGAGACCGCGGCTCTGGCCGACGTCATCCTTCCGGTGCCCCAGTGGGCCGAGGAGGAGGGCACGATGACGAACCTCGAGGGCCGTGTCATCCGCCGCCGCCGCGCTCTGACTCCTCCGGATGGCGTGCGCGACGAGCTCTGGATCCTCGCCGAGCTCGCTCGCAGACTCGACGGCCGAGGCACCTACTCGATCGACGCCCGCGAGGTGTTCGACGAGCTCCGTCGGGCGTCAGCGGGCGGGATCGCCGACTACTCGGGCATCGACGACGCGATGCTGGATGCCGGAGCCCCGGTGCACTGGCCGTGCCCGGTCGGCTCCCTCGGCACGCCGCGGCTGTTCGCGGACCGTTTCGGCCACCCCGACGGTCGTGCCCGGATCGTCGCGGTCTCCCCCGCGAGCCACGACGGGCGGCTGCCCGTCGCGGGCGAGCTGACCCTCATCACCGGGCGGCTCCTCGAGCATTACCAGAGCGGCGCCCAGACGCGTCGGGTTCCCGAGCTCGCCGCCGCTCAACCCGAAGTCCGGGTGACCCTGCACCCCGCCGCAGCCGAGCGCTACGGAATCGCCGAGGGCGACACCGTGGAACTGTCCAACGATCGCGGGGTCATCCACGCGAAGGCGCTGCTCTCCGGCGACGTCCGACCCGGTGACGTCTTCGTGCCGTTCCATTTCGCCGGTGACGGCACCGCCAACGTGCTCACCTCCGACGCGGTCGATCCCGTGTCGGCGATGCCCGAGTTCAAGACCGGCGCGGTGCGCGTGCGCCGGGTCGAGGAGGAGAACGTCGCATGACCGAATCCCCGCTCCGCGTGCTCGTGATCGGCTACGGACCGGTCGGCGCACGTTTCGCCGAGAACCTCATCCCCGCCGTGCGCGCGGGGGAGGTCGAGCTGACGGTGGTCGGTGCGGAGCAGAGCGACGCTTACAACCGCGTGCTGGTGGCCGAGTTCGCCGTCGGTTCGATGGAGCGCGGCTCGCTGACCATCGCGGATCGCTCCGCTGTCGAAGCCGCCGGCGGCCGCATCGTCACCGGCGTCTCGGTCAGTGAGCTCGATCGCACCGCACGGGTCGCCGTTCTGAGCGATGGCCGGAGGCTCTCCTACGACCGCGTCGTGCTCGCCACCGGATCCCGCGCGAACGTCCCGACGTTGAACGGCGTCCCGCGCACGACACGCCGGGTCGCCGGCGCCGACGACACGCTCCCCCGCGGCGTCACCGCACTGCGTGATCTCGACGACGCCGCCCGCATCCGCGACGCCGTCGCCGCAGGTCAGCGGATCGTCGTCCTCGGCGCGGGCGTGCTCGGCCTGGAGTTCGCGCTCGCGGCCGCGCATGCGGGTGCGCAGGTCGCAGTCGTGCATCATGGACCGCATCCGATGCCGCGAAACCTCGATCGCGGTGCGGGGTCGGTGCTGCGCCGGGCGGTGCGCAGCACGGGGGTCTCGATCTTCGCCCACAGTCGCGCCGAGACGGCGCTCTTCCACACGGCCGAAGACGGTCACCAGTGGTTCGACCGTCTGCTCACCGCCGACGGAAAAGACATCGCCGGCGACCTCCTGGTGCTCTCGTGCGGCGTCACACCCCGCGCGGAGCTCGCCGAGGCGTCGGGACTGCAGGCGTCGTTCGGCGTCGTCGTGGACTCCGGTCTTCGCAGCTGGACCGATCCGTCGGTCTTCGCAATCGGCGACTGCGCGCAGTCGCCGATCCTGCCGTGGTCGAAGCCGGCGGACGCCTGACGGGTGCTCCGAGCGGACTGATCGGGCCGGGATGGCGCCAGGCGGACTGGCTGGCGGCGCGGTTCCTCGAGGGGACCGAGACCTCGGGTTCCGACGCGCTGCCCGCGGAGCGCGAGCCGCTCGTGATGCTCAAGGCCGAGCATGTCGACGTCGTCGCCGCAGGCGATGTCAGCGCCGACCCCTGGGACGATGACACGGCCGGCCGCCAGGTGGCGCAATGGGCCGATCCCGAGCACGGCCGCTACGCCAAGATGATCTCCTCGGACGGCATCCTGACCGGGTTCGTCTGTGTGGGGATGCCCCGCACCGCCGCCGAGCTGACCCTGCTCTACGAGCGGGGCGACGAGCTCCCCGCGGACCGGTCGCTGCTGCTCCGATTCGACGGCCCGGACTTCGATCCGACCGCCGCCGCCCTCTCGCCGGATGCCACCGTGTGCTGGTGCAACGGCGTGAGCGTCGCGCAGATCGATGAGTCGATCTCGGCCGGCAACGCCACCATCGAATGCGTCGGGCGCGACACCCGTGCGGGCACCGGGTGCGGAGGCTGTCGCACTCGCATCTCCGACATGCTCGCGGGTCATGCCGTCGGGCCGAAATGAGATCTCACAATGACCGTGACCGAACCGTGAGCGAAACGTTGCGCGGAGGAAACCACCCCAGCACGGGCGCCGAAACCTCGCCTGCGTAGCGTCGGACCCACGACCCGCACCACCGCCCGCTCCACCCGCATCACCTGCTCCCTCCATCCGCGACGACAGGAGATCCCGTGCCTCGCCCCTTGAAGAGAACGGATGCCGCTGCATCCGCATCAAATCCGCACGTCGTCGTCGTCGGCGCGGGAATGGTCGCCCACAGGTTCGTCGAGAGCCTGCGCAGCCGCGACGCCGAGGGCACCTGGCGCGTCACCGTGATCGGCGAGGAGGACCGCCATCCCTACGACCGCGTCGGCCTGACATCGTTCTTCGCCGGCGCCAGCCCGGACGACCTGACCCTCCAGCGCTCGATCCTCGACGACGACGACCGCGTGCGCTTCGTGCGCGGTGACGCGGTCTCCCGCATCGACCGGGAGGAGCGCCGTGTCACGACCGAGAGCGGCCTCACCATCGACTGGGACACGCTCGTGCTCGCGACCGGATCTTATGCAGCACGCCTCACGGTCGACGGCTTCGACCTCACCGGGTGCTTCGTCTACCGCACGCTCGATGATGTCGAGGCCCTGCGCACCTTCGTCGACCGGCGCACCGCGGAACTCGGGCGTCCCCTGCGCGGCACGGTCATCGGCGGCGGCCTGCTCGGCCTGGAGGCGGCCGGAGCCCTGCAGGGCCTGGACGTCGAGTGCACCGTCGTGCAGTCCTCGGACAAGCTCATGTCGGCGCAGCTCGACGCCCGTGGCGCGGACTCGCTGCGCAGGCTCATCCAGTCGCGGGGCATCGCCGTGCGCACCGGCAGCGTCACCACTCGGCTGGACCCCGACATCCGCGGCAACGTGCGCGGCCTCGAGTTCCGCGAGGGCGACTACGCCGACACCGACGTCGTCGTCTTCACGGTCGGCGTCCGGCCGCGCGATCAGCTCGCACGCGCAGCCGAACTGAAGGTCGACCCGCGTGGCGGCGTGATCATCGATGCCGGATGCACGACCTCCGACCCCAACATCCTCGCGATCGGCGAGGTCGCCAACTTCGATGGCCGCGCCGTCGGTCTCGTCGCCCCCGGGTACGCCATGGCCGAAGTGGCGGCGACACGCCTCCTCGGTTCCGAGGCGACCTTCCCCGGCTACGACGATTCGACGAAGCTCAAGCTCAACGGCGTGGATGTCGCGAGCTTCGGCGACGCCTTCGCCCAGACGCCCGGTGCGCTCGATGTCGTCTACGCCGACCCCGTGGCGGGCGTGTACAAGAAGCTCGTCCTGTCGGATGACGCGCAGACCCTGCTGGGCGGCATCCTCGTCGGCGATGCGAGCGCGTACGGAATGCTTCGTCCTCTGCTCGGCGGCCCGCTCGGCGCCGACCCCGCCGCCTACCTCATGCCGGAAGGCGCCGGCGATGCGCTGGCGAACGCCGAGCTGCCTGACGAGGCGCTCGTGTGCTCGTGCAACAGCGTGACCGCCGGCACGATCCGCTGCGCCGTGACCGACGAAGGCTGCACGGATGTCGCCGGAGTCAAGGCCTGCACCCGCGCCGGGGCGGCGTGCGGATCGTGCCTGCCGCTGGTCAAGAAGCTCGTCGGCACCGAACTCGCGCGCAGCGGCGCCAGCCTCAGCACCGCACTGTGCGAGCACTTCTCGCACTCGCGAGCCCAGCTGTTCGATGCCGTCCGCGTCTCTGGGCTGCGCACGTTCAGCGCGATCATCGCGCGCTTCGGCACCGGGCGCGGCTGCGACATCTGCAAGCCGGTTCTCGCCAGCATCCTCTCCTCGCTCGGCCACGGACACGTCCTCGACGGCGAGAACGCCACCCTGCAGGACACCAACGACCATGTGATGGCGAACATCCAGAAGGACGGAAGCTACTCGGTCGTCCCGCGGATCGCCGGCGGCGAGATCACCCCGGAGGGACTCCTCGTGATCGGGCAGGTGGCGAAGGACTTCGGCCTGTACACGAAGATCACCGGCGGACAGCGGATCGACATGTTCGGCGCGCGTCTGGAGCAGCTCCCCGAGATCTGGAAGCGGCTCGTCGACGCCGGGTTCGAATCGGGCCATGCATACGGCAAGTCCCTGCGCACCGTGAAGTCGTGCGTCGGCTCGACGTGGTGCCGATACGGCGTGCAGGACTCGGTCGGCATGGCGGTGCAGCTCGAACTGCGTTACCGAGGGCTGCGATCGCCGCACAAGATCAAGCTCGGCGTCTCGGGATGCGCGCGCGAGTGCGCCGAGGCCCGCGGCAAGGACGTCGGCGTGATCGCCACCGAGGCCGGCTGGAACATGTACGTCGGCGGCAACGGCGGCTTCACCCCGCGTCACGCAGTGCTGTTCGCCGAGGGCTTGGACGACGCCGCGCTGCTTCAGGCGATCGACCGGTTCCTGATGTACTACATCCGCACCGCCGATCGGCTGCAGCGCACCGCACCGTGGTTCGAGGAGATGGAGGGCGGTGTCGACGCGCTGCGCGCCGTGGTCTTCGAAGACAGCCTGGGCATCGCCGAAGACCTCGATGCCGCGATGGCGGCGCACGTGGATGCGTACGAGGACGAGTGGAAGGCGACGCTCGAGGATCCCGAGAAGCTCCGCCGATTCGCATCGTTCGTGAACGCGCCGAACACCCCCGACCCGTCGCTCGCCTACACCGCGGAGCGTGACCAGCCGCGGCCGGCCACCTCCGAGGAGCGCGAGAACCCCCGTGTGATGATCGCCGGGACGACCCTGGCGGTGCGGCGATGACCGCCCTGCAGAACCTCGCGGCGACCGCCGCCCGACCCCAGGAGTCGCCCGCGGATCCGCTGCGCCGACCGCTGACGATGTGGGTCCGCGTGTGCACGTTCGACGACCTCGAGCGCGAGCGTGGCCTCGCAGCGCTGATCGACGGCCAGCAGGTCGCGCTGTTCCGCACGCACGAAGATCGCGTGCACGCCGTTCAGCAGCTCGACCCGTACAGCGGGGCGTACGTCATCTCACGCGGCATCGTCGGCACGAAGGGCGACGCGCCGACCGTCGCGTCGCCGATGTACAAGCAGGTGTTCGATCTGCGCACCGGCTCGTGCCTCGATACGCAGGGCAAGGACGAGTACTCGCTGCAGGTCTGGCCGGTGGCGGTCGACGCGAACGGCGACGTGTTCATCAAGTGGAAGGCGGCATCATGACGACCATGGTCGGGATCTCACTCGCCGGCAGACAGGTCGTCATGGTGGGTGGTGGAGATGTCGCCGCACGCCGCATTCGCCGGTTCCTGCTCGACGGGGCGGTGGTCCGCGTGGTCGCCCCCGCGCTGAGCGGGGCCACCGAGCGCCTGGTGGCCGACAACGCGCTCGAATGGCGGGCGCGCGGGGTGGTCGGCGACGACCTCGGCGATGCCTGGCTCGTGCACACCGCGACCGGCGATGCGCGGGTGGACGCCCAGGTCGCCGCTCAATGCGAGGATCTCCGCATCCTCTGCATCAACGCCGGTGACGGCAGTCACGGCACGGCACGGCTCGCCGCTGAAACACGGTCGGGCGACAGCATCGTCGGCGTCGTCTCGGATGCCGGAGTGGATCCCGGCCGCACACTCCTGCTGCGCGACGCGATAGCCGAGAAGCTCCGCGAGGGCAGCCTGCCGCTGCGCCGCCGACGGCCGACCACGGTCGGACAGGTGCACCTCGTGGGCGGTGGTCCCGGCCCGGTCGACCTCATCACGGTGCGCGGACGCCGGCTGCTCGCCGAGGCGGACGTCGTCGTCGCCGATCGGCTCGGACCGACCGGCGTGATCAGCGAACTCGCCCCGGAGGTCGAGATCATCGACGTCGGCAAGAGCCCTCAGAACCACCCCGTGCCACAGGATGAGATCAACCAGATCCTGATCGACCGCGCACGCCGCGGGCTCCGCGTCGTGCGCCTGAAGGGCGGCGACCCGTTCGTCTACGGCCGCGGTGGCGAAGTGGGCC
>Ga0247819_10000906_pt1 | contig 16592 bp, 13 predicted proteins | sample 13C_Xylose_Day6_FD_193428 | JGI IMG/M metagenome (GOLD analysis project Ga0247819, IMG submission 193428) | Soil microbial communities from agricultural site in Penn Yan, New York, United States - 13C_Xylose_Day6 | ecosystem: Environmental > Terrestrial > Soil > Agricultural land | place: USA...
TCCTTCGCCTGGATGCGTTTGGCGGCGCCGGCAAGCGCACTGATGCCGGCGGTCACGCGCTTGGAGATGCCGAACACCGCCGCCGTCACGAAGAGCAAGGACGCAAGCAGCGCCAGGATCTGATAGGCGAGAATGCGGTTGGTCGCCTGCGAGATACCTGTCTGGGCGGCAAACAGCGACGCATAGATTTCCCGCTCGGGAACCACGATGCCGAGCGACATCGTCTCCTTGCGAACCGGGCCGGACATCCAGAAATTCTCCGGCAGCAGCTGCTTCAGGAGAACGAGATAAGGCACTTTCTCGCCGGCCTCGTCGAGCATGACGCGCTGGATCACGCCGTCCTGCCCGAGCGGTAATTGCGCAATGGCCTGCTGAGCACTCTTGCGCAGCGAGCGGTCGGCACCGGTCACACCTTGTGTGCCGGTATCGCTTGAGGTCTGCAGCCCGATCGTCTTTTCGCCGGCAGGGTTGATGGCGAGCACATTGCCGTCGGACATTGCCAGGAAGCCAAAACCGCTTTCGGCGACCTTGACGTTCTGCACGACCTCGGCCAGCTGGTCGAGCGTGATGTCGGCGCCGGCGGCGCCTGCCACCGTCTTTCGATCGCGGGACCACAGCGGCTGGAAGAAGCTGACGATGAGCTTGCCGGTGATCGCGTCGGTATAGGGCGCCGTCTGGGTAATATCGCTCGCCACCGGCCTGAGGCTCGGATCCTTCGCCCATTGCTCCCAGGATTCATAGATGCCGGGGAAGAAGAACGTCCAGAATTCAGCCTGATTGTGACCGGGATAAAGCCGATCGAAGGTTTGCGCCTGATCCGTATAGGGCGCGGTCCGGAAAATCGGCCGCTCCTTGGGGCCGATGTAGTACATCTGCAGTTTGGAGCGCCCGCTTTCCAGCAGGCTCGGCGCAACGAGGTCGAGTACCGCGCTGTTCTCAATATCCGCCTGGACGTCAGGAAGCGGATGGTGGTCCGGCCCCAGAAGATATCCCCAGACGCTGATCACAGAGAGCGGGCCGGGCAGGTTCTGAGCCCATCCGCCCTTCTCGTCGTAGACGACGGTGACGGCGCCGGGTGCGCCGCGGGCAAGGGCCTCGCCGATTTGCGATTTGCGCACCGGCCGATCGATCTGCGACTGCAGAACGCCTGCGAGCGTTCCGACATCGGTATGAACCTGGCCAAGAAGCAGGTTGACGCGGGCGGCGGTCGATTCCGCGTAGGAGCGCATATAGTCTTGGTTGGCCTTTTGCAGGCCCTGACCGACTTCCGTCGCGGCATCCCGCGACAGCCTCTGCACGTTCCAAAGGGCAAGGCCGCCGGTCACCATCAGGTCGAACAGCACGGCGCCGCCGACAACGAGCACGAACTTGGCGCGGAAGGATCTCAAGCCGAGGCGGGAGCTTGGGGTACTGGGCTCCTTCATGTCGGCTTGCGTCCCGATGCGACCCAGATCGGCCAGCCGGCATAGCCCTTGGGGTGCAGCGCGGCAAAGATGTGATCCCTGAACCCCTGCCGGAAGCGTTGGATGAACTCCGGCGGATCACCGCGCCGGACAGCCATTTCGCCGGCATAGACGTGTTCCCAGGCGGCGATCACGTCGGCGAAGTCCTGCGGATCGCCGTCGTGATTCGTCACCATGAACGATTCGACCAGGATGTCGTCGAAACCTGCATCGGCAAGGTAACGGCGGCTTTTCGGTCCGAGTTCGACGTCCATTTCAAAATGACTGAACAGTTTGGCAACTTCGTTGTAGGTCCACTGGATGCTTTGAGCGCGGGGCTCGCCGAGGCAATGGGAGTTTTTTTCATTGGTGATGTAGACACGTCCGCCGGGTTTGCAGATCCGGTAGAGCTCCTTCAGGAGCAGCTCCCGTTCGTTGAAAATCTGCAGCGAATGCCGGCAACTCACGAAGTCGAACTGGTTGTCCTCGAGCAGCATTTCTGATGCATCGCCGTAGGTGTACTCGATATCGGTGATGCCGAAGTTGGTCGCCACTTCGCGTGCATAGGCAAGACTGGCCTTGGAGTGGTCGAGGGCGACGATCCTTGCCGGCTGGAATTCCTTCTGGACGAGAACAGCAAAGTCGCCGATGCCGCAGCAGACGTCGGCCATGGCAATGCCGGGCCGCAGCCCGTGCCGAGGCAGGATCGAACGCTCGTGCCGCCAGGTCATCTTCGTCTGGGTTCTCAGGATCGGGATGAAGCTGGTGTCTTCGACGAAGCTCTGTCCGGGATAGAACGTCGAATCGTACACCTCGACTGTAATCTGCGGCTCGATCTCGTTGAGATGGCCGAACATTCTGGTGGCCCAGCCGACGACGCTCGACGTTACGATCACCACGCGCAAGTCGGCGCGGGCACGGCAGGCGTCGAGGGCAACCCGCACGAAGGCATGGAATGCGGTGTTATTCATCTGGATCAGGCGTTTCACGTCGACGTAGAGTACGCCGCGCACGCCGTCGATCGCCTGCTTGAGCATTGCGATGCTATCGGCGATCTCGTCGACCGACCGCGGCCGGATGACGCCGGCGAGCGAAAACACCTGGCTGTTGGCGTCGAACGCCGCCTTGAAACTGGGAGAAAGGCCCGCGACGCTCAACTCACCAGCCCTTCCAGCGGCAGGTCGACGATCAGCGTGACAGCGTGCAATGTGCTTTCCTCAATGCGGATGCTCGCGTCGAAATTGATGGCGAGATCAAGTAGGATGGACTCGCGACTGGGCGCCATGTCGGTCGATATGGAATCGAGATAGCGGGCATGTGCATCGCTGCGATCAACCTTCGACACCGCCTCGCGGTAGAACGGGACCTGTTCGGCTGGGCATGGGAACGTGATTTGAACCCGCTCGATCGGGCCATGTCGGTAGATCGCCAGACCGATGTGACCGCTGGCGGCGCCGCTGCGGAACGAAACTTCAAGCAGTTCGTTGAGCGCCGACGAGAAGAAGTTCGAATGCCTTACCGGATCGGTCCTGTTGTGGCTGATCATCCGGGCCAGATAGCTGGAGAGATGGTCGCAATGCTGCCACTCCGAGAGAAATGTTCCCATCTCCATTTCGAACTGGAGCAGGGGCTCAAAAATCGCTTCAGCTGGAACACTGTTACCGACGTCCATGCTTGCTTTGTCCTCCATCTGCGGAACTTTGCCACGGCCCGCAGGCACTTCTAGGCTGATTTATCAGGCACGCAAACCGGTGAGCGGCCAGGCGGCCCTTGCGCCGGTGGCCGACCCGACAGCATAGCCCCTCGCCGTGTTATGATATTTCCATCGTCGACGATTGGCGCAAGTAACTGTCGATTGTATTGGGCGGCATCGGAACACCAAGGAAATACCCCTGCAATCGATCGCAGCCTTCGTGGTCCAGCCATAGGGCCTGCGCCCGCGTTTCGACGCCTTCCGCGGTCACTGACATTCCCAGCCCGTGCGCGAGCGCGATTATCGAACGCACGATCACCTGGCTCTTCTCGTCGTTCTCCAGATCCTTGATGAAATAGCGGTCGATCTTGATCGTGTCGAACGGGAAGTTCTTGAGATAACTCAGCGATGAATAGTAGGTACCGAAATCGTCGAGCGAGATCTGAATGCCGAGGACGTTCAGCGTATTGAGTGTGTCGAGATTGTTGGTCGTCTTCTCAAGCAGAACCGATTCGGTCACTTCGAGTTCGAGCCGGTCCGCCCGCAATCCGACCATATCCAGCGTCTGCGACACGCGATCAGTGAAGCCGTCGTGCAGGAACTGCGCCGGAGACAGGTTGACGGCTACGGTAAAATGCGAGGGCCATTTGGTTGCTTCGCGGCAGGCCTGCTCAAGCACCCACTGGCCGATATCGCTCATCAGCCCATCGGCTTCGGCCATCGGCACGAAGACATTGGGCGGAATGATGCCCACCAAAGGATGACGCCACCGCACCAACGCCTCGAAACCGACAATGGTGAAAGGCGGCTTCACCAGAGGCTGATACTCGAGGGAGAACTGGTTTTCCTGAAGCGCGGTGCGCAGGCTTCGGCGCAGCATTTCCCGTTGTTCCAGCACGATCAGCATCGAACGGCTGAAGGTTTTGGCGCGGCCGCGGCCCTCCTTCTTGGCCGCATAAAGGGCGATGTCGGCGGCCTTCATCAACTGTTCGCCCTCGTTGCCATCGGGCGGGGCAACGGCGATGCCAATGCTCGCACCCACGAACGCCGAAATGCCGTCGACCGTGAAAGGCTCCTTGAAGGCGTTGACCACAGCATTGGCCAGCCGCTCGGCTTCCATAGGCTGATCGGCGTCGCGCTGAATGATCGCGAATTCGTCTCCGGCAAGCCGGTAGGCGACCTCCCCGTCGCGCAGAACGCTGCGGATGCGTTCGGCTGCCATCCTCAGTACCGCATCGCCGGCACCGTGTCCGAGCGTATCGTTGATCGGTTTGAAGTCGTCGAGGTCGATCTGCATCAGCGCCGGCTTCTTTTCATGAACCGCCGGCAATACGCTTCGCAGATCATCGCTGAACTGACGCCGGTTGGGCAAACCAGTCAGGGCATCGTGCGTCGCCTGGTGAAGCAGCAGCGCACGCTCGTTTTCGCCCTGGCTCGCGGCTTCCCGCCGGACCGATGCCCCGTCCGTCTCGATGACGCCGATGCCATGTCCGGCGCGAAAGACGAGCAGTGTCCGCCGTGATCGTTTGGGCGCATCGATGATTTCGATGCTGCGTGGAACGCCATTGGCAAGAACGGATTCTGCCATTGCCTTCGAGGCCGGCTCCAACAATTCGGGGTAGACGTGCCAGAGCGTTGCATCGACCAGTTCAGCCACCTCGTAGCTTCGCTGAAGCGCGACCGAGGCCCCGACGAGATGAAGAGCCTCGTCATAAAGCGAGATGACCTCATCGGTATTGCCAAGGACGGTATCGTCCACGGAAGACGCAGCAGACAACGTCGAGTCAGTACCTGACATTCTAGCCTTTCCCTTTCCGTCGCGGTTTTGACTGGACCGCCTGTGACCATTGATATGATCGAGACGCCGTGCTCGAAATACATGGTCGTACTATTTCAGTCGACCCTTATGCATAGCTATCGCGAAAAGTGTCGCGGTCAATGCTGCTCGCCTATGGTGCGGCTGGACACCGAAGCTCCGAGCGTCGAACCGGGTGTACAAGCACAAGAATCTTCTCTGTTCGGTTGCAATTCTGTAGCTCTTTCTATCACTTGCGGACGACGCAGGCAATTTTCGTTCGACTCAATAAGCATAGCGATATCTAGCGATCTGAAGGCTTTGCTCATCGGTCGTGGTTAAAATAGTGTTATCTTGCCAACAGCGCGGATCGTCAGCATTAACCATTTTTGGTTTGACCGGCAGGACGTTCGCATGGCTTTGCGCATCACGCAAACGCCTGGCAGTTCACGCGTTCGATCGGTTTCCAAGCAATACAGTGTAACGCTCCCACCAATGGCATAACCTCAGGTTATGCGGCTCTGCAATTTTTGTCGTCTGCCGACCAGACGTCGAATCGTTATGGTGATCCACAAGAAAAGAACGGGAACGACTGTCGTTCGCCCCGCGGCGCACGACAAACATCAAAATACATTCAGCGAACAGGACGCGGCCTGCCCGGCGCAGGGTCGATCCGTGCCTGCAGTGGAGCGAAATCGTCATGGATGGCGCTGTCTTGCACTTGGGGAGTGGCAAACCGACAATGACTGAAGACGATGCTCTGGCCGCCAAAAGGATGCCTTCCGCAAAAGGCCGGGCGCGAAAGCCGCTTATCAAGCTCGACAAGTTGAGCAAACACTACGGCAATCACACGGTGCTCGACGGCATTGACCTTGAGGTGATGCCCGGAGAGGTGCTGGCGATCATCGGCCCGAGCGGCTCCGGCAAGAGCACGCTGCTGCGCTGCATCAACTATCTCGAGCCGCCGGATGGCGGCCATGTCACTATCGGCGACATCTCGCTCAACGCGGCCGCACCCGCCGGGCGATCGGAACTTTCGACCCTGCGCCGCAGCGTCGGCATGGTCTTCCAGTCCTTCAACCTCTTTCCGCATATGACGGTGTTGCGAAATGTCAGCCTGGCGCAGGAGCGCGTGCTCGGACGCAGCCGCAGAAACGCCGACGACCGGTCGATGCAATTGCTGAAGCGTGTCGGCCTGGCCGACAAGGCGCAACAGTATCCCGGCCGCTGTTCCGGCGGCCAGCAGCAGCGCATCGCCATTGCGAGAGCGCTCGCACTCGACCCTGAAGTGATGCTGTTCGACGAGCCGACCTCTGCGCTCGATCCCGAACTCGGCCTCGAAGTCCTCGCTGTCATGCGGGAACTGGCAGAAACCGGCATGACGATGATCGTTGTCACTCACGAAATGAGCTTTGCCGAGAATGTTTCCGACACGGTGATGATCATGGCCGATGGCAAGATCATCGAGAAGGGGCCGTCGGCAGACGTCATGCGCAATCCGCAGCAGGAGCGCACCAAGCGCTTCCTTCGGGCGGTGCACGACCGATGAGCACGGCCGACGTCTTCGCCATATTGCGCGGGCTCCCCTGGACGGTCGCCCTGACGCTCGGCGCGTTCTTGGCCGGCGCCGTGCTTGGGATGCCGCTGGTGGCGGCCAGGCAGAGCCGCATCCTGCCGCTGCGGATCGTGGCGATGGTGCTCATCCAGATCGTGCGCGGCATTCCGCCGATCCTCTGGCTGTTCATCATCTTCTTCGGCCTGGGAATGAGCGTCTTCCCGATCAGCCCGTTCAACGCGGCGCTGGCCGGGCTCGGCTTGATCGCGGCTGCCAACATGGCGGAAATCTACCGCGGCGCGCTGGCCTCGATACACTTCGGCCAATGGGAGGCGTCGTCGGCGCTGAACCTTGGCCGCTGGTCCACGCTGACCGACGTCGTCGCCCCGCAGGCCTTCCGCGTCGCTCTGCCTTCGGCGGCGAGCTACCTGATCGGCCTGATGAAAGAGACGGCCGTGGCTTCGACCATTGGCGTCAGCGAACTTGCCTTCCAGGGCAACCAGCTGTCGCAACTGACATTCCGCGGTCTCGAAGTCTTCGCTCTGGTCGGCATGTTCTACATCCTTTTGAGCCTGCCGGTCGCCTGGCTGTCGCGCGTCGCCGACAGCTATCTGCAAGCAAAGGTGGCCCGCTGATGTTGCCGAGCTACGAAGAACTCTCCGCCTGGCTCCCCGATCTCCTGTCGGGTCTGTCGATCAGCCTGCAGGTCACGGTGCTCAGCCTCTTGATCGGCATTCCGTTCGGGCTGCTGCTTGCACTTGGCGTGCTCGCCAAGAGCCGGTTGACAAAGATACTGGCTCTGTTCCTGGTCGAGGTCGGCCGCGGCGCGCCGGCGCTGGTGCTGCTGCAGTTCATCTATTTCGGCCTGCCGACATCGGGCCTGACGCTCGGGTCCTTCACCGCGGCCGTCATCGCGCTTGCCTGGAACACCGGCGCCTATACCAGCGAGATCATTCGCGCCAGCCTGCAGTCGATCCCGCATGGCCAGCGCGAGGCGGCCGTCGCAATTGGTCTCAATCGACTGGATGCCTTGCGCTACGTCCTGCTGCCGCAGGGCCTGCGCGTCGCGCTTCCGGCGCTGCTCGCCTTCTCGATCCTGATCTTCCAGGGCACGTCGCTGTGCTTCACCATCGCGCTGCCGGAACTCGTCAGCCGCGCCTATGAAATCGGCTCGAACACCTTCCGTTATTTCCCGGCGCTGCTAGCCGCCGGCGTTCTCTACGCCTCGATCTCCATCCCCGCCGCTCTCCTCGTCAGTCATGTCGAAAAGCGCGCCGGCTCCTACGCGCAACGCTGAACCAACACCACGAAAGGGCATTCAGGCATGACCACATTTGCGACCAAAACCCGCCTTCTGCTGACCGGCATCGCCGGCCTCCTCGTATCGAGCCAGGTGGCGCTTGCGCAGGATTGCACACCGAAACACACCTTCGCCACCATCGAAGAGGGTACGCTCACGGTTGCCGTCACAACCTATGTGCCGCATTCCTACCTGGACGACAGCGGCAACATGAAGGGCATCGACGGCGATATCGCTGCGGAATTTGCCAAGCGCGAATGCCTGAAGGTGAAGGCGGTCGCCGTCGATCCGGCCGCCGCCATCCAGTACGTGCTTTCGGGTCAGGCCGATATCGCCACCGGCGACTGGTACCGCACGGCCGAGCGCGCCAAGGTCATGAACCTCTCGGCGCCGCTCTACACCGATCAGATGGCAATCTATTCCAAGAACGGCTTCGCGGATGTCGGCGACCTTGAAGACAAACAGGTCGGCACAGTGCAGGGCTATCTCTGGGTCACCGACCTGAAGACCATGCTCGGTTCCAAGCTGAGGCTCTATCCGAATTCGGTCAACATGCAGCAGGACCTGTTCTCCGGCCGCATCGACGTGGCGGTGGACGGCTATTCGACCGGCGTCGTCGCTGAAAAGAACGGTGCGCTCAAGGACGTCAAGGTCAAGGTCGCTGCCTCCGACGACCGGGTGAGGGCGACCAAGGAAGCCGCACAGGCCGCGTTCCCTTATTCCTTCAACGCCAAGGAACTGGGTGTCGCGCTGGATGCCGGGATCGAGGCGATGCATGCGGATGGCACCATCGTCGGCATCCTGAAATCCTACGGCCTTGACGGTACGGCGGCCGAGACCGGCGCGCCGCGCCTGGTCCAGTAATATAGTTGCCAGCCGCAACAGGTTGCGGGAGCCGCTAGGCTCCCGTCCCCCCTCCCGGCAGGTATGCCGGTTAGCGAACAATTTGATATCGGAGACAAGACGATGACTGTCTACACAGTCACGCGGAAGACGCAGTCGTGGTACGGGGAGCAGATCGGCATCCTCATCCTCGATGCTGCGTACCCCTGCGTGCCCGGCAATGTCGGCAACGCCACCACCTATGACTTTCCGGTCCGCTTCCAGGAGGTGCGCGGCGCCTCGATCGACCGGCTGCTCAACCAGCGCGATCCCGCACTTCGCGACGTCTTCATCGAAGCGGCCGTCGAATTGCAGAACCGCGGCGTCAAGGCGATCACCGGCGCCTGTGGTTTCATGGCCTATTTCCAGGAAGAGGTTGCAGCCGCGGTCGATATTCCGGTGTTTCTGTCGAGCCTGATGCAGATCCCGTTCATGCATGCGGCCGCCGGCGGCAGCGTCGGCATCATCACGGCCAATGCTAGCCGACTGACGCCGCGCCACTTCGAGGCGAGCAACGTGCCAGGGCATATCCCTCTTGCGATTGCCGGCATGGAAGGGCAGACGGAATTCCGCGAAGCCATTCTTGAGGAGAAAGGCACGCTCGACAGCGCTCAGATCGAGCGGGAAGTGACCGAGGTTGCCCGCAAACTCGTCGAGGATAACCCGGATGTTCGCTCCATTCTGCTCGAATGCAGCGATCTGCCGCCCTATGCTCATGCGGTGCAGACGGCGACCGGTCGACCGGTCTTCGACTTCATAACCATGATCAACCACGTCCAGCAAAGCGTCGCCCGCCGGAGCCACCACGGCCACATGTGATCGGCGCCAGCGGCAAACACGTGCGATAAACCAGGAACCACTGATGTCCATGGACCACTATTACCTTCTCGGGCGCTCGGGCTTGCGGGTCAGCCGGCTCGCGCTCGGAACGATGACCTTCGGCAATGGCGGCATTCGGGGTATCGGCGGTTCGTGGGGATCGGACGAGGATGCCGCGCGCGCGATCTTCAACCGTTACCTCGAGATCGGCGGTAACTTCATCGACACGGCCGATTCTTACGCGGCTGGCGTCAGCGAGGAACTGATCGGCAAGTTCGTCGCCGAGGCGGGCATACGCGACCGGGTGGTGATTTCCACCAAGTTTTCCAACAACGTCGAGCCCGGCAATCCGAATGCCGGCGGCAACGGCCGCAAGAACCTGATGCGCGCCGTCGACGCCTCATTGCGGCGGCTGAAAACGGACTACATCGACCTCTATCTGCTGCACACCTGGGATCGGATCACACCGGCCGAAGAGGTCATGCGGACATTCGACGATCTCGTGCGCGCGGGCAAGATCCGCTACGCCGGGCTTTCCGACGTGCCGGGCTGGTATGCGGCACGCGCCCAGACCTGGGCGGAGGCGCATGCGCTGACGCCGCCGATCTGCCTGCAGCTACCGTATTCGCTGGCCGAACGCAGCATCGAGAACGAATTCGTGCCGCTCGCCCAGACGCTTGGCCTCGGCATCACCGCCTGGAGTCCACTCGCCATGGGCTTGCTCTCCGGCAAATACCGGGCCGGCCAGCAGGCCGCAGGGCGGCTTTCGCTCGACGCCTCCGGCAGCGGGCTCGGGCTCTTTACCGAACGCAATAGGCGCATTGTCGCTGCGCTCGAAGCGGTTGCCGGCGAGGTCGGCCGCAGCATGGCGCAAATCGCCCTGAACTGGGTGGTGACGCAGCCCGGCGTCGGTGCTGCCATCATCGGCGCAAGCCGGATCGAGCAGCTCGACGACAATCTGGCTGCACTGGATTTTTCGATTCCCGTCGAGTTGCGCCGGCAGTTGCAGGCGGCAAGTGCGGTTGAACCCGTCTACCCTTATTCGCTGTTTGCCGACGATTACCAGGCCGGCATTCTCAATGCCGGCGTCGCGGTCGGCGACAAGCCGCGCGGGTATTACAGCGAGACCTTTCTGCCCAGGGTCACCGACTACGTCTTTGGCCAGTCGAAATCCAAGAGCTGAGCCGCAACGGCGCGCCATTCCGGCCACCGTTATCACGAAAGGAAAGAGGCATGACCGTGATGCCCGCAAACCTGACATCAACAGGCACCGCTGCCTCATTCGTCCTGACGCTCGCCTGCGACGACCAGCCCGGCATCGTTGCCGCGGTGACGACCGAGCTTGCGGCGATCGGCGGCAACATCGTCGAAAGCAATCAGTTCCGCGACGTCGAGACCAACTGCTTCTTCATGCGCATTGCCTTTACCGGTCCGTTGGGCATGTCGCGAGACGGTGTCGAGCGGGCGCTGAAACCGGCGATCGATCGCTTCGGCATGAGGGCCACGGTTGCCGACGCGACACGGCGGCCGAAGATCATCGTGATGGTCTCGAGGTTCGATCATGCGATGCTGCATCTGCTCTACCAGATCCGCGTCGGCTGGCTGAATGCCGAGGTGGTCGCCATCGTCTCCAATCATGACGACAGCGCAAGGACCTCCGAGCTCGGAGGTATCCCCTATCACCACTGGAAAGTGACGAAGGACAACAAGGCCGAACAGGAGCAGCGGCTGATCGATCTGGCGCGTGAGACGGAGGCCGACCTCGTTATCCTCGCCCGCTACATGCAGGTCCTTACGGACAACCTGTCGAACCGGCTCTACGGCAGGATCATCAATATCCACCATTCGTTCCTGCCGTCCTTCAAGGGCGCCAAGCCCTATCACCAGGCCCATGCGCGCGGCGTCAAGCTGATCGGGGCGACCGCGCATTATGTCACGCCCGACCTCGACGAGGGCCCGATCATCGAGCAGGAGACGGAGCGGGTCAGCCATTCGATGAGTGCCGAGGATTTTGTCGCCACCGGCCGCGATATCGAAAGCCGGGTTCTCGCCCGGGCGGTGAAGATGCACCTGGAAAACCGCGTCATGCTCAACGGCCACAGGACGGTGGTCTTTACACAGTGATGGCGGCGTTATCATTGTCATGATTGATGGAAGTTGCGGGAAAAGACGAGCGACACCCCCGCACGAAGGACCTGAACGATGCTGAATGATCCCCGCTCCCATGGGCTTTGGGAAAAGACCGCCCCGCCGCCGCCGGTCACCGGCCCGCTTGCCGCTGACGCATTCGCCGATGTGGTCGTCGTCGGCGGCGGCTTCACCGGCATTTCGGCTGCCCTGCATCTGGCGGAAGCCGGCCGCAGCGTCATCCTGCTCGAGGGGGCGGAGATCGGCTTTGGCGGTGCGGGCCGAAATGTCGGTCTGATCAATGCCGGCATGTGGGTGATGCCTGACGATCTACCAGGCGAGCTCGGCGATGTGCATGGAGAGCGGCTGCTGGATCTGCTCGGCAACGGGCCGCGCGTCGTGATCGACCTGATCGACAAGCACGCGATCGCCTGCGAACTCGAACGCAACGGCACGCTGCACTGTGCCGTCGGCGATGCCGGCCTGAGGGAGATCAAGGACCGTGCGTCGCAATGGCAAAAGCGCGGCGCGCCGGTCGAACTTCTCGATGCGGCCGAGACCGCCGCAAGGATCGGCACGACCGCCTATGCCGGCGCCCTGCTCGACAGACGGGCGGGCACCTTGCAGCCGCTCGCCTATGTGCGCGGCCTGGCGCATGCGGCCCAGCGCGCCGGCGTTGTCCTGCACACTTCGAGCCGGGTCGTCTCGACGGAGCGGATCGGCAGTGGCTGGAAGGTGGTGACCGACAGGGCGTCCGTGACGGCGGACTGGATCATCGTCGCGACTGATGCCTATAGCACCGGCCCATGGGAACGGGTGCGGACCGAGCAGGTGTATCTGCCCTATTTCAATCTTGCGACGCGGCCGCTCGCACCCGACTTGCTCTCGAGTATTCTGCCCAACCGCGAAGGCGTTTGGGACACCAAGGAAATCCTTTCGTCCTTCCGCATGGACAAGGCGGGCAGGCTGGTGTTCGGCAGCGTCGGTGCCTTGCGCAACGGCGGTGCGGCCGTCCACAAGGCCTGGGCCCGCCGCTCGCTTGCCCGGCTTTTCCCGCAATTGGGCAAGGTCGATTTCGAGTGCGAATGGTACGGCCAGATCGGCATGACCACCAATGCATTGCCACGGTTCCACCGCTTCGCGCCGAATGTCGTCGGCTTTTCCGGCTATAACGGTCGTGGGATCGCGCCGGGAACGGTGTTCGGCCGGGTGCTGGCGCGTCACATCCTGGGCGAGATCACCGAGGCGGAGCTGCCGCTGCCGCTCAGCGACCCGAGCGATCCGCCGATGCGGCGTCTGAAGGAAGTCTATTACGAGGCAGGAGCCCAGGTCGCCCACTTCGTCGGCGAGCGGTTCTAACCAACCTCGTCGGCGAAAATGTCGGCGTCGGCATTCTGCTCCATCAGCCAGTCGCGAAAGATCTCGGTGCCCCGCTTCGGCGGGCGCTGGGAAGGCATGACGATATGGATGCTCTGGCCAGAGTGATAGCTCGCCCGGATCGGGCAGACGAGCTTGCCCGCCTTCAGGTGGTCGTGCACCAGATGCTTCCAGCCGAGCGCGACGCCTTGCCCGTGCACGGCTGCCTCGATCGAATTGAGTGCATCGGTGAAGACGAAATCCTGCGTCAGCTTGGCGGCCGAGACTTCATTGCGCTCGAGATATTCCCGCCAACCGACGCGTGAGCGATGTCGCTCCTCGAAATGCAGCAGCGTGTGGTTGAGCAGGTCGGCTGGGGTTTCGATCGGCCCATGCTCTCTCAGATAGGCGGGGCTGCACACCGGCCAGACTTCCTCGGTGACGAAATGCCAGGCGTGAATACCCGGCCATTTGCCGGTCCCGAGCCGGGCAGAAAGATCGATATCCTCCTCCAAGAGGTCCTGGTCGTCGCGGCTGCTTTCGGCAATGCGCAAGGCGATATCAGGATGCTGCGCCTTGAAGGCCTTCAGCCTGGGAAGAAGCCACAATTGCACGAAGGATGCGGAGAACGAGACGCGCACGATATCACGCGAGTGCTTTTGCCTCAGCGACGAGATCACCATGTGCAGATGGTCGAACGCTTCCTGGGTTTCCTTGTAGAGCCGTTTGCCCTCGGCCGTCAGTTCCAGCCGGGCGTGTTCGCGGCGGAAGAGTTTCAGGCCGGTCGCCTCTTCCAGGAGTCGGATCGTCTTGCTGACGGCCGGCTGGCTGACATTCAGCTCTTCCGCAGCACCGGTAAAGCTCTGCCGCCGGGCGGCGGCCTCAAAGACGAAGAGATAGTTGGCGGAGGGGACGAGCGAGCGGAGTCTATGCATAAACTGAGGTTATGCCCCCGGACAATTTTTAGCAAGATTACAAGCGTGCCAGCCGTTTGTAAGTTGCTGAAAATTCCACATAAGGGAACCTCTTTATGCAAACTCATGCACGGGCTGTGGTCATCGGTGGCGGTTGCGTCGGCGCAGCCATTCTCTACGGTCTGACGAAGCGCGGCTGGACCGATGTCGCGCTGCTCGAACGCACGCAGCTGACAGCCGGCTCGACCTGGCACGCCGCCGGCCTCATTCCGTCCTATGCCCGCAGCATCAATATCGGCCGCATGATCGCCAAGACCATCGAGATCTACGAGGGCCTCGAAGCCGAAACCGGCCAGCATGTCGGTTGGCACAAATGCGGCCAGTTGCGCATCGCCAATACCCGCGACCGTTTCGACGAGTACAAGAGCTACATGAGCGTTGCCGAGGTTCAGGGCATTCGCGCCGAACTCGTCTCACCGGCGGAAGCCCGCGAACTCTGGCCGCTGCTTGAGAACAACAAGGAGATGCTCGGCGCGCTCTATCATCCTGATGACGGTCACATCGCGCCGGCCGACGTCACCCAGGCGATGGCCAAGGGCGCGCGCGATCGCGGCGCCAAGATCTATCTCAACACGGAGGTGCGCGGCTTCGAGCGCATGCCGAGCGGCGAATGGAAGATCAAGACCAACCAGGGCGAGATCATCTGCGAACATATCATTTCGGCGACGGGCAACTATGCGCGCCAGACCGGCGCGATGCTCGGACTCGAAATCCCAGCGATCCCGATCGTCCACCAATACTGGATCACCGATGCCGTCCCTGAAGTGATCGAGCGCAAGCGCCAGGGCCTGCCGGAGATGCCGATCCTGCGCGACGAGGGGTTCGAGGGCTACCTGCGCGAGGAGGGCGACGGCCTGATGTTCGGTCCCTACGAGAAGACAGAGCATCTGAAGCTGTTTGCCGAAAACGGCGTGCCGGAATGGTTCGGCGCCGACCTGCTGGAAGAGGATTTCGATTCGGTCGCCTGGAACTGGGAGCGGGCAATGGACCTCGTGCCGGCGCTCGGTCGCGTCGGCATCAAGGCCAATGTCCGCGGTCCCTTCCAAATGACTGCCGACGAACTGCCGCTGGTGGGGCCGGCCTGGGGGCTCGACAATGTCTGGATCGCCGAAGGCGTGCCCGGCGGCATCCTCTGGGGTGGCGCGATCGGTTACTATCTCTCCGAGCGTATCGTCGAAGGCGGCAACAGCCTCGATACCTCCGAGCTCGACCCGCGCCGCTTCGGCGACTACGCCAACAAGAATTGGACGCGCGAAAAGGTGCGCGAAGCCTGGGGCACCCATGCCGAACAGCACTATCCCGGTCAGGACATGCCGGCCGCCCGGCCGCAGAAGACTGCACCGTCCTATGATCGGTTGACCGAGAAGGGCGCCGTCTGGAGTGTACTCAACGGCTGGGAAATGCCGAACTGGTTCGCGCCTGAGGGCGTAGAAGCCAAGGATCAGTACAGCTGGCGCTGGACCGAGAAGGGCAAATATGTCGGCGAGGAGGTTCACGCCGTCAGAAATGCCGTCGGCCTCGTCGAAATGACGCCGATGACGAAGTTCGAAGTGAGTGGCCCCGGCGCCGAAGCCTGGCTTGACGGCATCCTTGCCAACCGTTTGCCGAAGACCGGCCGCGTCAACCTCAGCCATCATCTGACCCCGAAGGGTGGTGTCCAGGCGGAATATGTCGTCGCCCGGCTGAAAGACGGCTCGTTCTACCTGATTTCGACGCCGCGAGCCGAGCGCTGGAATTTCGACGATCTGTCGAAGCTTCTGCCTAGGGATGGCAGCGTCCAGCTTCGCAATGTCACCAACGATCGCGGCTGCTTCACCATCGTTGGCCCGAAGGCGCGCGACGTGCTGCAATCGCTGACCGAGATCGATCTCTCCAACGAGGCGTTCCCATGGTTCGGGGTGCAATCGGGCACGGTGGGGCTCGCCAGCGACGTCCGCCTGCTGCGCGTCAACTACGAGGGCGAACTCGGCTGGGAACTCTATCATCCGCTCTGCTACCAGCGACACCTGCTCGATGCGCTGCTAGCCGCCGGTAAGGCCCATGGCCTGAGGCTGATCGGACTGCAGGCGCTGGAATCGCTGCGTCTCGAAAAGTCCTACCGGGCGATGTATCGCGACATGAACCCGGAACTCAGCGCCTGGGAAAGCAGCCTCGATCGCTTCGTGCGCCTCGACAAGGGCGAGTTCATCGGCCGCGACGCTCTGGCAAAGGCAAAGGAAGAGGGCATTGCCCGTCGTTCCTTCACCATCGCGATCGACACCGATGGCGCAAGCTCGCTGATTTATGAGGGCGTCTACCACCAGGGCAAGCTGGTCGGGCGCATCACCTCGGGCGGTTATGCCTACACGCTCGGCCACGACGTCGCCTTCGCATTACTGCCGGTCGAGCTTGGCGTTCCGGGGACGGAGCTCGAAGTCCCGATCCTCGGCGAGCGGCGCAAGGCCCGCGTCATCGCGGAATCGCCCTATGATCCCGAAGCTAAGCGCGGGCGGATGTAACCACCGTCAGCAGACAACGAAAATTGCCGGAAAGGGTTGGCCATGAAAATACTTGTGACGGTTAAGCGGGTGGTTGACTACAACGTCAAGATCCGGGTGAAGGCTGACGGCTCGGGTGTCGAGCTTGCCAACGTGAAGATGTCAATGAACC
>Ga0247819_10000909_pt1 | contig 16551 bp, 14 predicted proteins | sample 13C_Xylose_Day6_FD_193428 | JGI IMG/M metagenome (GOLD analysis project Ga0247819, IMG submission 193428) | Soil microbial communities from agricultural site in Penn Yan, New York, United States - 13C_Xylose_Day6 | ecosystem: Environmental > Terrestrial > Soil > Agricultural land | place: USA...
AGTCGTACCACTCGAACACGGTGCCGAGCGAGGAGGCGAAGATGACCTTCTTTTCCTCCCGCGTCATCGGCGCCGAGGCGGAGCCGGCGACGGCTGCGGTTGCTGATGCCATGGGTCTGTCTCCAAGTTGTGCCTGCCCGGGGATGGGCAAGTGGAGCGATTCTTGGCACCCGCACTGACCGGCCGCTTGCGCGAATCCAACAGGGGCTTGCGCGAAACTGAACGCGATCTGACGAATTAGGGTGAAACCCGCAGGGTCGGTTTCACGATGCGGTGAACGGCGCTCGGCCGCGCCCGCGGGACCTCAACGGCGCGCGGCCTGGATCGGTGTCGCCGCGGCCGCGCGGGCCGCTTCCTGCCAGGGCTCGCCGAACCACTCGTCGCCTTGCAGGTAGGCGCGCAGCATCGGCAGCGCGTCGAAGCCCCAGAACAACTTGTCGTCCACCGCGAACGTCGGCACGCCGAACAGGCCCGCCGCGATCGCGTCCTGCGTGGCCTGCTTCAACGCGTTCTTCACTTCGTCGGAAGCGGGATCGCGTGTGGGCGCGAGCTGCTGCTGCAACCGCGAAAGCCGCTCGGCATCGGCCGCATCGGCGCCGCCCCGCCACACGTGGCGGAAGATAGCTTCGCACACGTAGCGATTGGGGCCACAGGCGAGCGCCAGGCGCAGAAGGCCGAGCGGATTGAAAGGATGCGTGGCCGGCATCTGCATGGGCACGCCGTTGGCCTGCGCAAGCCACAGCACCTGGCGGTAGGTCCATTCGCGCTTGCCGGGGATCTCCGCGGGACCGAGCTGGCCGTGGTGCTTGAGCAGGCCGGCGAACAGCACCGGCCGGTACTCGACCTCGTAGCTCAGACCTTCCAGCGCCGGCGGCAGTTGCTCGAACGCGAGGTAAGCGTACGGCGAGATGAAATCCAGCCAGAAGGTGATGCGCTTCATGGTTTCTCCTGCACGGCGATCACGCCGGCGCGCGCGGCGAGCCGCTCCCACACGGCGCGCTTGCCCGCGTCGTCCAGTCCGCTCCACGCAGCGATCTCGTCGATGGAGCGCAGGCAGCCTTCGCACAGGCCAGTGGCCTGCGCGATGCGGCAGATGGAATTGCAAGGCGAAGGCACGGGCTCGCCGGGCGCCAGCGCCGCCAGTTCACGCCATTTCTGCCGCACCTTCGTCGTCGCGAAGCTCACGCGGCGGGCTCCTGCACCACGTCGGCGACAGGCGCGCCGGTCAGGCGTTCGAGGTCCTGCGGCCGCAGCTGGAACACGCCGTGCGGATGGCCCGCCGCGGCCCACACCACGTCGAAGCGGAACAGCTCGCGGTCGATCAGCGTCACGGGCGGATGCGCATGGCCGACGGGCGACACGCCCCCGATGGAATAGCCGGTCTTGGCCTTCACGAACTCGGCGTCGGCGCGGCCGGTCTTCCCCACGATCGCATCGACCTTCTTCTCGTCGACGCGCCGGTCGCCCGACGTCACCACGAGCACCGCGGCATCGTCCGACTTGCGGCGGAAGATGATGCTCTTGGCGATCTGCCCCACCGCGATGCCCAGCGCATCGGCCGCCTGCTGCGCGGTGCGCGCGGCGTCGTCCAGCATCACGGGCGAATGAGGGTGGCCGCGTTCCTGCAGGACGCGTGCGACGCGTTGCACGCCCTCGGGAAGAGAAGTGAGTTCAGCTCCACACATGGCTTGAGTTTCCGTCATTCCCGCGGAGGCGGGAATCCAGTGCTTTCCTTGGAGGCCGTCGATGGAAGGCGGGAGCTCTGGATCCCCGCCTTCGCGGGGATGACGAGAGGGGTGGTTCAGCCGGCACGCTTGTTGATGATCGCCGTCGACGCCCGCGAGTTCGGCTTGCGCTGCAGGAACTCGCTGATGTACTGCCCCGCGTCCACCAGCTTGTCCAGGTCGATGCCGGTCTCGATGCCCATGCCGTGCAGCATGAAGACCACGTCCTCGGTGGCCACGTTGCCGGTCGCGCCCTTGGCGTAGGGGCAGCCGCCCAGGCCGGCGGTGGAGGTGTCGTAGTGCCACACGCCCATCTCCAGGCAGGCCAGCGTGTTGCCCAGCGCCTGGCCGTAGGTGTCGTGGAAGTGGCCGGACACGTGGTCGATGTCGTAGTGCTTCAGCGCCGCTTCCATCGCGGCCTGCACCTTGCGCGGCGTGCCCACGCCGATGGTGTCGGCCACGCCGACGTGCTGCACGCCGATCTCCTTCATCAGGCGCGCGACCAGTTCCACCCGCTCGGGCTGGATCTCGCCTTCGTACGGGCAGCCGACCGCGGTGGAGATGGCGCCGCGCACCGCGATGCCCTTGGCCAGCGCGGCATCGACCACCGGCGCGAAGCGCTCGATGCTCTCGGCGATGGAGCAGTTGATGTTCTTCTGGCTGAAGGCCTCGCTGGCCGCGCCGAACACCACGATCTCGTCGGGCCGGCTCTGCACCGCGGCCTCGAAGCCCTTCATGTTGGGCGTGAGCACCGAGTAGCGCACGTCGGGGCGGCGCTGGATGCCGGCCATCACCTCGGCGGCGTCGGCCATCTGCGGCACCCACTTGGGCGAGACGAAGCTGGTGACCTCGATCTCCTTGAGCCCGGCGTCCTGCAGCCGGTGCACCAGGCCGATCTTGACCTCGGCCGGGACCATGCCCTTCTCGTTCTGCAGGCCGTCGCGCGGGCCCACGTCGACGATCTTCACTCGGGTTGGCAACTTCATGGTTCTCTCCTGCGGATCGTTCAGTATCCCCGCGACGCGTCAACCACGCCGGCGATGGGTTCACCCCGGCCCAGCGCGTGGATCTTGGCGACGATCTGCGCGATGCTTTCCTCGCGCAACGTGCGCGCCGAGACGTGCGGCGTGAGCGTGATCGCGGGGTGGGTGAGGAAGGGATGGCCCGCCGGCGGCGGCTCCTCGCGCATCACGTCCAGCGTGGCGCCGGCCAGCTGGCCGCTGTCGAGCAGCTGGACCAGGTCGGGCTCGACCAGGTGCCCGCCGCGGGCCACGTTGATCAGGTAGCCGCCCGGCATCAGGCGACCCAGCGAGCGGCGATCGAGGATGCCTTCGGTTTCCGGCGTCAGCGGCAGCAGGCAAACGAGGACGCGCGTGGCCGCGAGGAAGTCGTCGAACTGATTCGCACCCGCGAAGCAGCGCACGCCGGGAACGTCACGCGGCGTGCGGCTCCAGCCGTTGACCGGGAACTCGAACTGTTGAACCGCCTGCGCCACGCGCGTGCCCAGTACGCCCAGGCCCATGATGCCCACCGGGTACTCGTTGCGGGCCTGCGGGCGGCGGTAGCCCCAGCGGCCCGCCTTGGCGTCCCGCTCGTAGCCCTCGAACTCGCGGAAGTGCCGCAGCAGCGCGTGGCAGACGTATTCGGCCATCTGCACCGACATGCCGGCGTCGTCGAGACGCACCACCTGCAAACCGCGCGGCAGGCGCAGCTTCATCAGCGCGTCGACGCCGGCGCCCATGTTGAACAGCGCCTTCAGGCCGGGCTGCTCGTCGAGCAGTTGCTGGGGCGGCGACCAGACGACGGCGTAATCCGCCGGCGGCGCGCCGGGGGTCCATTCCGAAACCTCGGCCTGCGGCAGCGCGGCGCGTATTCCCTCGACCCAGGGCGCGGCCTTGGTGGCGGGGCTGAAGAAGTGGATGCGCATGGCGCGATTGTCACGCCGCCAGCTTGAGCAGCTCCGCCCCCTCCGCGACCTGGTCGCCCGGCGCGTAGAGCACCTCGGCCACCGTGCCGTCGGCGGGCGCGGCGATGGTGTGTTCCATCTTCATCGCTTCCATCACCGCGAGCGGCTGACCCTTCTTGACGGCGTCGCCCGCCTTGACGGCGAACGAGACCACCTTGCCCGGCATCGGTGCGGTGAGGCGGCCACCTTCGACCGCGCCCTCGCCCGCATGCGCGAGCAGGTCCACGGACACGATCTGCGTCGCGCCTTGCGGCGTGAACACGTGATCGGTCTCGCCCGTCGCGTACACATGGGCCATGACGCTGCGGCCGGCGAAATGCACCTCGAGGCCGCCGTCGTCCTGGCGTTCGTACAGCAGCGGACCGCTGGCCTCACCCACCGCCAGACGCAACGCGCCGTCGTGCAAATAGGTCAGCTCGGCCTGCCGCGGCTGGCCGCCGAACTCGAAGGCGAAGCGGCGCGTGGCCAGGCCGTGCGAGCGCCAGCCGTCGCGACGGCTGAACGGGTCGGCGGCTTCCAGCTTCTTCTCGCGCGACAGCGTGTGCGACACGGCCGCGGCCGCGGCGATCGGCAGCCCCACCGGTTCCTGGTCGAACAGCGCCGCCTGCTCGCGCGGGATCAGCGCCGTGTCCAGGTCGGCCTGCGCGAACGAGCGGCTGCGGACCACGTGGCGCAGGAACTGCACGTTGGTGGCCAGGCCGACGATGTGCGTGCCCGCCAGCGCTTCATCGAGCCGCGCCAGCGCCTGCTCGCGCGTGTCGCCGTGCACGATCAGCTTGGCGATCATGGAGTCGTAGTAAGGCGAGATCTCGTCGCCCTCGCGCACGCCGTCGTCCACCCGGACGGTGGCTACCGTGAAGGCCGAGCACGCCGGCTTGCGGTACACGCGCAGGCGGCCGGTGGCCGGCATGAAGTTCTTGTCGGGGTTCTCGGCGCAGATGCGCGCCTCGATCGCATGGCCGCGGATGCGCAACTGGTCCTGCTTCAGCGGCAGCGGCTCGCCGGCGGCCACGCGCAGCTGCCACTCCACCAGGTCGAGCCCGGTGATCGCCTCGGTGACCGGATGCTCCACCTGCAGCCGCGTATTCATCTCCATGAAGAAGAAGCTCATCTCGCCGCCACGTTGCTCGACGATGAATTCCACCGTGCCGGCGCCCACGTAGTTGACAGCGCGCGCGGCGGCGACGGCGGCCTCGCCCATCTGCCGGCGCATCTGCTCCGTCATGCCGGGCGCGGGCGCCTCCTCCAGCACCTTCTGGTGGCGCCGCTGCACCGAGCAATCGCGCTCGAACAGGTAGACGTAATTGCCGTGGGTGTCGCCGAACACCTGGATCTCGATGTGCCGCGGGCGCTGCACGTACTTCTCGATGAGCACCGCGTCGTCGCCGAAGCTGTTCTTCGCTTCACGCTTGCACGAGGCCAGCGCGGCATCGAAGTCCTCGGCCTTGTCGACCGCGCGCATGCCCTTGCCGCCGCCGCCGGCGCTGGCCTTGATCAGCACGGGATAGCCGATGCGGTCGGCCTGCCTGTGCAGGAACGCGGGGTCCTGGTCCTCGCCGTGGTAGCCCGGCACCAGCGGCACCTGGGCCTGCTCCATCAGCCGCTTGGACTCGGCCTTCAGGCCCATGGCCTGGATGGCGGACGCGGGTGGGCCGATGAACACCAGGCCGGCGTCCGCGCAAGCCTGGGCGAAGTCTTCGTTCTCGCTGAGGAAGCCGTAGCCGGGGTGGATGGCCTTGGCGCCGGTGGCGCGCGCGGCTTCGATGATGCGTTCCCAGCGCAGGTAGCTGTCCGCAGGCGCCGCCCCGCCGATCGGCACGGCCTCGTCGCACACCGCGACGTGCTTGGCGTTCGCGTCGGCGTCGGAATGCACGGCCACCGTGCGGATGCCGAGGCGTCGGGCCGTGGCCGCGACGCGGCATGCGATTTCGCCGCGATTGGCGATCAGGATCTTGTCGAACATTTCTCTATTGCTCCCGGGGCATGCCTCGCCCCGCCATGAAACCTTGCACCTCGCGGATCACCGCCTTGAGGAACTTGACCAGCACGATCAGCAGCACGATGGCCACCACGATGCTGACCACCAGCACGATGGTGAAGAGGGCCGGGTGCGCCGCCGACAGCCACAGCATGAACACCACCAGGCCGTCCTCGAACAGCGACACGGCCATGTTGGAGAACGGCTCCGGCGAGGTGTTGACCGCCGCGCGCGTGGTCATCTTGGTGGCGTGGCTGGTGGCCGCCAGGCTGCCGCCGACCAGCGCCGCGACCCACGCCATGGCCGTGCCGTCCGCGCCCAGCGCACCGGCGGCGAGCGCCGCGCCGGCCGGGATGCGCACCAGCGTGTGCACCGCGTCCCAGACCGAATCGACATAGGGGATCTTGTCGGCGAAGAACTCGACGAACAGCATGAAGCCGCTCGCGCCGAGCACCGCGGGGTGTTGCAGGATGTGCAGGCCCGAGGGAAGTTCGATCCAGCCCATGTAGCCGGCGAGGCCGGTGAGGAACAGCGCCGCGTAGAGCCGGAAGCCGCTGGCCCAGCCGAGCGCGGCGGCCAGGGCCAGGAACTGCGGCGGGTCCATGAGGGCGGGGATGTTGTCCATTCAGCGCTCCGTCATCCGCGCCCGCACGTCGTCATCCCCGCGAAGGCGGGAATCCAGGGCTTCCGGCAGTCTGCGAAGGCGGACGCTCTGGATTCCCACGTTCGCATACGCTCCTCACGCGGGAATGACCGTGACGGGTGCATCACTCTCACCCCAGCAGCCAATTCGGTTTGCGTTTCTCCAGAAACGACCGCACGCCCTCGCGCCCCTCGTCGCTCGCCCGGATGTCCGCGATGCCTTCCACCGTGCGGCGGATCAGCCCGGCGGTGATCTCGCGCTCGGCCACGTCGTGCACCAGGTGCTTGCAGGCCTTCACCGCCTCCGGCCCCGCGTTCACCAGCGCCTGCACGATCTCGCCCACCTTGGCATCGAGCTGGTCCGCCGGCACCACCTCATGGACGAAGCCGATGCGGTGCGCCTCGGCCGCGGAGAAGCGCTCGGCCGTCAGGAACCAGCGGTGCGCCGCGCGCGCCCCCATCGCGCGGATGACGTACGGGCTGATGGTCGCGGGCAGCAACCCCAGCTTCGCCTCGCTCAGGCAGAAGTTCACCGTGTCCGCCGCCACCGCGATGTCGCACGCCGCCACCAGGCCCATGCCGCCCGCGTAGGTGTCGCCGTGCACGCGCGCCACCGTGGGCTTCGGGATCTTGTAGAGCACCTCCAGCATGCGAGCCAGCGCGCCGGCGTCCTCGAGGTTCTCCTCGCGCGTGTAGTCGGCCATGCGCTTCATCCAGTTGAGGTCGGCGCCCGCGCAGAAGGCCGGTCCGTTGCCGGCCAGCACCACGCAGCGCACCTCGGGGCGCTTGCCCAGCTCCAGCAGCACAGCCGTGAGCTCGGTGATCACCTCGTCGTTGAAGGCGTTGCGCACGTCGGGCCGGTTCAGCATGACGGTGGTGGTGCCGCCGGCGGTGTTCAGGAGCAGGTGTTTCATTCGGGTTCTCCGGTTCGGGGTGCAGGCGCACGTTAGCGCGCGCCGCACTGTTCAGTAGCGCTTGGCCACTTCCTCCAGCATCACCTCGGTGGCGCCGCCGCCGATGGCCAGCACGCGCGCGTCGCGCCACAGCCTTTCGATGGCGGTCTCGCGGATGTAGCCCATGCCGCCGTGGAACTGCTGGCAGGTGCCGACGACCTCGTTCACCAGTTCACCGGTCAGCGCCTTGAGCATGGAAACCTCCTGCACGATGTCGTGCCCTTGCGTGACGCGCCACGCGCAGTGGTACATGAACTGCCGCGCCGCCCGGGTCTTCGCGTCCAGCATCGAGAGACGCTGGCGGATGGTCTGCTGGTCCCACAGCGGGCCGCCGAACGCCTGGCGCTGGCGCACGTAGTCCAGCGTGAGCGCTAGTGCGCGCGTGCAATGGCCCACCGCCATCGCGGCCAGCGCGATGCGCTCGGTCTGGAAGTTCTTCATCACCGAGTAGAAGCCCTTGCCCTCCTCGCCCAGCAGGTTGGCGGCGGGGATGCGCACGTTGTCGAGCACCAGCTCGGCGGTGTCGCTGGACAGCCAGCCCGTCTTCTTCAGTGCGCGCCCGACCGAGAAGCCCGGCGTGCCCTTCTCGACGATGAACATCGAGACCTCGCGCTTGCCGGGGCCGGTCTTGGCCGCGATGAAGTACAGGTCGGCGTGCACGCCGTTGGTGATGAACATCTTGGTGCCGTTCAGCACCCAGTGGTCGCCGTCGCGCTTCGCGCTCGTGCGGATTCCGGCGACGTCGGAGCCGGCGCCCGGCTCGGTGATGCCGACCGCGGTGATGGTCTCGCCCGCGATCACCTTGCGCAGGTACTTGTCCTTCTGCGCCGGCGAGCCCGCGTGGTGCAGGTGCGGGCTGGCCATGTCGGTGTGGACCAGCACGGTGATGATGAAGCCGGCGTAGGTGGACTGCGACAGCGCCTCGGCGAACACCAGGTTGGTCAGCGCGTCGGCCTCGGCGCCGCCGTACTCGCCCTCGTACATCAGCCCGAACAGGCCCGCCTGGCCCATGCGGCGCAGCACCTCGCGCGGCACGAATCCCTGCTCTTCCCACTTGTCCGCCTGCGGTTCGACTTCTCGCGCGATGAAGCGCGCGACCTGGTCGCGCAGGGTCTCGTACTCGGGGGTGTCGTAGATCGTCGTGAAGGACATGCCGGGAAACCTCAGCAGTTGAAGGGCTCGACGCCGCCGTCGAAGCGGCGGCGTTCGAAACGGATGCGCGTCGGCTCGACCTTGCGTCCTGCCGTCGCGAAGGCCGGCAGCAGGAAGTCGAAGGTCGGCACGTCCTCGGGCAGCAGGGCCTGGATCGCGATGCGGGTCTCGACGCCGGCGGCCGGCACCACGTGGCCGGCATCGAGCCGGTCGTCGAACGACAGGCGGACCTGCGATGAGCGCAGCGGCTGGGCCGCGCCGCCGTCCGCCGCTCGCACCTGCCAGGCCGAATCGACCACCCGCAGGCGGCCCGCGCGCAGCGGCAGCAGGTTCAGCTCGCCCTCGAACTGCGGCGCCGCGCCGGACCTGCGAGCCAGGTACCAGCGCCCGCGCCAGCGCAGCGAGGCGTCCTGGCCGCGATGGCTGTCGGAGCTGAACTCCACGATGTTGTCGCAAGCCTGCTCCGGCGTGTCGAGGCTGCAGGCGCCGGCGCGCGCGAGCACCGCGGCCTGCTCGGCGTCGCTGCGATAGACGTCGGGCAGCGTGCGGCTGGCCGGCCGCGCTAGCGGCGTGGCCGGGAGCACCCAGCGCATGCCCGCCTGCTCCAGCGCCAGGCCTTCGACCACCACGCGTGCCGGCTGGCCGGCCACTGCCGCGGGCCGCACCAGCAGCGAGCCGTAGGGCGCCTGCGGATCCATGGCGACCGAGCCCGGGCGCAGGGTGACGAGGTCGGCCCACTGCTCCGCGGCCAACAGCAAGGAGCGCCGGGCCGAAACCTGCGGCGACACCGCCGCCGGCCGGCCTTCCACCAGCACCCGCGGCTCGCCCTGCCAGTGCAGCAGTTGCCCCGGCGGCACGGTCAGTTCGACGAAGAGAAGGATTCCGGGCGGACCACTGCGCGGCTGCGGCTCGGTGCGCACCGAGAGGCGTACGCCCTGCAGGTCGGCCTGCAGCCGCGTCTCGGGGCCGGATCGGCCCTGGCACCAGGCCTTGCCCAGCTGCGCGCCGGCGAGGCTGGATGACGGACGGTGGTAGCTGCCGTACGGCGCGACCACGCAACCGGCCAGGGACGCGAGCGGCAACAGGCCCGCCGCGCGCAGCAACCGGCGTCGTGCGAGCGGGGCCTGCCTGTCCGCCATCGCGGCCCTCACATCCGGAACACGCCGAACTTCGGCTCGCCGATCGGCGCGTTCAGCGTCGCCGACAACCCCAGCGCCAGCACGCGACGCGTGTCGGCCGGATCGATCACGCCGTCGTCCCACAGCCGCGCGCTGGAGAAGTACGGATGCGACTGGTGCGCGAACTGATCCAGCAGCGGCTGCTTGAACGCGGCCTCCTCGTCGGCCGACCACTGGCCGCCCTTGGCTTCGATGCCGTCGCGCTTGACCGTGGCCAGCACGCTGGCGGCTTGTTCGCCGCCCATGACCGAGATGCGCGCGTTCGGCCACATCCACAGGAAGCGCGGCGAGTAGGCGCGGCCGCACATGCCGTAGTTCCCCGCCCCGAAGCTGCCGCCGATGATGATGGTGAACTTGGGCACGCTGGCGGTCGCGACCGCCGTGACCATCTTGGCGCCGTGGCGCGCGATGCCCTCGGTCTCGTACTTGCGGCCCACCATGAAGCCGCTGATGTTCTGCAGGAACACGAGCGGCACCTTGCGCTGGCAGCACAGCTCGATGAAGTGCGCGCCCTTCTGCGCCGACTCGCTGTACAGGATGCCGTTGTTGCCGATGATGCCCACCGGCATGCCCTCGATGTGGGCGAAGCCGCAAACCAGCGTCGTCGACGAGCCGCCCGGCGTGCCGCCCCAGCGCGACTTGAACTCGTGGAACTCCGAGCCGTCGACGATGCGGGCGATGACCTCGCGCACGTCGTAGGGCTTGCGCACCTCGGTCGGGATGACGCCGTACAGCTCCTTCGGGTCGTACTTCGGCGGACGCGGCTCGCGCAGTTCCACCGGCGGCACCTTCTCGCGATTGAGCGTGGCGACCGCCTGGCGCGCCAGCGCCAGCGCGTGCATGTCGTTCTGCGCCAGGTGGTCGGCCACGCCGGACAGGCGCGTGTGCACGTCGCCGCCGCCGAGGTCTTCGGCGCTCACCACCTCGCCGGTGGCCGCCTTCACCAGCGGCGGGCCGCCCAGGAAGATGGTGCCCTGGTTCTTCACGATGATCGTCTCGTCGCTCATCGCCGGCACGTAGGCGCCGCCCGCGGTGCACGAGCCCATCACGACCGCGATCTGCGCGATGCCCTGCGCGCTCATGTTGGCCTGGTTGAAGAAGATGCGGCCGAAGTGGTCGCGGTCGGGGAACACGTCGTCCTGGTTGGGCAGGTTGGCGCCGCCGGAGTCCACCAGGTAGATGCACGGCAGGCGGTTCTGCATCGCCACCTCCTGCGCCCGCAGGTGCTTCTTCACCGTCATCGGGTAGTAGGTGCCGCCTTTCACCGTGGCGTCGTTGCACACGATCATCACGTCGCGGCCACTCACCCGGCCGATGCCGGCGATGACGCCGGCGCAGGGCGCGTCGCCGTTGTACATGCCGTGCGCGGCCAGCGGCGCCAGTTCGAGGAAAGGCGTGCCGGGGTCCAGCAGCATCTGCACGCGGTCGCGCGGCAGCAGCTTGCCGCGCGCGGTGTGCTTGGCGCGCGCGGCTTCGCCGCCGCCGGCGGCGGCGCGATCGACCTGTTGCCGCAGGTCGTCGACCAGGCCACGCATCACTTCGGCGTTGGCCTGGAATTCGGCGGAGCGGGGATTGAGTTGGCTTTCCAGGATGGGCATGGGTGTCTCTCGCGGGGTTCCCGGTTCTTCGCGCGGAGCCTACTCCCGACCGGCCTTGCGGACCTGCCCCGTGGGTTGCAAATCGTGCCAAGCCGGACCACACTCGGCGGATGCCGTCGCGCCCCTCGCCCCGATCGCCCGCCGCCGTCACGCCGATGGCCTACGCGCGAGCCATCGCGGCGGCCTACCGGGCCCGCGGCCGGTCGCCGGAAGCGGCCCTGCGGCTGGCACAGATCACGCCATCCCAGCTGGACCTGAAGGACGGACGGATGACCGCCCGGCAGATGGAAGTGCTGTCCGCCGCCGCGATGGAAGAGCTGGACGACGAGGGCCTGGGCGCCTTCGACCGCCGCCTGCCCTGGGGCAGCTACGGAATGCTGGCGCGCGCCTCGCTCGGCGCGCCCGACCTGGGCGTGGCGGTCAAGCGCTGGTGCCGCCACCACGGGCTGCTGACCGACCACATCCGGCTGTCGCTCACGACCACCGGATCGCTGGCCTCGGTGACGCTGGAGGAACGGCGGCCGCTGCCCGCGCCGGCGCGCGAGCTCGGCATCGCCTTCGTGCTGCGCAACATCCACGGCCTGGCCTGCTGGTACGTGGATTCGCGCATCCCGCTGCAGGCGGCGCTGTTCCCGTTCGAGGCGCCACCGCATGCCGACGCGTACGCCCACATGTTCCCGGGTGGCGCGCTGTCGTTCGGCGCGGCGCCGCAGGCCGCGATCCGCTTCGACGCGCAGTACCTGAAGCTGCCGCTGCGGCGCGACGAGAAGGCGCTGACGCAGATGCTGCGCCAGCGCGCGCTCAGCCTCACGGTCCTGCAGTACCGGCGCGACCGCCTGCTGGTGCCGCAGGTTCGGCAGGCGCTGGCTGCGCATCCCGACCGCACGCACAGCGCCGAGGCGCTGGCCGCGCTGCTGAACGTTTCGGCTCGCACGCTGCACCGCCAGCTCAAGGAGGAAGGCGCGAGTCTGCAGCAGCTCAAGGACGAGGTGCGGCTGGAGCGCGCGCGCGAGCTGCTCTGGCGCACCGATCGCCCGGTCAAGCAGGTCGCGGCCGCGGTGGGCTTTCGCAACGAGAAGAGCTTCGCGCGCGCTTTCAAGGCGCGCGTGGGCCTCACGCCGGGCGAGTTCCGGCAGCAAGGTTGAGTTCGTCGCGCGCAACGCCGCGTGCGAAGTGACCGGCCCGAAAGAGCTGTTCGGTTGCAGGAAGTGACGGCCGAGCCCGCGGGCGAAACCTTTGTTACGTGGCCGCACACCTGAGCCAGGGGCCCTTTTCGACGATGTGATCTCAAGCAGTCACACACAGGGAGCAGTCGATGAAGGGAAGTCTTGGGGAGGGGCGCCGCGGCTGGCGCGTGGCCGGTGCGGCCGTGGTGCTGGCGGCGCTGGCGGCCTGCGGAGGCGGGGGTGGAGGCGGCGGTGGCGCCGCTGATCCGGTGGGCGGCGGCCTGGCATCGACCTTGGGCGCTGCCGACTCCGCGGGCGCGCCGATGGCCGCGCAATTGCAGCCTGGCGACTTCACCCTGAACGGCACGACGGCCGGCGACCAGGGCCGCGCGGCGGCGGTGGCGCTGCCCGGCGGCGGCTTCGTGGCCGTGTGGTCCACCAACGTGGCGGGAACCAGCGACGTGCGCATGCAGCGCTTCGGCGCCAACGGGCGGCCGCTGGGCGAAGAGGCGGTCGTGGCTCCTCTTGGCAATTCGGCCGGCGTCACGGTGCTGGCCGACGGCGGCTTCCTGGTCAGCTGGTCCGCGAGTCCCTTCCAGTACGAGGCCAACGGCTACGGCCGGCGCTTCGACGCGAACGGCGCACCCATCGGCGGCACGGTGCAGCTGGCCGCGACCTTCTTCAAGTACGTCGCACGGCCGCTCGGCCTGGCCGACGGCAGCTTCGCGCTGGCGGTGGACACCAGCGCGGGGCGTTACGGCGCCGAGTTCGGCCAGGTGGCGCGCTACGCGATCGACGGCACGGCGATGGGCACGCCCGTCCGGCTCGACAGCCAGCTCACCCCGCAAACCGGAGCGATCGATCCCAACTGGGCCGGCTCGACCGCGCCGGCGCGATGGGCCGACGGCCGCTTCGCCGTCGCATGGGTCGCTTCGGGCACCGGCGTGGCCGAGGTGCGGCTGTCGCGCTTCGATGCGCAGGCCAACCTCGTCGGCACGGAAGTCGTCGTTCGCGACACGCAGCTGCAATCGCCATCGCTGGCGGTGCTGGGCGGCGGGCAACTCGCGCTGAGCTGGGTCTCGGGTCCGGCCGACGGGCCGAAGACGCTGTGGCTGGAAGTGTTCGGCCCGGACGGCGCTTCACTTGGCCGGCAGGCCGTGGCGGCAGGCATCGCCGCTTCGAGCGTGACGCCGCGCGTGGCCGCGCTGGGCGACGGCGGCCTGGCGCTGGCCTGGCGCGCCGACCGCTACGACACGACCACGCTGCATCGCACGGTGAACGTGCAGCGCTTCGGCGCGGGCGGGCAGGCCAACGGCGCGGCCGACCAATTGGCGGCCAGCAGCGTGCCGGCCGACGCCAACATCTACGCGATGGACAGCCTGGACCTGATCGGCGGCGCGGGCGGGTCGTTCCTGCTGCTGCACGGCGCCTGGAGCGCGGAGACCGGCTGGGACGTTCGCGCGAGCGCTCGCTGAACGAGCAATCGGCGCCGCAAAAGAAAAACGCGCGGCGAAGGCCGCGCGTTTTGCTTGGGGTCGAGGACCCGGGTCAGGCGCCTTCGCCCGAGGTGCGGATGGTGCGCGGCTGCTGGATCACGGCGCCCTGGCCGCCCACGCGGAGGTTGTTGCCGTCCACGGTGACGCGGGTGCCCGGGTTCAGCGCTTCCGTGCGGCGGAAGGTGCGGACGCTGCCGTCTTCCATGCGGACCTGCACGTCGTAGGCGGTGGTGGCACGCACGTGCTTCTCGGCTTCGTGGCCGGCCAGGCCGCCGCCGACGGCGCCGACCACGGTCATCACCTTCTTGCCGTTGCCGCCGCCCACCTGGTTGCCCAGCAGGCCGCCGACCACGGCGCCGCCGATGGCGCCGATGCCGGAGCCCTCGCCCTTCTCCTTGACCTCCTGCACGGACTGCACGGTGCCGCAGACGTTGCAGATGGCGGCACGGGTGGTCTCGATGGGCGTGACGGTGCGCGACGGCGCGGGCGCCTGGGCGACGTGCTCGACCGGCGGCTGGGCGTGGGCCGAACCCGTGGCCTGCTGCACCGGACGGGCCGGCGCCGGCTTGGCGGCCTGCTTCACCGGGGCGGGCTTGGGCGCCTCGGCTTGCTGTTGCGGGGCGAATTGCTGCGCGGGAGCAGCCTGCTGCACCGGCGGCTGGGGTTGCAGGTTGGTCTGGGCGCCCGCGACTTGCGTGGGCGCGACCTGCGCGGCCACGGCCGGCGGGGTCGGCTGGCTGTCGACGGAACGCATCACCAGGGCGCCGGCCAGGCCGGCGGTGGCCACGGCCAGCGTGCCCAGGACGGCCCACACGGCGCGCGGCACGGCGGAAAGCCCGGAGGGAGCGGCCTGGGTGGAACCAGGGGCTTGGGTGGTAGTGGCAGCAGTCATGGATGACCTCCTCTTTGGTTGCTTGTCGGGTTTATAACGGCCGGGCTTTCGCGAGGACGACTACCGTGCCGTTGCACTTGTTTCGACTCGTGTCCCATCTTTAGTGCGGAAGCTTTAGCATGTGCTGCGCCATCCCCGTGCGTTGCATGCGGATGGGTCCAACCAAACCCGCCATGGCAGTACCTTCCGGCCGCACCTCCTGTTGCATGACGTTGCGGCGCGTTCACGCAGTCTTGACGCACCGCACACGCACCGCGGCGGCCCACGGGGGTGGCGCATGAGGCGCCCGCCCTTGCAGTCGACGCTCCCGCGTGGCGACGCCGCCACACCCGCGCCCCTGTTCGCCGACCCCGGCCTGCTGGCCACGGCCATCGCCCAGGCCACCGACGACGTGGTGTTCGCCAAGGACGTCGACAGCCGCTACCAGTTCGCCAACCCCGCGATGCTGGCCGTGGTGGGCCGCACCGCCGAAGAGGTGCTGGGCCGCACCGACCTCGAGTTCATGGCCGACCCGGTGCTCGCCCGCCGGCTGATCGAGAACGACCGCATCGTGATGGCGACCGGCCGGCCGCTGGAGGCCGAGGAGCCGACGCTGATGCCCGACGGCGGCACGCGCTGGTGGTGGTCACGCAAGCTGCCGCTGCGCGACGCCGCCGGCCGCACCGTGGGCGTGCTGGGCATCGCCCGCGACATCACCGAGCGCCGCCAGGCCGAGGCGACCATGGAAGCCGACCATCTCAAGCTGGAGATGGGCATCAAGGCGGCCGGCCTGGTGATGGCCGACATCGACTACCGCACCGACAGCAACCTCATCTCGGCCGGGCTGGCCCGCCTGCTGGAGCTCGGCGACGGCGAGATGACGGTGCCGCGCCAGGCCATCTTCGACCGCGTCCATCCCGAGGATCGCGAGCGCTACGTCAAGGCGATAGCCGAAGTGCTGCAGCCCACGGGCAGCGGCCACCTGGCGATCGACGTGCGCGCCCTGCTCCCCAGCGGCCTGGTGCGCTGGCTGCACATCCGGCTGCAGATCGTGTTCGCCGCGGTCGAAGGCAGGCTGCAGCCCGTGCGCGGCATCTGCGCGGCGCGCGACGTGACGGCCGAAATGGTGGCCGAGCGGAAGCTGCGCACCGCCCAGCGCCTGACCGAATCGGTGATCGAAGGCGCCGGCGCCCTGGTCTGGGCCAAGGACCTGCGCGGGCGCTACATCCTCTCCAACGAAGCCTGGCGCGCCCAGCACGGCGTGGATCGCGACGCTTCGATCGGCATCACCGACGAGCAGCTGTTCGGGCGCGAGACGGCGGCGATGCTGCGCGCCAGCGACGCCCAGGTGATGCAGCGCGGCGAACACGTGGTGGTGCAGGAGAAGCTGACCGTGCGCGGCCGCCAGATGAGCTTTCGCACCAGCAAGTTCCCGCTGTTCGACGAAGGCGGGCGGATCTACGCGGTGTGCGGCGTCTCCACCGACATCACCGACGTGGTGGAAGCCGACCGCCGCAAGGACGCCTTCATCGCGACGCTGGCGCACGAGCTGCGCAACCCGCTCGCGCCCATCCGCAACGGCCTGGAAATCATGCGGCGGCTGGACGACCTGCCGCCGGTGGCGCGCCGCACGCGCGACATGATGGAACGCCAGCTGGTGCACCTGGTGCGCCTGGTCGACGACCTGCTGGACGTCTCGCGCATCAGCCGCGACCGGATGGAGCTGCGCCAGGAGCGCCTGACGCTCGAGCAGGTGGTGGCGCACGCGCTGGAGTCCAGCCAGACGGGCGTGGACGCGGGCGGCCACGCGCTCGAAGTGCGCCTGCC
>Ga0247819_10000910_pt1 | contig 16544 bp, 23 predicted proteins | sample 13C_Xylose_Day6_FD_193428 | JGI IMG/M metagenome (GOLD analysis project Ga0247819, IMG submission 193428) | Soil microbial communities from agricultural site in Penn Yan, New York, United States - 13C_Xylose_Day6 | ecosystem: Environmental > Terrestrial > Soil > Agricultural land | place: USA...
GTTCGCCGCGCCGCCGGACAACAAGATCCTGAACGGCTACGTGCCGGTCACGATGGACTTCAAGACCGCGACGCCGCTCACGTTCGACGACCTCGAGCAGATCACCACGGTCAACTTCGTGGTCGACTCCGACGGCGGCCTGCGGTTCCCCGTGCGGTTCCCGGCGACCCCGCTCCCCCCGGGCGAGCGGGAGGGTTCGATCCTGGTCGGCGGCGACGCGCCCACCTACCCGATCTTCACGTTCACCGGCCCGATCGTGAACCCGTGGATCATGTGGGACAGCCGGAAGTGGACGTTCAACGCGTCTTTGAACGACGGGATCAGCATGACCGTCGACACCCGGCCCTGGAAGCAGACCATCATCGCCAACGGGCAGGCGGCGCCCGGCGCGCTCGGCCGGCGGCAGTACCTGCGGGACATGACGATCTCGCCCGGCGGCCACGAGGTCACCTTCGGCGGCAACTCGTCGTTCGGGACCGCGACCCTCGAGTTCCGCTGGCGGAATGCTTTTGAAGGTTTCTAGTCTTCTGATAGTATCTATCCATGAAGACTTGCGCATTTGAGGGATGTGATCGCGGAGTGCACGCCAAGGGCTGGTGCTCAGGTCACTATAGCCAGGTAGTCACCCATGGGCATGACCCGGTGCCGATCGGATCCGGACACCTTCGCCGGCGCCGGTCAGACCCCTGCTCATTCGACGGTTGTTCGAACAAGGCAGAGATCATGGGCTTGTGCCGGCGCCACCGAGCGCAGCAACGCGAGTTCGGTGAAATGCGGCCCCTCGGAACTCGACGTCCTCGCAAGTCGAAGCCGCCGCGTCCAGCCGGCGATGGATATGTCTACGTGTGGGACCCGGCGACAAAGAAGGTCAAGCTGGAGCATCGTCTGGTGATGGAGGGGATTGTCGGTCGCCCATTGCTGCGCTTCGAGAACGTGCACCACAAGAACGGCAAGCGGGACGATAACCGCCCCGAGAACCTCGAGCTCTGGATCACCCATCAGCCACCCGGGCAACGTCCCGAGGACCTCGTTCCTTGGGCCCGTGAGATCCTGGCTCGTTATGAGCACCTGGTAGACTCGACGTGACGACGACGGAGGATTCTGATGCCCGATAACACCGCGTGGCTCATCGACGGGCCACTGACGAAGGCGGAGCTCGCCCGCAAGGCGCAGTTCGCCGCGTCTGGCGGCGCCGAGGGCATCGCCAACCTGACCGACCTGAAGGTCATCACCAACTCCACGCCCGGCAACGGCGTGCGGGTCCAGCCCGGGTCGGCGACGATCCTGAACCGGTACATCACGCCGGTGAACCAGTCGTACGTCATCAGCAACCCCACGATCTACGCGATCCCGTCCGGCGACATGCCGGCGTCGAACCCGGCCGCGAAGAGCCACCTGGTCGCGGCCGTCGTCGGCGACCCGCAGTACTCGGCCACCGGTCACCCGTTCATGCCGTCGACGCCGATCCCGGAAGAGGACCTGGACACGTTCCAGTACGTCCGGTTCATCGTCATCCCGAACGTCCCGGCGACGACCACGCGCTTCTCCCAGCTCGGCCTGAACTACCCGGGCGTCGAGCTGGCCCGCCTGGACGTGCCGGCCAACACGACCACGATCACCAGCGACATGATCGTCGACCTGCGCAACGTCGCCCGGCCGCGCAGCAAGGACGTCCAGTGGCACGTGTGGGCCACCGACAACGACGTCCTGAACGTCACGCCGCTCACCTACGAGGTGTGGCCGGACGCGTCCATCAAGCAGGTCGAGGTGCCGTCCTGGGCGAGCATGTGCTACGTCGACGGCTTCATCAACGGCTTCGTCGACGGCAACTCGCTGCAGACCCGGGCGCGCATCCGGGTGAGCTCGCTGACCGCCCCGGGCGGCGCGATCGCCACGTCCTACACGCAGTACGACGAGTCGGAGGCCGGGAAGAAGAACGTGCTCCTGGGCGGCACGATGAAGATCCCGTCGGCGATGCGCGGCACCACGCAGCAGTTCGAGATCTCCGCGACCACCGTCGACTCGGCCAGCAACACCGGCCTGGCGACCGTCGTCCAGACGTCCTGCATGGTGCACCTGAGGTTCGTCGAGGAGCCTGACTGATGAGCGGCTGGCACTACGAGGCGGAGCGTCTCGACGGTGCCGGCGGAGCGACTCTCCTCGCCAGCGACCTCCCGCTCGACGACGTGTCCCTGACGCAGACACTGTCCGGCGCGGACTCCATGACTGCGTCCATCACGCCCGAGGTCGCTCGCCTTCTCGGCCCGGACGGGGAGCCGCTCCTGGCCGGCGACTGGTCGACCGCGATCTACGCGATCAGCGACGACGGCGAGGTCATGTCCGGCACGGTCCTGGAGACTCCGTCGTTCAACGGCCCGAGCTACTCCCTGGAGGGCACCGGCTTCTGCGGCTACCCGTACGGTCAGCCGTGCGTGACGTCGCAGTTCTGGGTCGGCATCGACGCGATCGACGCCGCCCGTGAGGTCTGGGAGCACCTCCAGTCGCAGCCCGGCGGGAACCTCGGTGTAAACGTCGACTCGACCACCATGTCGGGCAAGAAGATCGGCACCAAGCTCACCCAGGGCCAGTTCGACACGATCAACGGGCCGCTGACCTTCGAGTCCGGCCCGTTCCGCCTGGCCTGGTACCAGGCCAACGACCTCGGCGACCAGATCGACCAGCTCTCCAAGAACACCCCATTCGACTGGGTCGAACGGCACCAGTTCGAGGGCGACGAGATCAAGCACTACCTGGACTTCGGTTCCCCGAAGCTCGGCCGCCGGCTCGAGAACCTGCGCTTCGTGGTCGGCGAGAACGTCGCCCTGCCACAGGTCACGGACCACGGCGGAGACTTCGCGACCGAGATCCTCGTGCTCGGCGCCGGCGAGGGTGCGGCGATGATCCGTGGCAGCTACTCCGGCCCGCGTCGCGGCGTCCGGCGCGTCAAGGTCGTACAGGACCAGACGCTGCGGACCGCGACGGCCGCGAACGCTCGCGCCAAGCTCGAGTGGCAGCGGGCCCAGAACATCCGCGACATCACCAGCATCACCCTGTTCGATCACCCGCACGCCCCGCTCGGTTCCGTGGCGGTCGGTGATGAGCTTTATCTGGAGGGTCGGGTAGACTGGATCGAGATCGGAATGTGGGTGCGCGTCACCTCCCGCACGATCCGGCCGGCGGACCTTTCGTCCGTTACGCTGACCGTTTCCAGGACTGACCGAATGGCGGGGTAATGAGCTCGATCGACGAACTGGGCCGCTGGCTCGCTCGACTGGAGAAGCAGCAGCTCGCCCAGTCGTCCCCGCAGCTCGCCTACTCGTCCATCGAGAACGGCGCCCTGCGCGCGCACGACGACGAGCTCGGCGAGACGATGCAGATCGGCCTCCAATGGGACGGCACGTACGCGCCCACCGTGTCCAACGGCCCGATCCCGCCGACCCCGTCCAACCCGATCGTCGCGGACGCCACCGAGGCGCTCATCGTCGGCTGGGACGGCACGTTCGCCGAGGGCAACGTCGCCCCCATGGACTTCCTGCGCGTCGACGTCCACATCGGCCAGACCGATACGTTCACCGCCGACCACACGAACCGGTACGCCACCTTCGCGTCGCCGTCCGGCGGCACCACCGGCGTCCACCTTCCGTACGGCACCTACTGGGTCCGGCTCGTCTGCTGGACCCTGGCCGGCAAGGTGTCCCTGCCGACCGCCGCCATCGAGGGCGACGCCTGGCCCGTCGTGGTCAGCTCGGACGGTTTCCCGCCGGCCAGCTCGCCGACCCCGGAGGTCATCGGCGGCCTGGACCTGCTGCACATCCGCTGGACCCCGATCACCAACGCCGACCCGGTCACGTACGACGTCCACATCAGCGCGACGTCCGGCTTCACCCCGGACTCGACCACGCTCGCCGGCTCGACTGAGTCGTCCATGTTCAGCATCAAGGCTCTGCCCGGCGCCGCGCCGGCCGAGGGCGAGGACGACCCGCGCAAGCTGCTGTACGACACGGACTACTACGTCAAGGTGATCGCCCGCGACGCCGACGGCCCGGCCGCCGCGTCCGCCGAGGACTCGGCCCGGATCTTCCAGGTCACCGGCGTCAACCTGGCGGCCGACTCGGTCAGCACCGCCAACCTCGTCGCCGGCTCGATCATCGGCGAGCACCTCTCGTCCAGCGTGGTCCTGGCCGGCTCCATCAAGACCGCCGAGACCGGCCAGCGCGTCCAGATGAGCACCGCCGGCATCCAGGCGTACAAGAGCGACAACTCGCTCATGATCAACTTCCCGACCGACCCCGGCCAGACGGCCCTGGTCGACGCGGAGATCATCTCCCGAGGCATGACCGCGACCGGCCCGGTCGTCATGCGGTCCAACTCGAACTCGGTCGAGAAGGACGGCATCGTAAAGCTGCGGAACGGCATCGCCTCGCCGACCGCATCGCCGCAGATGGCGATCTCGTACGAGAGCAACCAGCTCAGCACCGCGACGCTGACCGCCGCGCAGAAGACCGGCGCCCTGGGCACTTTCGACTTCCAGGCGTCCGAGGCCTCCTGCGTCGAATACAAGCCGAGCGGCGCCTACTGGGTGGTCCACCAGATCCGGCCGGGTGGCACGCGCGCCTGGTTCTTCGACTGGACCGGCTTCCCGATCCAGGTCGGCAGCGAGTGGTTCCACGACTACACCGACTGGGAGATCTGGTCGGTCACCGAGCTCACCACGAGCAGCGCGCCGGCCAAGAACGGCGTGTACCGCATCGCCAGGTGGATCCCGTCCGGCTCGGCGAACACGTACTACATCTGGAGCCCGTTCGGCCTGAACCGCTACTCGCGACAGAACAACCAGCCGCCGGTGGTCGGCAACAACGGCCAGGACATGTTCGTCGCCGAGGTCGTGTCGAACCAGCTCAACATCCGGTACTTCGCGACCCTCACGGGCGACCAGAGCAACGCCGTCCCGACCACGGTCTATCAGTCGTCGACCGGCTTCACGTCGTCGCATCCGCTGTCGAACGTCACGTACAACGCGGCCGGCTTCGACATCGGCGCCCCGCGCTACCTGGTGAGCGAGCGCGGCTTCGCGGTGGACAACAAGCTCGTTTACACGTCGGGCAGTAACGCGGACTCGATCTTCCTCGGCGGCTCCGGCAACTCGTGGGTCTCGAGCACGATCAACGCCGAGACGTTCGAGTCTGCCCACGCCAACCCGCGCTGCACGGTGTGGGACGGGTCCAACTTCTGGACCCTCGGCGGCGACGGCGTCATGTACCAGTACACCGAGACGTACTGGGATCCGAGCGTGCAGTCGTCGACGATCTGGGCCGAGCACACCTTCCTGGACAACAACTCGGCCGGCACGGGCATGCACGAGACGACTCCCGGCCCGGCCAAGTCGATCACCTGGAAGCGCCGGTCGAAGGTGCGGTTCTTCATGCCGCCCATCCCGGGCGCCGGCGGCGTCGACGAGCCGAACGCGATCACGATCTACTGCGGTAACGGCACGTCGCAGCCGGCCAACTCGGGCTTCCACCTCCAGTACTCCGGCACGGGCACGGTCGTCGATCTGGATTCGTTCGACTTCACTGACCCGATCCCGCCGACCGTCAACAGCTTCCCGAACACCAACCCGGGCAAGATCACGTCGGACGACGGCAGCATGGTCATCGCCGGCGACGGGACGATCAAGATCGGCGGCAAGGACGTCGCGCTCGGCACGCCGAGCCGTCAGTTCTTCTCGAGCTCGGGCACCTGGTCGAAGCCGTCCGGCGCCAAGCTGGTACGCGTGCAGGTCCAGGGCGGCGGAGGTGCGGGCGGTGGCGCTCAGGCTGCCGCTGCTGGCACTCACTCCGAGGGTGGCGGCGGTGGCGCTGGCGGGTACGCGGAGAAGTGGTACCTGGCGTCAGACCTGGCCAGCTCGGTCCCGGTGTCCGTGGGCGGCGGCGGCGTTGCCGTCTCTGGTGCGGCGGGCGGCGGCGGCGGAGCGTCGAACTTCCAGCACACCACCAACCTCGTCGGCAACGGCGGAAACGGTGGCGGCGTCAGCACCGTCCTGGCAACCGCGTTCGGCGTGCAGGGCGGCGTCGGCGGAACCGCGACAGGCGGCGACACCAATCACCCGGGCGGTGGCGGCGGGGCCGGCTGGGGTGACGGCTCGTTCGCCATCGGCGGCCACGGCGGCTCCTCGGTGCTCGGCATGGGCGCGGCCGGCCGTGGCGGTGCGTCTGGCGGCTTCGCTGGCATCGCTGGCAACAACTACGGCGGCGGCGGCGGCGGCGCGATCACGCAGGCGACCACCAGCGCCCTGGCTGGCGGGAACGGCGCACCTGGCCTTGTGATCGTCACCGTATACTACTGATATGACTTTCCAACCCCCCACCCGTACAGGTGACGCCAAGTACCGCGCTGCCTTCTCTTCGTATTTCACCGACGGCTCGATGTACGGAACCTCGGCCACCCTCTCCATGGAGCTGAAGCTCGAGGCCGCTGCGGCCAACGCTCCCACCGTCGAGGCCGTGGCCGACGAGCAGTGGCAGAGCTTCGTGGACTACGTTCGCGACTGGCCCGGCTTCGCGACTAGCGACTCGAACTACCCGAACGTCTCGCCGACGAATTTCGCGGCCGGCAAGGTGTACGAGTCGACCGAAGAGGTCACGACCCCGTGACTGACTACGGATCCGGCATCTATCCCGGCCCGACGACCTCTGCCATCCAGGACGCCGGCTGGGCCGACCCCGACCTGAAGTGGGGCTTCCTGGGCGACTCGATCACCTACCGGGCCGCCCCGAAGCTCCGCGCCGCGTTCACTCAGGCCGGCGAGACCAGCTTCGCCGTCCGGGCGCACTCCGGACAGAACTGGGCCGGCTCGAACACCTGGCTCGACTCCCTGACCTACCTGCCCGAGAAGCTCGTCATCTTCCTCGGCGCCAACGACGTCCAGAACCCATTCGGCGTCCCCGAGCAGATCGCGCGCACCAAGGCGATCATCGGCCCGGACGTCGAGCTGTTCCTGGTCGACACGTACGTCAACCGGCCGGCCTACCCGAACCACGACCTGCGCAACTCCGGCCAGGTCAACGGCTACATCCACGAGGCCGTCGACTCCGACCACCTGATCCCATGGGTGGCGAATCTGACGTCGGCGGTCGGTCGCGGCCGGGCGCTCAACTACTACCTGCAGGACGGCGTCCACCCGTGGATGACCGAGGAGGACGGCCACGGCGACGGGACCGGGTTCCTGGCGGCCGTTGTGATGCAAACGGTACAGCCGTACATCGTGTAAACGCTCGATTACGTCTGGCCGGGCCGCGCCCGTCAGCTACCATGGGGTGACAGACAATCGCCCCCTGGACTGGACGGCTTCATGACCACAAAGCAGCCCGGCCAGCCGAGTAAGTTTTGGCTCGCCTTCACCGTCTCGTCCTTCGAGATGCCTATCGCGTTCGCGTTCGCCCTCTACGGCGGCGCGAGCCTCATCTTCACTGACTTCCTGACCCCTCCTTCGGTCGACGCCACCTACGAGTACTGGCTGATCGTCGTCTGGCACGTGCTGATGGCAGTCGGCGGCGCGGCGACGTTCGTCGGCCGGCTCCTCGAATGGGAGCGCACCGAGCTCACCGGACTCGCCTGCTTCGGCCTGTCGTGCCTGTACTACATGGTCGCAGCGGCCGTCGTCAACGGAGAGGCGGCGTTCGGCCTGACCGTACTGCTGGGCTCCATCCTGTGGGCCTGCATCACGCGCATGTGGGTTCTACGCAAGTCGTTGAAGGCTCAAGATATCGCGCGGGGGGTCGTCGAGGCGATCCGCCACAGCCAGGCCAACGGAGACGACCAGTGATCGCGCTGGCCGGCGAGCCGACCACCTGGGACACGATCGTCGGCACCGGCGGCTGGATCGGCACCCTCGGCATCCTCGCCTTCATCGGCAAGCAGCTCGTCGACTCCTGGCTGGCCCACCGCGCCAACAAGCGCGCCGACCGCGAGTCCGACGAGAAGTCCGAGCTCGGCGAGCTCACCGCCGGCGTCGGCAACGCATCGACCGTCAACGCCATCATGGTCAAGTCCGTCGAGACTCTGGCCGCCGAGAACGAGCGACTCGTTCACCGGGTCGCACACCTGGAGGGTCAGGTGGCTGACCGCGACCTGAAGATCGAGGAGCGGGACAAGACCATCGAGCAGCTCAAGGAGCGCGTCGACCAGCTCGTCAGCACCGGCCAGGCGCTGTCGCTCGAGATCACCAACTACCAGAAGCTGCTCCGCGAGCAGGAAGACGGCGTAAACTAGCAGGGTACAGCCCGCTCGCCAATCCCGAGGAGATCACGCATGGCCGCACCGATGACTGCCGCGCAGTGGCGCACGCAGATGAAGAAGTGGGGCGTCGACTGGGCGGAATACCCCGGCTGGACGACCCGCAAGCGGCCCGGCTCGTTCGCCCCGGTCGGCATCGTGATCCACCACACCGGATCCGACGGCGGCCAGAACAGCCCGTCGTACGACCGGTTCCTGTTCGTCGAGGGCCGGCCGGCCGAGGGCATTCCCGGTCCGCTGTGCCAGGCCGCCGACGAGATGGACGGCGACGTCATCCAGGGCGCGATCGGCCGGGCGAACCACGCCGGCTCGGGGTCGTCCCGGACGCTCGCCGCGATCAAGGCCGACAACGTGTCGCTGACCGCCCAGGTCCGCCCGGGCGCCGACGACACCAACGGCAACGGCTGGCTCTACGGCATCGAGGTCAAGTTCGACGGTGGCCAGCCGATGACTGCGAAGCAGTACGACAGCGTCGTTCGCTGGGCGGCCGCGATCTGCGACTTCTACGGCTGGTCCGGCGGGTCTGTAGTTGGCCACAAGGAGTGGTCGAGCCGGAAGCCGGACCCGGGGTCGACCGACATGGCGAAGTTCCGTCGCGACGTCAACGCTCGGCTGAAGGCCGGGCCTACCATCAAAAAGCCGCCGAGCATCTCTGAAGGAGCAGTCATGGCGCTCAGCAACACCGACCTGACCAACGTCAACATCGCCGCCTACAACGCGAACGCGCGGTACGGCAAGGACTTCTGGACGGCGCCGTCCGGCACCGGCACGTACATGCGCCGGCAGATCACCAACACGCAGGCGGCTGTCGACGGCCTGCGCGCCGAGGTCGCCGAGCTGAAGGGTGACATCGCGAAGCTCGAGGGCCTGCTGACCCAGGCGCTGGCGGCGCTCCCAAAAGCCTGACGGCCGACGAGATCCTGAAGAAGGCGGGGTTCACGGACCCCGCCACCAGGCGGATCGCGAAGGCCATCGGGAAGGCGGAGTCTGACGGGTACGTCGACGCTGTCGGCGACCAGAACGCCGCCCGACTCGGCCCGTACGTCGACCAGACCGCCGCGCAGGCGGACTACGCGGCGCGGCAGGCCGCGAAGAAGCAGGTCCCGGTCCCGTACGAGATCCGGCAGGAGACGTTCAAGGGCGTCGACGGCTGGTGGATCGTCAACCCGAAATGGGGCCCGTCGATCGGCTGGTTCCAGGTGCGGGCTCTGGACGACCCGAACTCCGGCAACGCGGCCGACAAGCTGCGGGTCGCGTCGCTCCTGCAGGACCCGGAGTACAACGCGCACGCGGCGTACGTCATCTCCAAGGGCGGGACGGACTTCTCGTTCTGGTCCGTTTACACGCACGAAACCTACAAGCAGTACCTCGACGTCGACTACGAACTGAGGACCGGTCACGCTCGCGCGGACGACTGGGACTTCTGACAAGGTAAGGTTGGGACATGAAGATCTTCGGTTACGAGCCGGCCGCATGGGCCGGCGCCCTCCAGGGCGTCCTCGGCGTCCTCGTCGTGTTCAACGTGTTCAGCCTCACCGCTGACCAGAGCACGCTCATCCAGGCCGCGTCGGCGGCCCTGTTCGCGGCCGTGGCGGCGTTCCTGACGAAGAAGGTCAACCTGGCGGTCGTGGTCGGTGCTGTGCAGGCCGTCCTCGCGCTCCTGGTCGGCTTCGGCATCAGTGGACTGTCGGACACGACCACGGCGGCCCTGATCGCTGCGATCCAGATCGGCCTGGCGGGCTTCCTGCGCCAGAACACCGAGCCGGCCGAGACCCCCGGCTTCCGCTCGGAGCCTCTGAACAGCGAGCCCCTTGAGCCTGACTACCACCCGGCGGAAGTCAGCGTTCCCGAAGCGGCGCCGGCGGTCGCCGTCCTGCCGGGCGATGACGGACTCCCGACAGAGCAGCCGTACGTCTGAGTTCGCTACCCGAAGGCCCCTCGTCTGTTGACGGGGGGCCTTCGCTATGTCACGATGGGTAGATGGCTAGTCATCCGAAGAAGTCGCAGAAGTTGAAGAGCACCGGCCGGCAGAAGGTCGCCGAGCCGGTCAAGAAGGACGGCAAGTGGCGCGTCCGATGCTACAAGTGCGGCGTGCTGCGTCCGGTGTACGGGAGCTGGACGACGGCGGCTACGGCGGCCTGGCGTCACGGGCGGCACTGAGAGCCGATCTGAGCGCCTGAGAGGCCCGGGGGTCCTACTGGACGTCCGGGCCTCTGTGCGTCAGAGAGAGCCGGCGCGCTGCTCGTTCTGGGCGGCAATGCGGGCCTGCCTCTCGCCGGCGAGCTCCAGGCGCTTCGCCCAGACCTTCGGGTCGAGCCTGTCGGGCACCGCGTGGAAGATGTCGTACGGGCCGGCGTGGTCCTTCGGGAACCGCCAGAAGTCTCCGTCCGAGTAGTGCCCGTCTCGCGCCCGCCGAGCTCGTGACTCGACGCTCTCCTCGGCCATCCGCGCCATGATGCCGGGCAGGCTCTCTCCGCTGGCCGGCGGGAGCGTCGTGCGGGACCGGCCGGCCATGGTGGCTCCCGTGGCGGACAGCACCTCGACGGGGAGCTCGCGGCCCTCGCGCAGCGCCCTGGCCGGCGGGTCTTCCAGGTAGGCGACCATCCGCCGCGCCGTGTCGACGTTGTCGCGGATGTAGCCGAGCATCGTGTTGCAGCCGTAGTCCGAGCCGGGGCAGAGCAGGCCGCGCACCTCGCCGGTCTCGTGGTTGTGGTCGACGGCCAGGCGCTTCTTGCCGGGCTTCTTCCGGCAGATGTAGCAGGCGCCGCCCTGCGCTTCGTACAGCGCCAGGTAGAAGTCGTACGTGATGCCGTAGGCCTTCTGGATGTGCGCGCTGTACTGCGCCTCGGACTGGCAGGCCTTGCAGCGGGAGCCTTGCGTGTAGTCGACGGGGACGTAGAAGTTGCAGCCCGAGCACCACCGCCGGCCGGCCGGCCAGAGCGAGCTCGGCTTGACCTTCGCCTCGCCCCACTTCGCGATCCCCTTCGGCCGGCGTAGCTTGGCTTCGGCGATCTGCTCGTCGATGGGCAGCCGGGCAAGCCGGTGCCAGTAGCAGAAGTGCGACGGCAGGTCCTTCGGGCGGTCGCAGCCGTCCTGTTTACACGGCTTGGGCTGAGCGGGCATGACTCCAGGGTACGACAAAGGCCCCGACAGCCGGGCGGGGCTGTCGGGGCCTGGGCGGTCTCCCTGCGACCTGCGCAATCGGTAGGAAAGCCGACGCTACAGGCGGTCGATCAGAACGGGGGCGGCTCGTCCCCGCCGCCGGTCGAGCTCGAGCCGCCGCCGAACGGGTCGTCCTCCGGCTCGGCCGGCTTGGCCCGCTCCGGGAAGTAGTTCAGCGCGACCTTCGCCTCGTAGATGTGCTGGGCCTTCTTGTTGCTGCCCTCGATCTTCTTCTTGTCGACGAGCTCGATCTGGATCAGCGCCCGGGCGTCGATCCGACCGCCGGCCTCGCGCTGCGCCTTGGCGAGCTGGTTGAACAGGGCGCCGGTCGCGCCCTTCGCGGCCTTGCCGGCCCAGATGGCCTGCTCCTCGGTGCCCTTGTGCTGGTGCACCTTGACCGGGGAGTCCTTCGCTGCCGACTCGTGCTCGAGGACCGGGATGACCGCTGCCATCTTCCGCTGCGGCTCCTCGCCGTCGCGCGCCGGCCAGAAGTCCGGCTTGCCCGTGTCGAAGTTGCGCTGCTGGACCCAGTCGGCCTTGCCGGTGGCCTCGAAGTAGCGCTTCGTGCCGACGGGGTAGACGACATCCGAGTCCTCCGGGGTCGTCCAGGAGACGGCCGGGGTGTTGGACTGGTCGAACGGGTCGAAATCGGCTTCCGCCATGGTGTACCTCCAGGTGTATCAGTGGATTAAGGTGGATCAGGTTGATCTGAGAGAAACTCTACAGGAGCCCACCGACAAAAGTCAAGCGGGCTCCCGCAGTCATTCGGCGGTGATCTGGGACGGCGGAACGAACGAGAGGCGACCGAGCCCGCCGCCGTACGTCACGTCGTACCGCAGCAGTGCGCCGGTGCCGATCTCGCGGATGCCGGTGATGGCGCCGTGGATCTCGCGGCCGTCCTCGAGGTCGACGCGCACGGTGGTGTACATCGGCAAGATGTCGTAGACCTTGCCGTCCTCGTGGTACAGGTTGGCGTACCGCCGGTCCTGCTGGGTGGCCCGCTGCTCTTGCTTGGCCGGTTCTCCGACGTGCCGCAGAGCGGCGTGCCAGCCGTTGTAGAACTGCTCCGACTTCTCGTCGTCAGTCAGGCGGCCCTCGGTCGGCGCCAGGCCAGCCTCGTTGCGGGCGACGACGGTGGACGGCCGGTCGTCGAGCTCCGGGTGCGTCTCGGCCCACTCGAGCAGGGCGAAGGCGTGCCAGGCGACCGCTGCCAGGTGGCGGATCCCGGGGCGCGGCGAGCCGTCCTCAGCGAACGGATCCTCGTTGTCGGTGCCGAGGTAGGCCGCCTCGTCGAAGTCGTTGCCGGCCCAGAAGTCGTTGGCGTGCCCGACCAGCGCGCGGTACGACCACGACCACGGGTACCCGTTCCGCCAGTTGTCCAGGCCGTTGACCTGGTCGTACTTCAGGGAGCCGACGCCGTACCGCGCGGCGAGCTCGGCGAGCGGGCCGGCCGGGATCTGGTCGTACCGCTCGATCTTCAGGTCCTTCGCTCCGCCCGTCTTGCTGACGTGGCGGGTGGACTCGCTCATGCAGCCTCCAGTTCCGCACGCCGCGCCTTGGCGGTCGCGGTGTGCTCGTCGGTCCAGATGTGCTTGTACCCTCGGTACAGCGCGTTCAGGTTACCGAGGTCCGACGCGACTGTCAAGCTCTCGGTCAGCGCGACCCGAGAGGCCTCGACACGCTCCTCGATGTGCTGGTCGACGCGGCCCGGGTGCTTGGCCTTCTGGTAGTCGCGCGCCTGGGCGGCGATCTGGGCTCCGCGCCACCCGGTCTTCAGGTCGAGCTCGTGCACCTCGGTGCGGCCGTTCTTGATCCAGAAGATCAGGCCGACGTCGCGGTTGATCGGCTCGCCGCCGGTCAGCGACTCCAGCGACGCCCGCGTGTCGGTGGCGCCGTCGTACACCTCGCCGTTCGCGTAGCCAGCGAGCTGGATGGCGAAGTGGTTCGAGTCGACCTTGCTCGAGGTCTTCTTGTCGGTGATGACCCAGCCGTACCCGTCGACCCATTTCAGGTTGTCGAACGTGCCGGCCGACATCGTGATGTCGTTCGCGGTGAACACCTCGGTGGCCGCGATCTTCACGCCGAGCCGTTTACACGTCTCAACGTACGAGGTGACGTCGTCCTTGATCTCGTCGTGCGTGAACCCCCAGAAATCCGGCTCGGTCGCGGCGTGCACCGCCGTACCGTAGTCCGCTTTCTGGTTGATGAGCTGGCGGCCCAGAACCTCGTCGATGATCGCGTCGAGCCGCCGGCCAGAGGCAGCGTTCTCGGGGTCGCGGTCCGGCATGCCGAACGACGTGTTGTAGGTCTCGAGGGCGGCCAGGATCGCCTGGTCCTTCCAGACGGCCATGCCGCGCGCGAGGTAGCGCATCTTCCAGCGGGTGATGTGGGTGTCGTTCTCGATGTACGAGGCGAGCGTGGACGCCCGGGTGTAGGCGTGGCGGCCGAGCTCGCCCTTCTTGCGGGCCTTGTCGCACTGGACGCACGAACCGGGCGTGTGTTCATTGGCCGGCAGGAGCAGCGGCCGGTCCCACCGGTCCCGCTTGATGCCGTCCATCGGGGTGTCGTCGAAGGGGTCGGAATTGTGGTCGAACGGGTCAGGCATTGCCAGTCTCCTTGGCTAGATGACGCTTCAGGGTGGTGAGGTGAATACCCAGCCTATCGGCGATGTAGGACAGTTTGTGGCCCTCGCCGAGCGGCCCGAGGATCTCGTACTCGTCCATGATGTCCTCGTGGGTGAGGCGGCGACGCTCGTGGTCGATCAGGTCGTACGGCGCCTCGGTGCCGCGCCGCTCGGCGTCGATCGGCCGCTGGTAGCAGGCCGCGCAGAGCCCCCTGGCGTGCGCGCGGGCGTGGGTCATCTTGAACAGCGCCGGGTTGGTGGTCTGAACGTCTTTCCAGGCCGCCACGGGCACCATGACCCGGTTGCATCCCGCGCAGTTCTTCACGCTACGGTGTAGCCGTTGCGGTACACCATGATGTCGTGCGTGTCGAGCCAGTCGAGGTCCATCTCGTGGATCCCCTGACTCTTCCAGTGCCGCATGTTCTCGGCGAGCTGGTCGCGGGTCATGCCGACCTTCTCGCAGATCTCGCCGACACCGCGCCCCATGGAGTGGAAGAACTGGATCTCCTCGATGATCGCGTCCCGGCGGAACTTCCGCTCGTCGCGGCGCTCGTACGGCTGGCCGGCGCGGCGAAGCAGCCGCTGGACGTATTCGACAGTGCACTTCAGCTCGAAGGCGATCTCGCCGATCGGGTCGCGGAACCCCTCGCGGACGAATCCACGGTACTTGCCGGCCACGAACCGGGCCTCCCGCTCGGCCGAGCTTCGGCGTGCGGCGTTGTGCGCGGCCATGCCGACTCGCTCGGCGTGCTTGCGGCATCGGGTGGTGTTCTCGACCTTGTAGTAGCCGCGCTTCCGCCAGGAGTCGCGCGCCTTGGCGTCCATCTTCTCCCACACGGAAGCAGAGACGAGCATGCGGGTGCAGCCCTCTCCGGTGCATTGCCCGATGCTCACGGGCGCGCCGGGGCGCTCGTCGTGAACGGACAGTTCGGGCAGATCGGCGATGTCGTACGTCGTGATCGACAACGAGGTCTCCTCTCGTCAGGGTCCGGTGGTGGTCTACACCGAACATGATGAACCGCTCGCCTGGCCTTTGTCAAGCGAGCGGTCCGGGGCTGGTTCTACGCGTCGAGCGCGGGTGATTCGATCGTCGGCTCGATGGCGGGCCGGCAGTGGCGACCGAACCGGAACACGAACTCGACCGTCTCGCAAGGCCATGTCGAGGCGCAGGCCGCGCAGTACAGCGGCGGCTCGCCGTCTTCCGTCGGCATCTGGGCGTGTGGCTGGTGGAGGGCGAGAATGCCCCCACGGACGTCGTCGGCCCGCGCGGCCCGTTCGAGAGCGTGCTGGCGCTCCCGTTCGAGCCGGGCAGTGACTTCGAAGGCGTGTGCGACCTGATTCTCCAGGTGGCGGCGGCTGCGGAAAGACATGGCTCCCCCGAGCTCTTCCGCTAGCCGGCCAGGCCGAGGCCGGTGCGCAGCGCCGACAGGACCTCGTCGAGCGGCTGGCCGAGCTCTCGGGCCTGCTGGGTGAACTGGGCGGTGACGCGGGCGCGCTGGCGCTCGTTGCCGATCAGGCCGTCGTAGATCCGGACCTGCTGCTTGAGCGTGCTGGCGGCCATGAGGTTGGTCCGGTACTGCCGGAACCGGCGACGGTTGGCGCGCTGGACGGTGTTGACCTGGTCGCGCCGCGCCTTGCGACGGTACCGGCGGCGCTCCTTGTGGCCGGGCACGGTGGCGAACGCGTCGAGGTACGAGCGGGTGTAGTTCGGCTTGAAGTCGCCGTACTCGACCACCGGGAGCTCGTCGGCATCGGGTGCGCTGGTGGGAAGGTCAGTGATCATGTGTGGGAGATCTCCTCTACGATCGTTGCTCCCAGCGTACTCTGAAGTAGCTGGACGCATTCGGCTTCTGTGGGTTCGAACGTCACAACGGGGTGGTCCGGCGCCGGTCGGTCGATCGAGACCGTCCGGCCGGCGCGGTTCCTGATGCGAGCCTTGACCTCGCCGATGAAGAGCACCCGCCACGTCTCGCCGTTCTTGTCGGCGATGTACGAGTGCTTCTCCACCTGGCCCCAGGTCGTTTCGCGTCGGATCATGCAGCGATCCTAGACGATGGTGTTGCCGTTGTCAACGCGCATCCCGAGGTGGTCGGCGATGCGCTGGACGAGCTCGAGCTGGCGGGTCATGCCGGCCCAGCCGTCGTCGGTGTGGTTCGGCTCGGCGATGATGACGCCGTCGAGCTTGATCTGCAGGGTCTCGTCGTTGACCTCGACGATCTGGAAGCGGGCCGGCGCGCTCACAGGTAGTACCTGACGATGTCGGTCGCGATCCAGCCGACCAAGAACAGGATGCCGACCCCGCTGATCTTGCGCACCAGGCGCATGTTGCGCTCGCTCATGCCCAGACTCCGTTCGTCTTGGTCAACGGCTCCGGCGGGGTGTAGGGCGTGCCCTTCGCGGCGTCGTCGAAGGTCCACTTGAACGCGGTGTTCGCGGCCGTGTGGTAGACGACGACCCCCTCGGG